>Ga0114964_10000085_pt1 | contig 64822 bp, 68 predicted proteins | sample C_131016_MF_Meta_FD_92638 | JGI IMG/M metagenome (GOLD analysis project Ga0114964, IMG submission 92638) | Freshwater microbial communities from Lake Croche, Canada to study carbon cycling - C_131016_MF_MetaG | ecosystem: Environmental > Aquatic > Freshwater > Lake | place: Lake Croche, Canada... | reverse complement strand
TCGAACCCTCGGTAGTGTTGCCACTACGCCTGATTTCGAGTCAGGTACATTCGACCACTCTGCCACCCCTCCGGATTCGGTATTGTTTGTCGAAGGCGGTATTCTATCAGGCGCGCAAAGTGTCCAAGCCACCCATGTAGGGCCGCAAAGCCTCTGGAATCGCCACAGAACCATCGGCGTTCTGGCCGTTTTCCAGCACCGCCACCAGCGCTCGGCCCACGGCCAGGCCGGAGCCATTCAAGGTGTGCACCCACTCGTTTTTGCCCTGCGCGTTTTTAAAGCGCGCTTGCAAACGGCGCGCCTGAAAGGCTTCGCAATTGGAGACCGAGCTGATCTCACGGTAAGTTTGCTGCGCAGGCACCCACACTTCCAGGTCATAGGTTTTGCTGGCACCAAAACCCATGTCGCCGGTGCACAAAGACATGACGCGGTAGGGCAAGCCCAGCTTTTGCAAAATGGCTTCGGCGTGGCCCGTCATGGCTTCGAGCGCTTCATAGCTTTTGTCGGGATGCACAATTTGCACCATCTCAACTTTGTCAAACTGGTGTTGGCGAATCAGGCCCCGCGTGTCGCGCCCTGCACTGCCGGCCTCTGAACGAAAGCACGGTGTGTGCGCGGTCAGCTTGATGGGCAAATCGGCTTCGTTCAAAATCTCGTCGCGCACCACATTGGTCAGGGTGACTTCGGAGGTTGGAATCAGATACAGGGCTTGCGTGTCGGGTGCGGCTTCAGACTCTTGTCCGCCTTTTTTGGCGGCAAACAAGTCGCCCTCAAACTTGGGCAACTGGCCGGTGCCGCGCAGGGTTTCGGCGTTCACCACATACGGGGTGTAGCACTCGGTGTAGCCATGTTCTTGGGTTTGCACATCGAGCATGAACTGCGCCAGGGCGCGATGCAAACGAGCGATCGGGCCGCGCATGAAAGTAAAGCGCGCCCCCGACAATTTGATGCCGATGTCGAAGTCCAAGCCCAGCTTTTCGCCAATCTCCACATGGTCTTTGACCTCAAAGTCAAAGCTGCGTGGCACACCCCAGCGGCGCACCTCGAGGTTACCGTGTTCATCTGCGCCCACGGGCACGCTGTCGTGCGGCAAATTGGGCACCGCCAAGAGCAGGCTTTGCAGTTCAAGCTGCAGTGCCTCCAAGCGGCTCGCCGAGGTGTCCAGCTCGACTTTGATGTCGGCCACGGCGGTCATGATGTCGTCCGCGCTTTCACCTTTGGCTTTGCGCATGCCAATTTGTTTGGACAGGGTGTTGCGCTGGCTTTGCAGTTCTTCGGTGCGGGTCTGCAGGGTTTTGCGCTCGGACTCCAAAGCGCTGTAGGCCTGGACATTCAAAAACGCCTGGGGCGATTTGCGGGTTTCCAGGCGGGCAATCACGCTGCCCAGGTCTTTGCGGAGTTGGAGAATATCTAGCATGCAGGGATTGTAGTTTCAGCCTTCGAGCTTTAAGCCTTTGGGCAGCGGGAACTTGATGGTCTCTTGAATGCCGTCCATTTTGCGCACACTCACCGCACCCAGCGCGCGCAACCGGGTAATGACGTCTTGCACCAGCACCTCAGGGGCTGAAGCGCCTGCCGTCAAGCCGACGCGCGACTTGCCATCAAACCATTCCGATTGAAGTTCATCGGCCGTGTCAACCATGTAAGCATCTGCGCCCAGGCGGTCTGCCAGTTCGCGCAAGCGGTTGCTGTTGGAGCTGGTGGGGCTGCCCACGACAACCACCACATCGACCTTGCCGCTCATGAGCTTGACTGCGTCTTGCCGGTTTTGTGTGGCGTAGCAAATGTCTTGTTGTTTGGGCTCGCGCACAGTCGGAAAGTGTTTTTTGACCGCGGCCAAAATTTCGGCCGCATCGTCCACGCTCAGGGTGGTTTGGGTGACCACGGCCAGACGCTCGGTTTGCAGCGGTTGCACCGAGGCCACACCCGCCACGTCTTCGACCAAATGGATACCGCTGTCGAGCTGGCCCATGGTCCCTTCGACCTCGGGGTGGCCTTTGTGGCCGATCATGATGAACTCATACCCTTCTTTGTGCAGCTTGGCGACTTCGACGTGGACCTTGGTCACCAAGGGGCAGGTGGCGTCAAAAATCTGAAAGCCACGGGCATGTGCTTCGTTTTGAATGGCGCGGCTCACGCCATGGGCGCTGAAAACGAGCGTAGCGCCGGGGGGCACATCGGCCAGATCTTCTATGAAAATAGCGCCCTTGCTTTTCAGGTCGTCCACCACAAAGGTGTTGTGCACAATTTCATGCCGCACATAAATCGGGCGACCAAACTTGGACAAAGCCGCCTCCACAATGTCGATGGCGCGGTCCACACCTGCGCAAAAGCCGCGTGGCTCGGCCAATAAAATTTCTTGCAAAGACATTAGAGCACTCCGATCAAACGCACTTCAAAGGTCACCGCTTGCCCGGCCAAAGGGTGGTTGAAGTCAAAGCGCACCGCGCCTTCGTGGTTGACTTCGAGCACCGTGCCAGCGTACGAACCCAAACCGTCGGGGGTAGGAAACTGGACCACATCGCCCAGCGCGTATGTCTCTGTCGGGTCGCCCAATTGGTTGAGCAGCTTGCGGGCCACCCATTGGGCCATGTCGGGGTTGCGCTCGCCAAAGGCTTGACCGGCCGGCAGCTCAAAAGTGGTGTGGGTGCCTTCTGCCAGGCCCATCAGGCGGTCTTCCATGGCGGGCGAGAGCTCGCCTGAGCCCAAAGACAAGGTGGCCGGCTTGTCGCTGAAGGTGTTGATGATGTCCCCCTGCGGCCCCGCGAGGCGGTAGTGCAGGGTCAAAAAAGAGCCGGATTGAACGATGGACATAAGGGTTTTCTGGAATGCCCACAGGGGCAGATCTTGTGCATTAATGGGGTGATTGTAAAAAGCTTCTCAAAAGCACCTTAAAAAAGCCTTTTCAAAGGCGGCCCAGGGAGGGCCTTCATGACCATCAAGGATTTACCGGCCGATGCACGCCCGCGCGAAAAAATGCTGGCCCGGGGTCCGGGCGCATTGAGCGATGTGGAACTGCTGGCCATTTTGCTGCGCACCGGCATGGCGGGCAAAAACGTGTTTGAACTGGCGCAGGAACTGTTGACCACCTTTGGCGGTCTGTCCGGCTTGCTGAACGCGGGCACTGCCCAGCTGCAAGTGATCAAAGGCTTGGGGCCGGCCAAGCGGGCCGAAGTCGCTGCGGTGCTGGAGTTGGCGCGCAGAGGGCTGGCCGAGCAACTCAAAGAGCGGCAAGCCTTCGGTTCGCCTGAGGCGGTCAAACAGTATTTGCAATTGCATTTGGCGCACAAGAACCACGAGGTGTTTGCCGTCGTGTTTTTGGACAGCCAAAACCGCCTTCTGGCGATGGAAGAGCTGTTTCGGGGCACCTTGAGCCAAACCAGCGTGTACCCGCGTGAGGTGGTCATGCGGGCTTTGCACCATCAGGCTGCGGCGGTGGTGCTCAGCCACAACCACCCAAGCGGCTCGGTGCAGCCGAGTCGGGCTGACGAGGCGTTGACCCAAACACTCAAAGCCGCATTGGCTTTGGTGGATGTGCGGGTGCTGGACCATGTGATCGTTGGGCAAGGGCAGGCCTTGTCCATGGCCGAGCAGGGTTTGATTTGAGGCCCATGCTGCAGGTCATGCGCTTTGTGGCACCATCTCGGGGTGAAACTCAATACCCTGGCCGACCTGAAACAGGTCCAAAAACAAATCGCCGACGCGCATGCCCAAGCGGCCGCCCAAGCCGCGGCTCAGGCGGCGGCGGCGCGCAAAGCCGAGGCGGACAAAAACCTGTTCTCGCGGGCGGTGGGTGCCGTGCAGTCTTTGCCAGACAAAAAACAGGTCGTTCCCCAACCTGTGCCTGTGCCGCCGGTGGCCCTGCAGCGGCAAAAAGACGACGAAGCGGTGTTGCGTGATGCTTTGAGCGATGAGTTCGATGCAAGCACCCTGCTCGACACCGACGACATGCTCAGCTTTCGCCGCCCGGGCATTGGCACCGACGTGACGCACAAACTGCGCAAGGGCGAGTGGTCGATTCAAAAAGAAATTGATTTGCATGGCCTGCGCAGCGATGAGGCCCGTTTGGCCTTGGCCACTTTCATCCGCGAAGCCCACAAACAGGGCTTGCGCTGCCTGCGGGTAGTGCATGGCAAGGGTTTGGGCTCGCCCGGTAAAACACCGGTGCTCAAATCCAAGGTGCACAGTTGGCTGGTGCAAAAAAACCAGGTCATGGCCTTTGTGCAGGCCAAACCGGCCGAGGGCGGCGCGGGAGCCTTGGTGGTGCTGCTCAAATCAGGCCATTGAGCTCAGGTGGATTGCCGAAGTGTCTGCGCCACCGGTTGCTGAAGCACACCCGCCAAGCCCCACCAGCCCGCAGCCCAGGCCAACAAGCCACCCGCCAAAGCACCCACCAAGGGGACATACCAGGTTGGCGTCCAGCTGAATTCAAACGCATATTTGGCCATCGCCCAGCCCACCGCCATGGCGGCCGAACTGGCCATGAAACCGGCCAGCAGCCCGACCCCCCAGAGTTCGGCGCGCTGCACTTGGGAGAGCAAGGCACCGCTGGCCCCCAAGGCGCGCATGATGGCAAACTCGCGGGCGCGGTCTTCGCGGGTGGAGGTCACAGCCGCCAGCAAGACCATCAGCCCCGCCACCAGGGTGAAGGCAAATAAAAATTCAACCGCACGGATCACCTGCTCAATGACGTTTTGCACTTGCTGCAAGGTGGCCCGCATATCGACGCTCGTGATGTTGGGAAACTGCTGGACCAGGGCGTTGTCAAAGCCGGCTTGGGGCGGCCCCTTGAAGGCCGACATGTAGGTGCGCGGCACCTCGGGCAGGCTGGCCACGGGGTAAATGACAAAAAAGTTGGCCCGCATGGAACCCCAGTCGACTTTGCGCAGCGATGTGATGCGCGACTCGGTCACCACGCCAGCCACGTCAAACTTCAGACGGTCGCCTAATTTCAGCCCCAAAGTCGTGGCAATGCCGTCCTCCACACTCAGCGCACCGGCCTCATTGTCTGTCCACTGGCCTGCCACCACGAGGTTGTGGGCCGGTTGTTGCGCGCTGGTGGAGAGATTGAATTCGCGGTCTATCAAACGCCTGGCCCGCTCTTGCGGGTAATCCGATGGGGTGATGGCTTTGTCATTGATGGCCACCAAGCGACCGCGAATCATCGGGAACCAGTCAAAACCCTGCACGCCGGCCTGTGTCAAAGCCGCTTGAAACGCTGTGGCTTGCTCGGGCTGGACGTTGATGACGATGCGGTCCGGCGCATTCACCGGTGTGGCCTGCCGCCAGCTGTTGATGAGGTCGGTGCGCAACAAGACCAACAGCACCAAGGCCAATAAACCCAATGACAATGCACTGGTTTGCACCATCGCATTGACGGGGCGGGCCACCACTTGCCGCGTGGCCAACAGCAGCCAACGCGGGGCGTTTTCGCCGGGCATGACGCGGGCGATGAGTTGGAGCGCCAAGGCACTGCCGCCTGCAAACACCCCGGCTGCCAACACGAAACCGCCGACCGCGATCAGGCCCAACACCACGTCACTGCTGGCCAACAGCAGGGCCACCGCAAACCCCGCCAAGCCCAAGAGCATGACGCCTGCAGCGGCAGGCCGCAAGGCGCCCATATCGCGGCGAATGACCCGCAGGGGCGGCACTTGCGCCAATTGCAAAACCGGGGGCAAACCAAATGCCAGCAACAAGGTCAAGCCCATGCCCAAACCCAGTGCCACGGGGTGCCAACTGGGCGCAGGCAATTGGCTGTCAATCAAACCCGCCAACAACCACACAAAGGCATGGTGAAAGAGCCAACCCAGCAAGACCCCTAACAGGCTGGCCAAGAGACCGGCGCTGACGAATTCAAAGGCGTAACTGATGGTCAACGTACGCTGACTTTGGCCCAATACCCGCAGCAAGGCGCAACCGTCCAGATGGCGCGCCGCAAAAGTTCGCGCCGCCAAGGCCACGGCCACAGCGCAAAGCAAAGCGGCCAGCAAGGCGATCAGGTTGAGGAATTTACCGGCACGGTCCAGGGTTTGGCGCATTTCAGGCCGCCCACTCTCCAAAGACTCGACCTGCACGCCCCGGACCAAGCCACTGTCCGATTGTTGCCGCGCCCAGGCCACAAAGGCTTGGGAGGCTTTGTCTTGACCCACCACCGCCATGCGGTAGGACAAGCGACTGGCCGGCTGCACCAAGCCTGTGGCCTGCAAGTCGGCTTGATTGAGCATGACCCGTGGCGAAAAATTCATGAAGCCAGCCCCGCGGTCGGGTTCCTGTGCAATGCTGGCACTGATGGTCAGTCGGCTGTCGCCCACTTGCAGCAGATCACCCAGCGCCAAACCCAGGCTTTCCAACAAACCAGGATCGACCCAAACCTGCCCGGGGGCCGGAATGCCTTGGGCGGCTTGGGCTTGTCCACCCGGTGGAATGATCTGGACTTGTCCGCGCAAGGGATAGCCCGGGCTGACCGCCTTGAGTGCCACCAGTTTGCTGACGCCGCTGGCCGAAAGCGCCATGGTCGGAAAAGTCACCGAGGTATTGCGCACCAAGCCCCACTGGTCGGCTTGGGATACGAGTGCGGGCGGCGTGGGCTTGTCGCTGACGACGACCGCATCGCCCCCCAACAACAAGCGGGCATCACGCCACAAGCCGGCTTGCAAGCGGTCAGCAAAAAAGCCCACTGCGCTCAAAGCCGCCACAGCCAAGGTCACTGAAAAAACCAAGAGACGCAATTCACCAGCGCGCAAGTCACGCCCAAGGTTGCGCCATCCTAAGCCCAGGGCAAGGTACCAATTTGATCTCATGCCAGAACCATAACCCAAGGGCCCCAAGCCGCGCAGGCTTAGGGATTTAGCGGCTCAGCCGCTTGCACCAGCGCCGACTGCCAAACCAGACGTTCAGGGGCACTGAAACACAAAAATCTTGTGTGGGTGGCCCGACCAATGGCACACAGACCGACCTTCTGCGCTAAAGCCAAGCCCATTTGGGTGATGCCACTGCGCGAGACCGCAATGGGTACGCCCATTTGCGCGGACTTGATGACCATTTCACTGGTCAAACGACCGGTGGTGTAAAAAACTTTGTCAAGTCCACTCACATCGTTCATGCCCATCCAACCGGCGATGGTGTCCACTGCATTGTGGCGTCCCACGTCTTCGACAAACATCAGCATCTCGGTGCCACAAAAAAGCGCACAGGCATGCACAGAACCTGCCGATTTGTAGGTGGTTTCCTGCAGCCGAATGGCATTGACCAGGCCATACAACTGGGTTTGGGTGATCTGCGCAGGTGGCAAATGGATGCCCTCAATGTCAGCCATCAAATCACCAAACACACTGCCCTGCCCGCATCCGGTGGTCACCACCCTGGGGGCTTGGGGGGGGTCCATCAGGCCCGCACGGGTCTTGACCGCAGCCACACCCGGCTGACCCAATTCGTCTTCGCCGATGAGCCAGTCGACGGTGATGGATTCGATTTCTTGAACTGAAGCAATCAAGCGTTGGTTGCGCAAAAAACCCAGCACCAGCCACTCGGGGCTGGCGCCCAAGGTCATCAAGGTCACCAACTCACGCTTGTCCAGGTAGACCGTCAGCGCCCTTTCGGCAGGGATCTGGATCGCTTGGGCTTGACCGAACTCATTGCGCACCTGCACGCCCTGGGTCAGGGCGGCCCTGGCTTGTGTCAAATGCGGCTTGTCTGTCTGATGCTTGGGGTCCATGGCTCAGCGGTCGCTGCCGACCCGCGTGCCATAGCCTTGCACCGCAGAGGGTTCGCCCCCCGCACGCAAGGCCACAGCGCAGTACTTGAATTCAGGAATTTTGCCAAACGGGTCCAGTGCGGCATTGGTCATCAGGTTGGCGGCCGCTTCATAGTAAGCGAAAGGCACAAACACAGCACCTTGGGGGGTGCCGTCGTCTCGCCGCACATGCAAGCTCACCTGACCTCTGCGCGAGGCAATGGTCAGCACATCGCCCGTGGCCAAACCCAGCGCCGTCATGTCGGCACCGCACAGACTCGCGGTGGCCATGGGCTCGATCGCGTCGAGCACGGTGGCGCGGCGGGTCATGCTGCCGGTGTGCCAGTGCTCCAGCTGCCGTCCGGTGATCAGCACAAAGGGGTAGTGGGCATCGGGCCGCTCATTGGCGGGAATGATGTCGGCAGGCACCAGGTTCACCCGGCCGTCTTCGGTCGCGAAATGGTCAATGAAAACGGTGGGAGCCCCGGGGTCATCGGCGCTCAAACACGGGTACGTCACACTCGACTCGCGCTGCAAACGCTCCCAAGTGATGCCCGAGATGGCGGAGTGCATGGCCCGGCGCATTTCGTCGTACACCTCGGCCACCCCGTCGAACTCGCCAACGTAGCCACAGGCCAGTGGGCGACCGCGACCCCAATCCCCCGCAGGGGCCGATGGGGCATGCGAAGCGTGGGCGCCTATGCGCTCGGCCAACTGCTGGATGATCCACAAATCGGGTTTGGCTTGGCCAGGGGGGTCAATGGCTTGTTTGCCCAGTTGCACCATGCGGTCGGTGTTGCTGACGGTGCCGTTTTTCTCGGGCCAAGCGGTCGCAGGCAACACCACGTCGGCCAGCCAGGCGGTCTCGGTCATGAAGATGTCCTGCACCACCAAGTGGTCGAGCGAGGCCAAGGCATGGCGCGCATGGTTCAAGTCCGGGTCGCTCATGGCGGGGTTCTCGCCCATGATGTACATGCCGCGCACCTTGTGCGCGTCGGTCTCGGGCGCCAGGATTTTGTGCATGATTTCCACCACCGTGTAGCCCGGTTGGGCGTCCAGTGGGGTGCTCCAGAAGTCTTCAAACCAGGCGTGCGCTGCCCCGTTGGTGACGCGTTGGTAGTTGGGGTACATCATCGGGATCAAACCCGCGTCAGACGCGCCTTGCACGTTGTTCTGGCCACGCAAGGGGTGCAGGCCCGAGCCGGGTTTGCCAATCTGGCCGGTCACGGTGACCAAGGCGATCAAGCAGCGCGCATTGTCGGTGCCGTGCACATGCTGGCTGACACCCATGCCCCACAAAATCATGGCGCCTTTGGCTTTGGCAAAAGCGCGTGCCACTTCGCGCAAAGTTTGCGCAGGGATGCCACAAATGGGCGCCATCGCTTCGGGGCTGTAGCCTTGGACGTTTTCTTTCAGGGCTTCGAAGTTGTTGGCCCTTTTGGCAATGAAGTCCTGGTCGGCCAAGCCTTCTTCAATCACCACATGGATGAGCGCATTGAGCATGGCCACATCGGTGTCGGCTTTGAACTGCAAGGTGCGCCAGGCGTGTTGACCGATGTCGGTGATGCGCGGATCGGCCAGCACAATTTTGGCGCCGCGCTGGGCAGCGTTTTTCATCCAGGTCGCGGCCACGGGGTGGTTCGCCGTCGGGTTGGAGCCAATCACAAAAATCAGGTCGGAGTGCTCCACGTCATTGACCTGGTTGCTCACCGCGCCTGAGCCCACGCCTTCAAGCAGCGCGGCCACGCTGGACGCATGGCACAAACGGGTGCAGTGATCGACGTTGTTGGAGCCGAATCCGGTGCGCACCAATTTTTGGAACAAATAGGCTTCTTCGTTGCTGCCTTTGGCAGAACCAAAACCCGCCAAGGCCTTGGGGCCGTATTGGTCGCGCAGGTTTTTCAATCGGCCCGCACCGAGCGCCAGGGCTTCTTCCCAAGTGGCTTCGCGGAACACCTCGGACCAGTCGGCGCCCTGCTCGGACATACGGCGGTTCAAACGGTTGAGCAGCTCTGGGTCTTTGGACACCCCGGCCTTGCGGATCAAGGGCACGGTCAGGCGCTGTGGGCTGGCGGCATAGTCAAAACCAAAACGGCCCTTGACGCACAGGCGGCTGTGGTTGGCAGGCCCGTCGCGCCCGTCGACGCTCACGATCACGTTGTCTTTGACGTTGTAGGTCAGCAAACAACCCACGCCGCAAAAAGGACACACCGAATCGACCTTGTTGTCGACCACTTGGCTGCCCACTTGGGTTTTGGGCATCAGGGCACCTGTGGGGCAGGCTTGGACGCATTCACCACAAGCCACGCAGGTGCTGGCCCCCATGGCGTCGCCCAAGTCAAACACGATCTCGCTGTGCGCGCCGCGCTGGGCATAACCGATCACACCGTTGACCTGCTCTTCACGGCAAGCACGCACGCAGCGGTTGCACTGAATGCAAGCGTCCAGATTCACCGTCATGGCCGGGTGCGACACATCGGCCTGAGGCTGTTCGCGGCGCAGGGCTTTGAGCTCAGGCCGCACCGTCACGTCCATGCGGCTGGCCCAATCGCTCAGTTCACCGTGCTGCCCCGTGTTGGTGGCACCATCCGCGTCGTTCCATTTGTGTCCCACGTCGGGCATGTCCGACAGCAGCATCTCCAGCACCATTTTTTGGCTTTTGACGGCGCGCTCGCTCTGGGCCTGCACTTGCATGCCCTCGGTGGCGCTGCGGCAGCAACTGGGGGCCAGTGTGCGTTCGCCTGCGATCTCGACCACGCAAGCGCGGCAATTGCCGTCGGCGCGGTAACCGTCCTTGTAGCAAAGGTGGGGGATATCGATGCCATGGCGCTTGGCGGCCTGGAGGATGGTTTCGCCCTCATAGGCATGGAGGGTGTGGGCGTCGAGCTTGAATTCGACGGTTTTTGGGGTCACTTCGGACAAAGAGGCCGGTGCGTTCACAGCGATGCTCCAATTTCCTGAGGAAAATACTTCTGGACGCAGCGCACCGGGTTGGGCGCCGCTTGGCCGAGGCCGCAAATGGAGGCGTCGGTCATCACCCCATGGAGGTCTTCCAGTGTGGCGTTGTCCCACACCGGGGCGTCCATCAAGGCGGCCGCTTTGGCCGTGCCCACCCGGCATGGCGTGCACTGCCCGCAGCTTTCATGGGCAAAAAAGTGCATCATGTTCAGCGCAGCATCGCGCGCTTTGTCTTGGTGTCCCAACACAATCACGGCCGCTGAACCGATGAAGCAGCCATAGGGCTGCAAGGTGTCGAAGTCGAGTGGAATGTCCCCCATGCGGGCAGGCAAGATGCCGCCCGAAGCACCGCCAGGCAAATAGGCATACAACTCATGGCCTGGGGCCATGCCACCGCAGTATTCATGGATCAACTCTTTGACGGTGATGCCCGCCGGCGCCAGCTTCACCCCGGGGTGCTTGACGCGCCCACTGACGCTGAAGCTGCGCAAGCCTTTGCGTCCGTTGCGGCCAAAGCTGCTGAACCATTGCGGGCCGCGCTGAACAATGTCGCGCACCCAGAACAGGGTTTCGAAATTGTGTTCCAGCGTGGGGCGGCCAAAGAGACCCACCTGCGCGATGTAAGGCGGGCGCATGCGTGGCTCACCCCGTTTGCCTTCAATGCTTTCGATCATGGCGGACTCTTCGCCACAGATGTAGGCCCCGGCGCCGCGCCGCAATTCAATCAAAGGCAAGGAGCAAGGGGGGTTGGCGCGCAGCTTGGCCAACTCGGCCTCCAGCAGTTCGCGGCAACCGTGGTATTCGTCCCGCAAATAAATGTAGCAAGCGTCAATGCCCACCACCTGCGCGGCCACCAGCATGCCTTCCAGAAAACGGTGCGGGTCGCGCTCCAGGTAAGTGCGGTCTTTGAAGGTGCCGGGCTCGCCCTCGTCAATGTTCACCGCCATCAGCTTGGGGGCTGGCTGATCGCGCACGATGCGCCATTTGCGCCCGGCCGGAAAGCCCGCACCGCCCAAGCCGCGCAGGCCGGAGTCTTCCATCGCCTTGATGCATGACTCTGAGTCCACGCGGCCCGCCACCACGTCTAGGAGCAAGCTGTAGCCGCCCTGCGCCAGATAAGCATCCAGACCCACATAGGCCGGGGCGGTGTGGGCATTGGACAGGGGAGACACCGATTGCTGGGCCAGCGCTGCGGCATCAAATTGCGCTTGGTCTGAGGCCTTGGGGTGCGCGTTCAGGCTGGCGTTGACGGCTTGGAGCACAGCGTCAGTCGTGGCAAAAGGCACAGGATGCTGGTGCACCACCACCGCAGGCGCTTGTTCGCAGCGGCCAATGCAGGGCGCGGCGATCACACGCACATCAGCGCGGCCCAAAATCTGCGGCAATCGGGCCAGCAGGTCTTGTGCCCCCGCCAACTCGCAGCTCAAGCCGTCGCAGACCCGCACGGTCAGACCGGGTGCGGCAGCGTCACCCTTGAGGACTTCAAAGTGGTGATAGAAGGTGGCAACTTCATAGACCTCGGCCATCGGGATGTTCATCTCTTTGGCCAGCGCCACCAAATGGTGATCGTGCAGCCCCCCAAAATGGTCATTGAGCAGATGCAAGTGCTCAATCAACAGGTCGCGTCGGTGGGGCGCAGCGCCCAGCAAGGCGCGCACGGCGGCCAGAGAATCATCGTCTGTTTGGCGGCCCTTGAGTTTGCTTTTGGTGCGGATGCGTTGGCGCATGTCGTCGACCGTGGCCAAAGTCACGGTGGAGGCCGGAGCGGGAGCGGTGCTTTGAGATTTTTGCATGTGTCGGCTATTGAAACAGAAGCGCATCGGTGCCGTATTGCGCAGGACCAAAGGCCCCGCAAATGCTTGGGCAGCGTCTGCGGGGCTGGGTAAGCGTCGGGCACGAAGCCGCTAAGAAGCGTCAGGCGAAAAACTTGGCCACGCTGAGCAAGGTCCGGTATACACCCCAAGCCAAAGGAATCCCCACAGCGGCCCAAGCCAATGCCACCACGAGGGGGCTGACGGCATCGGAGCCAGAGGCGTCACCACTGCGCACCACTTCAGAGGCCGCCGCCTTCTCATGGGCCAGGCGTTTTTCATGCGCCAGCTCGTCTGCTGTCATGAACCATTTGTCGTTCAGCGGTTTGACCATCAAGTTGCAAATCAAGCCCACCACCAACATGCCCACCAGGATGTACATGGTTTGGTTGTACACCTGTTCACGCGGAATGCCCAAGCCCAGTTGGTATTCGCGCATGTAGTTGACCACCACCGGACCCAGCACGCCCGCTGTGGCCCAAGCCGTGAGCAAACGGCCATGGATGGCACCCACCATTTGCGTGCCAAAGAGGTCCGCCAGGTAAGCCGGCACAGTGGCAAAGCCACCGCCGTACATGCTCAAAATGACACAGAAAGCGGCCACAAACAAAACGATGCCGCCCGCAGCGGCGCTGCCGGGAACGCTGAAATACAAGACCCCACCGAGCACGAAGAACACCACATAAGTCAGTTTGCGACCCAGTTTGTCCGACAGGCTGGCCCAGAAGAACCGCCCACCGATGTTGAACAAGCTCAACAGCGCGGTGAAACCGGCTGCGACCGTGGCAATGGCTTTGAGCTGGTCTTTGTCCAAATCAACGAACTTCGCCTGGATACCGATCAAGGAGCCACCAAAGACCTCTTGCAACATCGGGGACGCCATGCCAATCACGCCGATGCCTGCGCTCACATTCATGCACAGCACTATCCAGATCAGCCAAAACTGGGGGATGCCCCAGACCTTGCTCACATGCACATGGCGCTGTGTGATCATGGCGTTGTTCACTTGGGCCGGTGGGGGCGTCCAGCCTTCAGGCTTCCAGCCTGTTTCAGGGACGCGGTAGCCCAAAGCACCCGCCATCATGAACACGAAATAAACCAAAGCCATGACGATGAAGGTTTGCATCACGCCCACTTCGGTGGGGCTGGCGAAATACTTCATCAAGTCAGCGGCCAAGGGCGAACCAATCATGGCACCACCACCAAAGCCCATGATGGCCATGCCTGTGGCCATGCCGCGCCGATCGGGAAACCACTTGATCAGCGTCGACACCGGCGAGATGTAACCCAAGCCCAGCCCAATGCCGCCGATGATGCCGGAGCCGACAATCATCAACCAGAACTGGTGCAGGTAAACACCCAAGGCCGACAGCAGCATGCCACCGCACCAGCACAGCGCTGAAACCACACCCGCTTTGCGCGGACCCGCGCGCTCGAGCCAGCCACCCCAAGTGGCCGCACTGGTGCCCAGCAACACGAAAAACAGGGTGTACATCCAGCCCAAAGTTGAAATTTGCCAGTCACAGCTGGTGGTGAAAAGTTGCGCCCAAAAGCCCACATCGGGCCCACACTTGACGGCATCCTTGATGCCAATGGCTTTGGACAAAGGCAGCCAAAACACCGAGAAACCATAGGCCATGCCAATGCACAGGTGAATGGCCAGGGCTGCAGGGGGGACCAACCATCGATTAAAACCGGGACCCGCAATGATTTGTTCTTTGTCCAGCCAACCTGGGGATTGTGTTGTCATCTGTTTTCTCCAAACTTTGACTTGTGCTTAGCAAATCTTGTAATTAAAAAGAATAAAAAAATCAACCCTCAGAATCAGCTTCTAAACTGAATGGAAACTGACAAAAGCCTGTTCAACAGCGCAACCCAAGGGTTAATACGGCGCTGGTCATCGAGTCAGCCAGGTCAAGACCGGCCCTCGGGGTCAACTGGGGCGCCCTTGGCGGATCAGCCCATGAAGTCGTAATCGGTAGAAGGCAGCTTTAAACTGAAGCGGCATCCTTGCCCTGGTTCGCTGGTGAACGATAAATGGCCACCATGAGACTCGACAATTGAGCGGGACAACCACAGACCCACGCCCATGCCGTCGGATTTGGATGTTTTGAACAGGCTGAAAACATGCTCTTGGTTTTCAAGCGAAATTCCGGGCCCATTGTCTGTCACCGACAACAGCAAAAAGCCCTCGCTTGCTTCACCATGGACTGTCAATTGGCGCGGCCGAGTTGAAACCGAGCCCAAAGCATCGACAGCATTGTTGACCAAGTTCAAGACCACCTGCTGCAATTGGGTGGCATCACCCGTCAAGTCAAAGGGCGTTGCAAATCGCGTGGAGACCTCGATGTTTTGGTTTTGCATGCGCGATTGCGTCATGGCCAGAACATCCACCACCAGTTGTTTGAAATCCATGCGCTGGAATTCGCCTTTGCTGGTGCGAAACAGATTGCGCAATTTGCGGATGATCTCAGCGGCCCGTTGTGTGTCTTGGACGATGAATTGAGAGATGTCTTGAAGCATCGCCTTGTCCAGCTCAGCCTCGTTCAAATGGCTGCCCATCAACTCCGCATGCAACAAAGTGGCCGCCAAAGGCTGGTTCAACTCGTGCGCCAGGCTGGCCACCAAAGCGCCCATGCCCGCGCTTTTGTTGGACAGCGTCAGTTGGCGGATGATTTCCTCCCGCTCATTGAGCAAGGCGGTCAAATCTTCTCTGTGCTTTTCTTGCATTCGACGCCGCTCTTGCTCACGCGCCCATTTCTGCTCGGCTTCGCGCTTGCCTTGGTGGATTTGTTCAATCACCACCTGAATGAATCCCACATTGACCAAACTGATGGCGACAAATTGCCCCACAAACACAATCACCTGATCCCAGCCCATGTCGTACAAACTGGGGGTTGCCACACCGAACAACAGGGCCAGGGTTTTGATGCCCAAGGACACCGAAAAAACAAGGCCTGAGACCATCACCACTTTGTGGCTTTTGCCCAGCCCACGACCGCGTATCTGGCGCCCAATCAGGTAGTAGTCCCAACAACTGAGGGTGTAAAAACCAAAGAACACCAGCATCATGGCTTGGTCGGAGGCGTTTGCTGCAAAAAGCAACATCACCAAAACGATGTAAACCACATTGAATAAACCCATGCCCACCACGTAAGCGCGGGTCGGCTTGGCAACCAGGGCGCGCATTGACAACTGCCGGCCAAAGTTCCCGGCCGCCATCATCAACTGTCCCACCACACTCACCGCCCACTCAGGGAACAAGCCTCGGCTGCCAATCAGGGCCAAGCCCACCGCGCTGAGCATCCCTGACAGGCACCAAAGTGCCACCGTTCTTTGGCGGTGCGATCCCAGGCCAAACCAGATGGCGCCGTGCAGAAACAAGTAAAGAATGGCATCCATCCAAATGATGGTGCGCAAGTCTAAGATCATGAAATTATTGAAAAAACCGTCCGAAGTGCCCGATTATGCAAGGTCCGAAGACGCTTTTTGAAGGCGCATGGCGTGTCAGTTGTGATCAGTAAGTTTCCAAATGCAGACGGCCTTCTTTTTTGAGCGAAGCGCCAAGGGCTTGCCAGTCCAGACCGGCGTTCTGTGCGATGTCGCGCAGCGCCAGCACCACGCCTTCTTCCATGCCCTTGAGGCCACACACATAAAAGAACGTGTTCTCGTCTTTCAGGAAGGCCGCCACGTCGGCGGCGCGATCGCGCAGCGCATCTTGCACGTAGCGTTTGGCTTTGCCGGGTTCGCGTGAAAAAGCAAACTCGGTATCCATGAAGTCTTTGGGCAGTTTGTTCAGCGGCCCCCAATACGGCAGCTCGGCCGGCGTGCGGGCCCCAAAGAACAACATCAACTTGCCACCTTCGAACTTGCCGCTGGCGCGCAGGCGACGCCGCCATTCGGTCATGGCCCGCATGGGCGCCGAGCCGGTGCCGGTGCAGATCATCACCAGGTTGCTCTTGGGGTGGTTGGGCATCAAAAAGCTGGCGCCGAACGGGCCGACCACCTGCACCTTGTCGCCAACAGCCAAGTCGCACATGTAATTGGAGGCCACGCCGCGCACAGGCTGGCCGCTGTGGTCTTCGAGCACACGCTTGAGGGTCAGCGACAGGTTGTTGTGGCCAGGGCGCTCACCGTTGCGGGGGCTGGCGACCGAGTACTGACGCGCATGGTGGGGCTTGCCATGGGCGTCAAGCCCGGGCGGGATGATGCCAATCGATTGGCCTTCGAGCACCGGGAAAGGCCGTGTGCCAAAGTCCAGCACGATGTGGTGCGTGTCGTAGTCTTGTTGACCGTCTTGCTGGCCCACCTCAGTGACCCGTAAATTGCCCTTGACCGTGGCGGTGATGGTTTTCTCAGCGGCCTTGGGGCCATAGAGGTTGGTGTAAGCGTGGGCTGCCGACCATGGAGGCATGGTCGCGCCAAATGTGGCCGAGTTGAAGACCGGGGCGACCTCTGTTCCGATGGCCGACGAGGACGAAGAGGCCGCAGCCTGCACTGCGGATGGCGCTTGCTGTTGTGCAGCACCGGCGTCGCCAGTATCGCCAGCATCGGCAGGCATGTCTTTGTCGCTCAGCTCGGTGGGCAATTCAAACCACGTCAACTGTTCTTCAATGCTGTAGGCCCGGGCTTTGGGCACCAGACGCCAGTTGTCAATGGAGCCGGTCGGGCACGGGGCGATACAGGCCATGCAGAGGTTGCAGATGTCAGCCTTGACGACGTAATTCATCGCGTCATGGGTGATGGCGCCGATCGGGCAAATGGCTTCGCAGGTGTTGCAGCGGATACAGATTTCGGGGTCGATCAGGTGCTGTTTGATCAAGGTCGATTCGGTGCTCATGGCATGGCTTTCGGGTGTCAACTGCCGCCCCCAACAGGCAAGCAGCAGTCGATCATAGATTCAAAGCATCAGTTGAAGCGAACGTAATCAAAGTCCACGGGCTGACGGTTGATGCCCATGACGGGGGGTGCGATCCAGTTGGCGAACTTGCCAGGCTCGACGCAGCGGCCCATCAGGCTGGCCACATAAGCGCGGTCTTCGTGGGTCGGCAACCACTCGCCCACTTGCGACATCCACTGCGCGTCGGTCACCACTTGGCCCTCAGGCGTGATTTTGGAGCCCGACAGCGAACCGATGTTGCGGTGGAACGCCTTGTGCGGCGCAGTCAATTTGAAAGGAATGCCGGCCTTGGCGATCACCCGGTTCCAACGCTCAATGCCGCCTTTGGAATCGGTGATGTAGTCGTCGCGCAGCACTTCGTTCAAAGCGTTGAGCATCGGCACTTCTTTTTCGATCAAAGCGCCGTTTTCGACCGACAAGATCTTGTAGCTGTTGCCTTTCAAAACGTGGTCATCACCGCGTTTGCCTTCTTCGTAACGGCCTTTGAGGCCGGAGCTGTAGAAAGTGGCAGCATTTGACGACTGGTCGGCACCGAACAAGTCGATGGTCACCGAGAAGTGGAAGTTGATATAACGCTGCAGGGTCGGCAGATCGATCACGCCAGCCGCACGCAGCTTGGCCACGTCGTCGGTTTTGAGCTGGTTCATCACATCCACCGTGCGCTGGATGGTGCGGCTCACGCCGGACTCGCCCACAAACATGTGGTGCGCCTCTTCGGTCAGCATGAACTTGGTGGTGCGGGCCAAGGGGTCAAAAGCCGACTCGGCCAAGGCGCACAACTGGAACTTGCCATCACGGTCGGTGAAGTAAGTGAACATGAAGAAGCTCAACCAGTCGGGCGTCTTCTCGTTGAAGGCTTGCAAGATGCGGGGATTGTCTTCATTGCCGCTGTTGCGTTGCAGCAAGGCGTCGGCCTCTTCACGGCCGTCTTTGCCAAAGTATTTGTGCAACAGGTACACCATGGCCCACAGGTGGCGGCCTTCTTCGACGTTGATCTGAAACAGGTTGCGCAGGTCGTACATGCTGGGGGCCGTGAGGCCCAGGTGGCGCTGCTGCTCAACCGACGCGGGCTCGGTGTCGCCTTGTGTCACGATGATGCGGCGCAGGTTGGCGCGGTGTTCGCCAGGCACGTCTTGCCAGGCTTTCTCGCCGATGTTGTCGCCGAAATGGATCTTGCGGTCTTGCTCGCCGGGGTTCATGAACACGCCCCAACGGTAGTCGCGCATCTTGACATGGCCAAACTGAGCCCAGCCTTGCGGGTCCACGCTCACGGCGGTGCGCAGGTACACGTCCATGTCGGTGGAGCCCTCGGGGCCCATGTCGTCCCACCAGTTGATGAAGTTAGGCTGCCACTGCTCAAGGGCGCGTTGCAGGGTGCGGTCTTCCGAGAGATTGACGTTGTTGGGGATTTTTTCGCTGTAGTTGATACCGGACATGAGAGTCTCCAAAAATGAAAGCAACGGTGGGGTCTAATTTCGGTTGCAGCGCGGACCACCGGGCTCCGTGCTGCACAACATGATCAAACGCGGTGCATGTCGAACTGCACTTTTTCGCCTTTACCGTAGACCTTGAGGGCCCCCTTTTCGCCGACGGCGTTGGGGCGCTGGAAGATCCAGTTTTGCCAGGCGGTCAGGCGGCCAAAAATGCGGGTGGCCATGTTTTCCTTCTGGGCAAAACGCAGATTGGCTTCGAGGCCCGTGAGGGCATCTGGCGACATGGACGAGCGCTCTTCCAGGGCCAGCCGAATTTCGTCAGCCCAGTCGATGTCGTCGGGCGCAGCGGTGACCAAGCCCAGCGCCAGCGCGGCGTCGGCGTCCAGCACTTGGCCGATGGCGCCGCGCGCGGCTTCCATGGCGGACACTTCTTCATAAAAGCGGCGCTGCAGACGGGTCTGGTCGTTGACCATCGGGAAGAAACCAAAATTCATCTCGCTCAGTTGCAGCTTGGGCGCTCTGGCAGCGTCGTCCGGCAAAGCCAGCATGTAAGCGCGGTCGGCGCAAAACGCCAATTCGGCGAGTGTGCCAACAAAACATGTGCCCTCTTCCACCAAGGCAAACAGGCTGCGCGAAGTCACATCCATGCGGGCCAAGGTGCGGCGCAGGTGACCAATGGTTTCACGCACCAGCCAGTGGTCTTTGTGGGCCAACAAAGTCGCGTCCGAGGCCAACACGGCAGCCGCGTCGCCCGACGTCTTGAGCACCCAGGTGCCGATGTCCAGTTCGTTGGTGCGCATGTGCAGAATGGCGTCATCGAGTTCGCGCACCATCTGCAGCGGCCACCAGTTCACACCAGCCGCTTCGATGCCATCGATATTCGTCGGCTGTGTCGTCGCCGGGGCTTTGACGGTGAAGGTGGCGATGCGCTTGGCGCGGTCGATCTCCACGGTGACGTTGGTGTAAGTCAGGGCATCGGCCGCGATCGCGCGGTTCAGCGGGGTCAAGCTCACGCCCTTCACGCCTGCGGTGCGGATGCTGCCAGCGGCCAATTGGGTGGCACGGGCTTGCACAGCCTCCTTGAACACAGCAGGCTTGGCGATCGCATCCACCAGACGCCAGTCCACGGCTTTTTGGCCGCGCACACCTTCGACACTGGTGCAAAAGATGTCGGCCAGGTCGTGGCGCACATGGCGCTTGTCGGTCACGCGGGTCAGGCCACCGGTGCCAGGCAACACGCCGAGCAAAGGCACTTCGGGCAGCGACACGGCGCTGGAGCGGTCGTCGACCAAGACGATTTCATCGCAAGCCAGCGCCAGTTCGTAGCCGCCGCCTGCGCAAGCGCCGTTCAGGGCCGCGACAAATTTCAGGCCGTCGTGCTTGCTGGAGTCTTCGATGCCATTGCGGGTTTCGTTGGTGAATTTGCAAAAGTTCACTTTCCAGCCATGGCTGGACACGCCCAACATGAAGATGTTGGCGCCAGAACAAAACACGCGGTCCTTCAAGCTGGTGACCACCACCGCGCGCACTTCAGGATGCTCAAAGCGGATGCGCTGCAGTGCGTCATGCAATTCAATGTCCACACCCAAGTCGTAGCTGTTGAGTTTGAGTTTGTAGCCAGGGCGGATGCCAGCGTCTTCGTTGATGTTGATCGACAGGGTGGCGATCTCACCGTCGAAGGACAGCTGGAGGTGCCTGTATAAGGAGGGGTTGGTTTGGTAATCAACGCTCAAGGAAGTGTGCATGTCTGTCTCCGAAGGGGTGCAAAGAGTGCACGGGCCTAAAGCTCGGCAATAGGGATGTAAATTCAAATCCAATGCAATTCCGTGCAAAGGGACGTATGAATTATATTTCCACAATTGAGGCTGCTCAATATGCACTTTAATTCGTTTTATAAGTATTTACCCTAGGTTGTAACGCGCCTGTGTTTTCTGACTTGGTCCCTTAACAGCAAAAAAGATTGGTCCGCATTGCCTCGACTGGTGTCAACTGAAATATCCGCTTTGGCGTAAAAAGGCGCGCGGCCCTCCAAAATCCGTTTGAGGTCTTCCATCGCCTCGCGGCTTGCGGCCATCGGACGCATATCGCCTTGCGCGGTCACGCGACTCATGTGGTCGGCCGCGTCGGCTTGGAGCCAGACGGTCGTGCAATGCGACAACAGCAAGTTGAAGTTGGCCGAATCAGACACCAAGCCACCTGGGGTTGCAATCACCACTTCGGGGTAAATTTGAATGGTCTCTTCGAGCGCGCGTCGTTCATGGCGGCGGTAGGCATGGGCGCCATACAGGTTGTGGATTTCGCTGATCTGGCAACCCGCAAACTGTTCAATTTGGCGCGACAACTCAATGAATGGAAAGCCCAAATCGTCGGCCAATCGTTGACCCAGGGTGGATTTACCGGCGCCCCGAAGGCCAATCAAAGCAATGCGGTTTTGGCGCGCAAGCGCATCCCCGCCCTCACCCAACAGCTGCGACAGCTGCAATCGCGCCAGGCGCAGATCCGCCTCACTGCGCTTGCCCAACAATTCGCGAATCAGCAGCCACTCGGGTGTGGTGGTGGTCATGTCGCCCACTAATTCAGCCAACGCACATTGCAGGGCCTGTGCTACTTGCAGCAAGACCAACACAGACACATTGCCGGTGCCGTATTCGAGATTGGCCAAATGGCGCTCAGAAACATGCGCGGCCAAGGCCACTGCTTTGCGGGTCATGCCTTTGCGAGAACGCAAGTTGCGCACACGCTCACCCAAGGCGACCAAAAACGAATTGCGTGCGGTTTGCGCCTCGCTCGCTTCCAACACTTCGGTCTGCTGTGCAGGATCCATCACTGCCCTCTCCAATTTGACCGTTCGAAATTCACCCATCGGGAAAACCCTCGCCTGATCCAGAACCCAAAACATGCACTTTACTGCATACTTCAGGACATGCAAAATAGTGCATTTATACAGCCTGCTGCTTTGATCGACCCGCTTTTCAATGCATCTTTGGAAATGAGCCCACCATGCGCCCCCTGCAGATGACACCGCCGCCAGCTGAATTCAACTTCGCCCAGCACCTGATGCAGGTCAACCTGCATCGATCTGAAAAAACAGCGCTCATCGACGATGCGGGCGGCGTCAGTTACGGTGTTTTGGCGCACAAGGTGCCCTGTTTCGCCACGGGTTTGCGGGACTTGGGTCTCAAGCGTGAGGAACGTGTGCTGTTGTTGATGCACGACAGCAGCGACTGGGTCGTGGCCTTTTTGGGATGCTTGTACGCTGGGGTGGTGCCGGTCGCGGTCAATACCTTGCTCACCGCCGAAGATTACGCATTCATGCTGTCCAACAGCCGCGCCCAAGCGGTGGTGGTTTCTGCTGCGCTGCTGCCCGCGCTTGAATCAGCCATGGCGCTTGGCGGGCATGAAGTGCAGCACCTGGTGGTGTCTCGCCCCATCAGCGCGTTGCCCCAAGCTGCCATTGACATGGCTGACTGGGCCACAAAAGCACACAGCCAGCCAGCCCGCACCTTGGCGGATGAGCCGGCTTTTTGGTTGTACTCGTCTGGCTCCACGGGCAAGCCCAAAGGCACCGTGCACACCCAGGGCAATTTGTATTGGACTGCCCAGTTGTATGGCAAAGGCGTGCTGGCACTGACCGAAAAAGATGTGGTCTTTTCGGCTGCCAAACTTTTTTTCGCCTACGGATTGGGCAACGCCTTGACCTTTCCGCTGACCGTCGGCGCGACGGTGGTTTTGATGGCCGAGCGCCCCACCCCACAAGCCGCCTTCAAACGCATGGTGGACCACCAAACCACCGTGTTCTTTGGCGCACCCACCGGCTATGGAGGCATGCTGGCCAGCCCCGACTTACCCGCCAAATCAGCAGTGGCCTTGCGCCTGTGTTCGTCCGCTGGCGAAGCCTTGCCGCGGGACATCGGCGAGCGTTGGTCCGCGCACTTTGCTTGCGAAGTCATCGATGGCATTGGCTCCACCGAAATGCTACATGTATTTTTGTCCAACCGCCCCGGTGACGTGCGTTACGGCACCACCGGCAAAGCGGTACCGGGCTACCAACTGGAATTGCGCGGCGAAGACGGCTCGCTGGTGACGGGTGACAACGACATTGGCGACCTGTACATTCAAGGCCCCAGCAGCGCGCTGATGTACTGGAACAACCGTGACAAAACACGCGACACCTTTCAAGGTGCCTGGACCAAAAGCGGCGACAAATACAGCCGAGACAGCGAGGGCTATTACACCTATGCAGGTCGCAATGACGACATGCTCAAGGTCAGCGGTATTTACGTCTCGCCGTTTGAGGTTGAATCCATGCTGGTCAAGCACCCTGCCATTTTGGAAGCCGCCGTGATCGGTAAAACAGACGCCGATGGACTGGTCAAAACCAAAGCCTTCATTGTGCTCAAGCCAAGCCAGAGCCTGACTGAAGACGAGGTCAAAGCATTCGCCAAGGCGCATTTGGCGCCCTACAAATACCCGCGCCTCATTGAGTTTGTCAGCGAATTGCCCAAGACCGCCACAGGCAAAATCCAACGCTTCAAATTGCGAGACAAAGAAAATTCGGTCTGAAGCTTGATCTCGGTATTTAAACGGTATATATTGTTTATACGGTTTAAATTTCAAGAAAGACCCAAACATGCGGATTGCTTCATTCATCGGACAAAAAGGCGGCGTTGGCAAAAGCGCCTTGGCGCGTATCTTGGCTGTTTACTGCGCCAGCAAGGGGCATCGCGTGTTGATTGGTGACTTTGATTTGGAGCAGCTGTCTTGTGTCGAGTGGGCCGCCACCCGATTGAAAAATGGCTTCGAGCCCGAAGTAGAAGCACGGGCCTTTAAAAGCTTGAAAAAGCTGCGCAAAACCGTTGACGGTTATGACCTGGTGGTGGTCGATACACGGGGCCTGGCTGATGATTTGACCGCGGAGGTCAGCCAAGAAAGTGATGTGGTTTTTTTGCCCTCAGGCACCTCCATGGATGACTTGCGGCCCACACTGGCGCTGGCCCGCAGGCTGTCACAAACCAAAGCCGTGGGTGCCAAAATTGTGATAGTTTTGTCATTGACAGGCCGCTCTGAAAAGCAATTGATCCAAGCGCAGCAAACGATTCATAACGCGGGTTTTGAATTGCTTGACGCGGTATGGCCTTTGCGTGACGGCTACCAAGCTGCTTTCGATGAAGGCCGCGCCGGCAGTGAGGTGGGCAATCCTTTCCTCAAAAAAACAGCCCGCGCCATCGAGGCAGAAATGTTGAAGTTGGCCTTCAACTGAAAGACCGATTTTGTCAACACGGACCTCCATGCCAGTGCAACAGGGCCTCTTTTCAACAGGACCGAGTTCGCCGTTTCACTGTTTACAGTCTGGGCACCTTGTCGGCTTTGCGCTCCACCGGATTGGCGTGCAAGCGCTCGGCTGCAAAGGGGCGCATGAACTCTTTGGCCTTCTCGGGTCTGGCCGACAAGTAGGCGTCATAGGCCCCCTCACTCAAAATCACGGGCATGCGCTTTTCAGATCCCGGATTTTGGTAGCGGTGCATCAGCGCATGGCTGTTGGCATTCACCGTCAGCAAGGTAAAACTGATGATCTCTTCATCGCCCACGCCCACCCAGCGGCACCAAACACCAGCCGCGCCCATCGGCTTGCCATCGATCCGTGCAATGCGGGTGGGCACGGCTTTGCCGGACCGCAAATCGTCTTCAAAAAAGGCCATCATCGGCACAATGCACCGCTGCCCCGCCAACCAGGCATCGCGAAAGTTATTGGAAGTGGTGATGGTTTCGTGGCGCGCATTGACCAGCTTGGTGGAGCGCAATTTCGCATCCGAAGCTGACTTGACCCAAGCGGGCACCAAACCGAACTGTCCGACGCACAGACTGCGTTGAACCGCAACCGACCCGGGGACAGTTTCGGATGCCGATGCGCTGGCCTCGCCCACAGGTTCTGCCGGTTGCGGGGTCAGCGCTGGCGGGTTTTCAATTCGGCGAATAAAAAAACTCGGCTTGCGCGGCCAGATGTCTTTGGGCCCCAGATCATGGGGTGCCTCTACGCCAAAACCGTCAAGGTAAGCAGCGCTTTGCTGCAGTGTTTCAATGTGGGTGCTCATGCGAGCAGGTTAACCCATCAGGTGTCCTTGCTGATCTTGATGCTGGGAAACTTGCCGGAAAAATCTTTGGCTTTGGCGGCAATCTTGATCGCCATCTGACGGGCCATGGCCTTGTAAATCAAAGCCACCTCGCCCTCAGGGTCCGACACCACGGTCGGTTTACCGCTGTCTGCCTGAACGCGGATCTGCATGTTCAGTGGCAAGGCGCCCAAGTAGTCCATGCCGTAGTCGGTGGCCATTTTCTTGCCGCCATCGGCGCCAAAAATATGCTCCACATGGCCACAGTTCGTGCACACATGCACCGCCATGTTTTCTACCAGGCCGAGGATCGGTACACCGACCTTCTCGAACATTTTGATGCCCTTCTTGGCATCCAACAGGGCAATGTCTTGCGGCGTGGTCACGATCACCGCGCCTGTCATGGGCACACGCTGGCTCAAGGTCAGCTGGATGTCGCCCGTGCCGGGCGGCATGTCCACAATCAAATAGTCCAGATCTTTCCAGTTGGTTTGTCGCAGCAATTGTTCCAGCGCCTGGGTGGCCATGGGGCCGCGCCAAATCATGGCATCGTCTTGGTTCACCAAAAAACCGATCGACATGACCTGAACGCCATAGTTTTCCATCGGCTCCATGGTCTTGCCGTCGACGCTCTCAGGTCGGCCCTCAATGCCCATCATCATCGGTTGGCTGGGGCCATAGATGTCGGCATCCAACAAACCCACTTGGGCCCCTTCTGCGGCCAACGCCAGCGCCAGGTTGACGGCGGTGGTGCTTTTGCCGACCCCCCCTTTGCCCGAGGCCACGGCCACAATGTTTTTCACCTGCGCCAGCAAGGCCACGCCACGCTGCGCCGCATGCGCGACGATATTGACCGTCACATGGGCCGACACCTTGTCCACGCCAGCCACCCCCATGGCGGCAGCAATCAATGCGGTGCGCAGCGCCAGAATCTGGCTTTTGGCGGGGTAACCCAGTTCCACGTTGAAAGACACATGGCCACCGTCGATGACCAGATTTTTCAGGGCTTTCGTGGAGACAAAGTCCAGGCCTGTATTGGGATCGACGACGGTTTGAAGGGCTTGCAGCAGCTGTTCTGGGGAGGCCATGGTGTTCTTTCAACAATTGGGGCGCAGTTTACCGACATCCGGGGACAACAAACCCTAAAATCACAGATTACCTCACAAGTTGTCATTCCATGTCTGCCCCTATCGCGCCCCGCCAGCTGTTCGTTACCACCGCCTTGCCGTATGCCAACGGCAACTTCCACATCGGCCACATCATGGAGTACATCCAGGCTGACATTTGGGTGCGGTTCCAGCGCATGCAGGGCAGCGAGGTCAACTTTGTGGGCGCCGACGACACGCACGGCGCGCCGATCATGATAGCGGCCGAAAAAGCAGGCAAGACGCCTCAGCAGTTTGTGGCCGACATCGCCGCAGGCCGCAAGCCCTATCTGGACGGCTTTCACATCGCGTTTGACAACTGGCACAGCACCGACGCGCCTGAAAACCACGAGTTGGCCCGCCAAATTTACCGCGACTTGCGCGACATCAGCGCTGCCGATGGTGGCTCGCTGATCGAAGTGCGCTCGGTCGAGCAGTTCTTTGACCCGCAAAAGAACATGTTCTTGCCCGACCGCTTCATCCAAGGCGAGTGCCCCAAGTGCCACGCCAAAGACCAGTACGGCGACAACTGCGAGGTGTGCGGCGCGGTCTATGCCCCCACCGACCTGATCAACCCGTTTTCTGCCCTGTCGGGTGCCAAGCCTGAACTGAAGACCTCGGAGCATTTCTTTTTCAAGCTGTCCGACCCGCGCTGCGTTGAGTTCCTGAGCCGGTGGACCCAAGACGGCAAACTGCAGCCCGAAGTGGCCAACAAGGTCAAAGAGTGGTTCAGCGTGCGCACCAACCCCGACGGCACGACCAGCGAAGGCCTGGGCGACTGGGACATCTCGCGCGACGCGCCCTACTTCGGCATCGAAATTCCCGACGCACCAGGCAAGTACTTTTATGTCTGGCTGGACGCGCCCGTGGGCTACTTGGCGTCACTGAAAAACCTGCTGGACAAGCGCGGCGAAGATTACAACGCCTACATGGCCAACCCGAACCTGGAGCAGGTCCACTTCATTGGCAAAGACATCGTGACCTTTCACACCCTGTTCTGGCCTGCCATGCTGCACTTTTCGGGCCGCAAGACGCCCAACAAGGTGAACGTGCACGGCTTTTTGACGGTAAACAACGGCGAGAAGATGAGCAAAAGCCGGGGCACAGGCCTGGACCCGCTCAAGTACCTGAGCCTGGGCATGAACCCCGAGTGGCTGCGCTACTACCTGGCGGCCAAACTCTCGGCCCGCAACGAAGACATTGACTTCAACGCCGAAGACTTCATGGCGCGCGTCAACAGCGACATGATTGGCAAGTATGTGAACATCGCCAGCCGAACTTCAGGATTCATCACCAAGAAGTTTGCTGGTCAATTGGCTTCGGGCTACGAGGACAAGTCGAAAGAGATGTTTTTGATGGGCGACTTCGCCGAAGCATTGCCCAACATCCGCAAAGCATTTGAAGCCCGCGAATATTCCAAAGCCTTGCGCGACGTGATGATGCTCACCGACCGCGCCAACGAATACGTCAGCGAACGCGCGCCATGGGATTTGTCGAAACACGCCGACAAGCAACAAGAGTTGCACGAGGTCTGCTCGTTCAGCTTGGTCATGTTCAAGCTGCTGACGCTGGCGCTCAAACCCATCTTGCCCGAGACCGCACAAAAAGTCGAAGCGTTTCTCAACATTCCCCCGCTGACTTGGGATGACGCAGACAACCTGCTCATCACACCCGAAGGTGAACAAGCAGCCAACCGCATCAGCCCTGCCGCCATGATGGGCGGCCACACCATCAACGCCTACCAGCACCTGATGCAACGCGTCACCCCCGAGCAACTCGAATCGCTTTTTGAAGTGCCCGAACCCGTGGTGCCCGTGCTCATTCCCGGCGGCGAAGAGATCGCCCCCACGATTTCCATCGACGACTTCACCAAAATCGATCTGCGCATCGCCCAAATCGTCAACTGCGAACCGGTAGAAGGCTCGGTCAAGCTGCTGCGCCTGACGCTGGACGTGGGCGAAGGTCGCATGCGCAATGTGTTCAGTGGCATCGCCAGCATGTACAAGCCCGAAGACCTGATCGGCAAACTGACGGTGATGGTGGCCAATTTGGCCCCGCGCAAGATGAAGTTTGGCGTTTCCGAAGGCATGGTGCTGGCCGCCAGCCATGCTGACGAAAAGGCCGAGCCGGGCATTCATGTGCTGCACCCCTGGCCCGGCGCCAAGCCCGGCATGCGCATCCATTGAGCCTCCGGGTCATGACAAGGCGCACAATGTGATGAACAAGCGCCCATCATGACCCTGTCACTTTATTTTCGCCCCCGTTTACTTGACAACCTGATCGGCTACAACCGACAGCGGTTCATTCAGGACTTGGGTGCGGGCCTCACAGTGGCTGTGGTGGCTTTGCCCTTGGCCATGGCTTTTGCCATTGCCTCCGGTCTTAAGCCCGAAGCGGGCCTGTTCACCGCCATCATTGCCGGTTTTTTGGTTTCGGCAATGGGCGGCTCGCGAGTCCAAATCGGGGGGCCTGCGGGCGCATTCATTGTCATCGTGTATGGCATTTTGGAGCGCTATGGCCTGGCCAACTTGATCATTGCCACAGCCATGTCGGGAGTGCTTTTGTTTGTCATGGGCTTAGTGCGCTTGGGCTCGCTGATCCGATTCATCCCGGTCGCGGTGGTCATTGGCTTTACCAACGGCATCGCAGTGCTAATTTTTTTATCCCAAATCAAGGATTTTCTGGGGCTGGACGTGGGCAATATGCCCGCCGATTTTTTCGGCATGGTCAACGCACTGTGGCTGGCCGCGCCGGGTACCAGCTTGCCTGCGCTGGGGGTCGGCTTGGCCTCTTTGTCGCTAATCATCGGCTGGCAACGCTTGGGCGTGTTACTCGGCCACCGGCGAGTGGGGCGGTGGATGCCGTCGGTGCCCGGCTCCATCGTGGCTTTGGTGCTGGCGACCTTGGCTGTACAAGTTTTGAACTTACCTGTAGCCACCATTGGCAGCAAGTTTGGCGGTATTCCGGCGGCATTGCCCCATTTTGAGTGGCCTGAGTTCAGTTGGGCCTCCGCCCAATTTTTGGTCATGCCCGCGATCACCTTGGCCTTGCTGGGCGCGATTGAATCGCTGCTTTGCGCACGCATTGCCGATGGCCTGATTGGTGACCGGCATGACCCGAATCAAGAGCTCATGGCCCAAGGCGTGGCCAACTTCATCACACCATTTTTTGGCGGTATGCCGGCCACAGGAACGATTGCCCGCACCATAACCAACGTCAAAAGCGGCGCCACCAGCCCAGTAGCGGGCATGGTGCATGCACTGGTCTTGCTTGCGGTGGTGTTGATTGCCGCGCCCCTGGCCAATTTTGTCCCCTTGCCTGCCTTGTCGGCCATCTTGTTGTTTGTGGCTTGGAACATGGGGGAATGGCGGGCTTTTGTGCATTTGCGGCAATTCAGAATGCCTTACCGCATCACCTTGCTGGCTGTGTTTGTGCTGACCGTGGTGGTAGACCTGACTGTGGCCTTCGAGGTCGGTCTGCTTGCCGCCGGCCTGACCTTCATTTACAGGATTTCCAATTTGACCCGCATGGAGCCTGTGACAGCTCAGGAATGCTCGGCTCTGACAGAAGATAAATCGGTCATTCAAGCATGGCGTTTGTATGGCGCCTTCTTTTTTGGTGCGGTGCGATTGCTTGAGAGGATCGAAGACGCGTTGCCCCCCAAAACACAACTCAAGGCCGTGGTACTGGATTTGAAAAATGTGATTTACATGGATTCTTCGGGCGCTGAAGCCATGCAAGACTTTGCCTTGCTCTGTGCCAATAAAAATGTCAACTTGGTGGTCTGCGGTCTGACGCATCAACCGCTCGACATCGCGCTGCGCAGTGGCCTGACGACTCTGCTCTCCAACCGTCTTGCAGTGGATGTGGCGCAGGGTTTGATCTTGGCCCACACTTTGATCGAAAGTGCAAACGCCGTCCCCGTAAGCGGCGACCGCTAAAATAAGAACCTACGCGGTTGTCCGCCTTCATTGAATCGACTCTCCCATGGCTCTCACGCATTTCTTTCGCCGCCCCGACTACCGCTCCGACACCACCCAGTTCATCGACCAGTTGAAAGCCGACAAACCAGCGCTGGAGGCTGAGCAGCGCCAAGGTCGTGATTTGCTGTGGGACAAACAAGTCGATCGCACGGAGCAACAAGAATTCAAAACAGGTCGCGTTGCACAAAAGCCCTACGTTTACCAGACTTTGACATAAACACATTTTCACAGCGAATGAGCAACGCACCGCCATTGCAATCCTTGCAATCCTTGCAAGCCAAGGCCTTGGTTGACGCCGCAGGCATGCCGGTGGTGGTCGACCATGTGGCGGTGGCGCGCTTGTACGGTGAGCCCTTGTTCTCGATGCCCACTGACTTGTACATCCCGCCCGATGCGCTGGAGGTCTTTTTGGAGGCCTTCGAAGGCCCGCTGGATTTGTTGCTGTACCTGATCCGCAAACAGAACTTCAACATTCTGGACATCCCGATGGCGGCGGTAACCCGCCAGTACCTGACTTATGTGGACGAGATCCGCAAGCACAACCTGGAGCTGGCAGCCGAATATTTGTTGATGGCAGCCATGCTGATTGAGATCAAATCGCGCATGCTGCTGCCGCCCAAAAAAGTGGCCGAAGGCTTGGAACCCGAAGACCCCCGAGCCGAGTTGGTCCGCCGTTTGTTGGAATACGAACAAATGAAACTCGCGTCCATGCGGCTCAATGAAATGCCGCACTTTGGGCGCGACTTCATCAAAGCCCAGGTCTACATCGAGCAAAGCCTGCAGCCGCGTTTTCCGGATGTGCATTGGGTGGAGCTACAAGACGCATGGCGCGATATTTTGAAACGCGCCACCTTGATTCAGCACCACAAAATCAGCCGCGAAGAGCTCAGCGTGCGCGAGCACATGAGCATCGTGCTCAGGCACCTGCAGGGCCGCAAGTTTGTCGAGTTTGAGCATCTGTTTGACCCCAGCCAAGGCACGCCCGTGTTGGTCGTGACCTTCATTGCCCTTTTGGAACTGGCCAAGGAAACCCTGATCGAAATCACCCAGGCTGAAGCCTTCGCGCCGATTTATGTGCGCTTGGCTTACACGCCCAGTTAAGGCCCTCCAGTGCACCCCGCTGGTCACAGCCTCAACTGTGACACCAGCCCCAATCGCCCCATCCCTGAACCCCATGCACATCGCCCGCTCCATCTCCGAACTGCGCCAGCACTTGGCCCACAGCCAATGCCCCGCCTTTGTACCCACCATGGGCAACCTGCACGCAGGCCACATCAAACTCGTCGAGCTGGCCCAGCCCCAGGGCGACTGCACCGTGGTCAGCATCTTCGTGAACCGCTTGCAGTTTTTGCCGCATGAAGACTTTGACAGCTACCCCCGCACCTGGGAAGCCGACTGCGCCAAGCTGCAGGCCGCTGGCTGCGACGTGGTGTTTGCCCCGCGCGAGACCGATCTCTACCCCGAAGCCCAAACCGTCAAGGTGCACGCTGACCCTGCGCTGGCCGACATGTTGGAAGGGCACTTTCGCCCGGGCTTTTTCACAGGCGTGTCCACCGTGGTCATGAAGCTGTTCATGAGCGTTTTTGCGGGCAAGGCCCAAGGCGTGGCTGTTTTCGGCAAAAAGGACTACCAGCAACTCATGGTGATCCGCCAGATGGTGCGCCAGTTCGCGCTGCCCATCAGCGTGGTGGGCGTGGAGACCTGCCGTGCTGAAGACGGCCTGGCGCTCAGTTCACGCAACGGCTACCTGAGCGAGGCCGAACGCGCCGAAGCGCTGAACCTGTCCCTTGCACTGCGAGAACTCGGCCGCGACGCGCTGGCCGTTGCCGACGCCCTTACCGCCCGCTTGCCTGCGCTCGAAGCCAAAGCCATGGCGGCCTTACGCCAACGCGGTTGGCAACCCGACTACCTCACGGTGCGTCGCCGCCACGACCTGCAAGCCCCCCAAGCAGGTGATGCGCTGGTGGTGCTGGGGGCGGCCACGCTGGGGACGACGCGCTTGATTGATAACTTTGAGGTGGAGTCCAAGAGCTGGCAGGGGCCGCCTGAGATCACAACCGGGCATTGAAAACTACAACGCCTCGCCCCGGGGCCCGCGCCCCATCAGCACTTGCACGGCCTGTGCCGCTTTCAAATGCCCGTCAAGCAGGGCAACGACGGCTTGGGTGATGGGCATGTCCACGCCCAATTGTTGGGCACGTTGGAGCACGGTGCGTGCGCTGTACACGCCTTCGGCCACATGGCCAAGCGAGGTCAACGCCTCATCCAGGCTCAAGCCTTGGGCAAGCAAAAGACCCACCTGGCGGTTGCGGCTGAGGTCGCCGGTGGCCGTCAGCACCAGATCGCCCAAGCCTGACAGGCCCATGAAGGTCTCGGGCTTGGCGCCCAAGGCCAAGCCCAGGCGGGTCATTTCGGCCAGGCCTCGGGTAATTAGCGCGGCACGGGCGTTCAAACCCAGGCCCAGGCCGTCGCACAAACCGGTGGCTATGGCCAAAACGTTTTTCACGGCACCACCCACCTCCACGCCCACCATGTCATCGTTGGCATACACCCTCAAGGTGGCGCCATGAAAAGCTTGGACCAGTGCAGCGCACACGCTGGCATGGGGGCTGGCGGCGACCAGGGCGGTGGGTTGTTGACGGGCCACTTCTGACGCAAAGCTGGGGCCATTCAAGGCCCCGGCCAACACATGAGGGGCCACTTGGGCTTGAACCTCGTGAGGCATCAGGCCGGTGCCCGCCTCAAAACCCTTGCACAGCCAGGCCACAGAAGATGGCACATCACGCAAGGCCTGCAAACTGCTGCGCAGACCGGCCATGGGGGTGGCAATGACCAACAGGTCAGTGGCTTGCGTGGAGGCGACCAAGGCCTGCAAGTCGCCGGTGGTGATCTTCAGTGAATCGGGCAGCGCCAAACCCGGCAAATAGCGCTCGTTGCAGCGCTGCTGCGCGATGGCTTGGGCCTGGGCGGGATCGCGCACATGCAAGCCAACCGGAGGATGGTCTTTGGGGCGACTGGCCGCAATGGCCAGCGCAGTACCCCAAGCGCCTGCACCAACAATGGTGATGTGCATGCTCGGGGCTGCGCTCAGAATTACTGAACTTGCGGTGCAGCCGCTTGTTCAGCCAATTGGGCTTGCTGCTGCTCGTACATGGCCTGAAAGTTGATTTCCGCCAGATGCACCGGCGGAAAGCCTGCACGCGTCACCACATCGGCCACGTTGCCACGCAAATAGGGATACACGATTTGCGGACAAGCGATACCCATGATCGGACCCATTTGGTCGTCGGGCAGGTTGCGGATTTCAAAAATACCGGCTTGCTTGCACTCGACCAAGAAGACGGTTTTATCGCCGATTTTGGTGTGCACGGTGGCGGTAACGCACACTTCAAAAACGCCTTCGCCCACAGGTGAAGACTCCACGCCCAGCTGAATGTCCACGGTGGGTTGCTGTTGTTCGAGCAAGATGGCGGGTGAATTGGGCTGCTCCAAGGAGGCCTCTTTGAGGTACACGCGCTGGATTTGAAAAATGGGGTCTAAGTCGGCCATGAGGAACTCTTGAGAATAAAAAAATTGCCGTCCAGTGCAGCCCTGAGCGCACTCTTCGGAACACGCAATTATGAACGAATTGGAACCGCCTCTGAGGCAGTTGCGTGACGCATCAGGCCCTTGGGTTCAGGCCGCTTGCAACAGCGTCACCAATCCGCCCTTGGCGTCCAGCGCCATCAAATCGTCACAGCCGCCCACATGGGTCTCGCCAATGAAGATTTGAGGCACGGTACGGCGCGAGGTGATGGCCATCATGTGATCGCGCTGCGCGGGATCGGTGTCGATGCGGATTTCTTCGATCTGCTCGACGCCCTTGGCTTTGAGTATTTGCTTGGCCCGCACGCAGTAGGGGCAAACAGCGGTGGTGTACATCTTGACGTGTTGCATGACTCTGTTCCTTTAAGTTTTTTCGATGGGCAGACTGGCTTCGCGCCAGGCTTTGAGACCACCCGCCAATGGCTGGGCTTGTTCATACCCCATTTTGCGGGCTTGGGCGGCACCACGGGCGGCGCGGGAGCCGGCTTGGCACAGCACCACAACGGGCGTGGCCTTGTTTTTGACCAGTTTGGGGAGTTGCGCTTCAAGCTGGGCCAACGGCACGTTTTTAGCGCCAGCCACATGGCCTTGTGCAAATTCTTCAGGCTCACACACATCAATCACCACCGCTCTTTCGCGGTTGATCAGCTGCACCGCTTGCGCTGTGGTCAAACCCGAGGCGGCACCCTGCGCCAAAACAGGCCACATCAGTGCTGCCCCCGAGGTCAAGGCGATGACCATGAGCATCCAGTTGTCGAGAAAAAATTTCACAAAATAACCTTTAAAAGAATAAATCAGCGCCGCTTTGAATGCATTGCCTACCCTTCGATTCTAAAATGCGCGGCTCAGGCGTGTTTTCTTTGTTTTTTTAAAACCTTCAACCATGTACAAATTTGTCTTGATTCGCCACGGCGAGTCCACCTGGAATCTGGAAAACCGCTTCACCGGCTGGACCGATGTGGACTTGACGCCCACAGGTGAAGCGCAAGCCCGCGAGGCCGGCCGATTGCTCAAAGCCCAAGGCTATGAATTTGACGTGGCCTTCACCAGCGTATTGCGCCGCGCTATCCGGACCCTGTGGCTGACCTTAGACGAAATGGAACGCCATTGGCTGCCGGTGACCCACAGTTGGCGATTGAACGAGCGCCACTACGGCGCCTTGCAAGGCTTGAACAAAGCCGAGACGGCCAAAAAATTTGGCGACGACCAAGTACTGGCCTGGCGGCGCAGTTATGACGTGCCGCCTCCGTCCTTGGAAGAAAACGACCCCCGTTGCGAGCGCGGCGATTTGCGTTATGCCAGCATGGCACCCGACAAAGCGCCTCTGACCGAATGTCTGAAAGACACCGTGGACCGCGTGGTGCCTTTCTGGAACGAGGTTATGGGGCCCGCCATCCAGTCTGGCAAGCGCGTGATCGTTGCGGCGCATGGCAACTCGATTCGCGCCCTGATCAAGTACTTGGACAACATCTCCGACGAAGCGATTGTGGCGCTCAACATTCCCAATGGCATTCCACTGGTCTACGAACTGGATGCAAACCTCAAGCCGATACGTCACTATTACCTGGGCGATGCGCAAGCCGCAGCCCAAGCGGCTGCGGCTGTGGCCGGTCAAGGCAAGGCCTGAAGCCCTCATTCATGCAAAAAAAAGACCGCCCTGAGCATGTGGCACAGGCTGGGTGTATATTGGTTTGAATTACGGGATCGCTTAAGGTCAAGGACTATGGGAAACAAACTGAAAATTGCTGGCTGGATTGCGGTCGGGGCCATGGCTGGCGCCCTCACCACGGTGTCATTGCAAACTGCTGCGCGCAGCAGTTTTGCCCCCCTGCCGCTGGAGGAATTGCAGCAATTGGCGGCCGTCTTTGGCATGGTCAAGAGTGACTACGTGGAGCCTGTGGACGAGAAAAAACTCATCACCGAAGCCATTTCAGGCATGGTGGCCAGCTTGGATCCTCACTCCCAGTATTTCGACAAGAAAAGCTACAAAGAATTCAGCGAAGGCACATCAGGCAAGTTCGTCGGTGTGGGCATCGAGATCAGCCAGGAAGACGGTTTGGTTAAAGTGGTCTCGCCCATTGAAGGCTCACCGGCCGATCGCGCAGGCTTGAAGACCAATGACCTGATCACGAAAATTGACGACACCTTCGTCAAGGGCTTGAGCTTGAACGAGGCCGTCAAGCGGATGCGCGGTGAACCCAACACCAAAGTGGTGCTGATGATTTTCCGCAAAGAAGAGAGCCGCACCTTCCCGGTCACGATCGTGCGTGAGGAAATCAAGACGCAATCGGTCAAAGCCAAAGTCGTTGAACCCGGTTTCGGCTGGATCCGCGTCGCGCAATTCCAAGAGCGCACAGTAGAAGACTTCTCGCGCAAGCTCGAAGACATGTACAAGCAAGACCCGCACATCAAAGGTCTCGTGCTGGATTTGCGCAACGACCCCGGCGGCTTGCTTGACGCTGCAGTTGCCTTGTCTGCCGCCTTCTTGCCAGAGAACGTGACCGTGGTCTCCACCAATGGCCAATTGGAAGAAAGCAAGTTCGTTTACAAAGCTTCGCCTCAGTTTTGGCGGCGCAATGCCAACAACGACCCGATTGCCCGATTGACACTGGCCACCCAAGGCGCATTCAAAAAAATACCCTTGGTGGTTTTGGTCAATGAGGGTTCTGCCTCGGCCAGTGAAATCGTGGCCGGCGCCTTGCAAGACCACAAACGTGCGACGCTGATGGGCAGCCAGACCTTTGGCAAAGGCTCGGTGCAAACCGTGCGCCAATTGGGTCCGGACACTGCATTGAAAATCACAACGGCACGTTACTACACACCCAATGGCCGCTCGATTCAAGCCAAAGGCATCGTGCCCGACGTGATGGTGGATGAAACTGAAAATGGCAGCCCCTTTGCTGTTTTGCGCACGCGTGAAGCCGATCTTGAAAAACACTTGGGCAATGGCAAAGATGCCGAAAAGAAAGACGCTGACCGTGAGAAAGCCCGCGAAGAGGCCATGAAAAAATTGGAAGAAGAGTCCAAAAAACCAGTGGCCGAGCGTCGCCCGCCTGAGTTTGGCTCGGACAAAGATTTCCAATTGAACCAAGCGCTGAACCAGCTCAAAGGCAAACCCGTGTTGATCAGCAAGACCTTGGCAGAGCGCAAAGAAGAGAAAAAAGACAAGTAACTCTTGAGCACCATGGCGGGCTTTGAGATGACTGACGATCAGTTGCTGCGGTATTCGCGCCACATCTTGCTCGATGCGTTGGGTATTGAAGGTCAAGAAAAGATCCTGTCCTCGCACGCCTTGGTCATCGGCGCCGGTGGTCTGGGATCCCCTGTGACTTTGTACCTGGCAAGTGCGGGTGTCGGGCACATCACCTTGGTGGACCCGGATACGGTGGATGCCAGCAACTTGCAGCGACAAATCGCCCATACGCTGGACCGCGTGGGACAGTTCAAGGTCGACTCCGCGCAACAAGCCATGCAGGCGATCAACCCTGATGTGCGCGTATCGGCCATTGCCGAAAGGGCCGATACCGCTTTGCTGGACAAATTGGTTGCGCAAGCCGATGTGGTGCTCGATTGCTGTGACAACTTTTCAACACGCCAAGCCGTCAACCGGGCCTGCATGCAACACGGCAAACCGCTGGTGTCGGGCGCAGCAATTCGCATGGACGGGCAAGTCTCGGTGTTCGATCCGCGGCAACCCAGTTCGCCTTGTTACGCTTGTGTGTTCCCACCCGAGCCTGCACCTGAAGAAACTTTGTGCGCCACGATGGGTGTGTTCGCACCACTGGTGGGCATCATCGGCTCGGTCCAAGCCGCTGAAGCGCTCAAGCTTCTGATTCAAACAGGCAGCACCCTTGTCGGGCGACTGTCCATGCTGGACGCACGCCATATGGCTTGGAGCGAAGTGCGGATTGGCCGCAATGCCCAATGCCCGGTGTGCAGCGCGCTTCGCCCACCGCGCCTGTCAATGGTTCATTGAGGCCCATGGCAACTGCCGTGAAACTGTCTGAACATACGGGGGGCCATCGGCTGCGGCTCAGCAAAGAGACCTTTTTTCTGTTTCCGCGCTTGTCTCTCTAAGGCCGCATACGGGCCCGAAGTTTCACGAAACCTGAAGGCCCAAGCCATGCCGGCGGCGACCATGTGAGCGGCCACATCGCGTCCATCAATCTCTACCCGACCCAACACGCGACCATAGCTGTCAGTCCCACGCGGAAAAACCTGTACGGTTTTGCGATGCACCAGATCGATCATGGCATCGCGCGATGCGTCACCGCCTGATTGGCAGCGCTCGGGCGCGTCCATACCATCGATGCGCACTTTGACAGCCTCGTGGGCTTGTTCTGGCAAGACGAGCAAGGTGTCGCCATCCGCAACCCAGCTGACCCACCCTGTCCAAACCGGCTCCCCGTTCACTCCTTTTGAATCAGGGTGTTGCGCATGAACACTCCCAAGCCAAAGGCCCAAGAGCGATGCGGCAGTGAGCCTCAAAACAAAGCGTACAACTTTCACATGATCACTTTTCTTGTTTTCCCAAGCCTTCGGTGTGTCTGCGGCAAGTCAGCTCAGAAGCGGTTTCAGGTTCACCATGGGCTCAGGGTTTCCGAGAATCATGATGGATTAGATCCATCATTCAGAATATTGCTACATTCTCATGCTTATGGAATGAATTCTGCGGATTCGCCGTCATTCAATCCCAACGCTCAACTCATCAGTGACACATGAACGCCATCCTAAAATCTTTGACCGCTGTCCTTGCAATCGGGCTAGGGGTCAGCTTGTCAATGCCGGCGGCTCTCGCACAAAGCTTTCCCGCCAAACCCATTCGGTTCATCAATAACTTCCCCGCTGGTGGGCCTTCGGATTTTCTGGCAAGAACCGTGGGCGAAGCCATCACCACCCACTTCAAACAACCGGTGGTCACCGAAAACAAGCCAGGCGCTGGTGGCAACATCGGCGCCGACTGGGTGGCCAAAAGCCCTGCAGACGGTTACACCGTTTTATTTGGCATTGACACGGCTTTCACCGTCAACCCGTTTATTTACAAAAACATGCCCTTCAAACCCGGCGACTTCAAGCCCATCATGGTGATGGTGTCTTCGGGTTTGTTGGTGGGCGCCCACCCCGGCTCGGGCATCAAAACGCTGAAAGACCTGGTCGCACAAGGCAAAGGCAAAGGTCTGAATTTCAGCAGTGGCGGCAGCGGCAGCCCTGGCCACTTGGCTGCTGAAATTTTCATGGACGCAGCGAACATCAAAATCCAGCACATCCCCTACAAAGGCAACACCCCAGCCGTCTTGGCGGTGTTGTCCGGCGAAGTGGATGCAGGCGTGCTGGCCACACCCGGCATGCTGCCCCATGTCAAAGCGGGCAAGATCAACGCGTTGGCGGTCACCAGCAGGCAACGCTCGCGTTCCGCACCCGATGTGCCGACCGTGCTGGAGGCCGGCCTGAAGGACCTGGAGTTGGAAGTGTTGTACCTGGCGATGGTGCCTGCCGCCACCCCAGAGCCGGTGATCCAACTGTTGCAAAAAGCATTTACCGAAGCCCTCAAACGGCCTGACACCCAAGCCCAATTGGCCAGCATGGACCTGTTTTACGAGGGCCTGACTGGCGCAGAAGCGGCCAAACGAATCAGCGACTTGTCGCAACGCTATGAACGCATCATCCAATCAACTGGCATGAAAGTGGAATAATCGCATGAGCAGCCCTGCATCCCAACGCCCCAACATCATCTTCATCGTTGCCGACGATTTAGGCTTTGCCGATCTGGGCTGCTATGGCGGTCGCGACGCACAATTCGGCAAGGTCTCCCCTGTCCTTGACCAACTGGCCGCAAATGGCCTGAAGTTCACTGACGGCTACGCCAACTCCCCCGTGTGCTCGCCCACTCGCTTTGCCTTGATGACCGCGCGGTACCAGTACCGCTTGCGCGGCGCGGCTGAAGAGCCCATCAACAGCCGATCACGCCACAGCACGACCCTGGGTCTTCCAACAGCGCACCCGACCCTGCCTTCCACACTCCAAGCCGCGGGCTACCGCACCGCCTTGATCGGCAAGTGGCACTTGGGTTATCCACCTTCTTTTGGGCCCTTGCGATCAGGTTACGATGAATTTTTTGGCCCCATGGCCGGCGGGGTTGACTACTTTACCCATTGCGCCAGCAATGGCGCCCACGACCTGTGGGAGGGCGAAGAAGAGCAGCCCCAAGAGGGCTATTTGACCGATCTGATTTCGCACCGTGCGGTGGACTGGATTCACCGCATGCGCCAAGGTGAGCGCAAAGACGACCCCTTCTTTCTCAGCCTGCATTACACAGCGCCACATTGGCCGTGGGAAACACGCGAAGACCATGCCTTGGCAGCCACCATCAAGGACAATATTTTTCATTTGCAAGGTGGCAACATCCACACCTACCACCGGATGATTCACCACATGGACGAGGGCATCGGCTGGGTGGTCAACGCCTTGCGCGAAACGGGACAACTGGACAATACCTTGATTGTGTTCACCAGTGACAATGGCGGCGAACGGTTCAGCGACAACTGGCCCTTGGTGGGCGGAAAAATGGACCTGACCGAAGGCGGTATTCGGGTGCCATGGATTGCACACTGGCCCAGCACCATCGCCCCTGGCGGCATCAGCCCTCAGCATTGCATGACCATGGACTGGTCTGCTACCCTGATGGAGCTCGGCGGCGCAAACATAGACGCCGACTACCCCCTGGACGGCGTGTCCCTGACCGGCGTATTGCGCAACCCTGCGCACACCTTTGAACGACCCATGCATTGGCGCATGAACCACCGCGGCCAAAGGGCCATGCGGGTGGGCGACTGGAAATACCTGCGTGTCGATGGCAACGATTACCTGTTTAATATTCCAGCAGACGCCCGCGAACGCGCCAACTTGGGCGGCAGACAAGCCGCGCAATTACAAGTCTTGCGCGAGCGCTGGGAGGCCTGGAACGCAACCATGCCCGCTATCCCTGACGATGCCACCGTCAGTCTGGGGTATTCTGTCAAAGACATGCCGCAACGCTGATGGCGCAGGCCAGGATCCACCATGCTGCTCTTTGAACGCTTTTTAACTTTCAGAAGTTGGCCGCCCCTCAGCCGGGAGCTGGCCCGGGGAGAAGTGATCGCCGGCTTGACTGTCGCGCTCGTCATGGTGCCTCAAGCGGTCGCGTATGCAGGCCTGGCAGGCATGCCTTTGGTGACTGGGCTTTACACCTGCTTGGTGCCTGCTCTTTTGGCGGTGGTGTTTGGCAGTGCAACGCGTTTGTCCGTAGGACCGGCCGCACTCACTTGCGTGTTGATCGGTGCGTCCTTGAGTGGATTGGCCGAACCAGGTTCGGCTGAATGGGTTTCACTGGCCGTGTGGCTGTCATTGCTGTCTGGCGGCCTTCAATTGTTGTTGGGTTTGGGCAGCTACGGCTGGTTGATTAACCTGGTCAGCACCCCTGTGATGACAGGGTTTACACAAGCCGCAGCCTTATTGATCATGGCCTCTCAGGTGCCCGCTTTGCTCGGCGTTAAAACCTGGAACTGGAACCCGCAAACCTGGACGGCTTGGCTGACGGATTGGCCAGCCCTGTGGGGCGTGAGCAGCTTGATAATGCTGCTTGTTCTGCGCCGATACAAACCCCGTTGGCCTGGGGTCATGCTGGTCATGGCGGCAGCCTCAGCGATCGGTTATGCCAGTGACTACCAAGCACATGGCTCCGTGGTCGGACTGCTGCCATCCGGACTTCCGCAGGTGTATTTTCCGCAATGGCCTGGATGGGATGTTCTCAGCCAACTTTGGCTACCCGCGATGGTCATTGCGTTGGTGAGTTTTTTGGAAACGGCTTCATCAGCCCGCATCGAATGTCAACGCGACGGCAAACGCTGGGACGACAGCACTGAATTGTTTGCGCAAGGGTTGGCCAAACTGGCTTCTGCGCTGTCTGGCAGTTTCCCAACGAGCACGTCTTTTTCCCGCTCCGCACTCATGTTGTACGCCGGTGCAAGCAGCGGCTGGGCTGTGGTTTTTTCAATCGGTTTTGTGCTTTTGGCTTTGATGTTCCTGATGCCAGCCCTCCAATTTGTGCCCAAGTCGGTCATGGCTGCGGCGGTCATTGTGGCGGTGATGAATCTTTTTCAGCCTCGGCAATTTCTCAAGGTTTGGGAAATTGACCGCATTGAGGCCATGACTTCGGGGGTGACCTTTGTCATCACGCTGCTGACAGCGCCTCGTATTTTTTGGGGTGTTTTAACAGGTGTTCTGGTCGGGCTCTCACACTTTTTGCACACCCGTTTGCATCCGCGCATCATTGAAGTGGGCTTGCATCCCGATGGCTCTTTGCGAGACCGGCACTTGTTGAATCTGCCTGCTTTGGCCCCGCATTTATTCGCCTTGCGAATGGACGCTGAATTGGATTTTGCTGCCGCCAGCAGTTTTGAACGCACCCTGTCAGAACATCTCTCCAAGCACCCGGATGTCCAGCACATTTGCCTGTTTGCCCATCCGATCAACAGGATTGATGTTTCGGGGGTCGAAACATTCATCCAAATGCGAAAACAATTGGCCAGTCGAAACATCACCTTGCACATCAGTGGCATCAAGTTGCCTGTGCAAGCCACCTTGGCCAAGGCCGGTGCACTGCTGCCGGTCAACGGACTGCGCTTTTACAGAACCGATGCCGAAGCCCTCAAAGCATTGGCCATGTTGAATGAAGACCCCAGTGACATGGCTGCAGCCGCCATCTGATGACGCAACGGCTCGTTAACACGTTCAGACTCTTCCCAACAGCCGAAGCCCATTTGTTTTGGGGAGTTACAGACGTTTCTTTGTCGAGTTCGGCCTTCATTTCAGATTCAACTTGCTAGTTCGTGAATTTCAAATAAGTCGACGTCTCTGGCCACTCTCTGACCACCTGAATTTGCCTGCCATCGGGGATGCGCCAACGCGCTGTATAAGAGCCCATGTCCAATTGCCCGACCGTCTCGGCACTTGGGCCGTATTTGGCAGTGACCATTTTGACAATCAGTGCGGTGTGGTTGCTGTCCATGAAATTGGCAAACGCATATTCAGCAAAGGCCCATTAGAAGAGGCGGCATAGCCCAGATAAAACGTGGTGGCTCCGTTCAAAACACCGTTTGCATCATAGACATCCACCCCACCACGGGCGTCTGCGCGAATAAGCTTCATTCCTTGCAAATGCAGCGCTTGGCGCATCTCCCCTCGGGTCGCAGAGCTCAGGCGAACACCGAACATTTGAATCGAGGACGTTTCATCGAACTGCTGCTCGGTACTGCCAGGGTTTGCTGCAGCAAGTCGTTCGCATCACAGCCGATTCTCTTGTTCAAAGGCGTGTTCTTTTTCCATCAGAGTTGCTTCTTGTGGAGATCCCGGCCTTACCTTGGAACGGACCTGCGCATCAGCCACAGTCAACTCGTTGGAATGGAGTTCCAATCGGCGCTGATCTTTCATCAATGCGCTCAGCAGGAGCGATGCGAGGATGCCAACAGCAGCTGCCAGAACCGCTGACAACAACAAAAAGACCGTCAAACTCACTGCTTGGCTCCCAAAACTGCGCGAAGCCATGCGTTATGACCCCTAAATTTGTTTATCTTGGCAGTTTCACACAGAGTTTTTAAGTCGTAAATACGCCAATCAGCGTACGTCTAATGGTTTAAATCAATAAACCCTTGAAGACCTGACTCAGGCGGTCAGAATCCATCCCTCAAGCGGATCAAAATCCGGCAATCCAAAGCCGTTGGCTGTGGCGTGCCTTTGCTCAGCCTGTACCGCCCAGGCTGCCTGCACCAAGCACAGGGTGGCATCCAAAGCATCCCCAGTGGGGTCTTGCACCAGTTTTTCCGACAAGAGGGTGCTGAGTTTCAAGCGCACTTGCAAACGCGTTTGTCCACGCTCCAAGGCGCTGAGAATGTCCTTGCGGGCCAGCAAGCGTTCCGGCGTTTGTTTGGTTTTGTCGTCGCTTTTGTAACTTCTATGACCCAGAATTTCACGCGCCAACAAGCCAGGGTAGGCTTCCAGGGCCATGCGTTGGAGATCTGCTGCATGCAGCCCGGGCAAAGTCACCTTGGCCTGTATCAACAAGGGCACGCCGGCATGCAGCATGAAGGCGACAGGCGGGTTGACCCATTTCATAGAGGGACTCGATCCTGCAGGCCCATCAGTTTGACGGTGGGCAAATTTACCGCCGACAGGACGGGCGTTACAAAATGCGGCGAATTCGGCCCGAATTTGATCACGGCTCAGTTGGGTGTAATGCGCCATGCATTCCCGCCAGGTGTCAGGCCAGCCCAGGGTTTCAACCAATTCACGCGGCAAGCCAAAAGGCAAATCGAAGCCCCCAACCCATTCGGCGGGTTGCGCCAGCCAATGTCCGAAATCGTTCAGCGTTTCAAAGGTTTCGAGTCGCACAAGTCGAACCTGGCGCTCCCGCACCTCCCCTACCGCCAGCACAATCGGTTTGCGTTTGCTGGGGCTGCTCGAAAAATCGCAGCCAATCAACATGGGTTGTCAGGACCTGCCGACGATGGAGGCCGTGGCCATCAACTCTTCCAGCAGTGCCAAAGAGACTTTGCCCGATACGCTGTAGGGATCGAGCTCGGCCCGTTCGGAATACTTGAGCAAAATGCGGGTGTTCACCCGTGTCACATCGACTTGGCCCATGGTCCAGCCGCTGTAGCGGCGCTCCGAAATTTCTTCGTAATGGAGCAAAACAACTTCTTTGTGTCTGGCGTCTTTTTGAATATGCGCATACAGCTCGCTGACCGATTCGCGTCCGCCCTCAATGGCTTGCAAAAAGATGCCGCCTCCGTAGCACAAAATGCCGGTAATGCCGCCGCTGGGATTGAATTGGCGTGATTGGGACAAGATGGCTTCGATCGTTTCCGGACCCGGATCGATTGCGCGACTCGCATAAAGCAAACGTACCAACATCATCAATCCTTTCGAGGAATCAAGGCTAAAAATTCGCGACGCAAATTCATGTCTTTCAGAAATACACCACGCATCACTGAATTGATCATTTTGCTGTCCATGTCTTTCACACCGCGCCAGCCCATGCAAAAGTGACTCGCCTCCATCACGATAGCCAAACCATCCGGTTGCGTTTTGCGCTGGATCAAATCAGCGAGTTGAACCACTGCTTCTTCTTGAATCTGCGGACGTCCCATGATCCATTCGGCCAGGCGCGCATACTTGGACAAGCCAATCACATTGGTGTGCTCATTGGGCAAAACGCCAATCCAGATCTTGCCGATGACAGGACACAAATGGTGGCTGCATGCACTGCGCACCGTGATGGGGCCCACAATCATCAACTCATTGAGGTGTTCGGCATTGGGAAACTCGGTGATTTCAGGGCCTTCAACGTAGCGACCTTTGAAAACCTCTTTCAGGTACATCTTGGCCACGCGTCGCGCTGTGTTCTGGGTGTTGTGATCGTTTTCTGTGTCAATCACCATGCTTTCGAGCACGCCTTTCATCTTCTCAGTCACTTCATCCAGCAACAGATCCAACTCGCCTGGATGAATGAAATCAGAAATATTGTCGTTGGCGTGGTAGCGCTTGCGAGAAGCCAAAATACGCTCACGAATTTTGACGGACATGGGTGTGCCATGGTCTTGTGCAGGAGTCGATTCTGGGGCTGTCATGGCTTGAGGGGCATTCTTGGACATGGTCAACATCGTAACAGCGATCAATAGAACTGCGCGATGGGCGGGCTCTCGTGCCGTGAGAGGAAGTCAATAGCGTTTGCCTGTCAAAAATAGAACGGAGCGCATCAAGCCATAAGCCAACCAATCCAAGGCTCGCTGAAAGCGTGGACGGTCTGCAAATTGTGCCGCCGCGACGGGTTGGCTTTCCAACGTGATGGCCTGTTCCAGCCGGGCATGCAACTGTTTTGCAAAAGAGCCATCCGCCACGACCACGTTCGCCTCACGGGCCATCAACAGACTGAGGGGATCGAGATTGGAGGAGCCTACCGTCGCCCAAGGCCGGTCATGATGGGCATCAATAACGGCCACTTTGGCATGAAGAAAACTGGCCGAGTATTCATGAATTTCTACCCCTGCCGCCAATAAAACGCCGTACACGGGCCTGGCCGCATGAAATTGCATGAAGTACTCGTAGCGCCCTTGAAGCAACAAACGAACGCGTACACCTCGCCCTGCCGCATGAATCAAGGCTTGGCGAATCTTGCGACCGGGTAAAAAGTAAGCGTTGGCTATGACAATGTCATGTCGCGCCAAAGCAATGGCTTTGCGATAAGATTTTTCGATTTGACCTCGATGCAACAGGTTGTCACGCAGCAACAAGCCTGCGCGCGCCAAGCTTTGTGCGCTCTGGCCTTTCCTGCCGGACTGCGTCCAAGGCGAATGAAGTCCGGTCGACTTGAATGCGCTGAAGGCTTCTGGAACATGATCTTGCCGCCGATCTCGCCCGGTCTGCATGCGCCACCAAAGCTGCGAGGTGGTCTCCTGTACGGCTTGGACCAATGCGCCGGTTGCCGCGACTGCAAAATCAAGCCGCGGCTTGTCCAACACACCGTAGTAGGGATCGTACAAATCATCCAGGATATTGATCCCACCGCAAAAAGCTACTTGGCCATCCACGACACACAATTTGCGGTGCAATCGACGCCACCGGCTCGGGATCATCAGGCCCAGCCTGCTCAGGGGTGAATACACCCGCCACTGCACACCCGCATCGGCAAAACGTTGTTGCCACGCTTGTGGCAGGGCGCCCGAGCCCACGCCATCGACCACGACACGAACGCGCACACCTCTGGCGCCTGCGCGAATCAGGGCTTCAGCCACTTGGGCACCTGAATCAAAAAAATCAAAAATATAGGTCTCCAATTGCACATGCGAGCGCGCCTGATCCAGCGCCGCAATCAGAGCGGCGAAAAATTCTTTTCCGCCTTCCAGCAATCGGATTTGATGGCCATCGCGAATGTGATGTGTGGCGCGCATGCGGCTGTCAGTCGAAATGAAATTCAGCCAAAAGCGGAAGGTGGTCTGACATTTGTCGCCAAATGCGCCCGTGCGGTACCGTCAAACCCAGAGGACGCAAACCCCTTGCATACACATGATCGAGTTGCACCATCGGTAAACGCGAAGGGTAGGTGGGCGACCGGGTCTGCGTCCACTCTTTCAAATTCGCCTGAAACAACATGCGGCCCACCCGGTTACCCCAATCATTGAAGTCGCCAGCCACCAGCAAAGCATCTTGGCTTGGGATTTCACGTTCAATGAAAGTCAACAACTGCTGCACTTGCCTGATTCGACTGGCCGGAATCAAGCCGAGATGCACCACAATGACATGGATCAGGCGCTCTTGAACCTGCAGCGCCACATGCAGCAAACCACGTTGCTCCAGCCGGTGGTCTGACATGTCTTCGTGCTGGTGAGCAAGCACTGGCCAGCGCGACAAGAGCGCATTGCCGTGCTCGCCATGCCTGGTCATCGCATTGGTTTGATAGACCGCCTCGTAACCCTCCGGTGCTAAAAAATCTGCTTGCGCCAACGCAGGCCAGTTTTTAAAGTATTTTTCTTCGGTGCGATGGACTTTTCTGACCTCTTGCAAGCACACCACATCGGCATCGAGTTGCTCTACCGCAAGACCGATATTGTGGATCTCCAGTCGCCTTGCAGGCCCCAGGCCCTGCACGCCTTTGTGAATGTTGTAGGTCGCAACCCGCAATACGTTGGTAGAAAAATGCGGTATTGAATCAGCCATCTCAACGCCTCAATCCTGCCAGCGAGGCAGCATCAAAATCGCCTCGGCATTGGAAGGAGAAAAGCACCGCTCAGCCGCTTCGCGCCAAGGCAACCATGCGTATTCGGTGTGCTCTTTGTCATGCAGTTGCACGGGCCGAACGCCAGGCAGACGCAAGCCAAACAGGCGTTCGGTGTTGTGACTTACATGCGGTGCATAGCGAGGCCGCCAAACCGGGTAAATTTCGTAGACATTTTCTAAACCCCAGTCATTCAATTGGCAGTCCGCATGCAGGGCATCGATACCCGTTTCTTCTTGCACCTCACGCACAGCGGTGTTGACCCAATCCTCGTCTTCAAAGTCCTTGCTGCCGGTGACCGATTGCCACGTTCCCGAATCGAGGCGGCGTATCACCAACACCTCCAAGGCCGGAGTGTGGATCACAACCAGTACCGATTGCGGGATTTTGAAAACGCGAGATTCAGACATGTGCACCTGCAAAAAATCATCTGTTCATTCTAGCCACCCGGCTCAAAACACAGGCCGTTTGAAGGCGCAGGTTGGCAAAGGATCAAGCTGTCTTTGACGGCCCCTTATGATGGGTCAATGAATCAAGACCCTGTGAATGTTGTGCCAGCCACATTAAGCTGGACCGAAAACGGCACCGAATGCCATGCCCTGTGGCGCTCTGAGCGCCACGCCGCCCCGCCCAAACGCGTGGTCATAGCGGATGACACCCTGAACGCAGACAGCGCCTACCGCCTGGCCTGCGAAGGCACGGGCTTGTTGTGGCGGGGTGATTTTCAAAATGCCAGGCTCTTGTTGCAAGCCATGATGCGCCGCGCCAATGCGCCCCTCAAACCTGGCAAAGTGCGCGCCAAATCCAAAGCCAATGCACATGCGCCCGTCACCCCGCAGCAAGCATTCCATTTGCACCGCCAGGCGCAATCACAGCGCGCGCGCACCTTGTCCATGTTGTTGATTCCCTTGAACGCGGACCGCAGCATTCCCTTGCGGCGCGCGCCTGATTTGGCGCAAGCCTGTTTAGAGGCATGGGGGCCGGCGAATGGGTCCAACACCGTCACCTCGCTGCGCGAATTGTTGGGCGTTGTCGGTGCGCACGAATGGCACAAAAAAGGCATTGAAGTGGACGCCTTGGGCGGCGCGCCGAACAACAAAATATTTCCCAGCTACGGCGTTTTCTCGCCGGTGCGGGGCGAGTATGTGGCGCTGGTTGCCCATGCGCCCTTGCCCGAAGACCATGCCTTGGCGTTTGACATTGGTGTGGGATCGGGTGTGCTGTCGGCCATGCTGTCGCGGCGCGGCGTCAAGCGCATTGTGGCCACAGACAACGACCCCCGAGCCCTCATTTGCGCCCGTGGCAACCTGGACCGACTGGGCGCTTTACCCAAAGTACAACTCATTCAAACCGACCTTTTCCCGGAAGGTCAGGCTCCCTTGATCGTCTGCAACCCGCCTTGGTTGCCAGCCCGCGCCAATGCACCGATTGAGCACGCCATCTACGATGAAAACAGCCAAATGCTGCGTGGCTTTTTAAGCGGTGTTTTGGCCCACCTGACGCCTCAGGGTCAAGCCTGGCTGATCCTGTCGGACTTGGCCGAGCACCTGGGCCTGCGTTCCCGCGAAGAATTATTGGGATGGATTGACCAAGCGGGCCTGCAGGTGCTGGGCCGCGATGACATTCGACCTACCCATGCCAAAGCCATGGACAAGCAAGACCCACTGCACGCTGCGCGGTCCAAGGAAGTCACCTCCCTGTGGCGACTGGCTGCCTTGAACGCGAATTGAGATTTGCGCGAAGAGGTTGCTGCCCCTGGGGGCCCTTGCGCAAGGCTCTCCAAGTTGAAAATCACAGGCATTACAATTGGCTTCATACGAATTTAATTTTCTTCATACGACTGTTTCATGTCCCGTTTTTGGAAGTTGTCACTGCCGGGCGTGCTTGCGCTCTCCATCAGCACCCTCATTGGGGCGCAACCCATTGAAGAGCTGCCTTCCATAGAAATTCGCTCATCCGCACAATCCCTTCTAGGCACTGGCGGGGCGGCCAGTGAAGGCGTTATTTCTACACAACGCTTGACGGCCATGCCTTTGATGAGGCCCGGGGAGGTGATGGAAATGGTGCCCGGTTTGATCGTCACCCAACACGCCGGTGACGGCAAAGCCAACCAGTATTTTTTGCGCGGCTTCAACCTGGACCATGGCACTGACTTTGCCACCTATCTCGACGGCATGCCCTTGAACATGCCCAGCCACGCGCACGGGCAGGGCTACACCGATTTGAATTTTTTGATCCCTGAATTGATGGAATCGATTCAATACCGCAAAGGCCCCTACAGCGCAGAAGAAGGCGATTTTTCATCCGCGGGCGCAGCACGGCTGCACAGCCTGCGCACATTGCCAAGCACGCTGTCGCAACTGACGATGGGACCCAACGGCTACCAACGTGGCCTGTTGGCAGGTTCACCGGCCATGGGCGCAGGTCACTTACTTTATGGCCTGGAATTTTTGAACAACAACGGCCCTTGGCTTGTGCCTGAAAAAAACCGCAAGCTCAATGCCATGCTGCGCTACAGCGAAGGCTCAAACAGTGACGGCTTTACGGTTTCAGGCATGGCCTACAACAACACCTGGACCTCAACGGACCAGATTCCACAACGTGCGATTGACCAAGGGCTGATGTCCCGGTTCGGGTCTTTGGACCCGACGGCAGGCGGCATCACAAGCCGCTACAGCCTGTCAGGCGAATGGGCCGCCAAAACAAGCACCAGCCAAACGCGGGCCAATGTGTGGCTCTTGCAATCCAGTCTGGATCTGTGGTCTAACTTTGCTTACTGCCTGGCCGACATACAGGCCAACAGCAACTGCAACACCGGCGACCAATTCAAGCAAACCGAGCGCCGGCTGGCCGCTGGGTTCGCGGCGTCGCACGCCCTGCTGTCCACTTGGGGGCAGCGCGACCTGACACACAGCTTCGGGGTGCAAGGTCGGCAAGACCAGCTCAGCCCGGTGGGTTTGTTCAACACGCATCAACGCGAGATTTGGAACACGGTCAGGCAAGACCGCATCCAGCAGCGCAGCCTGTCGGTGTGGGCGCAAACTGAAATTCGCTGGACCGAGACCTTGCGCACCATCACCGGTGTGCGCGGCGACCATTTTGATTTTCGCGTCCACTCCAGCTTGCCCGCCAACTCGGGGACGCAAACAGCGCAATTGATCTCGCCCAAATTAGCCCTGATTTGGCGCCCCACGCCCTCCAACGAGCTGTACTTGAACTATGGCCAAGGCTTTCACTCCAATGATGCGCGTGGCACCACCATCCGCGTCGATCCGAACGACCCGTCCCAAAGCGCGACGCCTGTCCCCGGATTGGTGCGTACCACGGGCCAGGAGATCGGCTTGCGCAGCAACCCGTTGCCCGGTTGGCAGAGCACGCTCGCGCTGTGGCAACTGGACTCGGCTTCAGAGTTGTTGTTCGTGGGTGATGCGGGCACCACCGAAGCTTCTCGCCCCTCAAGGCGCTATGGCGTGGAATGGTCCCATGTGTACACAATCAACCGGCAGTGGGGGCTCGATGCCGACCTGGCCTGGTCGCATGCCCGTTTCAAGGACTTCGCAAGCGAGGGCAACCTGATTCCCGGCGCCATCGCCACCACCGCCAACTTAGGGTTGCGCTATGAACCGGCCAGCCCTTGGAGCGGCACCTTGCGATTGCGGTACTTTGGACCCCGACCTTTGACGCAAGACGGCACGGTGCAGTCTGCAGCCTCTTGGCTGCTCAATCTGCGGGTGGGCTACAAAGTGAGTCCGCGCACGCAATGGAGCCTGGATGTTTACAACCTGCTCAACAGCCCAGCCAATGACATCGAATACTGGTACGCCTCGCAAATGCGCGGCGAGGCCCAAGCCACGCTGGACCGCCATATTCACCCTGTAGAACCGCGCATGGCCAGGCTGACTGTGACGCACCGTTTTGAATGAGCCAGTGGCAGTCCCTCAGGGCACCACCATCCCATCGACCACCTGAATCAGGCTGTCACACCGCTTGGCAAATTGGGCGTTGTGCGTGACAAACAACACCGTGGTGTTGTGCTCCCGGTTGAACTGCCGCAACAATTCAAAGACACCGTCTGCACTTTGACTGTCCAGGTTCCCTGTGGGCTCATCGGCCAGCAGCAATTGAGGGTTCATGGCCAACGCCCGCGCAATCGAAATACGCTGCTGTTGCCCCCCACTCATATTGCCTGCACGGTTGTTTTGCCATGCGGACAAACCCACGCTGGCAATCAGCTCTTGCGCTCTGATGCGCATGGCCGGGGGTGGCAAAACCTTGCGCCGCCATCATGGGCAACATCACGTTTTCAAGGGCCGTGAAAGCTGTCAGCAAATGGTGGTACTGGAACACAAAACCAATCATATGCCCCCGCAAATGGGTCAGCGCGCTGTCATTGAGTGCGGTCGTTTCTGCGTTGCCCATCTTCAACTGACCGGCGGTGGGCCTGTCCAGCAAGCCAATGATGTTGAGCAAAGTGCTTTTACCGGAACCTGATGGCCCCATCACCGCACAAAAATCACCTTTGCACAAAGTCAAATCAATGCCGTGCAGCACTTCGGTTTCGATCGGGGAGCCTAGGTTGAAGGCCTTTCGCACCTGCATCAGTTGGACCAAGGGCTCCTTTGTGTGGTCTGGCGCGTTCATGGCGTCATCCCCGGATGGCCACAACAGGGTCCATGCGCGCAGCACGCAGTGCGGGCGCCACGGCGGCCACCAAACCCGTCAACGTCGCTAAAAGCAAAGCGATGCCAAACAGCGCTGGCTCCAGCACCAAGCCGAACAGGGGCGTGCCATCTGCATTTTTCGCCAGGCCCTGCCACAGCACCAAACCGGCAGCGCCCAGCGCACTGCCTACCAAAGCCCCACTGCAAGCGAGCAAGCCACCTTGCAACAGAAAAATGCGCAAAATTTGACCGCGCGAAATGCCCATCGCCCGCATGATGCCAATCTCACGCGACTTTTGAACCACCGAGACCACCAGCACACTGGCAATGCCGAAGGCGACTGACAAACCCACAAAAAAACGAATCACGGTATTGGCTGTGCTTTGCGCACTGATGGCAACAAAAAACTGTGCACTCGATTTGATCCAACTGTCGGCCTGCACACCCGTAGCCTCTGTAATGGCCTGTGCCACCCGTTCAGCAGCGTACACATCGAACACAGCCACTTCAATGCCATTGACGCCGCCCGCCATGCCCAGCAAATTCTGGGCTATGCGTAAACCCACATAGGTCATGCGTTGGTTCGCCCCTTTACTGCCCAAGTCAAAGATGCCTGCAATATGCAATGTGACGCTGGCACCATTGGCTGCGTTCAAACGCAACTTATCGCCCACGTCCACACCCAACTCCGTCGCCAAGTCCACGCCAATCAACAGATCATTGGCCGTGATTTGCGAAGTGCCGCGGACCATCTTGCTGCTCAACTCCACAATCCGCTCATACAACGCGGGCTCAATGCCCACAACACTGACTGCGCGACTGGCACTGCCGCGCAAAATCAAGGCAGAACCGCTGGCAACAGGTGCAACCACTTTCACATCAGGCATGGATTGGATGAGCGACACGACTGAGGGCCATTGGTCAATCAATTTCATGCGTTGCAAGGGCGGCTGAATCCATGGCATGTTCAAACGGTCAGGCGCAACGGCTTGCAATGGGCGGGTAACTTCTTGCGGTGAGAGCAATTGAATATGCGCTTGCGCTGACAAAACACGTGTGATGAAGTTGCCCTGCAAACCTGCCAGCAAAGCCGACATGAACACGATCACCCCAACACCTATTGCAATCCCGGAGATGATGAACAGGGTCTGCAGGCGGCCCTCGCGCAAAAAGCGCAAGGCCACAATCCATTCAAAAGGCAATCCCATGGGGAACACGCTGTAGCTCAATGCGGCGCGGAACGCACCCGGTCGCCAGGCTGAACAGCCGCCGTGCCCGCAATCAATTCGTCGCCTGCGGCCAAGCCGTGCAAGACAACAGCATACCCCGCGCTTTGCAATCCCAGCCCCACCTGTTGCTGCTGGGCATGGCCGCTGACAACACGCAGCACCCAAGGGGCAGACTTACCTATGTCGTGCACACTGTGCAATGGAATGACCAGCGCCTGATCGCGCCGATCGACCTGGATGTCGACGGACACGGTCATATCTTGCAACCACAGGGCAGGTGGAGACTCGACATCCAGCTTGACCTGCACAGCACCGGTCTGCGGGTTGACCGCAGGATGAACAGAGGCCAGTTTGGCGCTCACCCGCTGCAACGGGTAGGCGTCCGCTGAAACCAAAGCCGATTCACCCAGCCGCAATAAATGAAGGTTTTTTTCATCAATCTCCACAACCACTTGCACAGGGCCAGAGGGTGACAAGGTCATCAGTACTTTGCCAGGCTGCACCTGATGGCCCGGCTCGATGTAACGGGCCATCAAGACACCCGAAACAGGCGCTTTGAGGGTGGTGTAATCTGCGCGCACCTGCGCCGCCTTGAAGGCTGACAAGGCCTGGTCCACGGCAGCTTGTGCCAGCCGAACTTCGATCCCCTGCGGCTCCAGTGCTTGCGATTGCTTGAGCGCCGTGTTGAATTGCGCTTGGGCCAGTTGTGCGGTTTTCGCCACCTCGTCCCATGCGGCCGTTCCTATGAAACCTTGGGCCCACAATTCACTTTGCCGACCCTGCTGGGCCTGCGCTGTTTTCAATTGGGCCTGCGCCTGAAGCAAGACCTGCGCCGCTACGGGTGCTTGGACTTCTTGCACCTGCTTCAAATGCGCTTGTGATTGCATCAAAGCCGCTCGCGCTTGTTCAGACAAGGCCCTGAGCTCCAACGCGTGCAAGGTCACCAGCACATCGCCGGCTTGAACGACCTGCCCCTCCGTGACGTGCACCTGCGCCACTGTGGCCGTGACCAAAGCACTCACATCGACACGGTGCGGTGCGACCACCCGCCCCGTGGCCACGACGGACTGAACCACATCCCGCCGAACCACCATGACAACATCCATCCAAGGACCGGACCACCAGCGCCATGCGCCAGCAGCGACAATCGCCATCAAGAGCAAACCGGTTAACCCCCGACCATAACGTTTGACGAATGCGGTGATGACCGACATGAAGTAAACCCCTGAAACAGCAAAGAACCTGCCGATCTTAGTGAGCCGCTCATCTCATGGACATGACCTTGGTCAAGGAGAACCCAATCAAGCGCCAACGCAAGGCACAATGGCTGCATCGTGTCACCAGGACGCACAAGACATCCCGTGCAAGCACCGTGAACACATTGAACAGCTGCTACCCATGACACAAGAGCGGATTCGCGTAGACAATTTGACGTTTGGTTTCGGCCCACCTCTTTTCACCGCCTTGAGCTTTGTCATCCCTTGCGGCGTCAGCTTGATCCAAGGTGGAGAGAGTCGAGGCAAAACAAGCTTGCTGCGTTTATTGGCGGGCGAGTTGCGTCCTGCTTCTGGCACAGTGCAGGTTGCAGGTGCTTCGCCCCATGCGCCTGCTCAAATTTTTTGGCACGACCCTCGGTCTGAAGATGGGCATAAGCTGTCCCCTCGGGGTTGGATTGACCAGCTGCGCACCCGCTTTAACCGCTTTGATCCGCAAGAATGGAACGCCTTGGCTGCGCATCTGCAACTGACAGAACACCTGGACAAAGCCATGTACATGCTGTCGACCGGCAGCCAGCGCAAAGTCAATTGGATAACCGGTTTGGCCAGCGGTGCTGATGTGCTCTTGATAGACGAACCGTTTGCGGCCATCGACATGGCCAGCATTCAAAAATTGCAAGCGCTGTTGGCAGATTGGCACCGCCAGAAAAACAGCGCCTTGGTACTGGCCGACTACCAAGTACCGCGCAACGTAGCGCTTGCAGCGGTGGTCGATTTGGGTGACTGACGCAAAATACCAGGTCTTGCCTACCTCCAAGCTGCTTGTCACCGTATTTTTCTATGCTCATCGACATCTTGATTCTCTTATCCACACTCGCCTTTGGCGGCTGGTTGCACACATCCAAACTGCAACACCAGCGCAAAGCCTTGCTGGGGCAGCAGCTGCAACCCTACCAAATCGAAAAGCACATGGAGACCTTGACCGAAGGCTATCTGCGCGCCCTGGGCGAGGAGAGCCCAGAGCGACAGGCCAGCATCTGGGCACTCATGGCAAGTTCAGAGCATGCTTTGAACACACAATTCAAAGACTTTGTGCTCGACTTTTCCAAGCAGAACGCCCAATCCTCCTTGGTCAGCACATGGCCGTTGTGTATCCCTTATGCAGAAAAAATAAGCCCGCATGCCGTATTTGACATGCGCAAACTGCTCAGCATCCATGCCCAAGGCATTGCCAATGCCATCGAAAATACCGCTCAACGTTCGCCCAAAGACAAAGCTTTTACGCTGATGGCCGAATTACTTTTGATGCAACACACCTGCCACTGGTTTTGCAAATCCAAAACCGTGGCCTCGGCGCGCATGATGGCGCGGCACCACACCAGTTACCCACAACTGATTGCCGCAGTTTCGACAGAAACACGGCAACTCTATCTGAAACGGGTCCAGGCATGAACTGCGCTGAGGTGTTTCAGCGCGTCATCGCGCCGTACACCAAGTCTTGGACTTGCTCGCGGTAATATTTGCGCAAATCGCCTGGTGCAGCGGTGCCAAAAGCCACCACCAATTGAGCTTTGGGGTCCGCAAAGAAACCCGTTCCATTGGCGCCGTTCCAAGAAAACTCACCCGCATGGCCAGGCACGGCGGCCAAGCCAGGCTGCACACGAACCGCTACGCCCAAGCCAAAACCATAGCCATCGCGATGGGGTTCCACATTGGCCACCCGATTTTGAATCCCAGCGCCCAAATGGTTGCTGGTCATCAGCTGCACCGTGGCAGGGCTGAGCACTTGCTTGCCATCCAGACTGCCCCCGTTGATCAACATTTGACCAAAGCGCAAATAGTCACCCATGCTGCCAAAAGCACACGCGCCGCCGCAGTCAAAGGTGGCGGGCTTTTGGAGCAAGGCAATACTTTGGGGTTTGCCATCTATGGGGTTCAGCGGGAAAGGCTGGGCCACTTTGGCCATCTGTGCTTCGGTCGGCCTGAAAGTCATGCTGCTCATCTTCAGAGGCTTCCAAACCGTTGCGCTCAAATGATCGCCCAAGGATTTACCAGTGACCTTTTCGACCACGGCACCCAGCACATCAAACGACAAACTGTATTCAAACACCGTGCCGGGTTGGTACACCAGAGGCAATTTGGGTAATGCTTCGGCAAACTCTTTGGAAGTTCCCATGTAAGAAGCGGCCCCACCGCTGGGCCACAAAGCGGCAATAGGACTGCCGCCATCTGGACGACCGCCATAAGTGATGCCCGAGGTGTGGCGGAACAAATCATGAATGAGGATGGGGCGTTTTTGAGGCTCCAGTGTGAACTTGCCATCGGCTGCGGGAACACCCACCTGCATGTCCGCATAGCCCGGAAAATAATCGGCCAGCTTGCTTTGCAGCGGCAACTTGGCCTGCTCCGTCAAAGCCAGCGCGCCCACCGCCGCCATGGGTTTGGTCATGGAGGCGAGCTGAAAAATAGTCTCTGTGGTGGCAGGTATGCCCTTGGCCTTGTCGGCAAACCCAAAGGCTTTGAAGTACACCAGCTTGCCCTGTCGGGCAATGGCAACGACAGCACCGGGCACTCTGTTGCGCGCCATTTCATTTTCAAAAAATGCGTCTATGTTGCGCAAACGTTCTGCAGACATGCCCACCTTTTCGGGGGCACTGACAGGCAAAGGCTGGGCCTGAACCGAAAACGTAGAAGCCAGCGCCAGAGCGCCAATGTGAGTGATTTTGATCATGCAGGTCTCCTTGGGTTTGATGAGCGATGAATGGATTCCACCCCATTCATCGTCAAAAAAACTTTACCACCGCAAACCCCGTTGATCTGAGCCAAAGGCGTCACGGAGCCAAGGCACGCATGCCTTTAATTTATTAAATAATAAAATCTATACAAACATAAAAGCAATACTTTAAGATACTATTCACGCTCAAACAATGAGTACAAAATGGGTCTTAACTGGAACGAAATCAAATCCCGGGCGCTGCTTTTTAGCAAAACCTGGGCCGATGCCAGCAACGAAGACAGCCATAAGCAGTGCAACACCATCGAACAAGCCGCACAAAGCGTCCTCGACGCCCGCGCCCAATTTACAAGCTCGTCGCTGGCCGACCTGTACGACCCACTGACCATGCCCCCGGCCCTGCTCAAGGCCCACCAAAAACTAGACGCCGCCGTAGACGCCGCCTACCAACCCAGCGGCGGCAAAAAGACCTACGCATCCGACGCCGAACGTGTGGCCTTCCTGTTCGAGCTGTATCAACGCATCACCAGTTTGCTACGGAATAAATCACGTTAGCCCTTTCACTCAACCACCGGAGGCACTATGCCAGCATTGAAAACTTATGATCTCTTCCTTAGCCACATGTGGCGTAAGACTGATAACTCGGAGTACTACAAGCTTGAAAGCTTCCTAAAGGAGGCGAACAACTTCTCATGGAGAAATTACTCCGTTCCAGAGCATGACCCACTTGGAACAAAAACCGATAAGGAACTCAGGGAGGCTCTCAATCGTCATATTCGACCAGTGAATTGCTTTCTCATCGTCTCCGGCATGTATGTAAACCATCGAAAGTGGATCATTGAGGAGCTGGAAATTGCAAAGTCATACGGCAAACCAATTGTCGGGATCATTCCGTGGGGGCAAGAACGCACGCCTCTGGAGGTTCAGAATGCCGCAAATGAAATGGTCGGCTGGAACACCGAAAGCATAGTTGCCGCCGTGCGTAAGTGGTCGCTTTGACGTATGGCTACCGATGAGCTCAAGTTGTTGCGTCAGGCGAAGGAAGTCTACGGCGTGGAGTTCGAGAAACATCTCTTCGAGCAATACAAGCTATACGTTGATATGGCAGATCGAATCAGTGCCAGACGTATGCTGGCTAATTCGTTCTTTGTTGGCGTCCATACAGTTCTTATCACTGCCTTCACGGTGCTATTGAAGGAGAAGATACTTCTGCCAACGCTTGTCGGTATTGCACCATTCCTTACGGTAATTTTGTTGTGCTTAGTTTGGTGGCGTGTCGTTTACTCATATCGGCAACTGAACTCGGGGAAGTTCAAGGTGGTTCACGCCCTGGAGCAAATGTTGCCAGTCGCGCCCTACGATGCGGAATGGAACGCTTTGGGTGCGGGAAAGAATCGAAAGCTATATCTGCCACTAACACACATTGAGAACTTGGTTCCCGTATGCTTTGGTGTCCTGTATGCACTTCTCGCTGCAACACTTTACTGCAAGGGCTAGCGCGAGAGTTGAGCGGACCTGCGCTAATGCAGCGCAGTCCGCTTAGCTCCAAGTAATGCGACAGATCTTCGATAGGGCCCGATCTCGGGCGACTTGTGCAAAAAATTCATGCCGCCGTCAAAGGCTCCATGCGCACCACGGCACGTGCTCCCACGGCACTGGCAAAGCGTTGGACTGTTCGCATAGATGGCGTGCCCCTGCCACTTTCGATGCGTGCCACCACGCTTTGGGTCGTGCCCATGCGAGCGGCCACATCGCCTTGCGTCAGGCCCGCTTGGGTGCGTGCTGCAATCAGTTCGCGGGCCAGCTCAAATTCGGGCGCTTGTGCGTCATACGCTTGGCGAACGGAGGCGTTGGCCAGCAGTTTGGCTTTTACGTCTTTCAGGCTTTTCACGTCGACTCCTCCAATCGTTTCAATGCGGTTTCAATCGCGCTTCGTGGTGTGGTCTGCGTCTTTTTTACAAACACATGCAGCACCAGCAAAGTACGCCCCTGAACGGCGGCGTAAACAGCGCGGGCGATACCATCGCGGCCCGTCATGCGCATTTCCCACAGCTTGCTTTTCAGTGGCCGAATGTGCGGTAAGCCCACACGTTGCGGCCCTAGCTCTTCCAGCATTTCACCGATGTGCAAAAACCGGGCTTGCATATCGGCGGGGATGGTCTGCAATTCACGCTCCGCCAGTGGATGCAGGGTCACACTCCACTGGGTTAGAAGTATAGCCTTTTTGCTATCTTTTGTTTTTTTCATTCAGCTCCCCCTAGGTCTCGCTTTATCCATGCTTTGTCCGGATGTAAGCAATTTATATGCAATAGCTTAGCGCGACATTCGCAGCAAGGGCAATCGAAAATTCAAATCTGTTTACCCATCTCACGCGCCGTGCGGTATCCCCCCACTCCCTTCACATAACCCAACAACTCCCCAAAAAACGTATGCCTGCAAAGCGTGGACGAATCGCCCACCAGCAACAGCTTGCGCCGTGCGCGGGTCATGCCCACGTTCATGCGGCGGATGTCAGACAGAAAACCGATCTCGCCTTGGGGGTTGCTGCGCGTCAAGGTGATGGCAATGATGTCGCGCTCTTGGCCCTGAAACGAATCGACGGTGCCTATTGGCGCAAACTCAAACAGCGGCTCAATGCGGAGGGCGGCCAACCTGTGACGTTGTGTCACGGGTTGAAACTGGCGACCCCAGACATCAGGCCAAGGGCTATCCACAAGCATGGATTGAAAATCGGCTATTGCCGTTTGAATCGCTCATCAAGCGCTTCGCGTTGAAGCCGGAATTTCGCAGGATTTTTTGACTTCAGATGGCTCAAGTTCTGCAGTTTCCATTGGATGGCAGGCAATTCTTGCAAATGCTTGAATGGCAGAAGAGACCAGTCCGGTTTGGTTTCCAGCATTGATAGTAAGAAATTTTTGTGGTTTGGCGTGAGCGCCTGTGGCAGTTCGGCCATCAATCGTTTTTGGGTTTGGAGCAGATCATCCAAGTGGATGGGGTCTGAAGTCATTCCCACAAACTCGTTCTTGAAAATCGCTTCCATCGGTTGAGCATTGGAAAACAAGACCTCGTGCACGGGTCTGTTGTGCCCAGCCAGATAGGCCACAAAGCAGTCCAAAATTTCTTGCGTTAAGCCATGGCTTTCGTACATCTTGAGAACATCGAAAAAATCGCGTGGATGCTGTCTGTCCATCGCTGCGACCAGTTTGCTGCCATAGAGCTCAGAGGGGGCGAGCACGGGGATCTGGATATTTTTGGAAAACAGGGCTTGTGTTTTTTCTGACAGTGAACGTGTCTGTATCGGTAGCACTGTTCCCCGAAAAACGAAGTTCACTTCCACCTTGACTGCAGCTTCTGCGCTGAATATGTCAAGCTTCACCTCGTCACCCCCTTGCACTTTCCTGGTTTGGGTTTCATAACCCATTGCAGCAATTGCTGCCTCAATGCGCTGTAACTCTTGGGCGATTTCTTTCAGTGCGTTGTCTCTGTCGGCTTGGTGGTTGATGAAGACGACGTCGATATCTACTGACAGTCGTGGCAAGTCCTGAACGAACAAGTTCAGTGCCGTTCCCCCCTTCATCGCAAATCGCGGGGTTTGAAACACAGCGGGTGCGATGTCCAGCAGCAGGTTGACCGTTTGTACGTAGGCGGGGTTCATTTTTTGAGGTGAAGAATTTTCTTGTCCCTGGTCACAGCAACCCAGCGGCTTGCACTTCCGAGCCGTTCGTTGTGTTTCTTGGCCATCTCAAGCCAAGGTAAATCAAGGCTTTCGGCCAGGGCTTTGGCCAGTCGCACCACCTTGACACGTGTGGTGTGGGTCAGCAATGTGTCCAGAACTTCCGGGCGCAGTTGACGAACGCTTTCAGCGACGTTCAAGGTTTCTTCCAGAGACTGGAGCTTGCCCGTGTCACTGAAGAGTTCCAGCAACGCTCTCTCCGGAACAGAAACCATCACTTTGGGGTGTCCTGCGGGTAGGGGTGCCAGACCGAACCCTTTGGGCAGTGCGTCGTCAAAAATCCGGGTTGACTGGTAGTTGGCGTTGAACAGTTCAGTGAACCATGCGGGTAGCCGTGCCGCTTTGTGGCCCCATAAGTTCAAGCGCTCCTGATGTGCAAGGTTGTGGCGTGTTCCTCGCCATGCCAAAGCGGTTTTCCCGCCAACATGCAGTTGCGGAACTTCAAGCGACAGGTGCGCCAGTGTTTTGTTCATGTCCAATTTGGCGTTGGGCACTTGGTACACGCCGCGTCCCAATCTTTTGAGCCAGCCTGCCTGGGCCAAACGGGCCGCAGCCGTCGAAGTCAAGCCCAGCGTCTGCAGCTCGCGGGAACTGTATGGCGTGTCCCATTCGAGTTGGCTCAGAAGCTCTTTGATTGAAATATTTTTAGAAACTCTCATTTAAAGTGAACTATCTCAAATATTTCAAACAGCGGCAAGAGGTCTGCAGGGCATTTGTTTGAAATATTTCATATAAACAACATTAGAAGTGAATTTCTTGAAATATTTCAAACATCTGATGTCGAGTCTGACTTCAACCAGCCAGTCTGTCTGGCTTCCTTTAGATCTGATTGACCATCTCATGCGCCGTCCGATAGCCCCCCACCCCCTTCACATAAGCCAGCAACTCCACAAAAAAACGGATGCCTGCAAAGCGTGGACGAATCACCCACCAGCAGCAGCTTGCGCCGTGCGCGGGTCATGCCCACGTTCATGCGGCGGATGTCAGACAGGAAGCCGATCTCGCCTTGGGGGTTGCTGCGCGTCAGCGTGATGGCAATGATGTCGCGCTCTTGGCCCTGAAACGAATCGACGGTGCCCACGCTCAGCCTTCGTTGCAGCAGCAAACCATTCAGCACTTCGCTGTCTTCGATGGCGTCTTTTAAATAGTTGATTTGAGCGCGGTACGGCGCAATGACGCCGATGCTCAACGGGGTGTGTTGGTGTTCGTCGTGTTCAGCGGCGTCATAGGCTTGGCGAACGGGGGGTTGGCCAAGGGCACGCTTCATCAGCCAGCCAAGTACAGCTCCACCCGATCCGAAGTCCAGGTCGCAACCCCTGTGCCAAAAAAGTCCGCGTCTTCCGTCCACACCGGACAGCCTATCGTCAAGGCGCAAGCCAAAACGGGCCAATCATCCGCATCACGCATCGCAATTCTTTGGAATGCCTGTGTTTTGAAGCCTTCATAAACGCCAAGCTCCAGAGGCCAGACGAGGGATTCCAGGGCATCCAAAACGGCCATCGCTGACTCACTGTTAACGCCTCTTTTTTCCAACAGTGCGGGAAGGTACTTTCGGGCGTCCGCGTAGGCCACATCGGGTGAAAAAAATTGAACCCTGTCTGCGTTGTCAACAAGGAGTTCCCGCACCCGCTTGCCCAGCACAGCCCGGATCAGGATGTTGGCATCCAGAACGATCGCTCTATCGCTCATGTTCCTGTGAGTCTGGGTTACTTAGGCGCATTTGCGCGTTTCCGCGCCGATTTGAAATCAGCGACTACAGCTTCCACATCAACAGCCTTTGCCGCAAGCAGGCGATCCAGCGTTTTGCTCGCTTTTTTGAGCGAGACAACATCTGCATCGGCTTGACCATGGGTGGGGATGAAGTAGCCAATGGTTTGACCATGACGTGTCACAGCGACCGGCGTGCTGGACGCAATGAATTCGGCCATACCGGCACGAAATTCCCGAATGCCCACTTTAATAGCTTCCATGTTTTTCCTTTACAGCCAAAGCCGTTTTGTGGATCACAGTGTACACAATATCCGGGTTTATGCAGGCAACTTGATACGGTGGCCATCACCGATTCAAGTTTGTTTACCCATCTCATGCGCCGTACGGTAACCCCCCACCCCCTTCACATAAGCCAACAACTCCACAAAGAACGGATGCCTGCACAGCGTGGACGAATCGCCCACCAGCAGCAGCTTGCGCCGTGCGCGGGTCATGCCCACGTTCATGCGGCGGATATCAGACAAATGATGTCACTCTCTTCGCCCTGAAACGAATCGACGGTGCCCACGCTGAGCCTGCGTTGCAGCATCAGGATATTTGCCATACGAACATATGGTTTTTTTTATGGCTTAATGCTACGATGAACCATGACTGCAGCTCAATTCGAATGGGATGACAACAAGGATGCTGAAAACCAAGCCAAGCATCAGGTGTCATTTCGGGACGAGCAGGCGGCATTTGCTGATCCGCACCGCGTGATCGCAAAAGACCTGGCGCACAGTGAATCCGAAGAGCGTTTTTACTGCATCGGCAAAGCGGGTGGCGGCATCTTGACGGTGCGCTTTACCTACAGACGCAAAGTCATTCGAATCATTGGGGCAGGCTATTGGCGTAAAGGAAAGGCAATTTATGAAAAAGAAGATCGTTTACACGGATGAGCCCATGGGCGATGTTGAGGTGATTGCAGATTTTCTGCCGTCTCCTGCCGAGTTGGCGTTCAAGGAAGATGGCGTGAAAGTTACGCTGGCCCTGAGCAAGAGCAGCGTGGAGTTTTTCAAGTCTGAAGCATCCAAGCACCACACCCAGTACCAGCGCATGATCCGCCGGTTACTGGATTCATACGTTGAAGCTCAGGGCACCGCTGCAAGCAAGGCGAAATCCACAGCGCGCAAGCGCGCACCGATCTAGGTCTAAAGAATCGAATTGCGGCCGTTTCAGCCCTGTTTGTCCACCTCGCGCGCCGTGCGGTAGCCCCCCACCCCCTTCACATACGCCAACAACTCCCCAAAAAACGGATGCCTGCACAGCGTGGACGAATCGCCCACCAGCAGCAGCTTGCGCCGTGCGCGGGTCATGCCCACGTTCATGCGGCGGATGTCAGACAGGAAACCGAACTCGGCTGACTTTGACTGAATGACTTGCTTGATGATAAAGTAGCTACGTTTTCATAGATACATTCCAAGGAGTACGCCATGCTCGCTACCGCCAAAGTTTTTACCAACGGACACAGCCAGGCGATTCGCTTGCCCAAGGCATTTCGCGTGGATGTCGATGAAATGTGGATTGCCCGCAACGAGGTGACGGGGGAGATCACGCTCAAGCCCAAGGACACAGAAACATTGCGTCAGCGTCGACTGGATGCGCTGATGGCGGCCATTGCGGAAAACCCTTTGCCCGACAACTTTTTGTCAGATGCCAGTCGGCAAAACAAGCCACCGAAGAATCCGTTTGCGGACTGGGAAGCGCCATCAGCCCTGCAAGCCGACGCAAAAGCAAGCGCTAATGCCTTGGCCAAACGCACCGCCAAAATCAAGGGCCCCAAGTGATCAAGTACTTGGTCGACACCAACATCCTGGGCTACTTTGCACGCAACAGCTCTGCCGCGCTGCAAAAGCGCATGTTGGCGACGCTCAAAAAGCAGGAGATCGCCATCTCCGCCATCACCCTCGCCGAAACACGGTTGGGGCTGGCACTGCTCCAACCCGAAGACAAACGCCGCCGAACCATTGATTTGCTGCTCAATGAGATTCCAGTTTTGCCATGGACACTGGAGGCCGCAGACCGGTATGGA
>Ga0114964_10000083_pt1 | contig 64982 bp, 79 predicted proteins | sample C_131016_MF_Meta_FD_92638 | JGI IMG/M metagenome (GOLD analysis project Ga0114964, IMG submission 92638) | Freshwater microbial communities from Lake Croche, Canada to study carbon cycling - C_131016_MF_MetaG | ecosystem: Environmental > Aquatic > Freshwater > Lake | place: Lake Croche, Canada... | reverse complement strand
CGTTTCCTGTCAAGAACGGAACAGCGACCATTCGGTCAGCGGCAAGAGCCTGAGTTGAACCTGCAAGAGCACCCCAGTTTTGTACAGGGTAGTAACGCTGCGACCTATTGGCGTAAAGAAGACTTGCGCCATTGTCGCCAGCCAGCATGAAATCTATTTGAACTTTGTTGGCTGACGAGAAAGTTGATCCTGAACTGACATAGGTGACAGGTACTACATACCAAATCACATAGCCATCTGAGTCTTGAGTTATTGTTCCAGTGACATTGAACGAAGCCCACGATGTGCTGGAGTTTGAATCACCTTTGAGAACAATCTGTCCCTTTTTGGGACCGACAACACTGTTGAAAAGTTGAATGTAAGCGGCTTGATTGTTTGCAAACTGGTCTTCTCGACCAATAAGAAGGCTTGTGATTGCAGCCCAACTGGCATCACTACTCGGAGCAATGTACCCACCAGCATAAACACCAGCGTTTGAACTGTAGTCTGCTTGCGTTTGCCAAGCATAACGCAAGCCTGATTTGTAACCTTGAGAACCTTGAGAACCTTGAGAACCTTGTGCACCTTGCGCACCATTGGTTCCGTTGGTTCCGTTGGTTCCGTTGGTACCAGCTGAACCTTGTGCGCCTTGTGCGCCCTGTGATCCAGTTCCTGTTGAACCTTGAAAACCTTGAGCACCTTGAAAACCCTGTGCGCCTTGTGCACCTTGTGAACCTTGTGAACCTTGTGCACCATTGGTGCCGGTCGAACCTTGGTAGCCTTGAAATCCCTGAGAACCTTGATTTCCAATAGAACCTTGATAGCCTTGTGGTCCTTGAGCACCAGTAGCACCCTGATAACCCTGTGGACCTTGAGCACCAGTCGTATTTTGATAAGCCAAAGAAGTCCACGCCGTAGAGCCAGTACCGATCTTAAAAGTGTGGGTATCTGTCTCGTAGCCAATTTCACCAGCCGCTAATGTGGGGTTGGTTGAAGTCCAGTTGGCAGCGGTATCTCTACGTGTCTGGATGGTCGTCTTGACTGCCATTTAATTACTCCGCTGGTAGGGCAGCGAGTTCTGCCTGATGGATTTCAATCGCTGCTGAGATGGTTGCAATAGCGGCGTCAGAAGCAGCCACACCTTCGGCATCTCCAACAGATTCAGAGATTTGTTTGTTGAGGGTGTGCTGGTAGCCTTCATTAGCAAACTGCTCTACACGGGCAGTAAGTACGGAACGCTTTTGCTCAGTTGTTAATAGGGTTGAGAAATCAATTGCCATTATTTTTCCTTAAGGTTATTAGGCGCTTCCGCCGTCAATGGTTACTGCTTGAAAAGCACCCGCAGAGTCTACCTTTGCCAACACAGTTCCACCACTATTTTGCCATTGTTGCAAGTCGCCTGTTTGAGAGACTTCACCTCTAATAGCAGCACCAACATATGACGCTGCTCCAGTACGAATAAATAACTGTGCGCTAGATGTAAACGCGGTTCCAACAATACCTACGGAACCGTAAGCATTTACAGAGGTAAGCACAGTTCCGCTAGAGTTTTGCCATTCTTGCAAGTTAGCCGTCTGGGACACAACACCACGAACTATGAGTCCGATGGTTGCTGCCGAACCAGTAGTGATAGCGGCGCGGGTTCCAGCGGGATACAAACCAACATACAAACCTGATTGAACATATTGAACACCAGCCGAGTCAATATAAGCCAGCACTGTTCCAGCACTATTTTGCCATTCTTGCAAGTTGGCGGATTGACCAGACGCACCTTTGGCGGTGAGAGGAATTGCTGTGGCAGAGTTTACAATAAAAGCGGCTTTACCTGTGGATGATTGAACCCATGAACCTGAGCCGCTGAAGTTTGTGTTGCCAGCCGAGTCAATGTAGGCAAGAACTGTTCCCGCGGAGTTTGTCCAAGATTGCAAATTGGCTGTCTGAGACGCTGCACCCTTGACGGTAAGCGGAACAGTGGTTGTCACATTTGTTGCTATGGAAACGGTTGACGAGTTGGCAGTTGTAATGAATCCGCCAGTTTGATTAGCGGGTCCAAATGCTGCTCCGTAAAAACCACCATAGTTGTTGATGTAACCAAGTGTTGTTCCACCGCTAGTTTGAATCCGAAGCGGGTCAATGCCACTGCCAACTGCGCCGTTGAGTTTCAAAATCAAGTTCACTGTTGAAGTATTTTCCGCAGGGATTACATGACCGCCAACAGTGAACGCATTAGCCGCGTTAAGTAGCGCCAAGTTAGTTGTTGGGTGAATGTGGTCTTCATGCGAAGCATTTGTTGCAGTACCAACGGCGGCTGTGCTGACAGCCAATGGTGTAGCGGAACCTAGAGCAGGAGTAGCACCTTGTGCGCCTTGTGCGCCTTGATTACCTTGAGACCCTTGAGCACCTTGGAAACCTTGAGAACCGTTAGTTCCGTTAGTGCCCGCAGAGCCCTGTGCACCTTGTGCACCTTGAGAACCATTAGTGCCGTTCGTTCCAGCAGCACCTTGTGCGCCAGCGGAACCCTGTGCACCCTGTGGACCTGCAACAGTAGAAGCCGCACCCTGACTACCCTGTGCACCTTGTGCACCTTGTGGCCCAGTTGCACCTTGTGAACCAACCTGGCCAGCGATGCCAAAGTTCCAGTTGTTGTGTGAACCACTACCTGCAATCACATCAACTGTCAGAATTAAAGTTCCACCACCAATGTAATTGGCGTAACCTTCCATCCAATAAGTTGGTGTCTCACTATGAATCGCGCGGATTCGTTGGCCAGTAATGAACGCGCCAGCATTTCCACCCGTCAAGCTGAAAGTTTTGATTCCCGTTCCAATGGTGATTGCGCTAGTTGAAACAACCCCAGAATATCCAACACCTGTTGCACCTGTTGAACCTGTTGCGCCCTGTGCACCTTGTGCGCCCTGTGCGCCTTGTGCACCCTGAGAACCATTAGTTCCTTGCGGACCAGTCTGCAAAACAAGATTTAAAGTTTGTGTCGGAGCAGTGCCAGTAATACTTGCCGCCGCCGCACCCACAGTGACGGTACCAACAGATAAAGTGTTAGCAGGACCTGACGAACCCGTTGCACCCTGTGGTCCATCAATACCCTGAATGCCAACACCAGAGGTCTCGATTACAAACATCTCTTCTGTAATCTCTACAGAAGAATTTGTTCCTATTACCTCTACGACAGTAGGGTTTACCTCAATCTCGATTACTTCAATCAAACTACAATCTCCGGTTCAATCATTGCTTGACCACGAAGCACCTCTGTAACTTCACCTCCGCTGGAGGTTAGTTCAATAGCCCACTCCGCAGAACCTGCGTCACAAGCCCCTGTAAGGGTTGCTGAAGCGATTGAAACTACCGTTCCAGCAGTTCCACCTAGGGTAATAGTGTTAAGCGCTGTACTGGTCGTTAAAATGGCTGTACCAGAACGTCTAATTTGCAGTTTTGCAGTGTATCCAGTTAGGTTCTTTGCCGTCTTTACCCCAGTTGTTGCGTTTTTGTCATACCATGTAAAGGCAAGCTTCCAAGTAGCACCTTTAGCGAATCTAACGTTATATACCTTAATATCAGACATCTACGTAGTTTCCGTTTTCGTCAATAACCTTATTCTTAGGAAGTCCAAAGGCTTCAATAATTTTATTCATAGCATCTTCGTCATTTACATTCAAGCCAATAACCCGCGGACCGGAACCCGCCCCAGACTCAATCATTTGACGCTCACGAGCAGTTTTGGCCTCTGTTATTACAGACTGGACATAATTGTCCGTAAGTTGCCATACTTTGGTTAAATCGGCCAAGGAATTTGCTTCTTGCGTTAAACGTTCTGGGCCGTAAACTTTCATACCAGTGCTCTCCTGGTCTGTTTTGATTGCTTGAACATTTTTTACCTGTTGGTTCACTATTTCTTTAATCGCCCTTACCAATTCTGGTGTTGGCTCGTTAAGCATCTCTTTAGGCATTTTAGCCGCCTCTAGTGCTCCTACAATTATAGCCTTGGCGCCAGCTAGATTTGGATCAGTTTCAAGTTTTGCTTTAATTCTGTCGGATTCAATTCCAGGCATAAACAGAGGGTCGCCAAAGTCAAATTTTAATCCTTTTAGAGTTTCAGACAACGGTGGGTTTAGTCTGTCATATTTCATGATTGGCACATTTCCACCATTGTTAAAGGCAAATAACTTGGCATATTCGCTGTTTCCTAGAGTGAAGAACTCTCTCAACTGAGCAATTTCTCTTTTCATTGAAGCTTCAACCATGTCTGGATTGTCGTCCCAAGCTTCATCAAATTCTGTAGGAGTCATGCCAAAGGTAAATGGAAAAGCTGCTTTGAAGTGCACATCGAGTTCTGACCCGCTAGCAACCACGCCAAATTTAGGAGAATTATAGTTTCTGTCGGTAGCAGTACGTTTTTGGAACATTTCTCTTACGTCTTTTGCTGAATTCTTTTTTGTTTCCGGATTACTGTTTGGTGTTCTGGTATCCCCAAATCCAACGTTTTTGTCCTCATTACCGTTGTTCGTTTCTGCTCTACGATTTGCAGGGGGATTGTAATCTACGGGCTGTTGTCCGCCAGATCTATCGTAAGTTCCCACCACTCTTAGGTTTTGATAGTTAAGACGGTCAGCGCTAATCTTCTTTGATCCATTAATTGAAGCATCGTAGTATCCAGCCTGAACACCTTCTGGACGCGTGAAATTAGGTTTAACATAACCAACGTCCCTGCGAGTATCAGCGTCCGACTGATTAAGCTGGCGATATTTGATGCTCTTAATGTAATAAGGGAATTGTTCTTTCATTGCGTCAAGTGCAAAAGCATATCCCGGACCGTCTAGGCGCAATGGTGCTTGCGAAGCCTTATAGGTTTTCATCTGGGTTTCAAAGAATTTGTTATATTCGTCGTCTAGACCAATGGTATTAATAATTGCTTCTGGGTTCTTGTATTTGGTAGCAATCATTTCTCTAGCGTTAGCTTCAATGGTTCCAGTAGGTGCCCCTTGAATGCCACCCAGCCATGCTGTGTCTTCCGCGACCTGTGTTGCTACGTCTCTATTGATAAGACCTGCAACCATTTCGTCATAGGTCATTTCAGAGCCATCTCTGGTCTTCTGGCGCGAAGCTACTGTGCGAAGGAATTCTCTGGCGGTCTCGTCCAAACGCGTCTGCGACATGCGAGGATTAGATTCTTCAACTTTCTTTAATCTATTAAGTTCTCTCGCATAGCCTTCGCTGGTTTCGTCTGGGTATAGTCGGAATGCCTCAGATTTGAGTTCTTCGATTCTGTCGCCAGGTACCGTTTCGAGAGTTACATCTCCGCTCTTAACGGCATCAAGAATCATTCCATAACGGCCAACCATACGAGCGGCCTTATCGTTATAGCGACGCGATCCACGGAAAGCTTCATCAAACTCTACGGTGTAGATACCTGAGCGCGATACAACGGTGACGCTACGAGCACCAGAAATGAGGCCTGCGTAGATGTCTTCTGTAGTAGGTCCACCTAGCGTACGCGTACGTACGTATTCTCCGCCTTTTAGCTTTGAGATGTTTTTTAGGTTAAACGGAAGATAATGGTCATCTCCGTAGCCGGCAGCTTCAGTAATAATCTTTCCGTTGCGATCAATAATATATCCACGTGAGGGTGGCATCGCTCCCGATTTAGTCTGAAGGTTTACCAATTCTTTCTTTGGAAGATCTTTAACCAAGTACTGAATGATTGGGCTTTCCTTGAATTCTTGACGAACTCCATTGTTTGTGGCCATTTCAACATTGGAACCGTTAATGAGAATATCTCTAGCCTTGTCCTTATTACCCTTGGTTCCAGCAATATAGGCGTCAATAGTTTTTTGTAGCCCAGGATTAGGAGCTTTTTCGATGCCTCGGTATCGGTAAGCCACTTTACGTGCTCCCGGTCCTATAACACGTTCAACCTCAGTGGCGTTAAATCCTGCCCATTTGGCAGCGTTAAGAGCAAGTTGAGTCTTAATTGCAGAGTCCGGAAGTATGTTAGAAAGAAGATTTGCCGTCGCACCAAGTCTTCTGTAGGCACGGTCTGCTGGGTTTAATACGTCTGTGTCTCTATATGAATTCATGCTAGTGCCGTAATCAACCAAAGCTTTATCTTGACCGTTGACGTTTGACATGTAATTAATAGCTTGATTTCTCATACCGCCACCGGGAACTCCCATTGCTGACATGAGGTCGATTTGAGGGTTATCTTCTCGCAAGAAACTTAAGTCTACAGAGGCTACACGATTGCCGGTTGCGTATTTCTCTCCCGCAAACTTATCTTTTAATTTGTCTTGTCCCTCAGTAGTCAGGAATTGATCAGTCGTACCATCCGTGTAATTAAGGGTTACGACTGCGCCCTTAGCTGTAATTGGATCATTTTGGATGGTTTTTAAAAGATTAGATACTTGATAGTAATCGCCTTGAAACTTCTTATTGGCAGCATCGTCTAGACGCACACCTTTATCAGTTCCTCCAGCCCTAGATGGCTTTGGGATACCAAGTTTTTGCGCTTCTCCCGCTCTGATGGGTTTATCAAGAATATTTGGCTCAATTTTGTGAGTCATGACGCGGAAACGTCCACCTGGATCGCGCAACTGTCGCTTTACTCTATTAGATATATCCCAATCAGTGATTGGATCAACGGCTTTGGAGATTTCGTCTAAATAGGCAAGATATGGTGCGGGGTCTTTTCCCTTTGAAATTAGATTGCGAGTAAGTGTGCCTTTTACGCGTTCTGCGCGCTTGGCAATCTCTTTGTTGTATCCAGCCTCAATGACTTCGCCGTAGCGGGTAAGGTCTCTTGCTGCAACGTGAAAAGCAGCCATCTGCAGCAAAACAGTGGCTTCATCTTGATCCATTTTGCTAATCTCGTGGTACATCTTTGCCGCTGCATCATCATCAAAAAATGGGTCGTCTGCAGCTACGCCGAGTTTAGCTCTTGAAATTGGATTGAATGTCACATCTGCTCCTATGGGCAACTATTGTCTAATTGTCTCAAATAATACTAGCCAGGTTAAGGCTGTTTTGGCTTTCTTGTTTTAGGAAATATAACGCGGCTTCTATGATGCCCCATTACTCCATTTTCGTCATGTACATACACCCAATCGTTTTCTATGTGAGAAACTCTGAATTTACGTCCATTGACAATTGCGTGCGTAGGTAATTTTCTTATTGGTTCTGGTGGAATAAAACCTTTGGATATTGCTGCTGCTTTTCTTTTTGCATCTGCTTTAGACGAAGCTCCCCATGCCTGCAACGATAATAGGAGTCTCGTAGGCTCACCATTAGGTTTATGTTCTGGTCCCGGCATGTTACCCATACGGGCAAGGAATGAGGACCTTCTAGGATTGTTTCCGGCCTTTACTGGTGGCTTTAGGTTTGAACCCGGGTTCTCTCGCTCGTACGACTTGCGACCCTTTTCGTTGAGACCACCTTTTGGGTTCTTGCCATCCTTAGTTTGCCAGGATTTAGAAACCTTCTTTGTTTTTGGAATGCAATTGGGGACTAATCTTCCGCCCTTATTCTTCATGCCTTCTTGTTTGTAACCGTCCCAGCATGGATCTTTGGCTTTATATATTCCACCGTGTTCTACCCCAAACGGACTAATCATTTGGTTTTTCTCCTCGAAGCTAACGCTGCTCCTAGTGCTGCAGCGCTTGTGATACTTGCAGTGGCTACGCTCGGTCTGTTTTTAATTGCTAGAATTCTCGTTGCCTTACTGCCAGGCAATGCCTTTGGATACTTCTCAAAAAACTCCAGCGGAACTTTTCCACTTTTTGCCTGTTCAACACCGTATTTCTTTCTGTGTTCTGACCAGATTGGATTATGTACCTTGTTGTCCCAGTTCTTATGTCTATAGGACTCAATTGAGCGTTTTGCTGCCCATCCGCCTACTTCATTTGCCGCCACCATGGCGCTTGCGCCTCCAGCAGCTCCGATACCAGCGTCTACTCTTCTATTCTTGTTCATAGCCTTAGAAACGCTGTGACGCCTTTTTAGTTCTCTTGCCGCTCCGCTAGCAATAGCAGAACTCAAACCAATTTTAAGCATTTGACTTTTTGATGGTGCAAACTTAGCTCTTTGTAGAACCTCTACGGCTTCTGCTGGTTTTTGTGACAAATGCAGTTCTCTTGCCTCTGTACGTTTTACCCGCGAACGATTTTTAAATTGTTCAGATACTTCATTAGGTCGTTTAGACGCGTCAAATGGCCTTTTCAACGGACCGGTAAAGATTTTCTTCTGTTTACGTGCATCCGTTTGTCTTATAAGGCTCGAACGCAAGTTAGCGCGCTCGTTTGTAGACATTGACGTAATTGGCTTAGAAGTTCCCATGTCTGGACCGTTTACAGATAAAAACGACTTTACAATCTTTTTACGACGTGTTTTAAGTGCCGCTCTTAGCTTTTGATCCCTATCAATTCTTTCTTTGTCGGTCCAAAAACGTTTAGTGTCGTAATTGCTGCTAGTGTCATTAATTCCGTTTACGTTTTCTCTGTCTATACCTGTAGAAGAACTGTTCCTAGAGGTATGATGATTTGGGCGCCAAATTCCCTTTATTTGTTCGCGTCTTAGCATTTCAAATTCAGGCTTAGTAACCTTACGCTGTATTTTTTGCTCATAAGTGCTAACGGCCCTGTTTAAGTTGTAATTGCGTAATTCATTATCCGCTAAAACAGTTTTAGTGCGTCTAGCCCCTTTGTTGGCCCCATGATCTTCGACCATTAAATGATAACCAGGCTTCAGTACTTTATGTTTTTTAGGGTCATAACGCTCAGCCTTTACAATTGCTACGCCATGTTCTATCCCAAAGGCACTAATCATTTACTTCTTCTTGTCGCTAGGGGCGGTCTTAGACATTTCCTTCTTCTGTGCTTCAATATCTAGTTGCTGCTTTTGTGACTGCAAAGAATGGTTTTCGTCATCTTTTGCCGCTTGATTTGCCCGTTGTTCTGGTGTTTGTGCGGCTGCCTGCTGTTGTTGTTGCAGACCGAGTTCTTGTGTCTGGGTAGACATGATTCCCTGTTGTGCTTGTTGCTGTAGTTGTAGGGCTTCAAGCTGCTGCTTTGCCTGCTGAATAATGAGACTCTGTCGGGTCATCTCTTCCTTGACCTTTTCTTCGTCCGAGCCCATCTCTGGTAGGCGTGCAGCATTGCGCAAGAACTTCTCTAGTTGCTCATCTGGGAACCAGTTCGCTCCGGCTGAAGTCATAGAGGTCATAAACTGCGACAATTGACCCAAATCTGGTGGATCGATGTCTCCAGGTACAAACTTAGGTAGCTCGTCAGTCTTCCACCCGTTAATGGCGAATAGACGTGGTATAGCGTGTCTATTTAGGGTGTTGGCAATAGAACGGGTGATGGAGTTCATTGAGGCCCTGAAAAGGCCTGTCTTGTCCGTATGGAGGGCATATGAACCAGTGCCCGAATGGCCTACCATGATGAAGTCGGCCAATACAGACATAAGCATTCTTTGCTCATATCTTTGGATAATCTCGTTAGTATTAAATGAGCGCCCGCCACCCGAGGTCAGGAGCTCAAATCCAAATAACGGCTGGTTGGTGTCTTGGTCAAATGCTTGTGGGAGGATGATGCCTTCTTGTTCATCTCTACGTACAGAGCGAACCATCTTCCGAAATGCATCAACCATCTTTGCTTGGTCAGAACCTGGTTTGGCATTCAAATACGCGGCAGGAACCTTTGCTACTGGAAGACCGGCAAGGTCACGTTCTACACCAATACCTTCAATTTCCTCAAGGCGTTTCTTCATGTACCACGGGCGGTAAGCGTTACGCAGTAGGGATCTGCCCTCTGGGTTGTTCTTTGTTACCGTAGTACGGAACAAAAGAGACTTCTCGATTGGGATAACTACCAATTTGTAGTGCGGTGGGGCAAGCTGTACTAACGCTTTTACGCCACCAGATTCATCAAATACCCAGCGCAGCCACGTTTCTTGTGCGCGGATAGGCATCTTGCGCCAGCCAATTTTGTTATCTGAGAATCTTGAACGCTTCTTGGGGTCTGTTTCCCACATACCTACACGGCGCTTATATACGATTTCGTGCCATGACCAACCATAAATGTTCATGGTAGCTACTTCGGCAATAAAGTCGTCCCAAGTATGAGACATATCTTCCATGCACTCTTCAACGAACTTGGCTGCTGCTTTAGCCTCCACGGAGCCAGATGCCGGCTCTACGCGCCACTCTACTTGACGTACAAGGCGATCAATAGCAAATAACAACGCTCCCACGATTGGGTCGTTGTCTGCCATTTCTTTGTAAACCTGTACGGCTTTACGACCACGCAGTTGTGGTAGGAATTCTTCATCAACATAACCGGAAAAGCGTCTAAGACCCGTGATACCGAGTTCGGCCATTGGATTGACGTTCTGTGGGATACCGTCTCCAGGCAGAGCTGTGTCCGTGATATTGGCAAGAAATTCTCCGCTAACGGACATTTAATACTCCTATAGGCATAGCATTCTCATACTTATTATCCACGATGTGTCATACCATTAGGGTGAAACTGTTTCCGTCTCTATCTGTTTTAACTCGAACTTCACCTTCACCCATGCTAATAATTCCATCACTTTGATTATTTTTTGGTGGATCTAAATCTTTTGCATACTTACTCGGCTCTCCATTTTTAGGAACACCAAGAATTGTAACTGCCGGAATTCTTTTAGTTATCAATCTGTTACATAATGCTAGAGCACACACTTCGTCTGGTAAATGGAATGATTGTCCTCCACGATAAAGATCTCCAACCTGAGCGTATTTGTGTGCAGTGTACAGGGTAAGAACCTTTGGTAGCTCAAACTCGCCACGCTCAATTGCTGAAACATACTCGGACAGCATGTCATCTCTATTTTTACCTGTCATCAGGAATGATCTGGCTCTTAAATCTAGATAGTCGTTTACTACGTTTCCAAGACCAGTGCCATCATGGATAGCGTCAGCATTATAAATCTGAATGGCTGTATTGAACCACCCCACCATCATTGGATACGGTCTTCGGTTTACTCGCATATAGTAAACAAGACGATATGGTTGAACATCTATACGCATGACAGCAATGACTGTATAGTCTCGCTCTTTTGCCCAGTCAGCACCTGCAACATACTCACCACCTGGCATTGGCCCTTCGAAGGTGTACTCCTCGAAGTCTTTGGCTGTTTTTTCGTAAATAGGCTCAAGTGGCAAACAGAATGTCTTTTCGATGGCGTCAGAATCAAATGCACGGTTACCAATAGATGGTTCACCTAATTCGTATTCAACTCTCCACATTTCTGCAGGGATTTCCCGACGTTTTTGTTCTACTGTTTCCATTGAGAGCCATCCATCAATGGGATTAGCTGATTCCCGCCAGCACCACGTTTTGGCAGGTAATCCACGCTCTTCAAAGCGTCTCTTTATCTCTGTGAACGTTCCTACAGGATTCTGCCAAGTTGAACATAGAACGGTGTACGGTTGAATGATTTCCCCGAGATAGTTCTTTTGAGGCATTGGCTGGCCCAAAGCGGCATCGAGGATTGAAATATCCATTTCGTCTATTTCATCTAGAAGCAGAAATGGAGGGTGAGGGCCACGCACTGTCTTTTGTGAAGCAGTTAGCGGTCTAATCTTTGCCCCGTTGGTAACCTTAACCTCAGTTTTAGATTCCATTGTAAGCATGTCTCTAGGGGCATTTTCTGAGTCAAGCGCATCACGCATGGCGTTGTGAATGTTGGCAGATTGAGCTAATGACCCTCCCAGTAGGTTACAGTCAGCTCCCAATAAAAAGGCTTTTGTTAGTCCAAGAATTGATAGAGTAAATGATTTTCCGGATAGTCCTCGGCTGCCGTGCCACAAGCTAATGGTTCCGTCCCTGCCGAAGTAAGCATCCGCAAAGGCATCAAAGGGAGCTACATGATCTGGACAAACCTTATGTCTCGGGATTGTGACACCCCACATTGCGTGAACAACGTGCCAAAGCTCGTCGTCCGTCTCTGGTAGGCGCGAGAGAACGAACTTAGCCATTATGCGGGCCCGATGTAACTGATAGTGAAGTTTACTAAGTTTCCGCCTGTTGGGATAGGAATTACCACTGCCGTTGAACTTACGGCCGACACATGCGCTTTTTCCCCAGCCAACATTTTGCATGTTGTAGATAAATTCATATATGTATCAACCGCTGGCGCAGTTGCAACTCTATTGAGCGCCTGATTGCTTCCAGATACATTGATATATACCGCTCTATATCCAGTTGAGTTAACAGCACTATCGAAGGCTACGCAACAATTTAAATTATAAATACCAGTTACTGGAACGGTAAATTCATTATTTGCTGTGCTCCACATGGAATATGCGTCAGAGGTAACTAGATTGAAGTTAACTGTAGTACCAGAACCCGAAGTAGTGGTGTTTTGTGCTGTAGCTCCAGTGCCTCTATAGACGGATGCGTATAACTGAGTATTTATTTTTTGTTGTGAGTCCCACGTTCCAAGCACAACGGTATTTCCAGCAGTATCGTTCGCATAGACAATGTGTTGTCCAATAACATATGGGACATTGCTTCCTAGGACTTTTACACCAGAAATATATTGCCCATTTTGCGTAATAAAATTAATAGTATTATTTGTTGCATCTACGAATGTGATAACGCCGGCAGGAAGGCTAATGCCTGAAGTGCTTGGGCGCTGGCCGATACGAGGCGTACTATTGCTCGGCATTTATACTCCTAAAAGGGTTAGGCCTGACTTTGCCCACAAGAGCCAGACCTAACCAACTCTATTATTCTTTATGTGACTATTCAGGATAGCCCGAGATACTTTTTAACGTCTTTACGTATGATGCTGCATCCATTGGAACAACGATAGTGGTTGTTTTGCCAGAATGGTCGTCGAATGCAGTATCAAGTCCCATCAGTTTAGATCTAAGAGAAATAATTTTTAATATAGTTTCTATTGTCTTCAAGTCTCCAGTTATTGCGGCGCCCCAAATTGCGCTTTGAAGTTGATCTAGTCTGTCAACTTCATATTGTAAAGCCTCAATTCTGCTTGAACGTTCCATTTCCATGGAAGCTTTTTGCAGGAATGCTCTAACATCTACCCTTGCTGCTGCATCGCTAGGATATCCAGCTTTATCGGCTACTTCTTGCCAGGTCATTCCAGAAAGCCGTAGTTTATGAGCGACTAATGATCGTTCAAGATCGGTAGGCTCCTCTGACATTGGAACCATTTCAGCGTCATTATTCTTCTTCGTCATATATGTCCACTATTGAAGTTTTTACCTTTTCGTATTTATCTATTTTTCCATCTTTAAATTCTTTAAGGATTTCTTTTTCAGTAATTTGTCCCGAATCAATTAGCGCAAAAATTCTAGCTCTCGTTCTACCGGATATTCCAGCCCAAATACCATAACGCTCTCGAGACGTGATAGCGTGATTAAAGCAATCAGAAATTGCTTCGCAACTAAGGCAAATTGATTTTGCGTATCTAATTTCTGAAACAGTAAGCGCTGGTCTTACTTCGATGTCTTTATTGCCAAAAAATATGCTGTCGTCCATTCCAACGCATGCGGCTTTTTTGTGCCATTCCGGAGTTAAAAGCTCTAAATATCGCGTTAAGACATCTTTGAGTTCTTCTCGGTCAACCGTGTCTTCTGGCTCAAAAAAGTCAGAATCGTCATCGCTGGTATTGCGCAGAAACTCCTCTGCGTTTACCCATCTTTTTTCTGGCATTCACTGACTCCGTATAAGGCAACGCAAGTGGCGTCGATAAGATTTTGGTCTTCATTGCAATTTGCCCACATTTCATTATGTTTTATTTTTAAGAACTCTGCTATTTCTTCTTTTTTAGCGTTACCTTTTCCGACTATTTCTTTTTTCCAAGAGGAAACTGGGACAAATGTAGCAGGAATACCGCTTCCAGCAAACACCGCGCCAGCGTTTTGCGCAATTTTTAGTGAAGTTCTTAAGTTTCTTACTCCAGCGACCACAGGTTCTTCAACAAATAATAAATCTCCTTTGATTGTATTTTTAATCATTAGAGTAATTTCTTGAAGTTCTTTCCATCTATCTTTTGGTTTTTTGATATTGTAAAAGGTGTGGTCGACCTTTCCGTCTTCCCATTTACACAGGTAAACTGATCTGACTCCCAAATCTGCTCCCCAGACAATCACAAAATTTCCAAACCTCGCCAGTATCCGCCGCCAACTACAAATGTAAGCATGCCTTTTGGTGCTTCTACTCCGTTTGAATGCCTAAACCACGTACTACCGCCATCAAGTGCAGGGGCCTGTAACCAACATGTTGGTCCAAGTTGTTGAGCGTGGAAATGGTGATAGTGCCCAGACACAACAATGTCTGCAGTTCCAATGGATTGTCTACCAAGCGCTTGGTTAGCAAGATAGTTTTGCATTTTTCCTCGTGTTTGGTGTCCGTGAACGAGTCCCACGGTTACCCCAGATGTTTCCACCACACAAGTAAGCTCGTCTTTTTGTGGGAATATGAAATGCACATTTTTATATCCAGCGGCGTCAAGCGTATCGGCTACGATTGAAGCTCCCTCTACCGCATGGCTATCGTCATATGTCGTGTTAAGGCTGTTGCCGGTTCTAATTGCTTCGTCATGGTTTCCCGGTACCACTACAACAGTGACCGATGACGCGGTGTTGCAATAATCCTGCACGATTGCGAGCGTGGTTCTGCGATATAGCCTTAGCATTTCAGTAAGAGTCAAATCTAAACGTGAGAGCCTCATACCGCCGCCGCTTTGTGTTCCCTCGATGCAGTCACCAGGTAAAAGAATCAGCACTTTGTCGATTTTCTCGTCTTTGCGGAGTTTTTTAAATCTCTCTAGTGACTTTACGTGTGAAGTCATTAAATTCTCTAAAATCTCTTGTGAACCGCCCCCATCAACCTTTCCCCATTGCATGTCTGAGATGGTGACTACATAGGTATCGTCTTTGGTTTGCACTAAAGGCTTTATGTCTTTTCTTTTGTCCAAAAACAACAAAAGCTCATCAACATTGGCAATATTTACCGATGGATGAACTGAGAACTTGTAACGCCAAATTGCTTTTGTGTAAGCATCTTCACCTGGTTCGTCTCTATGCCACGCTGCTGGATCGTATCTGGCTTCTACAAGCCTTACAGACCAACCCTCTGGTACCTCAATACCAAGCGATTCAACGGCCGCTTTCCATGATTCTGGATCGCTTAGAGATGGCTGTGGAGTTGTGGTGACGGTCCATTCGCCATTTGGTTCGTATTTAATTCCAGGTTCCCAGCCAGATGGAGCGCTCTTTTTAGGATCTGGCTGGTTGCCTGGAGAACGTAAATCGTTCAATTTTTCGGCAAAACTCATTTTGACACCTCGCATTTGCATAGGGAGCGACAGTGTCTAGAAATTGCGTTGGGGCTGACGCTTACTCCGACTTCTTCTTTTATGATTTTAGCTACTGCATGAAAAGATACTGTTCTTTCAAAAATTAACGTTTCAAGCGCCGTTTGCTCTTCTTTTGCCAGTTTTTCTTTTACCCAGTGGACGGAACATGTTTGCCAAGGCGGACCGTCCTCTCTTACTTCAGAGAGTCTCTCGGCAATACTCATGGTTATCCCTTCTCGGTATGCTCCATGTGCTGTTCAAATCTGCCTTGAAGTTTCGCCAAAACTATTGAGATTCCGTTAAGTCTCTCATTTGTTTTTTCTTGACTTTCTTCAATTCTGTCAGTTTGATCACGCAGTGAGCTACCGTGATTATTTTTAGTTTCCAGTCTAATTTCGATTGTAATGTCTTTAATTTCTTCAATGGAATCTTCTAGCTTTCTCACACGGCGATTATACATTCCATAAAAGAAAGCTAGAAGAACTCCAAAAAAACCAAGAATCTGGTCGAGTGTGAATTGCATTAGTGCTCTCTCTACGTAGTTTTGTGAGCTTGGCTACATAAAGATTACTAAACCTTCCTATTCACTTTTAATATTTTTAGACTTTAAAGCAGAAGTTATTTCTCTTACCGTGGGTGTGACCTTTTTAGCGGTTGCCGCCTTCTTCAATGCGACTTCTTTTGAAGCTGATTTTAAGTCAAACAAAAACTGTGGGTTGATGTCTGTTTTCTTGTCCCACCGGTCAACAGTGTGAACTTCAAAATGCAGGTGAGGACCAGTTACGTTTCCTTCTGCCCCACTAAGAGCAATCTTGTCGCCCATCTTCACTTTTTGACCAACTTTTACAAAATCTGCCGAACAATGCGCATAAATGGCCCAGTAGTTAAGCTTGTTAACTACATAATGAACGATTACTTGATGATTTCCAAAAGCTGGGCCCCAGCATTGGCCAACACCGACAACTGTTCCGTCAGAAACAGATAGAAGTGGAGTGCCGGTGGGAGTAGCAAAATCTGCTCCTTGGTGACGACCCGAAGACCAAAGGTTACCTTTAATTCCGTACGGATTAGTTATCTTTCCGTTTTTAATTGGTAGTGCCATTTTATATATCCTTCCAATTGGATTTTAATTTTGTTGATATTACATTGGCTGGTAGCCCTGTATAAGCATCATATTCAGATGCGATTGTAAGCGCTTGTTTAATTGCTTCATTAGCGCTTTTTTGTGTTCCTCCGCTGTACAACGCGGATAACGCTCCCAAGCCATATCCCTGGCCCGTTCCTAGAGCGTACATTCCTCTGTCTTCTCTACCAAAAGATAGATCGGAACTTACTTCACATACAATTCCATTCCACATGACAAGCATTTCAATTGGCCACCCTTTTTCTTCTGTCAGTTCTACATCATTATCCTTTAATACATTGATTAATGAACCAATGAAATCAGAATAAATATATTTATCAAATTCTTCGTAGGTGACAATACTTTTAGATGACGGTAAAATTAGTTCATTTGAAATAATCTGTCCCGCTCTTAAGTCTCCAGCAAATACAACGTGAAACTCACCGCGCTTAAAATATTTAGAATTTTTTACTATTGATTTTTTATGAGCTTCTGTCACGGCTGAATCGTATCCCATGCTTGCCCAGCCAGTGCCTTGTACTGCAATTATTGTAGTCACGTTTTCTCCACGTCGTAGACAATTTCTCCATCATCGCTTACTTTTTCTACTATCAATAGTCGTGAGCCTGGCTCGCTGTTGATAATTAAACCTGCTGTGTGCAAGCCTAAGTTAAAGCCAATTAATTCTGATGACATTTCTTGCAGAAGTTCTTTATCTACAACTTCTCCAAGCTGAAAATATGCGTGCATTGATAACTCCATGGCGGCTTTTTTTCTTATTCCAACTTCAAATTCTTCACTAGTTTTATTTTCTATTTTTTTAGATAAATACGACATATAGGCACTTAAAGAAAAACCAAAAATAAAACATGTTACTGAAATTGCTGAAATTATTGTAGCGTCCATTGTCCCTTTAGCCATTGCTTTCACCATCGTCGCCAGCCGGTTTTGGACCAGGTGTTGGGATGTTAAGTGTCTGCGTAGAAGATACAGTTGGTGTTTGCGTTACAGAAGGAACTGATTTAGTCGGCATTGTTTGAGTTATAGCAACAATAACTAATCCTATTGAAATCGCTACACAAAAATAAACAGTTTTCATTATTCCTCAAATCTTTGTTGTTGCAGAAGCTGTTCTTGGGTTAATCTTCTGGAGCCAAGTTCAGCACATTTCTTTGCCAATTCAATAAACGAACGCAGTTCACCAGTTCTGAATTTATAGTAACTAGATCCTCTCATAACCGCTCCTTCTCGCTCCGCTGAATGTATTAACATATCTATTTCTTGTGCGCGAGAATAGTATGCCGTAGCGCATTCTGCCAAGGCTAAGTACGGCGAGTCTATGGGAGATTCTTCTCTGCCCAATAAAATGTCGACATAAGTAGATATTTCTATCCATAAATCTTCTACCGATGGCAATCCAAGACTGAGTGGAACATCCATGAGTCTGCTGGACAGCTGGATGTGTTTTTCTTCTCCCTTTTTAATTTTTACAGCCATATATAGTCCTAGTGGTTTGAAAAGTATGTTATTTTATAGATAGCACTTTTAGGTGCCGTCCAGCGATTAGTTATCTGAAATGCGGGCGGCGCGGCGTCGGCTCCCTTCCTTTAGGATAGGTTGAGCCGGCGTCGCTTCATATTCTGAAGAAGTTTTTACAGTCACACTTAAACCAATCGCAGGATGGTGATCCACAATGGACTCTGAGCTCTTCAATTTTCCAGATTTTTCCGCAATGGTGACAGACAATTTCTCCATCTTCCTGTATATATCTTTCGGGATACTCAATATCATCTAAATTCTCACTTAAAGTCTGAGTACTTGGATGTCCCACAGATATCGCTAAATTGACAGTATCTGAATTCTGTTCCTTCTTTGGTTTGACAGAGGGGGAGCATCGGTGGTAATTCCTCTCTTTCGAGAGCTTGTGTGAGTTCATCAATTTTATTAACAACTTCGCTAATAATGTTATCATCTTTTTTTACTCCAAATTCTCTCCATACGCCAGTATCTTTGTTTTCGTAAATAATAGAAAATTGTTCTATATCCGTCATTGCCATGTATGAATGTACTTGAAGTATGTGCTTTTTATCTGGACCCCTATCCATGACATATCTAAACCCATTTGAGTTAATAGTTTTGAATTCTAGGCCGTGTCCGTTGTAAAGAATTCCGTCCATAGTTCCGCCTAGTAACATGGTTGGGCTTTCTGCCGGAACTTCTGCTTCAGCTAACCACCCTTCGGTTAAACCAGCCATTTGCCATTTCAGGTGCAAGAAGTTTCCCGTATGAAAAATATTAGCAAGATCTGCGTTTTCTACAATTTGTTCAGGAGCGCCAACGTAGGCCATGACGCGCTTTCTATCACACTGCCCCATGGCGGAAGACCTAAATAAACGCTTTGCGCGCTTTCTATTTCCACCAACATCTTGAGCAAGTGCATCGGCGGCAAACTTAAGTGCCTTTTCGTTGTATTTGGTGTTGCTGTTTAGTTCTAACCAACGAGAATGTCTAACGGTAACCGGAAGGCTAGCGGCATTAATTATCTTTTTTAGTGGGTTTGTCATCTCCATACTTTCTTCTTAGATATTTGTCTGATCCTAAATATTTTGGCTCTTCTAGTTCATTTGTTATTACATATCCATCTATAAGTAAGTCCCCCTCATATGCCTCTCCCCCATCGCTTGCAGCGTGACACCGCGGACATAAAGCAATTAAATGGTATATTTCCCCAGCTTTATCCAACACGGCTCCCCCACGCCCCCTGGTAAGCATGTGGTGAACTTCAACTGGTTGCTTCCAGCATCTAGTCCAAACACCAGTTACTTCAATGAACACCATGGCTTCGCACTTGCCCTCAGAACGTAGTTTTACCCTGTCAAACGGCTTCATACAAACTCTCTAACGCTCCAGATTCGTGCAGTTTGCCAATTGTTCCCACTGTTGAATCTCCTTCTTTTAAGGCTTTAATTCCAGTAACTTTTCTGTGGCTAACAGTACTGGCGAAATCTTCTTTATTTTTCCATCCACCATCTGGCCTGGCATTAATAATTTCTATCGCTGCCTTTTCGCCTACTCCTTTAATTGATAATAAACCTTTTCTGATTGATTTTCTTTTTTTGTCCACTGTGTATGTGACGCCAGAATATTGAACGTCAGAGGATAAAATTCTTACTCCATACTTTCTAGCAGCGGCAATGTAGTTTTGCTCTTTATCGGTTCCGGCGGCCACGGATAAAACCGCGGCAAAAAACTCAATTGGATGGTTTTGCGCTAGATATGCGCATCTATAAGCAGTAAGTCCATACGCAACCGAATGTGCTTGATTAAATCCGTATGCCGCAAAACCTTCGATTGCTTCCCATAACCACGCAAAATCGTTTTCGTTCATACCTTTTTCAACTGACATTTCTTGTACGCGAGATTTGTATCCAGCAATTACTCCGCCGGCATCCCCAATGTCTGAATTAGAGGATTTTACCGCCTTGAGAAAAGACGTTAAATTATCTGCGTCCATTCCGAGGTCTCTAAGAATAGATATGACTTGTTCTTGAAAAAGCATAATTCCATAAGTGGCTTTTGTATTTTTTGAAATGATTTGATGCATCTCAGGAATACTTTCTTCTTTATGCTTGCGCTTAATATAAGTTTTTGTTGCACCAGAATCCATAGTTGCCGGTCTGAACAAAGCCATAGCTGCAACAATATCGGTAATTTTATTGGGCTTTAATTCCATACAACCGTACTTGGCCGATATCCCTTCCAGCTGAAACACGCCTTCCGTTCTTCCCTTAGATATTGCAGTAAAGGTTTTTGAATCGTCTAAAGGTATCCAATCAAGACCATCGAGCGGATCTTTATCCAAATTTATCATTGCTTTGTTTAATATAGAAAGAGTTTTAAGCCCAAGTACGTCAAGTTTGACTAAGCCAAGTTTTTCTACGTCTCCCATGTCATATTGAGAAACCAGGGTTTTGGAAGATGCGACCATCATTAGTGGTACTAGTGAGTTAAATTCATCAGAAGTTGTAGTGACAACCAAACCAGCAGCGTGCGTTCCATATGCGTTGTATGGAGAGAACTGAGAGATTTGCTTTAGCATGTCTCTATCTTCTTGTGGAATTTTGTTCCACGGGACTGGATTTGTGACACCGTTCATCTTTTGACGTGCGTAGTATCTAACCCTGAGGCTCCCTTTAGATTCTTCATCGTCTCCAGTAATTGAATGTTCTAGCCATGTACCAATTTGATTAACCGAAAATCTAGTTTCAAGCCATTCGATTAGTTCTTGTCTGCGAAGGTGCTCAACGTCCAAATCAATATCTGGAGGCTTTGTTCGGTCTCTAGAAATAAAGCGCTCAAAACGCAGCTTCCACTTGACGGGATCAACTTGAGTAATTCCCAGCATCCAACAAACAATTGAACCCGATGCGGACCCTCTTGCTTGATAAAAAATTTTATTATCTTTGCACCAATCGGTTACTTCTTTTACTAAAAGTAAATATCCAGCCATTCCAGTGTCAAGAATAATGTCAAATTCACTTTCTAGTCTTTCTTTATATTCTCCCTTGAGCAGACCCAGCGATTCTAACTTTTTAATACAAGTGGTACGCAGTTCTGTATCTGGGTCTGCCGTAGTAAACGGGATTCTATATTTATAGTTATCTAGCTCTGGAATTTCAAGGTCGTGCGCACCCAAGAGGTCGCGGAGTCCTTCGATCCCTGAATTGAATAAGGCTGGTTTATGGTGGTCTCGAAACCATTGTTCGTCGGCAAGGTGGTATCCGTCTCCTGGAAAGACTGCATCTTCTGCGTCTGATCCGTATGCGACCATTCGTTTAAGTGATTCATGGACATTTCTATCTTCTTTCTTTATATAGTGGCTATCTTGTGTCAGAATGCATGGAAGTCCCATTTCTCTGGCGACATCCCATAGGTAGGTAGAAACCATTTCGTCGGTCCAACCATTTTGTTCAATGTTGTGATTTTGTAGTTCTACATAAAATTTATCAAACCAGTTATTAAAACTGTGCAAGTAACTTTTGAGAGCAGATTCATCTTCTTTGACTACAGCTTGAGAAACAAAGCCGAAATAACAACCTGAAGTAGCGGCAATCCCTTTCGTTAGACCAGCTTCGCTTAATCCTGCTAAATCTGAAAAGTCCAATAAAGGTTTGTTGTGGAAGTTTTTATGGCTAAGGGTACTTATTTTAACTAAATTTTTATAGCCTTCAGTTGTGTAGGCAACGATTCCCATGTGATGACGTTTTGCTTTCGTGTTTTCCCTATCGTCAACAATGTAAAGTTCAGTTCCAGGAAACGGCTTTATTCCGCGTGATTGCGCGGCGTTGTACAGCTGGATTGACCCAGCCATATTTCCGTGGTCAGTAAGGCCAATTGCTGGTTGTCCCATATCTGCAACGGCGTTGACAATATCTCTAGGAGTTGGAAGCGCATCATTCGCAGAATATCTAGAATGAGTGTGTAAGTTCCAAACTGGTAATTTTCTTTTTATTTTAATCACGTCCCCGCGAAGGTCTCAAACCTTCCGTCTGGTCAAAATTCCAGAGCGGGGTCCCTGTGGGCAGGGATATTCTAACCCAATTCTGCAATTAGAAGTTCTACCATTTCTTCGCGTGTCTCTGCTTTAGATACGTCTAAATTTGCACGACTCGCTAAGACAACCAGTTCGTTAATTTTCATAGCTCTGACTGCGGACTCGTCAATTTCTTCATCATCAGCATGTCCGCTATTGATTGCTGATTTAGAAGGGAAATCCTCTGTTTTTTCTTCTTTAATTACGGCTTTAGCCTTTGGCTTTACAGAACCCTCAAATTGAGAAACTGGTCCGCAAATTTCTTCAAATGAAGTTTCCAAGATTACGTTAATATCTTTTAGGCTTGGTTCGTATTGGGCAAGCTCTACTGGGTACTTTTCGTCCTGCTCGACATCATATTCAGTTTCTAGCCCTTTACCGGTACGGTAAATAACATAATCACGATTTGTAATTGTTCCGCCGTTGCGTTCAGATCTAGTAACAATTCTGTTTACAAGCGTCACTGGCATCTTTACAGCGTTAACGTATCCACTGTCTACCATCAATACGTTTACTGCATATTTTCTGCTTGACTTTCGGACTGACTCAATTTCACTCGTGCAACCTGGGCAATTTGCACTGTCTTGAAGGCAGGGAAATGATTTACCCTCTAAGGTGTAGTGCTCTCGAAACATAATAAACTCATCTGTTTCATTTAAAAAGCGAATCTTAGTCTGACCTTCTTTGAAGTTCCTCAGGTAGTCTCCCGAGCGAACCATTTCTACTTCATTTTTCTTTACTGTTCCAAATTTCATTTTATTTTCCCTCATAACTGTTTACTGTTTCGACTGTTTTTTCAATTATTTTGATAATTTTTTCATTGACCAGATTTGTAACCCGTTCAATTGCGGTATCGCTATTCTCGTCTTTTAAGACTTGGCTGTCAACCCCAAGTTTTACCCAAGAGTTATCTCCGTTAATCACAATTTGGTGAGTAATGGAGAGTTCTATTCTATCTCCGGCTGATAAACTCATTTTTCCTCTTTCAACTGTTTTATAATTTCTTCTGCTTTTTTAGTTGCTTCTAGGTATTCTTCTGTAGTTCCAATCGCCAAAGCATTTTGAGCTTTTCTTTTGTAGTAAGAGGCCCTCGCAAATTTGCGTTGGCGTTCTTTTCTTTCTTCTTTTGTCCAAATTGCTGGACGTCCCCTTGCGGAGAGTTTATGGGTTCCGTCATTGTCTAAGACGGTTTTTCTTTCTTCAAGATATTTGGCAATTTTTGTTACGTCATCCAATGTATACAAGTAAATTTTAGATTTACCAAAAAAGACACATTTGCTTGGACCGAGATTTTCATTGTCGTCTCTAATAAATTTTCTAAGAGTTACGTGCGAAACGTTTAGAGATTCAGCAGCTTCTCTTAGCATCAAATAGTTTCCTGGAAGACTTCTAACAAATTTTGTAGATGAGTCCCTAGGAGATTGGTTTAACATTGTCGTTCTCGCCCTTGTCTGTAAATCTCCAATACGGAGCGGATGGAACAACTGCGACAGCTTCTGCAACAATTTCTGCGTCAATCTCACCAGAGGTAATTGCTCTACTTAGCTTAGTTTGATCAACCTTGCTAACTAAAACAGTTTCCCAAATAGATGCTGGAATTAATTTTTTGAGTGCGTCCTCATTTACAACCGTTCTAGTTCCTTCTACAAGTTTTGCAGTAAAGCGCTTTCCGTGTTTAAAAAATACAACAACTTTATATTCATCGTGTTTGGTAGCGTAAATCAATTCTTTATTTTTAAGTTGATATTTAAGTTCCAACTCTGAAATTTTATCTTTTATTTCTGACATTTCTTTTGCTATGCCCTCTGGAGTTTCTTTATCTGATAAGTCGTTATTCCTTTTGCTAATTTTTTTATTTTCTGAATCTCCCCAAGGGTTTTTCCAGTTTTCGTGTGTCATTGCCATTTTTATCTCCTTATTTAGTAAGTGAAGGTACCATAGACGCTAGCAATTCTTTTCGCAAGTCTATCGGCATTTCGCCTAAATCTTTGTATGTATCATCCCATTCGATTGAACGAGTCAAAATTCCCATTTTTCCTAATTTGCTAGCGGCTTCTATTCGCGCAGCTTTCCCGGCCCTATCCATGTCATAAGCAAGAAAAACAATTGCTGGGTTCTGCTTTGCCAAGAGGTCTAGTTGACCGTCGTAGAGTGCCGCTGAGAAGCATCCGTAGGCCGTGTACCCAGCCTCCCACACCGCTACTACGTCCATGGCGCCTTCTACCAAAATTGGGTAAGGCTCATATTTGTCCATTTCGTAGTTAAACAAAAGATTCGAAGTTTTTACCCCTCGCGGATATTTGTATTTTGGTCCTTCAATGTTTCTTGCGACCACGCCCAGCACGCGCCCAAAGGGGTCCCGCAAGGGATAGGTGGGCACGTCCTTTGACCTGTCACGACCGAGTCGAAATTGCACAATCGCTTCTTTTGTAAATCTTTCGTTCCAATATTTATCATTTGGTTCGTCATACACATCAAGCCATCCCTCTGGATATAGCTTTTGCTCCTTCGATATTTCGTTAATTTCTTCTAATAGATTAAACGGATCTATCTCATATGTCCCATCTAGTTTTCCCTTTGCCCCGCACGCATAGCAATACCAAACCGCTTTAGCTACGTTTACGCTTGCTGACGCAGTGTTGTCTCCGTGTACTGGACAGCAAAAGCTTCTTTCGTTTCCTTTTCCCCTTGACATGGCATCAGCCAAAGTTTTGTAACTCATCGCGAAAGACTTAAAAGCATAATCATTGCAAGATAAAATAACATTAAATATGTCACTTTCCTATCTTTCTGTTGTCGGTTGTATAAAATCCTTTTGATTTAAATTCGATTCCCGGTGGAGAAAATATTCTCTTTCCCGTTGCGCCACAAGCAACACAGGTTTGCTCCGTGTCTCTTTCGTCTATTTTTAACCCAGCTTGCCACTTGTGGAGCTTTTCGCATTCAAATTCATAAACTGGCATTAGTCGTCTCCGTCGCTTTCATTGTCTTTAATAGTATCTGCTTGATCTCTGGTTATTTCATCAAACTTTCCTTCTTCGGGAGAAAAATTAGTCCAAAAATAATCTCCAGACGTTCCGTGTCTGTTTTTTTCAATGGATGCGACCATAGAAGATTTGCTATATCGCTTGTGTGTGATTACCACGTCTGCGTCTTGTCCCAGAGCGTCTGATTGAGCTAAGTTTTTTACCTTCGGCGGCTTCCAGCCAGCTCCATCTCCATCGCGATTAATTTGAGCTGCCGAGATAATTGGCACTCCAGTCGCCACTGAAACTTCTTTAAGTTGGTTTGAAATTGAAGCCATGGAGCGCCAATCATCAATGGCTCTGTTTCCCATTGGCGTTGAAAGTAGTCCCGCATAATCAACCACAACAAGATCTGCTTGGTTCGACTGGGCTTGGATTGTGGCTGGAGATACTCGACCGAGGGAGGTATCGACTACAAATAATTCTCCTCTGATTTCATCAGAGATTCTTCCTACAAGTCTTCGATAAGCAAGCGCGTCATACGTTCTTCCGTGAAGTTGTGAATGTTGAATATTAATCCCAAGTCTTTTTGCCAAAATGGTGTGCATTCTGGTTTGGACTTGTCGTTGACTCATCTCCAGTGAATAAAAAATAACTCTTTTTCCAGCAATAAGGGCATCTGCTGCAAGCGATCCAAGCAACCAAGACTTTCCCTGGCCTAGTCTGGCGGCCAAATACCACAAGTCTCCAGGCCTAATCCCAGCTGTTGATTTCAAAAGGGTAGGCCATCCAATTCTTAAAATATCCTCTGCTAGTTCGTAAGTATCCAAAAATGAAACATCATCTAGGGTGTTCTTTAAAGGAACCACTGAGGACGGCATAGCAAAGCCGGAGACGGCCATAATGGCTTCTTCTAGGTCTCCTTCTGTCAAGGCTCTTGTGGAGTCCTGAATGGCCCTTACAAGCCCTCTCTTGGTGTATGCGTATTTGACCTCATCTGCAGCAAAAGCTACGTCACAGGTATCGGCAAAAGGGAACGTTGGAAATTTAGTTAGGAATGTCTCCTTAGTTGGAGAACTGCCATATGCCTTTGGATATGACAAAACCCAGCGATATTCATTTGGAAATCCAATAAACATCTCTGGGGTTACGTTGTACAACGACACGGTAGATACATCACCGGTGTTGATTATTGCTGATATGAGCAGGGTCTCTGCAGTTGGGCGAATCATGTGCGTACCTTTACATAGTTTTCTAATTAGTGTCAAGTATCGGCGTGTCGCGATATTCTCGAAAGACACACCCCTGATCCTTAAGCGCTGACTCGTGGACCAGGGGTGGTATAGTGGGATTCGCAGCCACTGGCGGCACCATAATCGGTGTGATACAGTTTCTGCAAGTGCAGCGCCACTTTAATCCGCGAGCTGAATCTTTTCGTGCTAAACGGAGAGCCGGTACGAATAATACCAAGGGATTCAGTATCTGCCCGCTCTTGTTTGGATTTGTACCCAAACAGCGAACATAACTTAAGTTCGTCAATTGTTGCCCCCGTGGAAGTAATTACCAAGGTGATTATGGAAACCCCGATGAAAATTGGGTATAGGGCGAGTATTACCTAAAACTTAATAAATGTATCTATTTCTATAGAAAAATACTAAAAGAGTATTAAATATTTATAGAAATTAATACTTACAAGTTAGTTACTCTTACTAGTAACTAGTAATAATAATGTGTGAAAAACCTTTGTTTTTATTGAAAACCAAGAATATGTATGGTATACTTAATCCTAGAAAGTCCCCTTTGGTGTACCTAAAAACACATCAAATAAGGGGATTTTCTTTTAGTACAAAGAAAGGAAGCTAATCAATTAAAAAGCTATTTGCATTAATCAAAGAAATCTTTGGTTATAAACGTATTCAGAAATTGAATACCCAAATGCCCAAGAAAGAAGTTAGTTATGATGAAGAACGCGAAAAGATTTTTGGCTGTGGTTGTAGTCACTTTGATAGCCACGATGACGATTGCAAGTATTACGGCTACCCGGTCTAATACTTACGTATCTAAGAAAATTCCGACTGTAATAGTCAAAGAAAAGGCTATTCATGTTAGATCTAAAATGCCTAGAATTATGTCACCCTCTCGCGCACGTTCATACGCATCCACACTTATGCTAAAGGGTCAATTTAATTGCCTCAATAAGATATGGACTCGGGAATCGAATTGGCGTCACAAAGCGGATAATCCAAACTCCAGCGCCTATGGAATTCCCCAGATGTTACACCTGTCAAAAAAACTTACTACGCAACAACAGATTGACCGTGGACTCCAGTACATTTCGGAGAGATACGGAACACCCTGCAAAGCTTGGGCTTTTTGGCAAGAACATCACTGGTACTAAAAAGTATCAAAATATGACATATTGGACTTGACAACACGTAGTACATATGTCATACTTAAGTCATTGAGCCACTCGTGCATGTACTTACGCACGTGTACGAGTAGCTCAATGGCTATAAAAATCTCTTTCAGAAGGCTCACACGGTGAGAAACACTTAGAGACAAGCCAATAGATATCCGGTCAGAATTCATCTGGTCGGATTTTTTCATGCCGAAAATAGGAGCAAAAATGGCTGAAGAAGCACAATCCGTTAGGTTGGACAAAGAATTAGAAGCGTCTTTGGACATGTTAGTAGCCGTTGCACACGACACACTTGACATCCTAAAAGCCGTAAGACAGGCGAACCTAGAACATAACGCACCTGATTTTTCAGAACTGTTAGAAGACATCAAACTCTGGAGAGAACGACTTCTACACGCAGAGGATCTAAGAGCTGGACTCATTCAAAATGAAGAGTGAGGCTGTCGTAGAGCACACGAAAACTTGCGCAATATGCCAATTACAGACGGTTATGACATACTCCATAGGCATCTATGGAATGACAAAACCTGATGCGAATAGGCTTATTGAGCGCAAGTTTGAAGACATTAAGGCGGTAGTTGACAAAACCAGTTGGTTATGTCATACTTAAGCCATCGAACAGTCGTACCCGTATGGCTGCCCGAAATACCCCCGCAGACACATTGTTTGTGGGGTTTTTGCGTTTCTAGACAAGGAGCAAATATGAACGCAATAACTGTTCTAACAAAAAGTGGTCGCATTATTGGACACGCGACTGCACTTGCGCTAGCTGCTGCCATAGTTTGGTCAACACCAAGCGATTGGTACATGCCTGGAACAACAGCTTTATTTTTTTTGGCTTTCTTTGCGTCTTCTACCATCATGATTCAGGTAGAAAAACGTTACCCACAAAGTGGCTTTTTTGACAGAAGCGAATTACAAACAAAAGCTCAGTTCAAAGCAGTTAAAGAACTGAACAAAAAGAAACTAGAACTTTGCTGTGAGTGCCAACTGAAACCTGGCACAAACAGAGTAGATAGTTATTGGTGCGATTCATGCCATGCGGAATGGCTTAAATATCGCTGAATAGCAAGTTGGCCCATCATTCGTGGTGGGCTTTCTTGTTATGCAGATTGCATAACAGTATGTTCTAGGAGCAAACATGAACAAGGTTGTTAACACCGCCGTCAAATACGGTTCAATCATCGCTGGTGCATTCGTGGGCCATATTGCGGTGAACAAAATCGAAAAGAAATTGAGCGACCGCAAAACAGCAACTGTCGAAACAACAATTGCAGCATAGTCGCCCATCAAGTTGCCTTGCGTGAGTACTACCCTGACTCACGCAAGGTTTCTTGTTAGGCGAACGTCTAACAGAATAGGAGCAAAAAAATGTCAGTAGTAATAGCAAAAATAGCAATTGGTGTTGTTGAAGTCGCAGCCACAGTTGCCGCCGGAATTGTTTTTGACAAGTACGTTGCTGTGCCAGCAGTTAAGAAAGTACTCGCGCCAATTAAGACTAAAGCGGGTATCTAATGTCAGAAAATATCAACCACAAAAACTATGTGTTTGAACTAGAAAACAGAGGAGAAGCACTGGTCACAATTTGGGAATCTGGAGAAGCGACTATTGCCTTTAGGGATCCAAATTGGCGATCTTGGAGTCCTCCAACTCAAGTAACAAGAGTTGAGGAAATAACTGGAGAAGGCTGGCATGAAATCACGACCACTAACTAAGGTAACCTTCCCCATCTACATGACGATGGAAGTAGACCCTGAAACATTTGAAAGTAGAAATGTCCCAATTCACGCACTTGAAAAAATCTGCAAACAGACAACCCTTGCAACCCTTGGGCCGTTTATACAAGAAATACTTGACTCTGAGGAAAAAACTAGAACACAGGGAATTCTTCTTTATTTCAATGATGAAGAAAAGTCAATCATTGAAGGGGCTATTTATGCTGGTCAAGGAACAGATAAAAGAATGCTTAAAATAGTATTAGACGCTCTTTCCTCGTTCATGGAAAAAGTGGGATCAGTAGAGGTTAAAGAAATTGTTAAAATTCTAAGATCCAATTAAGAAGCCACCTAGATTATGTGGTTAAACTAATCTCCACGTCCAGTCCTACGTGTCTGTGCTCTGACGCATCCCCCGTCGTCAAGCAGGCCTTGTAAGCGCTACTGCCCATCTAGTAGGGCGACTGGACACCCCTCCTCGTAGCTCAGGGGATAGAGCGTCGGACTTCTAATCCGTGCGTCGTTGGTTCGATTCCAACCGAGGAGACGTGGCAAATGTCACAGGCACACACTTTAATCGGTGTGTGCTTTTTCTGTAAGGAGAGAAATGTCTAAAGCAACTGAAGAAAATAAATACCTGTCAGAATATTACTCAGTACTTACTGGAGCAACTATTGTCAATTGCAGAATGTCAGAACCGGAACCAGGCGAAGATACAGATGGTTGGTTTGAGTCATTTCCTACGTTCGATGTAGTTCTAGCAGACGGAACCAAATGCACTTTGGAAATTTCTAGTGACCCAGAGGGTAATGGCGCTGGATTCATTTTTGGATTACCCCTACCAGAGGAAAAATAATGAAATCGATTTGCGATGTTTGTGAAGCTAAAGAAACTAACAAAACTTTCATTGATAGAGAGTCGCACGAAGAAAAAGCGGTGTGTCTCAAATGCTATACAAAAAATGAAATTTGTTACATACCTGTAGATCAAACTGATGCTTGGGTTGCTGAAAATTTTTCAATCCAGCTCATGCGCACAGAAAAGAATCTCTGTGAGCTGCCAGATGACGCTTGGGATGCCATTGCGTCAGTTATCAGTTCCATGGAGCGAGGAATCATCGGTGATTTCCTTCGCATTCGTGGTTTAACCGAAAAAGCAAAAGCAGTAGAAGGAGTACATCATGGGTTACTACATAAATCTAGTTAGTTCTAATTTTGAAATTCCAGAAACTCAAGCAGTACTTGAGGCTCTAAAGAGCATTAACTCGCAAGATGACATCAAGAGGGGCGGTTCCTTTGGTGAAAAACGGCAGTTTTGGTTCTCGTGGATGCCAGAAAATTATGACGTTACGGTTACAAGCGTCAAAGAAGTATTTGAACTTTTGGGATTTGAAGTGGAGACAAACGAAATTATCTCCACCGATAAGCCATGGGGAACTGTAAAACTTATTGGGTACGACAACAAAACAGGGCAAGAAGATATTTTTCTTCAAGCCGTTGCCCCTTATGTGGAAACATACAACCACCTAGAATGGCGCGGTGAAAGTGGAGAAGTATGGAGAGATGTTGTCATTAACGGCGTTATGCATCGACAGCAAGCAAAACTTGTATTCGATACTCCAGCACCATACGACGCAATTCTTACTTATAAAAAAATGCAAGAATCTATAAAAAAAATAACGATAGGAGAACAACCAAGTGAAGAAGCCAATATGTCCGAGGTGTCTTAATTACATACCGAACAATGAAACTCCCGGAATGTATCCAGGAGCTCTTTCAAGGACAGACGACAAAACTGAAATATGTTCTGAGTGCGGCGTTAGTGAAGCTATGGAAATGTTTTATGAATCGCTAAAACCAGAAAAAACCAGTTGGCCACAAGTTGATTGGTATGAAGAAAAGATTGAGGCCATGTCTGACGAAGAACTTTCGACTAAGTTTCTTGGTTTTCTCGTTAGAGTTTCCCACAATAGTCTCTTGCCGATTTCGATAAGAGAAAAAGCAAGGGACTATGTAATGACAAGCAGTAATGAAGATTCTGAAGCATCAAAAGACGAAGACGCTTTTTTGAGACTCCTTACTGACGCAATGTTTGAGATAACTCCTCCTGGCTACAGATTTGTAGGGAGTTACTCAGAAGGAAAATCAACTTATTACTATATTAAGGAGCACAGTGGACGAGAAATTAGCACAACAAATCGATGAAGTTCTCAATTTAAACGGGTGGGATCAACCGCACCTTTTATACATCATTAGGAATGGAGAATTTATTCAGATATCAAGTTTTACTGACCACCCAGTCGTAACAATTGATTATTTGACTAAACTTCACGAAAATGGAATGTATGACACAAAAGGTGCAGATGCAGTTTTCCTAAGCACAGAAGGTTGGACATATCCCGAAGACATTTTTGGCGATGGTGGACCAAATCTTACAGAAAAGGAAATTCAATTGTTGTGGAGCATAATTCCTCCATCTGTTCACCCAAACAGAGAGGAACTTCGTAACATAGCATTGGTAACGAAAGAGTTCGAAGTGTATAACTACACAAGAACTCGCAACGGACGTGTTTTGTTCTTTGGAAAAAACACAGATGAGTCCGAAGTCAGCGGCGCTGTTCACGACGCAATCATAAAATATGCGAAGGCGGTAATAAAATGAAAAAAGCGCTTTTAATAAAAACTGATGGAACTATTGAAATAATCGACAAAGAGTGGAATCTAGACGATTTACAGGAAGCAGTAGGCGGCCTAATTGAATCTATTCCTCAACCTTTTGAAACGACAAGCTTCTTCGGAAATGACGAAGCTAAGTTTTCTGGACCAGAAGGAAATGCGCTATCACTAAACATGGTAGCTACTTTAATTTGTCGGAGCAGACTTTCTAACGATGATATTATCTGCGGAGATGTCATCGTCATTGGATACAATCAATCCTCTGGCGAAAGCGAGTCAGTATCGGATTTTGCTACTAGAACAATTACTTTTATAGCAAAATTTGTTGAAGAAAATATTAAAAAGTTTATGCAAGATTAATTAGCACAAACACATAAATTGTGCTATACTTATCACACAAAGCGATCTGTTTTCTGCTATCAGAAAATAGGTCGTTTTGTCGTATATAGGAGGCAATATGACAACAGCAACTATGACCAAAACCAAAGTTGCAAAAAAGGTTAAAACTCTTGTTTCAGTAAAAGCTGTAGTAGACACCGCAGAGGAACTTTATTCAAACAAGATTCACACTCGTTCCAATTTTTTCTTAGGTCTTTGCGAAGCAATCGCGGAGTCCATAGACGGTTGGGGACAACGTTCTGGCGATCTTCAAAGTACCGATCACTATGCGATTGGTTTTTTGGCGTCAGAAATTATCAACGAATACAGCAAAGAGCGTCTCAAGGAATTCTTCGGACAATCACTCGACAACTGGGTGAAAAACGCGGAACCAGAAGATGTTTTAGTGTGGGCTATCGAGCGAGCTTGGTGGCCCACAATGGTTGCAAATGCAAATAGCCGTGCAGATAGTTATGATCCGTACGAGGATACAGACCAATTTGTTAGTGGATGCAACTGCATCGAATGTCTCGAAATCAAATCGCCTGATCCAGACGCTAGATATGAGGCAACATTATTCGACAATTGCCCTTGCAATTTTTGCGAGAGTCAAACAAGTTAAAGGAGCGCGTTAAGGGCATCATCTATCCAGGTGGTGCCTTTAACGCTATATACGAAAGGAAAGCACATGAAAAAAACAAAAAAGCGTATTGCGATGCTTACGCTTGGAATAATTGCTGCCACAACAATCCTTACGGGTTGTGGTAGTAGCAAGACAAGTGCACCAAAAAGCGCTCCTGTAGAAACAATTATGGAAACGCCTTTTAGCGCTCAATCTACCGAAGAAGACGATTACATCACCCGAGTTCGTTCGGTTGATAACTCTATTATCGCTGGTACTAGCAATAAAGATTTAATAAATTTAGGACACAACGTATGTGATGTTTTAGATCAGGGTTACACAGTTTCTATGGTCGTGGAATACATGGCGACAAACGGAAACTTAACCACGGATGAAGAATATCGGTACGCAGGGTTAGTTATAGGCGCAGCTGCCACCGCACTGTGCTCAGAGTATGAAAGTCAGGTATATGACTACCTCAACCAATAAGAAAACTTTAATTGCAATTAGCATTGGAGTTTTCTCCTTAATAGGGCTGGCAACCTTCGGAATTAAAACACTGTCAAAAAAACTTGAAAATATCTTTAGTTTTCTTGATGACGACTTAGTTGTTTATGACGAGGACGACCTATTAGACCCGATTATCTTTGGAGAATCGGAAAGAAAATCAAAAATCATCCCAGCGTTCTTCCAGCGCTAGGAGATGGGCTACTCCCCTGATGCCCATCGAGCCCCAGTAGACGGCAACTCTCTCGCTGTTTACTGGGGTTTTTTATTATCCATAATGCCATGACCATAGGAGGCCAATATGGCAGTTGTAAGAATCGTTGTTGACATTCGCGCCAAAAGCGAACTAGACGCGTTAGAAATAGAAAAAATTCAAAATGACTTGCATAAGTACGCTTACGCAGTTATTACCGAACAAAAACTTGATGGAGACGAAGCAGTCGAATCGACAGCACATATCCACGCAAGTTCAACACGTTACTCTTGTGAAGCGTGTTCCGAATTATCCAACGACGAAATCAACTAAGGAGCAAAAATGTCGTATCTATCAACTAATAAGGACCAGGTTAAAAAGGTTCACGAAGCACTAGAAGCTCTCTCCGAAGCCACTGCCGGTTTAGAGACAGTATCATCAGGTATCCGCGATCACGAAGATACCTACTACGTAAAGCCTGAAAGTCGTTCATACGCTCAGATGGCTGAAATTGCTGTTGCAGCAGCAAACGAAGAAAAGCAAACGGTTCAGCTTTCTCGTTCCTTTAAGTACCTCCCATGGGACGGTGCTTATGCAACCGCCAAAACCCTATCCGATTTGTTTGGATATCCAGGATTTGGCAAAGCGTCAATGTCAATGTTCGGTTCCAACCCACCGCAACAAATCAGCATTAACGTCGGTCCTAATGAGACTATTGAAGTCCCATGGGGCGAACTCGAAGTTCCAGACCTCAAGGCTACTTTGAGCCTTGGTGGTTACCGTGACAAGGAGTACGGTCAGATCTTTAACCTGTCTGTCACTGCTCCAAAGAAAATGGAAAAAGCTATTAAGGGCTTGTTCAACGCCATTGAACAGACGCTACAAACTGCTTCAATCTACAAGGGCAAGGCCATCACTGGTTCTGAAATGCCTGAGTTCATTGATCCATTCTCTGTCAGTCGCGATAAGGTCATCTACACTCGCCCAGTCGAACACCAATTGACTGGTCTTTTGTGGAACCCAATTCGCTTCACTCAAAGAGCCCGTGAGCGTGGAATCAGCCTTAAGCGTTGCGTCCTCCTCGCAGGTCCGTATGGCACTGGTAAGTCATTGACAGGTATGTTGACCGCTCAAGAGGCGACCAATAATGGCTGGACTTACATCTTGTGCCGTCCAGGTAAGGACGACCTAGACGTCGTTATGCAACGGGCAAAGCTTTATCAGCCCGCTGTTGTCTTCTATGAAGATATCGACGTTCTCGCAAGTGCAACTGAAAAGACGGCTATCCAGTCGCTCTTGGACGTCTTTGACGGTATTACCTCAAAGGGCACTGAGATTCAGGTCGTCATGACCACGAACCACCTGCAAGAAATCCATAAGGGAATGCTCCGTCCCGGACGTATGGACGGAATCGTCAAAATTGACGGTTTGGATGCTGACGGTTGTGCACGCATGGTTTTGGCCATGTCAGGCAAACGTCTTGCGGGCGACCTTGAAAGCCTACGTGGCGAGTTCAGTACCGAAGTCCCTGACTTTGGACCTGAGCACACGGATGCTGGTATCGACCTTCATGTGGTCGGTAAGGCTCTTGAGTCTTATGAACCAGCGTTTGTGGCGGAAGCTATCAAGCGGGCAGATCTGTTCAACTTGGATAAAGAGGACGTAACTCTTACCACAGAAGACTTTGTGTGGTCGAGCGAGTCTCTCAAGTTCCAATGGGAACAGTACAATGACGCTGGCGAACACCGCCCAGCTCCGGCAATCGATACAGCAGTGGCCTCCATTGTTGCTGAAAAGATTACCGAGATCCTTAACCGCACCTATGTAAATGGTGAATCGGTTGAGGTTGGCGTCTAGGTAAAAGGCTTAGGGGCATAGAGACAGGTCTAGTGATAGCCGTCTCTATGCCCCTCTACCTTTTTAGGAGACCATTATGAGTATCTACCAAGGTTTGTCTACCAAGGATTCTCATTGGGCGTATATAGACGTTATGCCAACATGTGATTTCTGTGACAGTCCCGCCGAATATGATGCCTGTTTAAGAGGTAGCACTACCTGGGCATTTTTCTGTTGTCCCCATTTTCAAGAACTAGGAATTGGCTTGGGTCTAGGTCTAGGTCAGAAACTAATACTAAGGAGCAATAATGATTGAAGATTCCAACCTGTCGAATCGGGTTAAAGATCTTAGTAGAAAAAGTCAACTTAATGGAGTTTTGCTTTGTGCTAACTTCCTTAAAGATAACCACCAGCTTGAGGCGTCAAATTTGCTTATTGCAATGGCTCTTGCTGTATTCCCAGAAGAAATGAAAAACACTAAGGAAAAGGTGGAACAATCATGAACGAAGAAGAAGTAACTCAGCCGGAAGAGGTTATTACTACTCCCTTCTGGGATGCAGCACCTAAGGTTGAGGATTGGTCTAATAACCTCTACGCAGCCGCTTTTGACTATGTTGAAAATCTTGTAACGGAAGATGGCCGAATTCTTCAGGCTTATCCATTTGTTCCAGGAGTTATTGATACTGAGTCAGCCTTTGAGGTTCTACAACAAAAGATTGAAGATTCTTTTGCTGAGGACTCCGAAGAGTCTATTGAAAACATCACTTCTGTTGTTTTCTTGTCATTCATGATGGGTGCTTGGGTTGCTTCAGCCCAAACTTCTCCTTCAGGCTATAACCTCAATCTTACAAAGGAACAGATTGCTCAGGTCGTTCAGACTTGGGTGTCTATCTCCCTACAGGATGGTGAATGATTATGGAGCAAGTGGAAGGTATAGCCGTTCCCGAAGCAATCGTTGGTGATTTTAAGGTTGCAATCGGCAAGGCTATTGACAAATTGGCAGTTTACATTCACGAAGACAAAGCCGTAGCTCACCGATACATTAAACTTGCCATTGCTGCTTTGTTTGCAGCCGGTGCTTTAATTCTTGGTGTGGTTTGGACTGATGAGATTTCGAAAGATATTATCTCCAAAGTCTTTAAAGCTGCGCTAGCGATTTGGGAGTCAGCATGAAAGACCAAGAAGTAATTATGATAGCAAATATGAGACAACAAGCTAGTTCGGCGATTAGGTCTTTTGGAACTTCCAAAGACGAGTCACCACTGCCAATGACTGACCCAGATACAATTTTGGCATTTAAAGAATTAGAGTCCATGATGAATCCTGAAATTGTTATTGATTTCATCAATGATGTCGGACCTCAGATTATGTCAGTAATCGTTAAACATACTGATTTACTGAGCGATTTTCAGGACGCTAAGGAACTGTATCCAAGAAATGAAGAGGCATGGATCGCGGGAATTGTGAACGTTGGACTTCACATGTTCTATCTTGGAATGCATTCTCAAGAAGTTAAAGCAGAAGAAAGAGCTTTATTAGCAGAAGATTTTAAACAAATTCTTTTAAAGCTTAGTCCTTCAAAATCTGATGATAAAGATGCACGCGAAAAAACTGAAGAGTGACACCGTTTATCGGTGTCCTGGTTGCGATTGCTACTACGACGCTGATACGTTATATGAAATTGAAGTCATAGTCATTAATAATGACGACGCCTCAAGAGACAATAATGGCAACTACTTTTCCGAATCTTGGCATCACGAAAATCGTTGGCGATGTCAAGATAGTTGCGATTTAGAAGAGGAACCAGACACTATAAGCGAACTATGGCAGTGTGGTAGATGTGAGTACAAGTACTACACTGCAGAAGAAGCAGCTGATTGTTGCCTATAAAAAGAGACCGTCTGCCGCCCCTTCGGGGGCGGTGGGCGGTCCTTTTTTTGTGCCATTTTACAGAAGAAGTGAACTTTCTCCAGCGGCAATGCTCCAAGTTGATCCGTTTGTACTGGTAAATGGGCTACTCAAAGGCAATGCAAAGGCCATAGAGCCGCTAGAAGACCCTGAGGTATACCAGATACCCACGTGAGTTATGTAGGCCGCTGGAAGCCCGTCAAAAGCCACTATGGCGCTATTGGAGAACTTGTTATTGGTTAGGTCCGCAGTGAAGCCAGTAGTCTTGCGTGTGTAGGTGCCACCAGAAATTTCACTGGCCGCTGGATTTACTGGATTGTCAGCCGGATTGGACGTATGAAGGGAGACTTGGTAAGTGAAACCAGACAAATAGGTTAACCACCCATTAATTGTTGCATCTCCTAAAATTGCCATTACATGCTCCTCGTATCTGGCCACATTCTACCGAGAAAGTAAACGGGCGTTTCTGCGTTATCATCACAATAAATCATCGCGTATACAATGCCAAATTGTTGTTCGCCAGCGTTTGCCGCAGGCTGTTGGTAGTTTACCGCGTTTACTCCAGAAGCGTAGGTTTCTGTGTTATAACTCCAAGAATCTTGGTCTATTAAAGTTCCAGTTTTTTGTGCCCCAGTTGTATATAGGCCATTTCCATAGCCAGCTGGTTGCCAATAATTTCCCCAGCCCACTACTAGTGCAACGGTTGGAAATGCATATTGGGCATTACTAATATCGGAATCGATTGTAGTTCCGTCTTCGAATCTTGTTTCAAAAGCATATTCAAAAAATGGATACGCTCCATTCTGATATCCAGTAGTCCCAGAACTAATTTTAATTGTTTCTGGATACTGCGAATTAGGAAAATTTCCTACTTGAACCGCTCCAGCGGTTGCGTCTACTTGATAAGCAATATAACCAGATATTCCAGAATTTACCGTTGTAAAAGAGCCATTAAGAACCGCGTTAGTAAATCCCGTTGTTACTATGGGAGCTCCAGCGTAAGAAACAAAATCTTGCCATGCCTTGGGACCACTGCCTTGAATTTTCATCATTACCAAGTAAACCTGTTTTGTTGCGTTGAAACTAATCGTGTATTCACTGCAATTTATAGACGCTCCTGTTGTTGTTCTCTGTTTTGGTTTTGTTGTTTTGCTTAATGTGGCGCTTCCAGAATTGGGAGCAATTCCAGTTGGAGAAGTGGCTTTAGCCCATTTGACCGTGTATTCATCAACGGGGATGAGGGCTACCGCAGTAGTAGACCAATCGGCAGCAGGAGTTGTATCTGGATGAGTAAGGCTAGAAGCTGCAACTAACCAATCGGTTGCAGTTAGAGGAACTCCGTGCTTTTCTTTAAAAGTGTAAAAAACATATCCACTTGAGTATTTACTGCTTTTAATGGGTTTTAAATATGATTGAATTCTGGTAAAAATTTGAGGCATTGCTGATGCGCTAACGCTTGGCTCATAATACAAAGAAACGTGAAATTCAACTGGAGCAATAGTTCCATCCGCATAATAGGCAGCAATTTGCGTTAAACCGATGTTTCCCTGAGATGACAAAAGAATTGGTATTGGTCCAACCCAGTTTTTGTTCGGATTGCTTGCACTAGCTACGCCCTTTTTAATGTAACTATTTGCATACGCACCAGTTGGTGGGTGCGCTTCGGTTACATTTGTCCACGGAAATACTTCATTTGCGTTATCAATAATTTTAAAAAGATTAGCGCCGTTGTAGGTGGTGTATTCCATAACTTTTTTTGTAATTAATTTGCGAAGATCCCTGCTCCACACTTTTTTAGACACAATTTTTCCAATTTTTCCTTGAGGAAATATTCCAGAAGTACTTGGATTCCAAGGGAGTAAAATATCTTGTTGTGGAATATCGTTTGAAATTCCAGCGATGGAAAGAGCGCGCTTCATATTTAAGGCATCGTAAGCTCTAGCGTGAACCTCTTGTAAAGTAATTAAATCGCGCCTTTTTGAGTCAACAGTAAGAGATACTTCTCCAGATTCAATGTTTAAACTGCATTCGGCAATATTAAAGATAACTCTTTTACCAGTGTTGCCAAAATAAACAATTATTGATTGTCCGGCCTGAATTAAATAACGAGGAAAAGCAAAATCATTGCCAAGGTGCGGATCTACTTTAATGTTTATTGTTCCCGTATAACCAGCATCTTTCATAATCGCAAGTTGCCTATCAGCAACCGCTTTAGCCTGAAGAGCATCTAAAGATGTAGTAAAATCTACATTTGCTTCTTTTCTTAAAAAGTTAGTATTTAACTCTGGATTATTCGATATTGGGTGAACAGTTTTTTCAAAAGAAAAAGGTTGAGCTATTTGTTCAGTATAAAAATATGAACTTGAGTTTTGACCCTGCGGACTAAAGATGTAATCTCCATTGGGAGAAGTAAACTTTTTTCCTTCGCTTGAAGAGCCAGTGCCATAGACAACATTTGCAGTTTGAGAAAAATCTTGAGTTAAATTAATTGTGACGCCAGGCGTAAGGGCATCGATATACAAAATTTCTTCGTTAGTTTTGTTGTTATCTGCATATATTTCATCATAATATTTTCTAACTTTTAAAACAGATTTTCTATCCTTAAGATTCATTAAGGTCCACTGTTTGCCAGTTTTTGAATACATATCAGAAAGCAATTGATTTATAAAACCCGTAAGAGCTTTATCGCGTTGTCCAGTATCTCGCGTAGCGGATCCAGACCAAAGGTCTCCGTCATTTAGATAAGCTGGATTTTTAATAGTATATTGATAATCGCTAGATCTGTAAATTTCTAATTCTGTTGGACTTGTATCAGAAGATATGCCGCTAAATTCTCCAAGGCCGTAATGGTAGTCGTGAGCCCTATCCATAATCTTTCTAATGAGTATTTCTTTTGGTATTGGTCGCGTTGGATAAAATGGAATAGCAAGCATATTGTCAAGAATATACAAAGCCCCCACACATTCAACAGATATATTTCCAGTAGTCTCATTTTGAGAAAAGCTCCATGATGCAATTACGCCTTCCCACTTCCAGTTACTTAGAAGTCTTGAAGTAACTGCATCTGCATTTTCGTCTACCTGCCACACAACTTCAATTTGAGACCAAGGAGATAGCCAAGATAAATCACCGGTACCAGGAGTGTCGTATACGGTAGCGCTATTGACTGTAAAAGAAAGCGATTTATCGCCAAACGGATCCGCATGAGAGATATTGCCGATATTTATCGGAGAATCCCTGAAAAACGTAATTTCATATTTAACATCGCTGCCGTTTGGCTTGGCAAAAACTCTGTAATATCCAAGCGCTGAATTGTCGTACATGTAAGCAGTTGTACCGTTCATTTAACCACCATAAACCGTTCTAAGTTTGGCAAACACTTCGTTAACTGCGGAATAGTCTAGCGCTGAATTCCAATAATCCACTTCTAACAAGGCTCCGTTAAATATGGTTTCTGGTGAAAATGTTCCGGTCATTCTACCTACGGAAAAATCAAGGTCATATTTTGGACCATCTCCTACAAAATAATTATAATTTTGAGGATTTGGCTCAGCTACTACGCCGCTAATTTTAGTCGTGTTCCCTGCAATATAAAATCTAATTGCGGTAGTAGTAGCGGGAGAGTTTTTAACAAGTGAAGAAGCTCTATTAATAATTAAATAATCTGACCACGTTCCAGAAAGTGGAGAAGCATCACTAAAGGCGGAAATGAATCTGGTTTCAAGTAACGTTGCACCATTATAAAAAGCTGCCCACACAGATCCTGCAGATCCCATTGCGGCAAAACTAAAACCAATATTATCTTTTTGGTCTACAAAGGCGGTTGTATATGTTTTAGCGCTTTGTCGCGGAAGTTGAGATAGTGACAATCCTGAGACCGATAGTGCTGTATACGAAGAAAGTGGGTAATTTGTATTTCCCTGATTAAAAACAATTGTCGTAGAAGTCCTGCTTTGAATTACTCCGTACAAAGCAGTAGGAAAATTTGAAACCCAGTTTGCATCTGACATCTGCGGAATGTAAAAGAACTCTCCAGCCGTAAAAGCATTTGCTACTGTCAGTGTAACGTTTCCAGAGGTGTCTCTAGCATACGCAGAAAAAGGAGCAGTTGCTGATGTTTCTGTTCCCAACGCAAGTACATAATCACTTCCGTAAAATGCATTATTGGCAGAAAGAGTTCTTGTACCGCCAGTCCAACCAGAGGAGCCGGCTGCAAAATCTGGATTTGTAATTAAATTTTTTCTATTCTTTTGTAGTTTTCTTGAAACGGTTTTATTAACTACTCCGTATTTATTTGAAACATAAAGACTAATACTGTCTTTTGCACAAGAAATAAGATAATAGTTTGGAGACTCTTTAGACGCATTAGAGCTAGTTTTTACAAAATCTAAATTAGTTTGGTCATCACCAAAAAATACAGTATCGCCTCTTTGCCAAATAAACGGAGATCCCGTTCTGTACTTATCGTCTTCTGTGGTTGTATAAATAAAAACAGAACCATCTGGAACCGTTGTATAGGTAACATCTTGTCCGGGATTTTTATATGTAAACTGAACTGCGCTGGGAGCTGTTAATACTGTGTAAGTTCCATTAAAACTATTATCAAAAATGTTTTTAATGGTAAAAGAATCTGCTACTGAAAATTGAAATCCAGGAGTAGCCAAGTTTACAGTGGTTATGCCGGCGGCTCTTGAAATTGACAAAATTCTGCAAGATGCAGATGCGTTTCTATCATTGAATGCATAATTATTTGATTCATAAATTGTTGTATCCACGCCACTAAGAATTGACATAAGACTGTCATTTTGTTTTGGAGCCGCAACTATGCACATGCTAAATTCGTCAACCGCCCCCAAACGCTTCGGAGATGTGTATAGATGACTTAAATTTGTATTATAAAAATCTAAAGAGTTATATGAATATAATTTTTCTTCTTGAATGTATGAGTGGTTTCCGTATTCTGGAGTTATATTTGGATACGCGTAATACCCAGAGTTAAATGTGTATGTAGGGGTTGCTGGAGTCCAATTTTTTCTAGCTAAAATTGTAAAACTTTTATCACCAGAAACTCCATCTACCACATAGACTTCAGTACCATTTTTTCCAGTCCAAGTAGTGGAACCACTCCAGGCAGATGCTGGAATAATAATTTCTAAACCAGAATAAAACCAATGGGTATTGCTCGTTGTTATATTTAAAACTGAATAATCTCCAAGGTCAGTATCAACTGTATAGGTGGAACCAAGAGAAACTTTTCCAGAATATTTAGTTGGAGAGTACAAATTAAATAAAACAGAATCTCTGATTGTTCCTGATGAATATGGAGAAATTTGTTTTTTAAGATACAAACGCGCAGTACCGTCGCTACTAGTTCCAATATCTATAGAAGATAATAGATTTACAAAACTATTGTCAGACGCTATGTCGTAAATAACGTAATTTCCAGATCCGCTGCCATTTGATTCAAGGGTAACAAAATCACCAATTTTAAAATTTGCTGCGTATCCAGCTGGTCCAATGATTGCCGGGTGATAATATCCGTTTGTTGCTACGCCGCCAGTATAAGTAACCGCATATTTGTCGTTGCCGTCTCCACGCCATCTTCCAACGCTATCGGAAGATTCTCCAAGAGCAAATCTTAAAGTTTGTCCCAAATCTACAGATTTTGGATTACTTGATTTTTCGTAAAAAGTTTTTGTTGCCGAAGCAGTAGAGGTTACGGAATATCTAGCACCAGCATCAAATTTCTTTCTAGGAACGCCGTCGACAATTACATAATCGTCGAGCTTAATGTAAGCTTTTCTCAAAGGAACAATTTTTGCCAAAGAACTATTTGCTGAAACGGAATATTGACTATTTTTTCCTTTTGCTTTTCCCTCAAAAGAAACAAGAATTTCTCCGACTCCCTGACTAATGTAATCTGTCATTTAATATCCAGAGAAAAGCTTGAAAGAAATAGATCCGTAACCAAAAGAAAAAGTGTCTCCAACTGAAATGTTAATTTTATCGTATAGGGTTCCATACGCAATTACATTTCCGCCATATTGGCTGTCGCTAATAAACCAACTAACTAAAGTTCCCCAATCAGAAGTAGTACATGGACCAAATAAAATATTAGACCCGTTAAAGACATGTCCATCTGATTCGGTAATCCAATTCGCAAGTTTTGATGCATACCCAAAAGCGCCATTGCTTGCTGGAGAAAATCTAGTATCCGAATAGACACCATCTCTAATTGAATCTGAAACTACACTAGTTATGCCAGCTGTGTATCCTCCTGGATACCAAAAAGCTGACCAAGTTTTAGAAAAACCCGTGGAGGGCACTAGTGAGGCTGCAAAAGTTCCGCTCGTGGCTGTAACGGTAGTAACTAGTTGCGGTTTTAAATATGCATTGTTAATAACAGAGTTTTCAATGTTTCCAACATACGCATAAATCCTGTATGCAGTTGCTCCAGAATAAACGGTTGGAATCGTATAACTGACGGTTCCAGTGGTTAAAATACTAGCTTGAACAAAAGCACCTGGAGGAGTTTCTCCGCTCGGAGTTATCGCGCTAATTCTAAAATGTGTAGGGATTGTTCCACCAGATTGAGTAATTGTTGGCGCCTCTGGAGTAAGGGCAATGATTGGCTTTCTAATTTTTACAGTATTCGCGCCAGTGGCACTAACGTGAGTAAACGTTATTTTTGCCCTAGTAGCAAGTGCTGGAGCAACTAAAGTTTCGTAAAGTGTAGACCAGCCAGTCGTTGTTCCAGTTTGCGCCTTTACCGTTACCGGGGAGCCGGTTATAGGTGTAGATCCAGATGATGGATACCAACTTACGGTTAATACAGTTCCAGTGGCGCCAGCCAAAGACGCTTGGTAATCTAAACCAATTGCGTATCTTGATCCAGCGGTAATTCCAATAACGTAATCAGAGGTAAATACTAAGTTTGTTGTGCCAGAAGCTCTTACTGCTTGAAAATAGTTAGTCTCTCCTGCAACAGATTTTGAAACAGTCGATGTGGTTCCACCAGTGGCGGTCCATCCGTGTGTTCCTTCAAATGTACTATTGGCGTAGGAAACAATGTTTAAAGAGTTATTCGCGGAAAGAACTTGTCTAGAATCGTCAATGTAGTCGTTTCCTATTGCCAGATTGGGTAATTGTGTAGTTCTAAAAGTATCTACGCTTGAATTGCTTCCACTTGAAATAGAAACATAATCGCCAGCTGAAAGTAAAGAACTTGTATCTGTAAAAAGAAACGCTGATGCTGAAGAAACTTGTCGCGCACCAACTATGTTGACGAAGGGCTTAGCGGAACCAGAAGTCGATACGTAAACAAATCCTGGAGAAGATGATTCGGTTTCATTTGCTCCAACTTGACTATAGGTAAAATTACTAGCACTTGATGAACTTTGAATTTTATAAATTCCATTAAAAGTTCCGCTAGTTGTGTTTGTTATGTATATAGTTTGACCTATAGATAGGTTATGGGCTGCGCTTGTTACGACCGTAACTACATTGGAGGATCTAGTTAAAGAAGTAATTGCCCCGCCAACGTTTGCGGCTACGCACGCGTAAGTGAAAGAAGTGGTCGTAGGAGCCGCTACAACTTCGGTTGCATCAGTAGTCCAGTACGAAGTTGACTTACCAGTTTTATCAAATTGGGGGTCATTGACCGATACGCTAATTCTTTGCCCAGCGACATATCCATGCGAAGCCTGCGTGATTACAGTTGCAACGCTTGATTCAATTTTCTTGGCAATAATGGTTGCTAGGGCACCGGAATAAGAGTTTACATACGATTGTCTAGCATATCCATTGGCAGCGCTCGGCTCAGAAATACCAGAACCGTTATTATATTCGTAAATTGGTGCCGTCGAAAGGCCCAAATAAAACGTGCTATATGGAGTTTGAGATTTACCAAATAGACAATTTATAAAGTATTTAGCTCCGTACGTGGACAATTGAGCCATTTAAATCGTACTCCTGATAACGGTTGGAAATCTTGGTACACTAAATTTTACAGGTACGTACATTGCGTGCATGTACTCTCTTGTCATTTCAATTGAATAATCGGCAGTTTGGCAATTCCAAGTAATTTGAGAGTTTCCAAAATTAAATTTAACTTGGTAACTAAGTTGACTAAATTGATCAACAATAGCGTCTATATTGTCTCGTAATAAAGATTGACTTGATCCTGAAACCCAAACTTTAATGTCCTCAGTAACCATTTCTTTGACAGCGTGAACGAGAAATTTTCCTTCAACGTAAGGGTTTTGAACTTCAGTCTTTCTCCACGAGGTAGCAACGTTTCCCAAGGAATCTCCAGCTACAACATAATTCGATTTATCGTTTAAATTTAGCCAGGTTCCAGCAGATGTATAAATAGACATTGCAAACGCGGAATCAGCGATTGGACGCGTGGGAATATCTGTCATCTTCTGCCTCCCGTCAAGGCGCTCATTCTTGCCTTTTGCTCAAGTTGTCTTGCCATAGCATTAGGGTCGCTAGCAACCACGGTAACGTCTCCAGAGAAGTTCGTAGAGCGGTTAATTGAAGTGTTGCCCATAGATTCAGTAGGGCGGTTTAATGGAGACTTGTAGCTTAGTTGCATGACTTCTCTAGCCACCTGATTGGTGTAGTTAGCCATAAATCCAAATCCTCTGGAATTAAGCGGAATAACCGCTTCGGGATGTCCCGCCTCACCAATAACAGAAGCCGTAGGGCCAGTTACAATACCGCCGTCAGCAAACGCTTTCCAACCCTTTGAAACATAACCCTTGTGCTGTTTGCGGAAATCAGATTCGGACATTGCAGCACCGTTAAACGAGACCTGCCCATCTCCAAGAAAAATAGTATAAAGCGGATTTTTCCCGCTAGAGTCTGTGTAAGTTCCTACAGCGTGACCCGCAGCCGGCATCCCAATCAACTTAGATTGGTCAGCGATGAATGCGTAAGCTTTTTTAATATCGACAGCGTCAATTTTATCCATTGCGGCAAGAGTGTAAGCAACCGAATACAATCCGGTATCATCGCCTTTATGCTTAACAATTTTAGGCCCGCCGTCTCCCTGCTCAAGACCTCTTCCCCACAAACTTGTTGCCGCGCCAGTTGCAATGTTTCCAGCTGTTGCATAAATTGCACTAGCGCTTGTTTGACTCATCTCTAATTGAGCATTTTTATAAGACTTAACAGCAGTTTTTATTTCCCTACCGATTGCTCCGCCCTGCTTACCAAGAATTTTTGTAAGGTTTGTTAAAGCAGTAGCGGCCATATCATTCATAGAACCGGTTATCTGTTTGAATGAATCCGCTAAGTCTGTTGTAGCATCTGCTAAAGCTTGTTTTCTTTGCGCAGCGGTGTCTTTAATTTGTGTTGCTCTATCTTCTTCACCAAGCCGATAAGATCTATTGTACTGACTTTTAAGGAGACTTCCGGCGGCGCTAATTTGTCCCTGAACAGCTCTATTCAACTGACCGATAAGCTCTGGGTCAGAATTTATTTCAGCAACAAGGCTAGCGGCTTGCCCAGCTTTATCTGGAGTGCCAAGACCTAAAGCGTCAATAACTTTTATTGAAAGTCCTGCCTTTTTAAGAATGTCCAAATTGTGACGTTGTTGAGTAAGGGCTTGAGTTTGTGAAGCCATATTGCCAATAAGGCTATTCGCACTACTGCGTCTTTGCGGTGTCATTCTTGAATATGGATCGTATAAAGACTTGGCTCCATCTTCAATCATTCTTTGAATTTGTTTATTATGATCTCTTTCAGAATGATTCATAGAAATTTTATAATCTCTATCGGATCTTGTCATCTGCTTTTGAAAACTTATTGTTGTCTGTACAATACCTTGAACAAAAGATTGATATTCGTCAGACTTTTTTTCGTATTCAGTTTTAGACGCAGTAAACTCGTCAAGAACAGATTTGTCATTTGGGTTCTTTTTGTAAGCTTCGGCAGCATTTGTGAATCTATCCGTTACGTCAGTGAAATTTTGATTTCTTGTTTGAAATGGCTGCTTTCTTTGCTGTTCGTAAAGAATAACATCTTGAGCGGCTTGTGCAAGCTTGTAAAGTTTGTCTTCAGTATTGCCAACGGCTGTTTTAAATTTTTGAAGTTCATCATATGCTCCGGTAAGCCCTTTTCCAAAAGTATTTGCGTAAGATTTTGCTTGTTCCGACAGTGCCATCTGCGCACCATATAGGCCACCCTGATCGGCTACTCCAATTTGTTGAATATTTCTGTCGGTAGCAAAAATTCCAATTGCTCCAGAATTTTGAATTCTGTCTGTAATTGTATTTCTACCAGTTGTTTGCATTCTTTTTAGAGTAGCTTCAGCCTCTTTAATCCCAGTGGCAGAAACGTCATCTCCAAACTGCTTCTTTATTGTCTCGTTTCCAATTTTTTTAAGAATTGTTTTTTCGGTATCCGTGCTGTCGTATCCGATACTTTTTCCGCCAAGATATTGGTCTTGCAGCATTTCTATATATTTTGTTCGATAAGTAGGATCTATATCTTTAATTCCCTTTAAAAGTCTAAGAAATCCTACGTAGCCAGCTTGTTCTCCAGCTTTAACTCCGTATTTTTGCGTCTGCTGTGCTGAAAAAGTTCCAACTGCTCCAAAAGAATTCTCTTTAAATTTGCTTATAGCCTCTGGAGTCATTTCGCTTCTCCAGTCTGTTGTTGGCGTATTATATTTACCTCTAGCGGACTGTGTAACGGTAGTTCCAAACGATACTGATTTTTCTAAGTCTTGAACTCTGATATCTTTTGCGGTGTTTGTAGACCCCACTGCGCTATCTATTATTTTTTGTGCATCAACGGATCCAAACCTTTTAATTAAATCAAACTTTACAGCTTCCATTTCTTTTGGATCTGTAATTCCAAGACGCCTAACCCAAGACGGAGCTTCGTCTTTAGTAAGATTTTTTACAGCGTCGTTTGTATATGGTTTTGATGCAGCTATGGCGGTGTCGCTAGAATTTACGGTAGAAGCGGTAGATACATTCACGGCATTGTTTGTAGTATTTCCTCGTGCCTGGTCTACTGCATCTGAAAACGACAAAATTTTCTTTGTTGAAATTCCAAGTGCATCATCATATTTTCTAATAGCCATAGATGCTTCATCAAAGGGTTTTTTCAACGCTGCTAAATCTTCATCATATTTGTTTTTTAGCATCATGCCACCCATTAGCAGCATGATTGGGTTTGTGGCCATACCCAAAAGGCTGCCGCCAATTTGCTGCATCATGAATTTTCCAATGGCGCCAACAAAACTGGCAGCAAGACGCAAGGAGGCAAAACTCAACTGGGCAAAAGATCCCACTAAAGCCGCAACTCCCCTAGATACGGTGGAATTGAGAATGGCACTTTCACCAATTTTTTTCCCAAGATTTTGAAATGCTGGGCCAAGTGTTAAAGTTGACTTTCCTAAATCTTTAAATCCTTCGCCAAGAGTTTTCGTTCCATCAAATAATCCTTTAAAACTGGCTCCGATATCTTTCATTCCGGCACCAAATCCCATGCCAGAACCACCAGGGGTTGTTCCGGGCACACTACCTCTAGCCCAGCCATCTTTGCGGGCATCGTCCATAAACCCAGCAGACCATCTGTTGTAGGCAGCAAAACCTTGTAGACCAGCGCCTATGCCCTTGAATAGAGCATTGCCGCCGCCACCTTCAGTAAAACCAGCTTGACGTGCCATTTGCCCAAACTGATAAGAACCTTTTTCTACCAATCCCATCGGTTTCATAGGAGCCATTGGCCCATACGCTCCAGAAGGACTACGCATTTCATTATTTGCTTCGGCGTGAGAAAGCCCTTGATTTCTTAAACTTTGATAATATCCTTGCTTATCATTATATGACTGAACTAAAGATGATGAGGATCCAGCTCCTGCTCTAAAAGACCCTACTAGTGTTGATTTACCTAGAAAAGAAAGCATCGCTGGAATTGCCATAATTTTGGTCAAAGAAAGCATTCCGGCAACCAGGGTTGCGATAGCCCCAGAAACCGCTAAGACAACACCAAGAAAACCTTGAAATGGCTTTGTAATTTCATCAATTTTTTCTGCAACCGTATTAAATACGGACAAAAATTTAGTTGCCATGTCAGCTAAAGGTTTGCCAACTTCCGTAGTAAAATTTTCAATTCTATTTTTATTCTTTTGCAGTTCATCAAATAGATTTTGTGTTGCCGCTCCACTTCCCTTTTCGGCCGCACCACCAGAATTTTGAGAGGCGCCAAGCATTGCCTCAATACCGCCAGAAGATGCAACGGCTTGAATGGCCCTTTGAGCCCTAATTCCTTCAATTCCAAGCTGATTTAAAAGATTAATTGCTCCAGGGCCACCACGTGAAATTTCATTAAAAAGCTTAGAGGTGTATTCCGCGGCACCCATTTTTTTGAATTGTTCTACAGTAACACCAAGAAGATTCGAATATTTAGAAATTGCAGGAGAACCGGTTTGAATAGAATTTGTAATATCCGAAAGAATAGTGTTATACGCGTTAGCTGCAGCAAAACCTTCAGCGCCAGCTTTATTAAAGGCAGCCGAAACGGCAAGTAATTGCTGCTGCGTCATCCCAGCGGTACGAGCAATTGGAGCTAAGGAGGACGCAAAAGAAGTAATGGATTCAACAGAAGAGTTAGCTTTTACTGATAGTACTGCCAATTGGTCAGAGAACTTAGATACTGTTCCCATGGATGTTCCCATTTGGGTGTTTAATTGAACTAAATTGTTAGCAATTGCCGTAGCAGATTCGCCAGTAGCGTGACCCAGTTCAAGTACAGATTTTGTTGCTTTTGTGGCGGAATCGGAACTAGCGCCCAATTTTGCCATCATGGTCATAAGACCAGTCACTTCTTGGCGAGAAGCGGGAATCGTGGCAGAAAGAGTTTGAATTTCTTTTCGGTACGATGACAAAGAGGCGCTAGCCGCATCGGTGTTTTTTTGGCTTAAAGTTAAAGTAGCCTTTAAGGTACCAAGCTCTTTTTCAAATTTTGAGGCCGAAAGAGTAAGGCCAGTAAGGAGTACAGCGTCTGCTGCGGCAAAGCCGAATAGACCCTTCCGTACACCTTTACCAATCTTGTCCATGGTAGTAACAAGGCCATTGACAGATTGTTTTAGCTTCTCTGTTCTTTGTACGGAAGCGTCTATTTCAGAATTGTATTGGGAAGTGTCGGCGGTTAAAACTACATTAGCTGTTTGTTCAGCCATTATCTGACGACGTCCTTTCGGCTATACGCTTCTCTTTCACGCGACGTTTCGCAGCCGCCTGCCCAGAGGTGGGCAGCAAGGTTACGGTTGTCCCAGGAAGCGCGTTGTCGTCTTCTGTGACGTGCTTTGTGTAACAACCCTGACAGAATTGAGACACTGGTTCGTATGCATATTTACTTTCTTCCCACTCCCATTGCGCAGTTCCGCACAATTGGCATCTAAGTCCCTTTTCTATGAGAAAGGCCAACGACTTAGCTCTGTCCTCATAGGACCAGGTTAGAAATTCTGAATGTGGAATTCCGTATTCATTGCATAGCTGAAGTTCTGAGTAGAACTGATTGTCATATCTCAGCCTCTGTCGAAAAAAGGGATATCCATCCCCTGATTGCAAAGTTCAACTGCTGATACAAACAACTGCATAATTTCGCCTCGGTTCCAGTCTGGAGAATTCCAGATTTCCGACCATTGCGTAGGGCTCATTTCAGGCTCTGCGCACACAGACGAAAGAATTGCTGGAGCAAACGTATTAATATTATACGAAGCGCCTTCTGCTCTTTGTTCAGTTGTTGGAGGATTTTTAGTTAAAAGGCGGTCATAATCAACAGAGCCGATCGAGCGGAACAAGAATGTTACTTCTTCTTTTTTTCCACCTTCGGTGTTCATAAGAAACGTAATTTCTTGTTCCGCACGAGGCTTTGTTTTTAGCATTTCAAAAGTGACTCTTTTTGAAGCGTCGCTTTGCTTTTGACGTGCTGTTACACCTTCTGCTTTAGTGGGCATCTGCAGTTTCTCCTATTATTAGACTACGGTTACACCGTTAGATACAGACGACTTGGCGCTATCGCCAGTTGCGTTTGTAGCAACGATTTTGTAGAACGTAAGACTAGTCGCCTGTGAAGTAAGCGCGGCTGTCGTTCCAGTGATAACAATGTTGGTGGAAATCTGTGTGGCAAATGTTCCGCCCGCAGTAGAATCCTTGTAGACCTTGTAGCCAGTAATTGTTCCGCCCTGTGTTGGGAGATCCCAATCGAGAGTAACAAGTCCGGTAGAAGCTCCAAGGGTTGCAACAACGTTAATTGGTGCTGATGGAACTGCGGTTGCTGTTAGTTGGAAGTGTTCATTAGGTGCGCCTGTCAAAGCTGCCTGCACCGTGAATGTCAATAGACCATTGCTTGACATATTTGCCATTGAGCGTGAAAGAACCAATACTGGCCACACTTCAACATAATCGCCATTTGAAATAGTATTTGTTGTGCGTGAAATTACAAAAATTCCAGTGTTTCCACGAGAAAGAGTGTTCCATGCAGTGTCTGATCCGCCTTCGGTCAAATCGTCTCTATAGAGATCAATCTGGAAAGTGCCTTGTTCCACACCACGAATAGCGGGTTCAAAACGCGAATCCATTGCCGGGATAGGAAGTGCCTGCGCAGCAACAGAAGCCTGAAGTGACATAACATAAGGAGTTACATCAATACCAGTGCTCGCTAAGTCTGTAGCGCTGACAGAAGCTGGAACGCCAAGAGTTGCAGTGTCCAGGTAGTAAATTTTCGTGTTGCCGTTTGGAATTAAACGGGCCATATTTTTACCTCCGCGAAAGGTACTGCATTATGCAGTAGCTGTTTTTGTGACCCAGACGGTATACGCATCTGTTTGGCCCCAATATTGTGGTTCAGTAGCATCCACCCTTTGGATACCACCAATTGCGTCAACTCTAACTGAAATTACTTTATAGTTAGCGTCTCCTAGATTAAGTGTAGTGCCCTTTAGCAACGCAAGATTGGTTCGCGCTAAATCGGCCGTCCACTCAGTTTGTTCTCTTGAAACACCAAACGAACTGACTGTGTATGTTGTCTGCCAGTCTGCTTGAAAATCACTAATTGGCCCCGAACTGCTTGAAGAAGTGCCAATACCGACAACACAGAACGGAACAAAGTTTGTCCCTTCCGCGTTTGGTTGTCCGCCCGTCCAGCCTGCCCCCTTAGGGGTTACGCCGTCTCCAACAGGTTTACCAGTTAATTTGACCTTATCAATTATTGTTTTAGTAAGAATACGTCTATTTAGCATTTTTTCCCTTTACGATAACCAAAGCACCAATTTCTGTAAGTTCATCAATAAAAGGTTGCAAAACTGCTTCTAACGCTCCACGCATGTAGTATTTTGGTTTAATTCCAGGATGCGTTACTTTTTTAGCAAATATCTTTCTGCCATTAATTGTGAATACCAAATATTTTCCCTTTTTGGGAACAATTGTGTATGGCTGTCCACCAAACTCTCCCCTGGACGCCGTACCAAATTCTTGGTAAACACCGTAATCAACGTGCGGACCGATGGTTGCTGAAAAATCTCCATCATATTGAATGTTGATACTTTCACGTAAAGCGCCAGTCCTAATCGGAGCCTTGGATCTAGCAATTTGAGCAATTTTATCAGCAGTGTCGTGAATTAGTTCTTTGGTCAGTTTTTCAACAAGTTTGGGGGCATTTTGCAGATTACCAATCAATGATGTTAAATCTGCCGTAGCGGCAGCAACATCAGTCATGTTCGTGCCAAGTTCTGTTGTCTGCCATGGTTCTGAGGTGCATAGTTCTTACAGCCATAAGATACCCGCCGCCATGTACGCCAGTAATGCGAAAAGACTTTCCGACTAAATCTGGATCCGTTTTATGCGTAAGCACAATAAGAGTATCGTCAGTTATCGGAATTGGTCCGTCAATATCAACGGGGATTGAACCAAAGGTGTCAGAAAATGTTAAATCTCCCTCGGAAATAACAATTGGAGCGGGTCCATTAACATTCTGAATTCTGGCTTTTCCTTCATAGACTATATAACCTTGGCCAGCTTCAATTAGTCCGTTGTCTGTATTTAGAGCAGAAGGTTTGTTTCTGTAAATACGGACCGTATCTTCCATCTGTGCTTCAGCGTGAACTCTGACGTATTTAACCGCCATTGCAGATATGGTCCTAGGCATTATGGGTACGTACTTCCGGTCTCGGGTTCTGGGCTTCTCCAGGCGCCGCCATAATCTTGCTGGCCGCCTCGGTAGTTGTCGTGCATGCCCTTTGACCAGCTCAATGGAGCAATCGTTGGGTCAAATTCTTCTCCATAGATGATACCTCCAACATCTGGAGCGCCACCTACTTCTTTTTCCAGTTTGTACTGATCACGCAAAGATTTTGCCAATTGAGTGTATTTCTGCTGGAGTTCATTGGCTCCAACAGAAACACCATCTGCGCTGTAAGTGACTTCTCTAGCAAACTTCGATGAAATAATATCGCAGGCGTTAGCGGCAACCAGAATAAAAGAAACATATATTGGATACCATTTGCCAATTAGATAGTTGACTTCCTCATCGGATAGTAACTGATCGCTAGTATTGGTATCCTGGATGTAAAAGCGAACCTCGTCCAACGGGGAGTTGGATGGGTTTCCAGAATACGTAAACGTCATTACGCGCCTTTGCGACCGTAACGTAGATTTTTCTTGTCAAGAGCTGCAATAATTGGAGGTAAAACAGCTCCTAGACCAGCCGCAATCCACACTTTAATATCGTTTGCGTGAATTTTTGTAATATCTGCGCCGCTTGCGACAAAGAAGGTAAGAAGAATTGCCGCAAAAGATGAAGCGTAATCCTTAAGAGCATTTACATTAAGACTATCCATTATGACTCCTAAATTTGTATTTTTTATTTTTCTTGGTGTTTTCAAGCGCGTAGTAGTTTGCTGCTGCGCCACCTGTTCCACCAACGGCTCCAGCGCCAACACCTGCCGCTAGACCAATTTTTCTTTCAGATGTGAGCGTTCTTCCTAGAATTTTGGAAGAATTTCTAAGTGCTGGCACTCTTTTACCAGCCAGTGAAACTGCAGTTAAACCCGCTAAACTTCCAGCGGCACCACCTATTGAGGCGGCTCCTGCTTGTTTTGTAGCAGCCCTAACTTTATGTGCCCGAGTATCATCGTAAGCTCTAACTACGGAAGCATGAAGAAATGGGTATGCTTTTTTAGGAACCTTTTTATTTCCGGTATTTATGGTTTGAACGTATTTATTAGCGGTACCAATTGGTCTATTTACGTGCATATCGGTAGAACCTGGATCCATTTTTGATATTAAACCGTGATTAATTCCAAATGCAGATAGCATTATTGTTCCTTGCGTCGGCGACTAACTAATGCTGCTCCGCCCGCACCAGCGCCAACGAGAGCGCCGCCTGCGAGTGCCGCAGTGGCTGGATTAATATCTTTGTTTGCAACCTGAGACTTTGGACCATTTTGAACTGCTTTAATTCTTACTTTAGAGGCTTTATTAGCTGAACGCGTAGCAACGGCCTTTCCAGCGCCTCTACCGGCCTTTTCAGACGTCTTTACGCCAGACCTAAGTGCTCCATGCAAACCGCCTTCTTGACCCGTTCTACCCATCCTGTAGCCGCTTTTAAGGGCATGTGCGTTATCCCCAACTGTAGTTTTAACATTTCTACCAGAAGTCATTAATCTTCCTGGAGCGGCTTTCGCGCCTGCTTTAGCTTTCGAACCAGTTGAAACCATTTTGCCCTTGGCTTTTCCTGCTGCCGATCCTGCACGGTAAGAAGAAGCTTCTCCAGTTCGAAGTGCGCCATGAAGTCCACCCTCTTTGCCTGCCGCGGCCGTGTTGTAGCCTCTTTTAACGGCATTAATATTAGCGCTAGCAGTCTGTTTCGCGTTTCTTCCAGTCGTAACGAGTTTTCCGGCTGTCGCTTTAGCACCATTCTTGGCCTTGTTTCCAGTGGAGACAAGCTTGCCCTTAGCATTGCCTGCGACAGCTTTTGTCTTGGCGGAAACGTTTCTGCCGGTAGCAACAAGTCTTCCTTTGGCTGCTGCTGGTGCGTTTCTAACTTTAGCGCCAACTTTTGCGCCAGATTGCGTAGCCTTTTGACTAGACGTGAGTGGGGCGAGTCTTCCACTGGATACTCCGGCTCTTGTTGGATTTGGAACTGCCCCAGTTTTAATGCCAGATTTAAAACCAGTAAAACCGCTAGATGCACGACCTGGAACTTTTGGTTTTGGTGCTGATGGTAAGGAAATTTTTGGTTTAACTGGATTCCCAGTTCCCTTAATTCCTACAGGACGTGGCTTTGCAACAAATGGAGCTGGTTTAAAGGGAACAAGTTCTTTGCCCGTACCAAGAGCAATTGGCGGGTGAACTGATTTAGCACGCGCTTGAGCGGTTCTAACGCTACTTAAAATATCTTTAGGCTTTGCTGCGACATTTGGCATGTCGTGAACAGCTTTTACTTCGCGAGTTCCCTTTAAAGCGGCATTAGCGCCTTTTTCTCCTGAAGCTCCGAGACGCAAAAGACTACCAAAACCAGCCTTGTTAATTTCTTCGCCAGCGTGTTCGATACCAAACGCTGATTTGGCGACTACATAGTTAGGCACACGCTTTTCCTTTTTGGCTTTAGCCTTTTCTTCTTTCACCCAACGACTAGCGATATTTGGGTGCTGCGAGAACATATAACGTCTCTGCTGCTCGGATTTAAATGGCATAACTCCATTATCCAACGCTGGTCATTCCGCTATTTGGATTTTTTAGCAACTTTTTTAACAGGAATCGGAGTATCTATAATTACTTCTTCGATTGGGTCTTCAACCCATACGATAAAACCTGTATTAACATAAGACTCAACACGTAGCCATTCATTGGCTTCTGGAACTGGCTCTCCAATTTGGCGCCATTCTCCATCAATTTGCATAGGTCTGCGGGCAATATACATTTCTCTCCTATGTAAACTAAGAGGTCGCCGCCAAAAGTGACAGCGACCTCTTAGACTTATTTGTTCGTTATGCGACTGCGCTGTTAATGAATACGCCCATGTCGGTAGCAACTGCCTTCATGTCGTAAGTCATTTCAGCTTCAATGCGATCTGATGCAAGATGTTCCATACGGAAACTCTTGACACGGATGCCTTCGCCGTTACCAGCTGCGTAACCATTCCAGGTAAAGATGTAACCTGCAGATGGAGTCATCAGGGAAGCAGCAGGAGGAGCGTAGAACAACGCTGCAGACTTGCTGTCGGTGATGAATGCATATGATGCGTTTGCGTCCTGAACGATTGAATCACCATACTGTGCGCTAGATGTTTCCTTGGTTGCGTATGAAACGACAATCTTTGGAACACCAAACAACGCTGCAAGCAATTCTTCAGTAACAATACCGCGCTGGGTGTACTTGATGCGATCAACAATCAGAGGATGCTGACGCAACGTCTGGAAAGTAAGAGCACCGAGAACAAGAATATTCGGAGCAAAACCTGTCAACTGACGGAAACTTACAATCCAGCTATTGATAGCCATGATTGGGTCAGATGAAGCGTTGTTCCACTGGAGGAACTGTGAGCCGGTTGGGCTTGCAGAAACACCAGTATATTCAGTTGCCCAAACACCTGTTTGCAGGTAGGTTGCAGCAAAATCAAGGTCACGCTTCAGCAAAAGCTGATTTGTGATGAACTTGGTTGAGTCTGAATCGAGATTGAAGTTAGAGTCAGCGTTTGCACGTAGTTGATCGTCGATATCCTTATGGACAGCGTAGACGTGTGCAAAGTACTGATCCGTAGTTACGTTCCAACCGACACCAGGTGACTCGGTAGATGGAGCGCGACGCTGGACGTCAGTACGACGCCAGTCGGACTTTGAATACTTCCAGTAGAGGTCAGATTGCTTTTGAACTGGAACCTTTGGGAAAACTTTGTCCGCAATAAAGACATCGGAATCCTGAAGGTAAGCAACCGAAACGCTCGTAAGGGGAGCATTAATATGTAAATCGGATTGTGATGGAGTTGGCATTTAAGCTTTTCCTTTACCTTTCTTCAGACCCGTAGTTTAACGGGAAAAAGTTGTCCAACAGAGGCTGCTGCCAATGCAAAACCACTTACTACGTCGGTACCGACGGTTGCCGCAACGGCGCGACCAAGAGAGTCAGCCTTTACTGCATTACCTGCGGCAATTGTTGCGCCTGCTTCAATAAGGCTGACACCGTCAATTGCAACGGAAGCAGCAGTACCGGTAACCTGCGGTTTATTCTGCAAAACACCAATGATTAAAGCACCATTGTCAGAGTCAGTAGCGAGACCGACAGTATGAGCTCCGGTAACCTTGACAAAGCGGTACTGATTACCCTTGATGCTTGGAGCGGTACCAGTTACGGTTCCAGTCGCGGCAGCAGAAGTAACGTTAGTAGCCGTTTTTGCGTATGTGAAAGTCACTGCAGAACCAACTGCGGTGACAACCTGAATGCCATTGAAAGTCGCGTCAACGCCCGCAACAACCACTTGCTGACCAACAGAGAAACCGTGAGCTGCGTTAACAGTCAAGGTTGCAACGTTAGAAGTAAGTGCTTTGTTGGTGACGGTAAGCGCAACGACAGTTGGCGATCCAGTTCTGGCTGCTAATGTAGCATCAGCATTCAGGGAGATAGTCCGTAGACCCTCATCGTAAGCCATTTAACTTACATCCTTTCTTAGTATCCGCGCTTTTCAGCGAGGTACTCGTCGTATGCACGTGGATTATGCGAAAACAGATCTGCAACAGCTGCGTGCTTGCTGATACCACTGTTTGCTTTGCTGATAAATTCACCGGCAAGAGCGTCTACCTGAGAGAAAACGTCTGAGTTATCAGAGAGACCCTGATAGCCAACTTCTTCCCAAAGGATTTCACCTGAAGCGGTGAGAGCCTTGTGGATAACTGCGCAATCGTCGTACGACATGGTTTCAGCCATGCGCATGAGAACTGGACCGAGATCTTCTGGTGCGATTGGCACATTGTATTCTGCAGCCTTAGAGATGTATTCTCTTTCAAGACGCAAAGTACGCTCTGCTTTAGCGATGCTTTCTGCTTCGTATGCACGAGCTTCTGCCTTGCTAATTTCACCAACATATTTAGCGATTACATCATCGCGGTCAATATCGGTAAGAGCCTTTGATAGCTCTTCTCTGATGTCGTTAGCAAATGATTTGCCAACTGCTTCTAATTCTTCAGTGAGAGATTCTTCGTCTTCGTCGTCAGCTTCGAATGTCCAAACGTATTCGTTACCTTCTTCGTCAACAATGATGTCACCCTCTTGAAGAGATGCGATATCGACAAAGTTGCCGTTCTCATCATAGATTTCTTCGGGCACTGTTTCCTCCTCGGGAGCCCTTTTGGCGATAGCCACCTTGGCATGCTGGTTTGCGGGTTTGTCAACAAGAGAAATTTCATCAATTTCAATGTTGCTTAGTTCTTTTACTCGCCTAGACACTTTTCGCCTCCTGTATTACATATTATTGTCTATAACGCAATTCACATTACGCTAAGGTTTTTTAGTGAAATTAATTACTTGTTGCAGTTGTGTTATCCACACGAGAAAACTTTGGTTTTTGCTTACCGTCGTACCAGCCGCTATAGGGGCGACCGCTGTTCTTTTTCTGACGCTGAATAGCCCCGGCGGTTCCGGCAAGAGCCGCAGAAGCCCCCAAAGGAACTAGAACTCCTCTTGTCCTTACAATTTTACCGGCTGAAACGACATGCGAGCGTGATAGGTTTTTAAAAGCAGAAGCTTTTTTCGTGTCATTTGCAATATTTGCAGCGGCGGTCTTGCCAGTTCTTGTCTTTGACCTGGAAATAAAATCAGAAGCTTGTTTTCTTCTAGCTCCTGCTAGTTTCAGATGTCCCACGCCGCCTGCGCTATTAAATGCTTTGGCTGATCTTAATACTCCAGCACCCGTACCCGCTATTGCCGCACCCGTATAAACGTTGGCTCTACGCTCCCGATTTCGTTCAGGATTGTATGCTTTTTTGACTAGTACCATTTTAGGTTTCACTCCGGCTGCCTCTGCTTTTTGTGTGGCGGCGAAATTAAAAGCTCCAACACCGCCAAGACCAGCTCCGCCGGTCAATATTCCAATAGCTGTTTTGTCTGCCTTTACAGCATGAACGGCCTTACCGGCGCGTCCTAATGCCAATCCAGCGCCTTTAGCGCCCAGGGCGGTTAAGCCAAGGGTGCCTCCGGCGACAGAAAGGTGTGCCTGAATTCTTTTGCGTCTAGCAAGTTCTTCAGGCGTCATTTGTTTTGACATTTTTAGTGTTCTACGCCAAACGCTGATACTGCAGACTTATTAATTTTTGTTGCTCCGTAACCAACTACTCCGGCTCCGGCTCCCATTGCGGCAGTCTTGCCAGGATTTGCCATGGCGTATTTCTTACCAGCGCCATAAGCATTTCCAGTTTTAAAACCAGCAGTCTTTACCTTTTGAGCTGCGTTAGCAACGCCATATGGAGATACGGCATTTTTAACACCAGCGGAACCAAATTTTTCACCAGTTTTTGCACCACTCACAAAAGCCTTTGCTCCAGTTTTTAGGGCGCCACCAAGAGCTTTTAATTGTCCGCCCATTGCGGCGATATTCGGCATACCTTTTTCCACATCTTCTGCAAAAAAGGCAGCCTTAGTGACGTCCATTTTTCTATTTCTATGAGATAAGCGTATTTGAGATTTACCAGCCTGAGCAAGTCCACCAGCAACGATTGCAGCCCCGCCTAGTCCGAGACCAGTAGCACCATGTGCATATCTAACGGCGGATTTAATATATTTTGCTTGTTTAGCTGCATCTGGAGTCATCACCGACTGTAGTGTGCGCGCACGCACCATGTCCACCATTGGTCGTCCGGCGGCAACGCCTAAGGCTCCTACCCCAGCAGCACCAAGACCAATATTGCGCTTGCGCTTTAATTGAGAATTAGTATAAGCTTTAAGAATATCTGAAGCGTCTTTAAAAGCTTTTTCTACTTCTTTTTCTTTGCCTTCATAAGATTTGCTTTCAGAAGACTCATGCTTAGCACCTTCTCTGGCATTAGCACAGGTTTTGCAATCGCATTTACAACCCTTTTCCGGACTACCTTTTTTGCATCCACAGCCGCAACTAGCGCACATTTATTGCTCCTTCATTGAAGATTTTAGCATCCAACGATGCTTCTCGTGAGAATCGATTCTATCCGCAAGGAAGTTGCAGATACCTTGTTCGTTACTATTATCCGCTATCTTGAAAGCCAGCATTAAACTGTCTAAAATAATGTTGTTAGCTATGTATAAATCTTGGCACATAGCTTGAGCATTAATAGTAATTTCATTTTGAATTGTGGAATGTACGAGCATCCACTCAGCTTCAAATTGAACTTTTTCTCCGAGTTTTCTAATGTTCTCGGAAGTTGGGTCAATTGCCCCATAAACATCTTCATATATTTTATTAAAGAATTTGTGGTAGTAGGGAAATCCCTCTCCAACCACGTTAAAGTGATGTTTATGAGCTTTCATATACATTTGGAAGGTATTCGCCAGGACCACGCCTAGGGCTTCAGCAAGTGTCATTTTTGTTCCTTCTGCTCTCAGAGCATTTTCTCGATGCGTGAACCTTTACCGTGAATGGAAAAACCAGTGCGGCCACCGCTTTTAACTAGGTTCCATTGTTCATCGTCATTAACTTTCATGCCAATCCACCATCCGTGCGGCAGAGCGTTGTCAGAAAGACCCATTTGTTTAAGTTTCTCTGGAGTAACAAGGAAAGACTCAATAAGATCAGCGGTATGTTTAGGGCCTTCTCCGTCTCTCGCGTGCATGTCTCCGCCCTTACGGGAATGAATTACATACTCGTAAGCGGCTTTTTCAATTTCTTCTAAGGGGACATAATCGCCCTGAAGGTCAATAACAGGCTGACCATTCATGGAGGTGAGACTGCACCAGCCAAATACCTGACGCTTATCAGTATCAACCTTAGAAATTTCGCCTTTCCAAGTCATTCCTGAATCAGATTTAGCAACGGTTGGATTAGGTGGTATGGCAGATTTACGTTGTCTATTCTGGTAGGCAAGAGTTCCTCCAGCGCCAGCTACGGCACCAACAGCGGCCGAACCTCTAGCAAGTTGTTTATTATTAAGCGGCTGTACCGGTAGATGAACTTTTTTTCCAGCGTTTCCCACGAGTCTTCTAAAAGCGCCCGGAGCCTGTCTTACACCACTTGGTAAGCCCTTTGTTCCCTTGAGGCCTTTCCAAGCTCCTCTTGCAACTTCAGAAATCAAACCTTTTTGAATTACGTCATCTGCGAGAGATATTGCTTGCTCGGTAGTAATTCTTCCAGATTTACGCGCTTCAATCACATCGCCAATAGACTTTTTGATTTGCGATTTGTTGTATTTAGCTCTTTGCGCTGAACGGTGCAATGATCTTGCTGCGATAGCGTCTCCAGCAAGTTCTGCTCCGTGAAGCGTCATGGCGGCGCCAGCTGCGGTCACAGCAGCACCCTTTGGATGCTCTGCTATTACTTTTAGACCCGGAACTCTTTTCATTCCAGAAATTAGTTTTGAGGATTTTCTAGAGCCTTCGACATCAATGCCTTTTCTAGCCAAATTCATGCGCTTTGTAGCGTGGTACAAGGCTAAACCTCCGCCAGTGCCAGCCACCACGTTTAATGCCTGACCAGTGCGTGTTTCCTTAAGAGAAGCATCTTTTGGCATGTTTCCGGATTTAGAAATAACATCCCAAATCTCGCGTTCGTCTACGGCATTACCGTAGATAGCGGACACAAGTTCACTAAAAATGGGATTAGTCATATTACTATTCTCCATACATTATCTACTCAGCCTCTGGATAGCCAGAAAAATTGTAATTTATAATTGGTCTAAGGGTAATTAAACGCCATTCATTTGGAATTAAATGCTGGTTTCCGTTCATATATAGCGTAGCGTCTTCAATATCAGTCTCAGGCAAATCGTTCTCAAGTTCAATATTTGTGACTTCGTATTGCCCAGTTACCTGTCCGGCGTCAAGTCCCATATCTGTTTCAAGCCTGTAACCTTCGTATCCACCATCAAACTTGAACAAAACGTCTAAGTTTTTGCCTGACATTGAACTACCCTCTTTGTACATGCCCATTTCTGATCTTAAAACTTCAGGAGTATTTCCAGCAACAAGGTAAGAAAACGCCATTTTAATCGCATAATCATCTTCGTAACTCTTAAGTGAAGTGTCTATTAATGCTTCTTGTTTTTCGTGCAAGGACAAGCGGCTGAATTGTTCGTAAGTAAGCGTATCCATAGAACTACCTTTTAGTTCTTTTAAGTAGTTTTGATAAATGTGAATACACTGATTGTTATTGGTGGCGTAAGCGTCAACCAAGTCGGAAACGTCCGAGTATTCAACTTCGTTGTCGATATATTCATACGCAGTTTCAGTCATACTAGAATTAAATCCAGCCATATCAGGAGATTCCCCAACCTCTTTTTGATAGCTCATAAACTCTTGAGCTGAGCCTGCGCTAAAAGCTAAAGCGCGAGGATTAATCATTCCATTTCCAGTATATGTGAAACCAACGTGCATACGCTCACCAGTATCAGGGTCTTGGTCTAATGGATTTAATTGATCAAAGTCAACAATAGAACCAACTCTTAAACCGTCACCTTCTTGTTTTTCATATTCGTTTTCGATGTGCGTGCCGAACATGTATAGCGGGTCACCAATGTAATATGGATCAGTATCCGGCTCGTTGGGTTCACCATCGTCTGCGTAATCAGTATCAACCTTTACCGGTTCAGTTTTTGCCATTCTTTTCATTTTAATGCCATTAATTACGACTATTGCTAGTTCTTGTTTTATTGGTGTGAACGCAGAAGTTCCAACAAACGCAGAGGTCTCTGTAGGCACGAATACGGATTGTTGCGCTGGCGCAAATACGGAGGTTTCGGTTGCCGTTGGGGCAAATGCCGTTTTAGCTGGAGAAAACGCAGAGGCTGTAGTCTGTTTTATTTGTCCTGAAACAAAAGGAGACGTCTCTACTGGGGCGAAAGGGGACTTTACTTGCTTGAGTTCTTCTATTACCTTTTGAGCCGCTTTTCTGTCAAGAACGGTGGCCTTTTTGGTACGAGACTCTACTCTGCTAAATCGTCCGTTGCTATCTCTATCAAACGGATCTTCTTCCGCCGTTGCCTCGTTGTACGTCCATCCAGCCTTGGAAATAACTTGTGCTGGATACATAATCGACACAGAACACCGACAATTCGGATGAATACCTGGAGCCCAAATTTGTTTACCATTGACTGAGAATGGTTCAAACATGTCCGCTTCAACGCCGTCTAGTGGTCCACAGGTGGGACACACGCGCTCATCTTGAGCAGTTTCCCAGCGTCTAATGCCATTTTGAAGTTCACCGCGATACTGTGAAGATTGAAAAGAAACAATAGTAGACATCTGCGCTGCAGCAAACGACTCATTAGAGCCAATTTTTTCTGCCCGGCTATCAATGAGTTTCTGTAAAAGAATTTCGGATGGTTTAGTTTTATTGCGGGTGTCATACCCAGGTTTGATTGCATTGTGTTCTGAAATACTTGCAGTTACATATTGACGCATTTGAGTTTGATCTAAACCGTATCCGCTTGCAGCAATTTCCCACGCGCGCATGCGCTCAATTCCTGCGTTTACGGCAGCCATATATCCATCTAAAACAGCTTGTGACGAAGTGTCAGAGATATATTTTCCCAATTCGTCTGAATACACCTTGGCATAATTATCTTCAATTTTATTATTGACCAAAGAAGCTGCAAGGTGAATATGAGGTTCGGCTAATACGGTGAATTCAGGAAGAACAATATCTTGGAGCTTTTGTAAGGATTTATCAATATCTTCGCGTTTTCTAACATTTTCTTCATTTAGCCCAACCGTCATCATCCAACGAAAGGCCAAGAAGGCCGCTGCTATGCCGGCCGCAGCTTGTAGATAATTATGGGACGGCTGCTGTGGTGGCGTATACGAAACATAATTAATTTTTCCCACAGTAAGGTAAGTTACTGCTGGAGTCTTAAGAATATCTTCTGGCTGTGCGAATAACTGTTCAGGCATATCTATCTACTTTTCGCTAAATGTTTCCGCTAATAGCAGCAATTTCTTCCATTGATAAACCTAATTTAATAAGTTTGTCGATGGCAGACTTGCGCGCTACATCCATTTGGCTTGCAGGTTCGTCTTGAGTCTCAATAATCTCAATAATGTTGTGCAAAGGATGGTCGTGTGTGGTGTCGCAGTTTTCGCAAAAACCGCCAGCGCCATAAACTGTTTGAATCATACGACCCTCACTTGTAGACGCGGTGCGACAGTCAAATTGCCTGTTGGTGTTCCGTAGGATGGTGGTGTTGTGTAGTTTCCTGCGCCATCTTTGTAAAACGAGCCAACGTTTCCAGAACCAACATACGCATACGCAGCAACACCAATGGTGCTTCCATTAGAACCCCGAACCGTAGGTGCTCCATTAGAAACAGCAACAAGCCAATACAAAGTGTTCGCACTCAAAGCCTGTGTGGGGCTGACAGTGATTTCTTTTATTCCAGTTGTTGATGAGTCAATTGTTCCCGCATTGTAAACAACAGCGTTCGGGTAACCAGTGTTGTCAGAATAAACAATCAACTTGATGAGCGTGGAAGCAACAGCAGTCGTTACTTCCAAACTT
>Ga0114964_10000082_pt1 | contig 65083 bp, 86 predicted proteins | sample C_131016_MF_Meta_FD_92638 | JGI IMG/M metagenome (GOLD analysis project Ga0114964, IMG submission 92638) | Freshwater microbial communities from Lake Croche, Canada to study carbon cycling - C_131016_MF_MetaG | ecosystem: Environmental > Aquatic > Freshwater > Lake | place: Lake Croche, Canada... | reverse complement strand
GAAAGGACACCCAATGAAATTTATGACCTTCCCCCAAGCCATGGAAATTGTCTCCCAATTCGGCTATGCTAATAAGTGCGAATCCTTATTGGTCGCCATTTCCGATATGGAAGACAATTGGGACAATTTATCGTTGGATGAAATTGCCGCCTATAACGTGATTATATCGGAATATGATATGATTGCGGAATTGGCTTAACCCAGTAAATCGGTCAAGTATTGGTTGCCAAACCTACCGAAACCTGTATAATTAGACCCATATTGTAAAAGAAAAGGAAAGAAAATGTCCCGATTGATAACCGAAACCGAAGCCTTGGAAATGTTTAATGAAATGCTGGACGATTGTGAGGGTCCGGTTGAACTCTGCGGAATGACCTATTCGGCATCCAACGTCCTGCGCGAAATTGATCCGGTAGCATACCGTTGCGGTTTTAATGATTATGTTGATTCCTTAACCGATGATGACATTTTCGTGGAAGGACTCACCGAGTCCGAGGATGATGGTCAACCGGATGAAGCCCAAGAATGGGAGTCCTTTGATCCTGATTGTTGACCAGTCCGGTCGAGTATTGGTTGCCAGACCATTCAAAATCTGGTATAATGGTTTTTTAAATTGAAAAGGTATATTATGACAGTTAAGACAGACACCCAGGTGGCCTTGGTCGCCGCCCGTACGGCTTTGGCTCTAGCTAAGGTCTCCGTTAAGGAATTGGTCGAAGCCGTGAAGGTCGAAAAGGAAAAGGCTCTACAGGCTAAGGTGACCGCTAAGGAAGCAAAGCGCCAGACCGCTATCCGCAAGGCTCAAGCCACACTGGCTCGGCTCCTTGATAAAAACAATCCAGTAGGTGTGAAGGCTCGCAAAGCCGCACGGAAACCTGGTCCTGTGATTGTGACAAAAGGTTGACCAGTCCGGTCGAGTATTGGTTGCCAGAACCCGCAGGTTCTGGTATAATCGATACCATATTCAAGAGCACCTCTCCCGGTGGTGTTTTTCAACATGGTATTGCAAATTGAAAGGAAAATTATGATTGAAGTGAAATTCATTAATGGTAAATACGTTGCCAACATCAACGGCAAGGTGGTGAAGCGTGCCAATAAATCCCACATGGACTATGTGATCCGTAAAGCCACCGGTGGTGCATCCTCGCTGGCACCGTTGGCTCTCAAGGAGTCCCGTTTCACCATCAACCAGCGGTTCGGTTTTGTCTCGGACATGGTTTCCATGTTGGTGAAAGGTGACCAGTCCTCGGTGGTAGTGTCTGGTCCTGGTGGCCTCGGCAAGTCCCACACCGTCACCAAGGCACTGAATGATGCCGGCATGCGTGATGTTACTCTCCTCGATGAATTCGAGGTAGGTGGTAAAATCAACACCTCAAAATCCTACCGCGTTATCAAGGGTTATTCTACACCTAAGGGCCTGTACCGTACACTGTATGAAAACAAGGACGGCGTGGTTGTGTTCGATGATTGCGACTCGGTGCTAAAAGATCCGGTCTCCCTGAACCTGCTTAAAGGTGCTCTCGATTCCTACTCTCGCCGTGTTATCTCATGGCGTGCGGATATGCGTGATGAGGAACTACCACAATCCTTTGAATTCAAGGGTCGCGTGGTGTTTATCTCCAATATCTCCTCTGATTCGATGGACCAAGCCATCATCACCCGTTCGATGGCGGTTGACCTGACAATGACAACCGAGCAAAAGGTCGAGCGTATGCGCCACCTGGTGTCCCTCCCAGAGTTTATGCCTGATTATTCAAAGACAGAAAAGTCCGAGGCTCTGGACCTGATTGACAACCTCCAAGATGAGGTGAAAGAACTTTCTCTCCGTACACTGATCCAGACTACCAAGATTCGTAAGTCTGCCGGTGCAAAGTGGAAAGACCTTGCAGAATATACCATCTGCGGTTAATAGGAGAAAATTATGGACATTCGTTGGACTTATATGATTAATTGGTTAAAGGACCGCACCCACGTTCTGCCGGTCATTCCAGTTAAACGCACTCACATATACAAAATAAAGGTGAAATAATGAGAACAAAATCCAATGAGATGGCATCGACCATTTCCCACTCTGAGGATTGCATCCTCGAGGTGCAACACCGGCTGGAAAAACAAAACAATCCACACAATGAAAACCTGCTGGCAGCCATCCAACAGGCGCTGGACATCCTTGCTGACGTTTATTATGACCTAAGGGAAGACAATGAGTAAATTTAAAAACCTGATAATCGATGTTGAATCCTGCATTACCAATGGCGATGCATTCGAGGACATTATTGCATTCGTGAGACACACCACTGGTTGTGATGAAAAGACAGCCACCGACCTGGTGTTCCAGGTGGAGGGTCAACTATGCACTGAGGAAGAACAGGACTATTGGATAACAGGAGAACCTATTCCGAATGAAAATGAATTGATGTTGTAAAGAAACAACAGTGAGTCACCAGGTGGTTGCCAGGTGGCTTTTTTTGAGTTATAATAGATGCATGGTTCGAACAGCACACTGGGGATGGACGTGGCGGCTGCCTGATGGATTAATCCAGTCTAATCCAGTGCATATTCCAGTATACCACTGCGGTGCTCTGAATGGTACTCTACCAGACCATCACCGGACACGCTGGAACGTGCTGTGGTCGTGCTGTGGTACCACTGTGGTACTCTGAGGCTCGCTGAGAATATTTCAGGGCTTGGCAGCCAGACACTAAGTCCCACTGGTACTTACACACCAACGACACACCGCGACACAGCCAGCGACATATGCAGTATAATGCATGTCGCATCCGTTACATATGCGCTATAATGCATACTGGTTTCCCAAACACATTCCAAAAAGATATCCACAACTTATCCACAGCTTTATCCACAGATTTTTTTGTTGTTTTTTCACAACAAACGCAAATATTCCATTGCCATTCCTACCAGTACCGCTATAATACTCTACATGATGAAACAAAACTTCTTCCCTACTCTCAATTCTGCTCTCGAATCTGAGGGACTGCTGGAATCTTGGGCACTTAATTTCCCTCCACTTTCTTATGATTCCACGTACTCTTACACTTTTGATGATGGTTCAAAGCATGGTCATTATGTCTCTGTTTATCGTGATTCTGGAGGTCGTTATGAACGTCCGGTTCACTATAAGCGGTAAGGTGAATACTTGACCGGAGAAATGGATTACTTTTCTCTTACTTGCCATTCTTCTCTGGAACCTGTATAATAGACTCTATTGATTGATAAGGAACTCTCTATGAAAATTACTACTGCTATCTCCATTCTCGAAAAAGAACGGAACTTTCTTGGTCTCGGTTTTCTTGAAGTCCTACAGGACATCCAGAAACATGGGAAAATGGTTTATTCTGAAAAGACTATGGTTGCATTCCATGTTTTTATGAACGAAGGTGCTAAACTCTTTGCTACGGTGGAGGAAGAATAATGTTTTTCAATATCTTTCGTTTTTATTCTCGGTCGAATACTTCCGCAGTATTCACTAACATACCTATTCATTTATTAAATGAGTTTCGCTCCGTATATCCAGGGAAATACAAGGTTCGGTATCGTGGACCTAGGGCACATCGGAAAAATGAATTTCCAAATAATCGTGCATCATATTGTCTGATGAAGGACGCAAAAACTTTCTCCGCTTATACCTATTGATGGAAGTATATAAAATGAACGAACTCGAAACACTTCAGGCACGTGCAAAGTCTATTTTAGAATCCCAAGCACATTGGAAAAGCTGCCAAGATGGCTCTTATGAAATGGCTCTCCATAATTTGGGCTATTCTGAAATATTAGAAAAAATTAAGGAATTATCAAATGAAAGATTATAAAGAATATTTTGATTATCTCGTTGCACTACGGGATTCCGGTGAAACCAATATGTGGGGTGCGGCTCCGTACATCCAACGGGAATTCGGTGTTACATACCAAGAAGCTAAGGAAATCCTGCTGGCATGGATCAAATCATTCGAGAAATGAATACTTCCAGTCCACTTGCCAAGCACCAAGAAATCTGGTATAATACACACACAAACAAACTTTAAAGGAAATATTATGGGCACTCGTTCACTCACTTTTGTTTACACCGACCACTATGGCTCTGAGACTGGTCCTGAACCAATCGTCAATATGTACCGTCAGTTTGATGGCTACCCCTCTGGTCATGGGCTTGAACTCTCCGAATTCTTAAATTCGTTTGAAGCCATTACCAATGGCATTCCCTTTGGTGATACACGGAAACTGGCAAACGGAATGGGATGCTTGGCTGCCCAACTCATTGCACATTTTAAACAGTCTGTCGGTGGCTTTTACATCTACCCTGTGACCTCCAAAGATTGAGGTCAAGATTATGAATACCATGTTTACTCTGACCGTATCACCGTTTATGGCTACGATAAAGAACACCTGTTCACTGGTCCATGGTCCGCTTTTACTGAATTTTGTACTGAAAAGGAGAATGCATAATGCCGTACGTAAACACCTATATTGAAGTTGATGATGTTCTTGATGAACTCTCTGATGATGAACTTATCGATGAATTGAAACGCCGTGGAAAAGATTACAATACACAGTTTGTCGATGGTGATGAAATGCGTATGGTTCTCCAAACTCTCTATGAAAAACGTAGGATTGGTAAGGATTATCAATCCGAACTGGACCAATTGATTTACGGAATTCTGGGTAAAATTGTATGAACGAACGACTTAAAAAATTGATGGGTCTAACCCTAGATGAGAAATTCTCTGGCACATGGTCAAGAATGGATATGCAAGACTTGGAAAAGTTTGCTGACGGATTTGCTGACTTGATTATTCGGGAATGTATGGATATTGCATGGCGGCATACGCCTGACACAGAAGAATGTGAATATTCTTGGTTAATTCACGATAAGATTAAACAATATTTCGGAGTTAAAGAATGATTGAAGATGATGAATTTGAAGATGGCACTTTTACAATTAAGTATGCCAATGTAATAAAGCAGAAAGATTTTCTACCGCTTACCCGCACACTTGCTATGGACCTGTCGGAGACTGGTTATATGCGACCAGGTGATTTTCTAAAGTCACTCACTGATGGTGATGTATCGGCTCTCCTTACGATTGCTGACAATGACGAAAACCCACGCCTTGAAGAAATTCTACTGATTGCTGAAATGTTGGCTACCGGTGAAGGCCTTGAACAATCAAAAAATGCCGATGAAATTACACTCCGAATGAATACATTCTGTGGTTTCCTTGCTATTGAAGGACTCAAGCGGAAAGGTATAGTGAAGGTTTACTATGATAATATGTCATTTGGTGAAGATTTTGGAAATAAAATTATTGTTGAAAAACTATGACACTCCCTATAGAACGAACAAATGCGGTGACTAGGACTCAAAAGTTCCTATATGACCTACTTGATCCAAAGAAAACTCCACGTGTACCACTCTCTGTTCGGAAAGATGCAAGGTCATTACTCCGTCACTACCCATCCGAATTTGAAATGAATATGATTGCAGACCGTGAAGATACTGAAGGTAATAATGGTATCTCATATAAAGTTTTTGGAAAAGGATACGAATAATGTATTGGGCTATTCTAGTAATTTCCACAATGACAACATCAGTTATTGCATATGTTGGACATTTTGAAAAAGAATCTGATTGTAACAAGGCTGTGATTGAATTGAAAACACAAAATTTGCCTTATTCAACTAAAATTGCATGTGTGCAGATGGAAGCTAAAAAGTGAACGAACGAATTAAACAACTTGCTCTACAGGCTGGATGGGATTTGTGGGAAGGTAGAGCACAAGCGGATATGACTGGCTGTGAGACCGAATTACAAAAGTTCGCCGAGTTGATTGTGGCAGAATGTTTGAAAATTGCTAAAAACAGAGAAGACGAGTTTGAAAGTGCCGGCTTCCTCGAAGAATCAAATGCAGTAGGCAATGTGGCATATCAAATTTCACGACAATTTGGAGTTGAACGATGAACGAACGAATTAAAGAACTTGCTGAACATGCAAACTACTTGGCGACAGAGAAAGAATTTCCATATGATGAGGATTGGTTTTATCTCTATAACAAAAAGTTCGCCGAGTTGATTGTTAGGGAATGTGCTAACATTGGTGAACGATATGCCGACGGCAACTACGAAGTTTATAATCAGATTTTAGCACATTTTGGAATTGAGGAATGAACGAACGAATTAAAGAATTGATGAACAAGGCTACAACTATTGAAGAACATGGTTGGGGTGCCAGTTATGAAAATTTTGATAGACTTAAGTTCGCCGAGTTGATTGTTAGGGAATGTGCTAAAATTTGTATTGAACAGAATGTATCTAATCTTGATTTGGATGTTATTCGTGAGTCTGGCAAATTTACTTTACAGGATCTTGCCACTAAATCGTGTGGTGAGAATTTGTCTAAACAGATTAAGAAACATTTCGGAGTTGAAGAATGAACATGCCCGTCATACCTGACCATGTATTCAAGATGTGGAATGATCCTAGATTTGAAATTCTAGCAGAGGTCGATAAACTATTGAATGGCAGCCGTATATGGGCCGGCCAGGATTGGACTTATAATCCAATTCATCCTGTCAAGTATATGCCCGTGGCTAATAAGATTCGCAAGGCATTGGATGAACTCCATAAAGAATATGGAATTGAAGAATGAGATTTTTTCTTGATACTGAATTCAATGGATTTGGTGGTAAACTTATATCGATGGCTTTGGTGCCAGAGAATGATACGTTTCCCGAATTCTATAAAGAACTGGAGATGAATGACCAGTTAGAACCATGGGTGCGTGATAATGTGGTGCCTCACCTTTTTCAGCCTCCATGCACACACCATGAATTCCAGCAAAGCCTTGCTAACTATTTGTGGAATAATAAAGAAGAAACAATCATTATTGCAGACTGGCCTGATGACATTCGATATTTTTGTGATTCACTCATTACAGGTCCAGGTATGATGTTGAGTCTAATGTTCAATATTAAATTTGAACTCGACTTTGGTATTGAATACGAATCATTGGTGCCACATAATGCACTTTTTGATGCTAGAGCGATTCGTGATTTCTATATGAAAAGAGAAAATAAATGAGCCTCGATGTTGATTTGATGATAGTGCAACCCACTTCCGTTTACTCCGACAATATTACACATAATCTAGGTAAAATGGCCGGAGAAGTTAAACTCTCAAATGGCCTGACCCTGTATGATGTGCTGTGGAGACCGGATGAGCACTCCTTGAAGTTTGCGAAAGATATATCCGAACTTCTGGATGAAGGATGGAATATTCTGCTATCAGACCCAAAACACTTTATGACATTCAATCCAGATAATGGATGGGGTTCATATGAGGGACTGGAGAAATTCGTATACAAGTATCGTAATGCATGTTGGGATAATCCTGATGCTGAACTGAGTATATCAAGATGAACAAAAAACCTAATCTGTACATGATGATTGGTGTACCAGGTTCTGGTAAGTCCACATGGATAAAAAACCAAGAGTTTTGGATGTCCGATTGTGTATACATTTCTACCGACAAATATGTTGAGGAATATGCGGAGAGTGTTGGTAAAACTTATACCGAAGTGTTTGAAGAATATATGCCAATTGCCGTTGCAAAAATGGCAGATGCAGTAAATGTCGCACGTGATGAAGGAAAGAACATTATCTGGGACCAAACATCTACTACAATCTCCACAAGGGCGAAGAAATTCCGAATGCTCCCGGAATATTATGCAATTGCAGTGGTTTTTCGGATCCCGGGGCCTGAAGAACTTCAAAAAAGACTTGCCAACAGACCAGGAAAAGTGATACCATCGGATGTACTTCAATCGATGATTGATGGTTGGCAAGAACCAACCGAAGATGAAGGCTTTAAAGAAATTTGGAAGGTACCATAATGTCAAAAAAACTTGAAATTGATTATGAAACGGCTGAGCGTATCACTTTGCTTAGACTCAAAGACCACCAAGCATACCTCAAAAAAGAATTGAAAGACTTTAAAAAAGGTGCATATTTGCACCCCGAAGATGTGTGTGACAACACGTTACTGATTGAGGCACTTAATAGAGTTATTAAATATTACGGAGGTTAATGATGGCTAAGTCTAAGAACATTATTTTAAATCACGAACAGATTGAAAAACTGTATGAGATTGCACAACACTTCAAAGACATTAAACAATTTGAAGTTGAAACTGACCATTCATCCGGTATTGGTACATCTGTTCGTGTGAAGTTTGACCTATTCGACAACAAAGACACAACTATTGATATCACTGATGTGAAGGACTGGTAATGAGACAAGAACTAGATAAAAAACTGTGTAAAGATTATCCAAAGATTTTTGCTAATCGTTTTGGTGACATGAAAGAAACTGCCATGTGTTGGGGTTTCGATTGTGGTGATGGTTGGTACCCACTTATCAATAGACTTTGCAGTGAGATTCAACATCACCTCAATAGAAATGCAAAGGAAGGAACTCCACAATTCGTTGCATCCCAAGTAAAAGAAAAGTATGGTTCTCTACGATTCTATGGTGATGGTGGTGATAACCGAATCAACGATTTTATTTGGTTTGCCGAATCTATGTCAACTATCATGTGTGAAACATGTGGTGCTCCAGGTAAACGCCGTGGTCATGGATGGATTTACACTGCATGTGATACACACGCCAAAGAACAAGATTTGATTGATAATACTGAGGTTAACGAAGATGAATGAAAATTTTAAAAGATTAGCCGAAGAAGCCGGCTTTTGTTTTTGGGAAGATGAGTCTTGGCGACCAGAAGGTCAAGTGATTGATTGGTCTTCCAATTATGAAGAAGAATTCAAAAAGTTTGGTGAATTGGTTGTACGGGAATGTGCCAATGAACTAATTAAATGGAAAGATGAACCTTTTCCATATGATCCAGGTTTTGGTGCAATTCTAATTAAATCACTTTTCGGAGTTAAATGATGGCGGCTCAAGGCTGGCGTAAGCGTCAAATTGAAAATGTAATTATAAAATCTGACATCAATCAACTGTTGCAACCTATGTTAGGTCGTATTGAATTGGTTGATGCATGGTGGAATTCCGAGAACAAAGCATTTGATGGAAAAACACCTGATGAGGTGTATCAAACTGGTGAGGACGGACGGAAACATGTTTACCAATACGTTCTTGGTTCTTCCGATGGGTACTGGTGAGTTGTTGTAAAAAAACAACAAAGGGCAATCTTTATGGTTGCCTTTTTTTTGGTTTCTGGTATAATAGAACCATACACAGCAACAAAGGAACTAAAATGCGTACAAAACAACTGATTTGGGGTCTGAACAATACTCAGAAATTCCGTGCTATTGTGAACGGTGTTGGCTTCATTATGAAAGTGAAAGACCTTGAAGATAAGTTTGTGTTTACTACACAAAGGGTTGCTGTATGGAATGCATTGGCAACCTGTGCAAGGGAAGATGTTAGTGGTTTTGGTACCACATACACTTACTATGATGATAAGATGGTGGCTACTAAGGTGGATATCCAGGTTAACCTTCTCTGAAGGATGGACATACCTACTTATGCAACAAACAAGAATGGAAAGAGGTGAATATGGATATAAACTGGTACATGATTGTTGTTTCTATGCAACATATCTACCAAAAAATGGTTGCCATGTGGCAAAAAATGTGATACAATAGAAACATCTTATTATGGAGAACTTTATGAATCGTAATGCAAAAGCATTCGTCCAAGCCGCTACTGAGATTTTTGGCGAGAATGCAATTTTGAGCCGTGACCAAATTCAACACGTTGTTGATGAACGTTCTGTTCCTTATCCCTTCTGGTTTGTTACCCGTCAAGAATTCCGTTCGAATCGTGGCCAATATCGTTTGCCTGATGCACCTGATACCGTGCGTCCTGTTGCAACCACAACTGTTGTTGAAGAAGCCTCAACTGTTGATATGGCACAAACTGCAACCGTTCATGTTCTCCGTCAAAAGAAACTTGAAGACCATGCAGACACTTCTATTCCCGAAAAATACCAAGGCTATGTTCCTTTTGGTTTCTACAAAGACCTGACTTCAATCGTGCTATCACAGGAATTCTTCCCTGTGTTTATTACTGGTATGTCAGGAAACGGTAAGACACTGATGGTTGAACAAGTGTGTGCTACACTCAAACGTGAATGCATCCGTGTGAATATCTCCGTTGAGACTGATGAATCTGACCTGATTGGTGGTCCAACACTGGTCGATGGTAACGTGGTGTACCGTGATGGTCCTGTTATGACTGCCATGAAACGTGGTGCAATCCTATTGATTGACGAAGTTGACCGTGGCTCCAACAAACTGATGTGTCTCCAAGGTATTCTGGAGGGCAAACCTTACTTCAACAAAAAGTCTGGCGAGTACATTTATCCAAAACGTGGCTTCAACGTTGTTGCCACCGCAAACACCAAGGGCCGTGGCTCCGAAGAAGGTCGCTACCTCTCACAAATTCTTGATGATGCGTTCCTTGAACGTTTCAATATTACCGTAGAACAGGAATATCCTGAAGCCAAAGTCGAACTCAAGATTCTGAAACCATTATTGAATGATGATGAGTTTGCGGAGAATCTTGTAAAGTGGGCTGATGTTATCCGTAAAACATTTGCCGAAGGTGGTGTTGATGAAATTATCTCTACTCGCCGTTTGGTACACATTTCAAAGACCTATGCAATCTTTAAAGATCGTCAAAAGGCAATTCAACTCTGTGTGAATCGTTTTGACCAAGAAACCAAGGATTCTTTCCTTGACCTGTATTCAAAGGTTGATGTTAAAGTTGCAGAGGCAAATGCCGGACCTGTACCAACATATTCACCTAATGATGAAGTACCATTCTAAACTGTGGTATTTTAACAACAGAGTGGTTGCCACCAGACTGCCACTCTGTTACACTTGAATCTGGTAAAACTCTTTTTAAAGGAAATATATTATGCGTACTACTACTAAAATTAATCGTCACGAAAAAATTGCTTGCGTTATGCTCTCTGGCAAGCCTGTCTCCCCCGCAGAGATTGAGTCCTGTTTCAAAGGCAGTGACCAAGAAGGTGTTCTCTATCGTTTGTCGACCAACATTTACAACATCCGCAAAGATGGTGGAATTGTCCGTGTTTACAAAGATGGTCGTAAAGTGACTGGATATCAATTGGTTAACTTTCAAGAGTTTTCTCCCGAAGGTCGCTATATTGGTCGTGTACAACCCGTGCAACCTGTTGCACCTGTTGTACCAGTTAAACGTCAGAAGCAAAAAGCTACTGAAACCAACGATATTGCATCAACTGAAACAGTTTAATGGCATTGGTGAAACCACCATCACATTTTAGGCAGGCTCCACATGATGGAGCCTCGCCTTTTGACGATTTCAACTTCACATATAAAGATGTTGTAATCGGTGGTAAAATGGTGCAAGGTACGATCCGTGTGGCTGAACATAAGGTGCTCTCATATGGAACGGAAGAAGAATTTCGACAATTTTTGAAAACATCGATGGCACATCAAATGGCTGAATACATGATTTCAAATGGTCTTGTTGAATTTACACAACTGCGAGATAATATAACTCGTGATATCCTTGTGAGGTCCCGTTGTTACCTTGCACCAAGCGATCAAGTTAAAATATTGAGGATGCATTATGCTGGTACTTAAAGAAATTGATAAAGAACATGTACTGCAAGTAAAGAAGGTTTTGTTTGAAAACATTAACTTTTTGCTGAATGGACTTCCAGAAACTCTTAGAGATTTCTTGAAGAATAATGCCATTCTTAGTGGTGGTGCCATTCCTTCACTCATGCATGATGAAACACCTAAAGACTATGATTTGTATTTACGGCATTCACACGACATAGCTTTTTTCAGACGATATGTAAATTCGGATTTGGATAAAAATTTGATTCAAGATGCTGATGAAAAATATGTTGATGTGCAGATTGAAGGCAAATTGGTGACTGCAAATGCCACCACATTTAAAAATTCAATACAAGTGATTACACTTGCTAATGCTGATTCACGTAGCACATTTGATTTTGTACATTGTATGCCTTGGTATGGAATATCAGACAACAAATTACATATATCTCAAAAACAATACAATGCAATTCTTAACAAACATTTGATTAAGAATGAGCATCCAAATGCGTATGCACTATCAAAAAAACGTGTTGAAAAATACACAGCCAGAGGATGGAGTTTTCCCAAATGAAACTTAAATGTGGACCAAAGGACTATTCAGGTAAAATGCAATGGCACAATTGGTTCGCATGGTTTCCTGTCACTGTGGCAAACAATGATTGTCGATGGCTGGAAACTGTTGACAGACGCGGTAACATAGAGTATACTCCAGATGGTCGACAATACTGGAATTTTGAATACAAAGCGAGGACAATTTAACATGGAACTCTTTCACTTTTATCTTGATGCATGGAAATTTTGCAAAGACAATCATATTGATTCGAGCAATATTAAACGTCAAGATTGGGCAACATGGGCAGTAGAATTCAATGAGTCGGAAGTTTAGAACTCTTAAAAGAAAGTCTTCTGTTTCGAAAAGAATCGATAGCTGGCTTGCCTCGCTTTCAAGAAGTGTCGGTAAATCTGGTGGAAAATCAAGAAAACAAAACCAAAAAAATGAAATTATATGGGCAGGTCAAATGACTAAGAAAAAACGTCTACAATGGTGGAGAAACGAAGGCATACAAATGAATGAAGAAAAAGCGAATGATATTTTCCTAGGTGCAAACGATATTGCAGACCTGTTTTTGACAAAGATTTTGCAGGAACGTTTTGAACGTGGTCTTGAAACCTTTCAAAAGCGTTTGAGCATGTATGCGTCAAAGAAAGAATGGATGGATTATATTGACACCATTCAAGACATCCGCCGTTTTCAATTTGAAAATGGCAATGGCTATTTCTTTGATGATGAATCACTGTCATACCTGTATTTCAACATTCACTCAACACACGTATCTGTTGAATTGGTTGGTGATGATGAATTCGTCAGAGACTATGAAACACGATTCGAAAAAGATTTTGAGTTCGTAACAAACCAAATTGAATGGATTTATTCCGCTGATGGTTCTTCTATTGAAATTCCACTCCGTCATGACCGTATGCCCGTTGAAGAAATGTATCCGTTTCTTGAAGGTCAAACACTCGCCGAATTTTATAACGGCTTCATGCACTCATCTGCATCTATTCTGTTGTTGATTGGTCCACCTGGAACAGGAAAGACCACATTCATTCGTGGGCTACTACAACACTCTGAAGCATCCGCGATTGTATCTTATGATTCAAATGTTCTGGAGAAAGATTATGTTTTTGCCAACTTCATTGAAGGTGAAAAGAATGTCTTGGTTCTAGAAGATGCTGATATGTTCCTAAAAGCACGTTCTGAAGGTAACACAATGATGCACAAATTTCTAAACGTTGGTGATGGTCTTGTGACTACACGTAACAAGAAGCTAATCTTCTCCACAAACCTCCCATCCATTCGTGATATTGATTCTGCACTTATCCGTCCTGGTCGTTGCTATGACATTCTACACTTTGATGAATTAAACCAAGAACAGGCTCAAAAGTTGGCATCAAAAGTTGGAACAAAATTGAACCTTGAACGTACTTCATGGTCAATCGCCGATGTGTTCTTTGAACAGAATACAAATATGAAAAAACCAATTCAAAACAAAATGGGGTTTGTATGATATATGAAATTTCTGACCACTATCAACAATATCAATACTTTTTAGAAGTGAATGATATACGTGAACTCAAACATGTGAAAATCATGACCAAATACCAAGGCGCTAAGTTTCCTGATGCCATACAGTCTAGGGTTGAGTTTTTCCTCAATCAAGATGAATGGAAGCGACTGGTCGAAGCCGTAACCAGCACCAAGTGACCTAGGCGCTCCTAGAGCGTTCCAGACTGTTGTTTTTTTGCAACAAACGTGAAATAATGCTTGCCATTTTACTGTGGTTGTGTTATAATATATTATGAATGCAAACTATTTTCGTATGTTAATCTCGGATGAGATTCGTGAAACACTTATGTGGTCCGGTCTCGCTGAGAATTTCCGTGATATTCGAACCAAAGAAGTTGATTCTAAGGGTAAAACCTTCTATCGACTGAAAATGATTGATGGTGAGATTTTGGTGTATTCACCAAAAGTTATTTACATCAATGGCCACAAAACTCATTCAGTGAATGAGGCTAAACGTCATCTACAGTACAATTACATTGAAAAACTTTAGACTTGGTATTCTATGGAATCCATGTTGCACCGCAACAAAATATCCTATATAATCTAAGTAGTAATGCTAATATGATTACTGCTTTTATTAACCCTCGCTAAATTTAGGAGAAAAAAATGTTCGCAACAGACAAATTCATCGATACCGTTCAAGGTTCCAAAAAGTATTTCGTGTCCACATTTATTACGGATGAAAACATTCGCAAACCACTTAACGCATTTGTTGATGCACAAACTGCATTCACGAAACAGATCGTAAAATCCTTCACTGATATTTCGACTCGCGTTACAGAGGAAGCAACAAACGCTGTGCAAAAAGCGGCCAAGGTAGTTTAATATGATGAAGGTGTTCAAAAAACTATTTGTGAGTACATATAGTTCCGAATTAGAACAATTTATTTTATCTAGACATCCAAAAAACATTGGTGACATTGAACGATTGACTATCGAATACAGTAGAAAATCCAAACAGTGGAACTAATTGCTAAATAATATATCTTAGAAAATTTTGGTTTTTTATTATGGACAATTTTGAGTTATTCCTAGATCAGGTAAAGATATATCAAGAAATCGAAAAACACCGAAAGAGAAGGATTTATGCCTTGACTTTTGGTGTTTTTTGTTTTATGATGTTGGTTGGGTTTTATTTTTTTTATTAAGAGGTTATTATGACTACATTCGTTGAAGTTAATTCCGTTGCACCTAAAAACTGCAAACTCATTGTCAATCTAGACAATGTAATTGAGATTGCACCATTGGTTTCGGGTGGCTGTGTTCTCTATTTTGCCGCACAAGAAGCCGGCGGTCCACGCACCATGACAGTATCAGATAGCTATACTGCATTCATGCAATTCGCAATGCAAACAGTTTCGGCTGATGATATTGCAAAACGCTTTCCAAAAGTCAAGAAAGATATGCCAACAATCAAGGCACAAGAAGACGGTAAAGGTGTTGAATTTAATTAATTCATGTATCATACACTAGAAAACATTTTTGGTTGGATTAAAAATGATTATCGTTCTAATCGTTTTCGTTTTTTTGTTGAGTTGCTTGCTTGGGGGATTAGTATTGGTTGTGCAATCACCATGGCTGTTACAGTCCCCAATCCACCTCTATTGGCGTTGTATCCTATCTGGATTATTGGTTGCTCCTTGTATGCTTGGGCTAGTTATACTCGGAAATCTTTTGGGATGCTGGCTAACTACCTGCTCTTGGTGACAATTGATTCGGTTGGTTTGATTAGAATGGTATTATGAGAATTAAAATCTTCATTGTAACGTGGCAGGATCCAGTAGCACTGGAAGTAAACCTTCATACGTTATTTGAAGGTTTTAATCCTATACCAGAAGGTGTTGACATTCACGTTAACGTCATCAACAATCATACAAATTTCACAATCGATCCACGGTTTGCACCACATGTAAATGTGATACACAATCGTGGAACTCCAGACTTTGCAACCGCAATGCTTGCACGTATGTGGAACATGGCAATCATTCACGGTTTCAAAAATCTAAATGAGCCTGATGCAGATATTGTTGTCACTGTCCAAGATGATACAGTATGGAATTATGATTGGATTCCACAACTACTCAAAGTGATGAAAGACTTTGACTTCTATGCTGATGATGCTGGTGATATGGTGTGTGCATATACACCAAACGCAGTAAAGAAGATTGGCATGTGGGATGAACGCTTTCACTATGGATTTGGTGAAGGTGATTATTTCCTTCGAGCAATCAAATATTTACCAGAAAAATCTTCAATCAATGATTTTGCACATGGTCGTGTATGGAAACCAACACAACATCTCGCTAAACGTCCAGAACCACATTCTGAACGGTATGAGGAACAATCCCGTTCACACAAATACAGAGAACTTTCGTGGGCTAATTTCCTATACAAATGGAAATTTACCGAAATGGAGGGCAGATGGCCTGAAAATATTCAAGAAATGGTATTGACAACACCTATTGTTTCTGCTACAATACTATATCCCTATTTTGAAATGGACATTGAAAACCTTAAAGAAAAAGGTTATGTCGTACCGTGAAAGAACTTGAAAATGAATATATTTTATCTCGACAAAGATCCAAAAATTTGTGCTGAAATGCATATTTCTAAACACGTTGTCAAAATGATTATTGAGTATGCACAACTCATGTCAACTGCACACCGTGTTATTGATGGCTATGAAGAAATTGAAAAGCGTTATGTACACGGTTCCTTGCCTGCACGTTATCGTAACACAAAAGTGTGGCGTCTAACTGATGCACGTGATGCTACGCTATACAAAGCAACACACATGAACCATCCGTCTGCTATTTGGTGCCGTGCATCTGAAGCAAACTATGTATGGCTGTACAAAATGTGGGTTCACCTGCTTGAAGAATACACATATCGTTATGGTAAAATTCATGCATGTTCTAAATTGTTGGAACCTCTAAAAGTTGCACCAAAAAATATCACACAAAAACCTTTTACTGCACCAACACCAGCGATGCCTGATGATGTGAAAGTTCCCGGTAATGAACTTGCATCTTACCACAATTACTACAACAAAAACAAACGTAGCTTTGCATCATGGCAAGGCAAAATCAACTCACGTTCAACTCCTTCTTGGTATACAATATGAATGATGAACCTGAATATGATGTGGTGATTGATGTGTTACAGAAACACCATGATAAACTATGGCAAATGACAAAACGAAATATGAATTCTGAATTTCTTGGCATGGGTATCATGGATGATATCCGTCTAAGCCAAATGGATGAATTGAAAGAAGCAATTAAACTTTGGATAGCAAATAAAAAATGAGCAATTTACATAAACACGCTTTGATGGAATTTAAAGCCGCCAAATGGCTTGATGACAATGGTAATTATATTGATGATATGCAGGAAGCTATTTGCACTCATGTATTAAAGTTGCTTGAGGTCTTTTCAGCCGAAGAACACTCAGGCTCATCCGCACCATACGCCGTCGACCTGTTCAAGAAACTAGCCATGTTTGAACCTGTTGCACCGTTAACTGGTGAAGATTGGGAATGGGTGGAAGTAGGTGATGGTATATTTCAAAACAAACGTTGCTCACATGTATTCAAACAAGCCGATAGATTTGATGGCCAAGCATATGACATTGATGGTATCATCTTCTATGATTGGTACACTGATGAAGATGGTAATAAAAGTAAATCGTACTTTACAGGTAGAGATAGTTGTGTTCCAATAACTTTTCCATACATACCAACCAAAGAATATAAAGAGAGAGTTGAATGAAGCGTAATACGCAAACAGTAATGGCCGTACTCCAAGAAGAATGTGCGGAAGTGATTCAAGCGGTATCCAAAATAAATCGTTTTGGAATGCATGGTGAATGGCAAGGCGTCACAAATAAACAGGCACTTGTTACAGAGATTGGTGATGTGTTAGCAATTATCAAGGTTTTAATGAAAGAAACTGATATAAATATTACTGAGAATGATTTAGAAAAGGCTGTTGAAGCCAAATTGAAAAAATTAGAAATATTTTTACCATATGAAAGTTAAACTATGAGATTGGACTCATTATTTCCTTCTGTTGTTGGTGTCGAACAACATAAAAATTGGTCCGATGCACTATTACCTGTTGTTAAAGATTATTTTGAGAATGCTACGAACACAAACGATTCATTTTATCACAATGGTCGAACTACACATGGAACGGGAATCGATATAAGAAATGATCCAAAATATTTGGGTTTTGGTGATTTCATTATCAATAAAGGACATGAGTTTCTTGAAAAACAGGGTTTCGAACCACACTCTGTTAAGTTTAATCCTTATTTCTTTTTAAATTCTTTTAAAGAGGGAAGTAGCCATCCAAGGCATGTACATTCACAGTGTACCATCTCAGGTATTTTCTACCTACAAACACCACCAGGTTCATCAAAGATTAAGTTCACACCAAACCAACCATTTAGAGATTTTTATGATTATTTCTTTCATGTAAAAGATCCAACAAATTGGTATGCAATGTCACAATATGAATATGAACCTTGTCCGGGTCTTCTATTGATGTGGCCAGCATGGCTCTATCACGAAGTTATGCCTAATCAATCAACCGATCCACGAATCTCTATTGTATTTAATTTATAAAATGCCAACATACGTATTCATAAACAAAGAAACACAAGAACTTGAAGAACATGTACTCAGACTGTCTGTGTATGATGAATTCAAGGAACAGAATCCTCACCTAGAGAGATATCATTCTCCTGAAAATCTGCCAATCATGTCCGATGGTGTTCGACTGAGTACCCCTGGAACAGGTAAAGCAGACTCTACATTCGAGAAATATGTCATCAATAGGATTAAGGAAAGTGTCCCCGGAAATACTTTGGGAAAATCACATAAAACAAAGATGCCGAGGGAATGGTAACCACGTAAAACAAAGGGGTATTAATGGCTAGTAGAAAATCTCCAGTTCAAAGAAGAAATGAAGTTATCGGTGCAGATGAATATACACATCAGCCCGCAACGACAAACGCACTAAAAATCAAACTAGACCATCTAAAAACGTTTGAGCCATTAACAGATAATCAAAGATTATTCTTTGATGCATACAAAAGAGGAGACTATTTCTTAACACTCCACGGTGTAGCAGGTACAGGTAAAACTTTTTGTGCATTGTATAAAGCACTCGAAGAAGTTCTAGATAAAAACAATCCATTTAAGAAAATTATTATTGTTCGCTCTGCGGTACAATCCAGGGAAATTGGACATTTACCCGGTGATGTTACGGAGAAAATGGAGATTTATCAACAACCATACGTTCAAATTGCAGACACACTTTTTGGAAGAAAAGATGCATATCAAAGGTTGGCTGAGCAAGGTTTTGTAGAATTTATTTCCACATCATTTATTCGTGGTATGTCATTTGATGATGCAATCATTATTGTGGATGAAATGCAAAATATGACATTCGAGGAAATTGATACTGTAATGACACGTGTTGGTTATCGTTCAAAGATTATCTGGTGTGGTGATTACCGTCAAACAGACCTCAACAAGAAAAAGAATGATGTGTCGGGTATTCTTAAATTCTTTGATGTTGCATATCACATGAATGCATTTACGAAGATTGAATTTACTGTTGATGACATTGTGCGTAGTTCGCTTGTTAAAGACTATATCATAGCCAAACTAAAATATGAGGACGCGGAATGAGTACAGAATATGACAAGCTAAAACACAGCAGACGTATTCATGCCGATGAAACTGCTATCAAGAAACAAATGAAGATTGCAAAATCTCACGGCATTGAAATAAAAGAACCACACAAGTTGGCCAAACATCACGTACTGGATTGCGGTCGACCTGGTTGTATCATGTGTGGTAATCCACGAAAAATATGGAAAGAAGAAACAATTCAAGAGAAACGTTTCAAACAAATTGAGATTGAATTAGAATAATATGTTTACACATTGCTCACCAATGGTTCTTCCGGACCTAAAATCGGAAACACATACTGACGGTAAACGTTACTACACATCACCAAGCGGTAAACGTTTGCCTTCTGTGACAACTGTTGTTGGTGCAATGAAGAAACAAGCAATTATGGAATGGAGAAATCGTGTTGGCGAAGTTGAAGCCAACCGAATCTCCAAACTTGCAACGGGCCGTGGTAATCGTGTGCATGACCTTGCAGAACGATATCTGAAGAATGAGGAGATTGTATGGGTGCGGGAAATGCCCGATTCGGTAGAAATGTTCCGTACATTGATTCCACACCTCCATAGAATAAATAATATACATTATATTGAACAGGCACTTTGGTCTGAACGAATCGGTTTAGCTGGTCGTGTTGACCTCATTGCTGAGTGGGATGGTGTTTTATCTGTAATCGACTTTAAAACATCGAAGAAGATTAAGAAAAAGGAAGACATTCAAGACTATTTTGCACAATGCACAGCATATGCTGGTATGTACGAAGAACATGTTTCTGTACCGGTTGACCAAATTGTGATTGTTATGGCAGTTGAGAATGAAGAACCTCTGATTTTCATAGAGAAAACTGGAGATCATATAAATACCTTGTTGGAACACATAGAGTTCTATTTAAATAAAAAATGAGGATAAATTAAATGGCTACGACATTTACCTGGTCAATTGACCGTATAAGCACATTTCAAGAACCACAACCAAATTATGTGGCCGAAGTCTGCTGGACATTAATGGGTGTTGATGACACTACTCCAGTTCTCGCTGATGCCATCGGTATTGGTGAAAATTATATGGCAACTGTGGGTGATAGAACCACACTTGTATTCACCGAATCAACATTTATTCCTTATGCTGAATTGACAGAAGAAACACTTATTGGTTGGTTACAAAACACATTAGGTGTCTCGGGTGTCAATAGTGCAAAAGCAAAAGTACAAGCATATATTGATAGGATGATTAATCCACCAACAGTAGTTCCAAAAGATACTCCACTTCCTTGGGTACAAGGATAAAAAATGACATTAGCCGCTTCTGGAGAAATGAGTATCGGTGGATCAACATCCACACGTTCAATTAACCTTGAATTGGGTCGAGCCGCTGGTGCAACAAGTAGTTTAAATGAAACTGCACTAAGAACTCTTGCTGGTGTTGCTTCTGGTGCTATTAGTATTTCCAACTTTTTTGGCAAGGCTAACTTTACTGTGGCTTATTCTGCTGGTTTTACAAATTCTTATATTTTGGATTACCTGTACTATTTTGGCGAGCCTGCCTCTGTGGGTATACGTTGGAACGCCGATGCAACAATAAGTTTTTTCTTTTATTCATCTGGTTACAACGCCTCGGGTGAAACTTGGGGAAGTCCAACTACGTCTGGTATAGGTTCAAACTATTGGATTCGGTTTACCAGAACAGCCACAAACAGCTTTTACACACCTACCGCGGCAGCCAGTTCCACCGCATCTACTGGATGGATGCTGTTGAGTACCGCTAGGGAAATATATATCTCCAGAACCCCCGGACAAAACGTTTTCAGCGCAACTTATACAATAGAGATATCATCCGATTCCGGAGGAGCAACTATATTGTCTACTCGCACAGGAGTAATGATAGAGATGGTCGACAGCAATTTCTAATATTACCAAAATATCACTTGACAACTGAATAAAAACCTGCTATAATAGTAGTTATGGTTGTATGAAGCAACTAGAAAAGTGTTCTGGACGGGGGTGCAAATCCCCCCACCTCCACCAAAGTAATATTTTCTGTAGTAGACCCAGAAAGCAGATGCCGATACTATGGTTAGTGTTACTTTGATGGGGGTGTACTCAGTATTCGACAGAGCAACAAGTACAGAAGTGGACAACTCATCAGAGAAGATGTAAAAACTAAAACCAAGTAAACGCAAACGACTCACAGTTCGCATTGGCAGCCTAAACGCTGACTAGGGTTTCGGTAGGTTTCCTCGTAACAGAATAACCTACCATTTTAGTAAACACACACTCACACACAAGGAGAAATCTTATGAGTAAAACACCTTTTGAAATCCGTTTAAGTCTTTTAGACATGGCAAAGGACTTGGTAACACAAGACTTTCACATTAAAAAAGAAATGCTAATGGAACAATGGCATCGTAGTTCTGAAGTTGATAAATCGCTTCCCGTACCAGTATTGGTAGCGTATCCTACTGAAAAAGAAATTATTGCCAAAGCAAAATTACTTAATGCTTTCGTTTCTAACGAATAATCATTAAAAGGGTTTCGGTAGGTTTCCTCGTAACAGAATAACCTACCACTATGTTCAACAAATAGGAGTTTAAATGAAGAAAGCAATTATTGCATCCCTACTAACCATCGGCACCGCCGCTTTTGCCGGTGACGTAACCGTTTCTGCTGTACGTGATTATAACGTAGAACACAATGGTTTTCGGGTTGGTACAACCTTAAAGGGAATCACGTTAAGTGCAACTCACATTGACGAAGGTTATAATCGTTATGCAGTCGGTAAAGATTTTGCTTTAACTAAAGTAGGACCTGTTGCATTGTCTGCTGGTGGATCAGTTTCATTCCAAGACACATTTAATGGTGCTGGTGGTTATGGCTTAACCGTTGGTGCAACGGCTACTATGCCTGTCACCAAAACTATTGACGTTGTAGCAAGCGTAGAACGCAGTGCTGGTCAAGAACGTATTTCCAAATTCAACGGAAATACTGGTGCTATCGGACTTAAAGTAAAGTTCTGATAAACTAAAAGTTTTTTGGTGGTTCTTCAAAAACCACCACAATCACAGGAAATAAAAATGCAAAGTAAACCAATACTTTTAAGCATACTATTTTCCGCAATTATTTTAGCACTGTCGATGGTAAATATAAACTTATATAATTTACCATTCAAGGCTAGTTACGATTCTCTAGATAAAGAGACACAAAGACAAGTAACATGCCTAGCAGATAATATTTATTTTGAAGCCGCGCATGAGCCACTTGATGGCAAGAAAGCTGTTGCTTTCGTTACAATTAATCGACTTCAAACTGGAAATTATGCAAAAGATATTTGCGGAGTAGTGTATCAAAAAACTGGTAACACATGTCAATTCTCATGGTTTTGTGACAAAAAGATTACCGATAAACAGTTGACAATACGTGACACTTCGTTGTATAATGAAATTCGACAGTTAGCAATCAATATGGTTATCAACTTTGAACAACAAAAAGATGTTACAGGTGGAGCAACCTATTACCATGCAGACTATGTTAATCCTCAATGGAATTTAAAAAAGGTAGACCAAATTGGAAGACACATCTTTTACAGAAGCAACAAAGACGAAATCAATCGAAACAAAGGAATCATCTAAAATGAATAAAGAAACTATTACGGTTATCATTTGTATCACACTTACAATGTGTGCAACTATCGCCGCTTTTACAATTTATAATATTAATGACCGTAACAACATGTCTAAGAATATTGAATCGGCTATTCAAAAAGGTATCGATCCAATCTCGGTCAAGTGTGCATATGAAACTAACGCTAATGCTGTTTGTATTGCATATTCGATGGGTAAAAAGTAATGGCTACGAAAGATGAACAAAGAAAGTTCTCTGCTATTATTGAAGAAATTGTAAAGACCAAAAGAATTGGTTATATGGATGCCGTACTTCTTCATTGTGAAGATACTGGTTTTGAAGTTGAACTTGCGGCAACTCTCCTTACAACACCAATCAAGTCTAAGATTAATGATGAAGCACAGGCTGGTAATATGATTAAGAAAGTGAATAAGTTACCAATATGACCGAAGCCGGTGGTTATGATGCCTTTGCGTTGTTTCATGGATTAAAACTCCATTTTACAACAAATTATGATTATGTGAAATACAATGGTAAAATCTCCATTGGTAAAGACTCATTCATGCTACGGAAAGATAAGTTTCATTTCTATAAACTTTCTCGTAAATACAAGAAAGATGAATTGTTCGGTTTCTATATTGCCAATCTACTACACAATCCAAAATGTTGGGCTGGTGATTTACTGTTGGAAGATGCCGAATCGGAGTACAAAGTTTGGCTCAAAACTCAACAATCCCTCTCATACATTTTTGAGCAGGACTTATCTACCGCATTAGATTCGGTAGACAATCCAGAAGAATTGCTAAAGGTGGTTGACAGGCAGTATCCGATGTTATATAATCTATACTTACATGATAAAGTGAAAAAGGAAACAATACTCATTCTCAATGACTTTATGAATTTTATGCCTATGTGGAAAAAGAAAGTTGAAGATGATATATTGTTTCCTGACTTCACCAAAAGTTGTGAAAAGTACAAGCCATTCTTTTTATATGATGAACAAAAAATGAAAAAGATTCTGAAGGATAAAATATGCCAATTAGCATGATTTATGTTGATATGGACGGGGTGATTGCCGATTTCTCAAAACGTTACAAAGAAAAGTTCCGTGTGACACCCGAAGAAACACGGAACAATAAAGAATTTAATGGTTACTTTGCAAAGTTTATTGATGGTGGAGAATTCAGTACACTTGACCTCATGCACGATGCAAAAGAACTGTTGCACTTTTTACAAGAGTTGGATGTACCTAAAGAAATTCTATCGTCAACTGCACGACCAGAAAATCATGGAATGATTGCACCACAAAAACAAATGTGGCTAATCAAACACAACATTCTCTATAAAGCAAACTTTGTTCCAGGTAAATCCCTGAAATACAAGTATGCTACACCAAATTCCATAATCATTGATGACACCAAATCTGTTATCGATGATTGGAACAAAGCCGGTGGTATTGGTATTCTTCATACAGATGCCGAATCAACTATCGCAACTCTGAAAATGTTTATTTGAATCACCTATATACTTCATACATTATGAATTATGTGGATAATTCGCAACACATTTAATACAACGTTTATACAAGGAAAATACCATGTCAGCATTCGAAAATCTAAGACGCTCTAGCAACCTAGACAAACTCTCAAAGGCTATTGAAAAACTCAATACAGCCGAATCTCCCACCAAAGAAGATAATTTCTGGAAACCCGAAGTCGATAAGGCTGGTAACGGTTATGCAGTTATTCGTTTTCTTCCACAACCCTCGGTTGATGGTGATGATGCACTACCTTGGGCAAAAGTTTTTAATCATGGCTTCCAGGGACCTGGTGGCTGGTACATTGAAAACTCACTCACTACTCTTGGCCAAAAAGATCCAGTTTCTGAATACAACTCTCAGTTGTGGAACTCTGGCATCGAAGCAAACAAAGAAGTAGCACGTAAACAAAAGCGCCGTCTTTCTTATATCGCCAACATTTATGTTGTTGAAGATCCTAAGAATACCCAAAACGAAGGTAAAGTCTTCCTTTACAAGTTCGGTAAGAAAATCTTTGATAAAATCACCGAAGCAATGAATCCCGCTTTCGAAGATGAAAAAGCAGTTAATCCATTTGACCTGTGGGTAGGTGCTAACTTCAAGTTGAAGATTCGTAAAGTTGAAGGTTATCAGAATTATGACAAATCTGAATTTGAATCTCCATCACCTCTATTGAGTGATGATGAGGAACTAGAAGCAATCTGGAAGAAAGAATACTCTCTTAAAGAGTTCCTTGCGCCAGAAAACTTCAAGTCTTATGATGAATTGAAGGCCCGCCTTGATAAGGTTCTTGGGCTTGATGGTTCACCAGTGGTTGCAAAGACCACGGTTGAACAAGCTAAAGCAATGCCACGTAAACCTGCTCCAGTAGCAGAAGATGCTGGTATGGCTGATGATGATGACCTTGCATACTTCAGCAAACTAGCCGAAGACTGATAAAAAGGACCGAAAGGTCCTTTTTTTATATCCGCGCCTTTGATCTATTTAAAACAAAATCGAGAATTGCTGTATCATCACGTGTTGTTGCGGTAGATGTAACAGTTTGGTCTGGTGCAGAAGTTGATGAATTATTCACTGATAAAGAAGATGATGAAGAAGTATCAGAAGTAACAGTATCCTGTAAGTTTAAATCATTATTCTCTTGTATCTTACCAACGACAGTAGATGAGGGTGGTGTGGAAAGTACAGGCGTGGTTGTTGAAGGAACAGGAGTGGCGGCAGGAACAGGTGATGAGTCATTATTCGATACAGGTGTAGCCGCAGGCACAGGCGGTGTGGCCACATTTGGTACTTGTGTTGACTTTTTTGTTCCATCAATATTATAATCTTTGCCATACAAAGTGTCCCATTGAATTTGTTGATATCCTCTTTTCTGTGGTCTCGGAACAACTTTTTCTAACATCACTTTCTTTTCAGGTACAGCAAGACCGGCTTCTTTAACAGTCTGTTCAAGTCTATCTTTTCCACCAAGTTTATTAAGTTCTATTTCAGTTATTTTACCTGTTCCGTAATCTTCTAATGCTTGTTTTGCTATTCCTGGTCTATTCTTGATAATGTCAGCAAGTTTATCATATCCACCTTCTTTTTCAATATCACCTTGAGTTCCATTAAGCAACACATTTTGTGCTTCTTGTGGTGTGGGAATATTAAGATTGGGCATTGCTTCGGCTAATTTTTTCAAGCCATAAGTTGCAACTAGAATTGCACCTATAGTAAGAGTGAGTGGATTAGTTAAAAATGGTAGTATTCTTGCTAAAAATGCACCCTTCGAAAACAAATCTGCAACTTCATCAAATAAACTTTTATCTTTTTCAGATTCTTTTTTTACCATTGTTGTTGTTGCACCAACAGAAGTAAAATCTTTTAATACTTTCAAAAACTTTTCATGTCTGCGTTGTTCTTCTGACTGGCGTTCTTCTTCAAATGACATGCTGATTTGTTTTCTTTTAAGATCGTCTTCACGATTCTTTTGCATGAATGAGAGCATCTTATTGAGAACTTCAATTGCGGAACCACCAAAACCTTCTGATGATGGTACTTGACCAACAGATGGCATTTTTGTATAAGATGAAGCCTTGTTTTTATTACCAGCAAAATAATTAATATCTGATTGTGAACGACCAGTAATTTTGCCAAGAATAGCAGGCGCAAGTTTACCACCACCTGTCATTGCACGTGCAATATTCATTGGATCAAACTTCTCTTTGATACCGGTGCCTTTTGCTTTGAGTTTATCTGAGATTGCACCCCTAATGGATGAACCAACAGAACCACCTGATGTAATTTTATCTGTTATCAATGACGAAAGAGATTTACCTCTGATATTACTTGCTACTCTGTAGTCCATTTTAATGTCTCATTGTTGGGTTAAGTTGTTCTTGTGGTGCGGCTCTATGTATATTTGTTTTTGATTTTGTTGTATTGTTGTTTTGAATAATCACTGGAGAACCACCGGCTGAACTCTCTGACATATCTTTTTTCATGTCGGCATTTTGTGTAGAATCAGAATTAAGTTTTTCACCTAAATTTGAATTGCTTTCTATGGCCTTTAGTGATGATTTTTCACGTTCACGTATTCTTTTCTCTAAGCCTTTTATTGCATCAGGATGATTTGAAAGATATGTTTTGAAGGCATCTTTTAAATTAGCTATATCATATTGTGACATTAAACTCAAAAATTCTTCAACACTTTTTGCAGTAGAGGCCTGTTTTAATGCTTGTGCTTCCATTGTTTTACCATACTGTACCCTTCTATCAGACATGTATGTTAAAACTCTAGGATCGGTTGCGAATTCTTTAGGTACAAGTTTAACCAAATCGTTTTTTAATGGGTTTGTTATATTTTTTTCGTACCATTTCAATTGTGCATCCAACATTTCCTTTGGTCGTTCTTTTGAAATTTTAGACCATTTTTCATCGAATTCTTTTGACGCTGGTTTCGAATTTAATTCAAATTGAGGATTATCTTTAACAAAAGATTGCACTGAGCCACCAGAATTTATACCAAAAATGCCATATGAAGAAACGCCAGGTTTCGGATCATTTGGTACAATTTGACCAACATTTTTTATTGCATCTTTTGCTGGTTTTCCAGTTTCTCTCTCAATAGAAAGTGCGGCCGAAGCAGAAATTCCTGCGGCACCGGCTACACCAACTTTAGCCGCAGATTTAGCGGCTTCAACGATAGCTGGTTTTACAATCGGTGGTTGTGGTGTGACAGTAGGTGGTGCAGGTGCCGCTGTAGGTGCTGGTGGTGCAGTTTCAACGGGTTTTGCAGTTGGTGGTTTGGGTGCCTGCGGTGCTGGTGCTTCGGCTGGTTTTGCCGGTGCTGGTTTTGCCGGTGCTGGTGCTTCGGCTGGTTTTGCCGGTGCTGGTTTTGCCGGCGCTGGTGCTTCGGCTGGTTTTGCCGGTGCAGGTTGATTTTTTGGACCTGGTGGTGCCGGTTTTTCTTCTTTCTTGGTTTCCTTTTCAGCCTTCTTAGCTTCGCGTTCACGCTTCTTGGTTTCTTTAACCATATTTTTCAAGGCTTTTCGTCTGGTTTTGGTAGCCTCGATAAACACATCCACCACCTCTTTGTGTCTATCATCACGCATTTTCTCATTCATTTCTTTAAATGAATCTAGTGTGTCTTGTTCTTGCATATCATCACTTCTGGATTTTTCCATAAAAGATAACATTTTCTGTAAAACCCTTGTTGCTTTTTGTGAACCACCGGATGACATACTGGGAGCAGTGTAGTTATTGAAGTAACTGGATTCTCGTCTAGGTGTATATTCTTTTTTACCCGCAAAGTAATTTATGTCAGAAGACTTCCTACCAAGAAGTCTACCGAGCATTGCTGGTGCGAGATTGCTTCCACCAGTTAGAACTTTTGCGATATTGAGTGGATCGAATTTTTCTTTTAAGCCAACTGAACGGGCTTTCGATCTATCAGACAAAGCAGAACGTGCGGAAGAAAAGACACCTTGACCAGAAGTCAGTTTGTCTGTCATTAAATCTGCGAAGCCTTTTTTTCTTATTTTGGCTGCCTCGTAGTAATTCATCTAATTTTTCTCTCGTTCTGTTTCTGTTTTAGTTTCTGATTTTCATCCTCAATATATTGTATAAGCATACTAACGTATACATCACGTTCCCACGGTATCATATTCTCAAGTTCCGTTAGGGAATACTTATGATGTTGAATCAAAGAGAAATTAGTTTTATAGTAATTTCTCAGGTTATCATGACCAAATATTAGCCGAAAAAACTTTCGAGCCCTTCAACATCAAGTTTATGTTCAAAGCCACAGCGCGAACATTTCATTTCAATTTTCTTTTCAAGTTTAGGAAGATTTGCAAAGAAGTCTTCAATCTTAGCAAATTGCTGTTGATTAAGATTCTCAATAAATTCTACTAATTCTTCTGTTGTTGTTTCTTTTGCATAATAGAATTGTTCACCATCATAAATGTATTCAACAGAATCCGCAATCATTTCAAATGCAATGTCCGAAACGTTAGTGAGTTTCGATAACTTGTTAATCACGGAGAATTCTGGATACTTCAGTTTTATTGAAATTGTATCAGTGAGTTGAATAACATCATTGTTCTCTTTTACATCCTCAATTTTGATATCAAGAAGATTGAGTGATGTTTCCATGATATTACCACAGGCGGAACCCTCAACTTGATTGTCACAACGGTATTTGTTCTCGACAATTTCACCAACAGACCTAGCACGTAGATTTAGGAAATAGTATTCAACATCAAGAACCGGTAGTTTTTCAATGTCAATGTCCTCTGTTATTGTACAGTTGTTTAAAACTTGTTTAACGTTTTGTTCAATCGATTTAGAATCACCTGATTCCATTGCCATCAACAAGTTCTTTTGTTCTTTCACAAGGAAAGGTCTAAAGCGAACATGCTTCTTTGATAGTGGTAAATCCAATTCATAAACCGGTGTATCGATTTTTGGTAAAGCCATAATTTATTTCTCCATTTTAAAAATTGTCAATTATCCAAGAAAACCAGGTCTGCCTGCTTCACCGGGTGCTTGTACAAAGGTTGAATTTACATCGAAACCAGTTAATGGTCGAGGTGTAAACATCGAATCTGCAATCACGTTCTCCAAATAATCCATTGCAAGAGTTTCTAATGAGTTATCGCGCCAGCTTGTGTATGCAAAAGTCACGGTGAGTTTGTGATAACCATCAGAAGACCAATTTAAATCCATACCATTTACGGCAATAGGGAATGCATCAATCAAATCAACCGAATATGAAACTTGATTTTCAACGTCATACTGATTGATTCTAAGTGCAACAGAATAATCTTGTTTGTATTTCAAATTGTAACTTGAATTTGGATTAATCCAGTTGAGCCATGCATCAAAGAACTTCTTTTCTTTCATATCATCAGACACAATAAAAGTGAGTGACATATCATTGTATGATGACATATATGGGAATTTCTCCTCAACACCATAAATCTTCATTGATGTTGTGGCAATCGTGCGACCAGGTAACTCTGCGTTCTCACAACGCATTGTAAGCATTCTTGATGTTCCACGATAAGGGACCAGCCCAAGTGGTACTGGAATGTTAACATCGAACTTACTTGGTCTCGCAAGTTCTTTTGAAAAACTGGATTTGAATTCTGCTATTGAGCCGGCCATTAGTACACCTTACTGTTTGCTTTTTCTATTGATTCTTTGTGAACTTGTGAAATTGGTGCTTTCATAAAGTTCGCAGTCGGTAAAAATAGTGCTGTTTCCCATTCTTCTGGTTGCACTGTCAGAATTTTAGACTTAATTTGCTGGTTCAAGTAGTGTTTCAGGCAAGGTCTAAATTCTTTATATCTTTGTGTGGACGCTAAAATTTCATACGTTATTTGTAATCGTTGCGGTTCATTATCTACTGTCATTACAGCAAGACCCATTAATTTATCGAGAAATGCGGCTCTGTATTTTGGTGGAAGATAATGTAAATTCAAACCGAGAAAACCATCGTCTTTCTTTTTCAGTGGAATTACCAACGGAAAAATATCATAATAAGGAAGGTCTCTTTTAGTAAGTGGATCATAGAAGAAGTGGTACAAACCACCCATCTGAAACATACCACCTTGTCTTGATTTTTCTTTTGCTATCTCTTTGGCTAAAACCATGGGAGACTTCAATTTCTTCATTCTATCTTGTAACCATGTGACTGACTTTCTGGACAAAAAAGTTTGTTCCAGAGCAGTCTTTTGTTGAGCAATTTGTGTTAGTGTTGAAGCCATCCTCTATTTAGTCTAGAATCGGTAAGCAATTAAATCGTAGTTATCAATAAAAGTCTTATAACCAAGTTGTTCAAGTTTCCAACGCATCCACACGGTTTTAGTGTAGGTGATGTGTGCAATCTCAATCTTGTATAGGTCAGCCGTTAGGCCTTGTTCCAAGAGTTGGAGGAAGATGTTATAATCATAACCCTCTGTGTCAATTTGAATGAAGTCGTACTCTCTACCATATTTTTCATATAGTTTTTGAATAGTAACACCTTTAACCTTTTCGGTAACCATGTGCGGTACGATTTCATCGATGTGATTATTTGGTAGTAATGTTGAACAACCTTCTGCCCAATCTGGAACACCATCAACACCAATTTTGTCTTGTGGAACACGATAAATTGTAACATCTTCTGTGTTAGCAATAGCCGAATTTTCAAACTTTAGACCATTTTTAAGAAAGTAATTTTCAACCAACTTTTCAAACATATCTGGTAGTGGTTCAACTAGAACACCAGTCCAATCATAACTCATCACATAAGGATACAAATCATCATGTTTTACACCATCCATGGCACCAATCTGTAGAAAGTGTATCTTATCATTTTTAATTCTGTTGTACTGATTTAAAATCTCTTTAAATGTTTTTGGTTGTGTCGGTTGTGTCTTAGTAAGCCATTCAAGTTCTTTACGTTCAGTGTTCTCGGTGTACCAGCCAGTGCCTTTAGATACATTGATAATAGATTCAAAGTATTCTTTGTACATACCACCAATCTTCTTAAAATTGTAGTTTTCTTCTGCCCATTCCCGGCAAGCATGTGGTGAAATCGTATCGATGTTCTTAGCCGCCCATAAGAATTGTTCAAATGTACGGCAACGGAATCCAGTAACTCCGTGTTGCACAGTCTCGGTGAATGCACCCCAATCAACAGTGATGACGGGTGTTCCTGACAGCATTGCTTCAATAGCAACGTATCCAAATGGTTCATTATAGATTGTTGGACAGAACAAACCTTTTGCACCAGCCATAAGTTTCTTGCGTTTCTCTACGTCAGCATAGCCAACATATTCAACATGTGATGGCCATTCTGTGCCGAGATTACAGTCACTTGGACCATAACTTGTACCAGCTAGAATCAACTTGACACCAAGTTTTTCACAGACTTGAGATGCAATATCAACACCTTTAGACCACATTAAACGGCCGCACATCATAAAGTAATCTTCTTTTTTTTCTCTAAATTCAAACTCATCTAAATCAAAACCTGAGGGTATAGCGGCGTCATAGAATTTATATTCGGCAGTTGATACTTTATCTGGACCTTGAAGCCCATGCATCACAGCATACGATTCATATACTTTGTAAGGTGCAAATGATGAGGGGTAACCAATTGATGGTTCTACACATAGCAGGTCTGAATGTGCATCACAAACTGGTTTCTGAGCAAGCCCAAAGAAACAGAGTATGATATCATGTGGTTGCTTTCGCTTCTCAATCTCTTTGATACAATTTGTATTGAACGTTTGAAAGACCTCATCAGTCTGATTATATTTCAAGCCTTGATTCTTCCAATCATATATTCCGTAAACACGTTCAAGCAAAGCACGATCTGTTACTGTAACATGTTCATCACAAATTACGTCAGATTCTTCATGACCATAGTGAATGACATGCATTCCCATTTCTTTATACATTTTACAAAAGTTAATTACTTTTTGAGTAAACGCACAAACAGTGTACTCTTTGGTCGATGCTGTATGTGGCACCGCCAATACATGGAGTCTAATCATTTCAATCCTAAATCATGTTCAGTTAATACTTTAAAAGTCCAGCCACGGTCGAGACAGAATTCCGTTGCGGCTTTCCATTTTGCTTCATTTATACCCCAAGTCACCACCTCTTGAATGTATTGCTTGGTGACCTTCTTCTTTTTCTCCGGTGGTTTTGTCTGTCGTGCAGGCTTTACCTCTAAGATCATCACCCTCATTGTATCATCTTTTTGCTTAACTTTCACGTAAAAATCAGGAAAATAACGGTGAACACGGTTGTCTACCGGAGACCTGTACGGTATCACCAGTTCTTCTGAACCCCATTCGATAATTGAATCATTATTGTCGAGCCAAGTCATAACCCTACATTCCCAAGTGGAACGGTACACAATATTTGAGAAATCTCCACGATATTTTTGTGGGTTTCTAGGTGAAAATCTACCTGAATATGCCATATAAATAGTTATATTACCTTCTCTAATAACAAAAACACATGCCAATATCTATCCCGACCTCAGTTGCAGGTATTTCCATTCCAGGTGCTGTGAATGGTCCTTTGAACCTGCTGTATGGTAATAAGTATGATAAGACGAACTATAGATTTCCGCGGGATGTTGGTTCAAATCCAACACGACAGCATGTAATTCTGTTTACGATTAAAACACCCGAACCAGGTAATTTAGGTGGAGTTTTATCCGATTTAGCAACATCAGGTACAAAAATTGTTACAGAAGGCGGTACCGCATTAGGCACTGCGGCACCCCAAGTAGCTACAGGTAATGTTGAAGGCGCACAAAAAACGATCATAGAAGCAGGTCAAGCCATTGGTAGTAGTAAGAATGCGGAAACTTTTGCATCGGCAACAAGTACGCTAACAAACACTAAACTGAGCCGTAAAATAGGTGATTCTATTGCACTTTATGTGCCAGACACGGTCAATGTAAGTTATAGCGCACAATACGATGATACGTTTTCATTAACAGACGCACTGGGTAAACCATATTTCTTAGCACAAGGTGCAGTATCACTATTTAACACTTTTAAAAATGCCGGTTCAGAAAGTGCAATCAATACAATCAATAAAGCAGGTAATGATCCGTTTGTTCGTACCGCTGTCGCAAGTTTAATTGATAAAGTTGCTGGCACAAATATAAAAGATGTTGCTCTTAATCAAGGTGGTTATGCAATGAACCCACAACTTCAAGTGTTGTTCAGGGGTATCGGCTTTAGACAATTTCAGTTTGATTTTGTTTTAACACCATACTCACAAGAAGAAGCAAATACAATTAAAGACATTATTGAAAAATTCAAATATGCCTCAGCACCAGAAATATCACCTAATGGTGTATTCAGTCAAGGTTTGTTTATGAAAATACCGGACGTTTTTGATATTCAATTCCTTTACAAAGGTGCCGAAAACACAAATGTACATAAAATCGGAGAATCTGTACTTACAAACGTAAATGTTGACTATGCTGGTGCAGGCACATGGGCAACACACAATGATGGAAGTCCAGTTCAAATTAAACTTACATTACAGTTTATTGAAACTGTCATCATCGATAAGAACAAAATCAAAGAAGGTTATTGATGTTATATTTCAACACACTACCAAAAGTATTGACACCGGATCAAAACGGCAATTATATTTTAATGACTAATATACTAACTCGTGCAAAATTAATTGATGAATTGCAAAATAATCCAATGTTGTTTTACACATACAATATACAAGATGGTGATACACCAGAAATTATTGCAGAAAAGTATTATGATGATCCATACAAATATTGGATTGTATTGTACTCTAATCAAATTATGGATCCAATCTGGAGTTGGCCATTAAATTATGAACAATTTTTAACTTATATTAACAATAAGTATGCAACTGAAGCGGCGAATGCAGGAAAAACACCATATGAATATACAAATACAACTGTTTATGCATATCAAGAGGTGATTATTACAACAGACAGTTATTCTGGAATATCAACCGAAAAAATAATTCCACTTGATGTTGGTGCATATAATTCATTTATGGAAACAAATAACACATATACATTACCGAGTGGTTTGACTTGTTCTGTGCGAGCCACAAAAAGAAGTGTCACGTTATATGATTATGAATATAATCTTAATGAGTCTAAAAGAGAAATAAAAGTTATGGATAGAAATTATGTGAATCAAATGGAAGAACAACTTAAAACGGTAATGGGTTCATAATGGCTGAAGCAATTGCAATTGATACAGTAACGGTTACAGGAAAACAAAATAAGGTTCCAGTTACAACTGGACTTTTAACTGCGGATGATTTTTATCTTGAAAAAATTAACATAATCACCCCAAAAAATATAGTTAATATCAAAAGTGTTTTTGTGGAACTATCCTATTATGAAGACATTTTTAGAGGAACAGTTTCCGGTCATGTATTAATAAGTGACTCTATCAGTATGATTGATAGGCTTGGACTAAGTGGCAATGATTACTTGGAACTGAAATTTAAAAAGTCCAAATCCATTGATGTACAAGGAATAAGTAAATATTTTAGAATTTATCGTGTTGGTGAAAGAATACTGAATAACTCTGAAACAGAAAGCTATGCATTACATTTTTGTTCAGAAGAACTATTTCTTTCAGAACAAACAAAAGTCAGTAAAGCATATGGTGGAAAAACAATTGAAGAAATTGTCATGGATATTTTGAAAAATCATATGCAAATTAATGAGAAATATTTGATAACTGATGAAACGGAAGGTCTTTATGATTTTGTAATTCCTTACAAGAAACCATTTGATGCTATTAATTGGTTGTCAAATTATGCAATACCAACAGTAAACAAAACTGTTAAAGGTGCCGATTTTGTATTTTTTGAAAATACAGATGGTTTTAACTTCCGTTCTTTACAATCACTTTTCAGCCGTGTAGTATACAATAGTTACATCTATAGTCAGAAAAATGTCGGCGATGCACAAATTAATGGAAAAATTAATAATTATCTTGGCAGAGATTTAAAAACAATCAAATCGTATACTTTTTTAGATACATTTGATACCCTTTATGGTACAGTTTCTGGTGCGTTTTCTAATAGATTGATAACAATTGATCCGTTGACAAGAAGATATTATGATACGAAATTTGATTATATTAATGATTATCAAAATAAATTAAATAATACTAAGAAAAATTCACTAATCAATAATGCACAAAATCGTCTAGGCAAAACTGCAAATCAAAATTATGATTCTGTACTCAAGGTTATGGTGTCAAACAAAGACCAAAAAACAGCAAAAGGTATAGCGAATACTGAATATTCTGTTGCAAATGATATTAGAGCAGAAAAATATGTTCCTTATAGAACGGCACAAATTGCACTTTCACATTATGTGAGAATTAAATTAACCATTTCTGGTGATCCAAATTTAACTGTTGGAACTACCATAAACGTTGAATTACCATCAAGCGCCAGTAATAAAGACGGTTCGGGTTTAAATGAAGGACTAACAGATCAACAATATTCCGGTAAATATCTTATTACTTCCGTTCGTCATATTATTAGTTCACAAATGAAATATGAAACTGTACTTGAAGTTGTTAGAGATAGTTATGATAATTCACTGAGCAATTTTAAAGATACTAAAAAATTAGCCGATGCGGTCAAAGGGCAAAGATGAGTGATTTTCAAAACAAATTAGGGCATGATAATTTTATTTGGTGGATTGGTGTTGTTGAAGATCGTTTCGATCCACTCAACCTAGGTCGTTGCCGTGTTCGCATTTTCGGAGCCCATACTTCGGAATTGCAATTAATTCCAACAAGTTCACTTCCTTGGGCTACACCACTATATCCAGTAAATGATTCAAGATCATTTTCCACACCAATGGAAGGGGATTACGTTTTTGGTTTCTTCTTGGATGGCGAGTCATCACAAGCGCCAGCAATGCTTGGTGTGTTTCCTGGTATTCCACAGTCTGTTGATGAACCAAAAGGTGTTGGTTTTTCTGCAAATGCAAAGTTAACAAACTCGATACTCACGGAAAATGACACGGCCAAACCTGTAGTATCAACTGGAACTCCTGCAATGGCTATTGTTAGAGAAGGTGAACCAACTACACCAGTTTTGATGAGAACAATTGTCGGCACTGGCGTAGAACGTTCAAACAATAATAGGGCACACGTGTGTGACATAGCAAACATTATACGTTATCAAATTGCTATAGAAAAACTTGAAGCATATGGTATATTCACCGCTTTACGTAATGCAATTGAAACATTAACTTCCGGTGTTGCAGGTTCACCTATCACATCACAAATCACACTGGCAATCAAAACACTCCGTGGTTATGTTAAAATGATACAAAAGGGTGTCGATTTTGTAAATAATGTGATATTAGAAATTGCATCATTTGTAAAATATATACAAGCAATGATTGCATACATAGTAAGTCTTCCTGCACAACTGGCGGCAATGTTGCAACAATGTTTATTGGAACTTCAAGCCGCTTTAACAGGTGCATTAAATGTGTCTTTTTCAGGTGGTTTGCTTGGTGAAGTGCAAGGACTAATCGGCGATCTAGCAAAACTATCTTCATCTACGGCCGCAACAGCCGTAAATGCAACAGCAACAATCTCGTTATTGAATCCAAAATCATATGGTAAAGCATAATTATGGCAACTAAACCTAAAGACTATTCGTGGACGGAACCAGCATCAGACTGGAATGCAATACCGCCTTTTAATAACGTAAAACAAACTGAATCTGGCCACTTCATGGAGATGGATGACACTCCAGGTGCCGAAAGGATTCGCCTTCAACATAGAACTGGTACTTTTACCGAAATACAAGCTAATGGCCAACAAATTGTTAAAGTTCTTGGTGACAAATATGAAATTATTGTAGCAAACAATAATGTTTTAATTTCTGGTGTTTGTAACATCACTATTGAAGGTGATTCTGTTATGCATGTTAAAGGTGATGCATATGCACAAATTGATGGTAATTCTTATCAAAGAGTGGCCAAAAAAACTTCCATAAAGTCAAAAGACACTCTTGAAATTTCCACAGACGGAGACATTGATCTCTTTGCCGGTGGTTCATCAAGTGTAATTAATTTGACAGCTACCGAAGCGGTCAACATACATAGTGATGTAAACGTAAGCGGTTCACTCAATTCAAGACAATCAATTTCAGCAGTCGAAAACGTATCTGCTGGTATGAAACTCGGTTCACTTCTTGGTGTCGATACACTAGGACCAATCACTTCAGCAATTTCTGTATTTGCGCCAATGGTATCTGATATTGGTGGTTCAATGATGGGTATGCGTTTAGTATATGACTTTCATAAACATCCAACGTCCAGAGGTCCAACTGGTATTCCTTTCACTTTAATGTAATATTATGAGCAGTGTATATTCAACCCTAAATTTTAATTTTGACACTTCCAAGTTTGGAAGCGCACTTTATTTGAGTCCTCAGGCTGAGGCATATTTGAATGCCGCACCACTGGTTATTCCAGATTGGCAAAAAAACGATATGGCCAATGGCAATATCGTTATGACAAATTATTACAAGAACCCAACTGCAAATGCATGTGCAAATTTGAGTTCAAATGCAAGTACAATGCTTGCTTTCACACCATTTACAGACACAGCAAATTTATTTTTATATGCCTCGGTTGGTGCAAATAATCTTATAGCAAACCTAAATAATTTGGTTATTGAAATTAATGCATTTAAATTACACACAGATAATGTTTCTGGTGTATATACAATGACTTCAAATACGGATACGATTCCTTCATTAGACCACGCTACTTCTATTGGCAATCAATTGCTTAGGGTTTTGAGTACAACCGATGGTGTCGCAAATACTGTGCCATTGTTGGGAAACATGACCAGTTTGTTTATCGCAAATGATATCATTAGTTATACAACGACAATGAATTCCAACATGATAACATTAAACAATTCTGTGTCTGGTGGCATTAGTAATATCTCGAATTCGGCAATAAATCTTATTATTTCCAATGTGCAAACTATGAATAATTACATTGCTCTTAGGAGAACCTCGGATTGGGCGTTTTACACACGATCAATTCAAATTCTAGATGATTATAATAAAGTCAGTAAATTTGATAGTATGGGTAATACTCAGACTTATCTAGTGAATAATTTGATAGGTACAGACCGTTTGAAAAACAATTTAGCTAATCAATGAGGAAATTCGAAATTTTCGTTCCGGCCCTAGAATTTTTTTCGACTGGTCCTCGATTTTGAAAAAGTCGTTTTACTCCTGCAATAAATACCAAAATGGCACAGACACTTAAAAAACTATACTCTGATTTAGATTTTTCTTTTACTAGAACACCTGGTAGAAATGATATCGCCTTGAGTTATGATGAGATGGCAGTCATTCGTTCCGTTCGTTACTTGTTGTTGACAAAGAATTTTGAGAGACCATTTCAGTCTAATATAGGTTCAAGAATCGAAGCCCTTTTGTTTGAACCAGTCGATGCACTGACAGCACAATCTCTTAAGTCAGAGATTGAAAATGTTTTATATAAATTTGAACCTAGAGTTAGTTTAGTTCAAGTTACAATTTACGAAAAACCAGATGATAATGCGTATAGTGTGACGATACAATTTTATATTGGTAATAATGTGGAACCAACAGCAATCAATTTAATCCTTGAGAGAACACGATAATGGCAACAGCTAATTCAGGTTTACAAATTACAAATCTTGACTTTGGATCAATCAAGTCAAGTTTAAAGACCTTTCTTGGTCAACAAGACACATTAAAGGACTACAACTTTGATGGTTCTGCACTCTCTGTTCTTGTTGATTTACTTGCATACAATACACAATACAATGCATACTATCTCAACATGGTAGCAAATGAAATGTTCTTGGATTCTTCAGTTCAAAGAAATTCAGTTGTTTCACATGCAAAAATGTTGAATTATATTCCAAGATCAGCAGTATCATCAAAAGCGTCTATCAAATTACAAGTTAATCAAGTATCAACGTCAACATTAACTTTACCAAAATTCACACCATTTCTTTCAGAGGCAATTAATGGTGTGAACTATACATTTTTAACTAAAGATTCCACAACAGTAAATGTATCGGCAAATACTGCAACATTTAATAACATTGAAATTGCGGAAGGTGTGGCCGCTTCTTCTGCTTTCATAGTTAATACTGCGTCAAATCCAAAATTAATCTTTACAATCTCTGATGCAAATATTGACATTTCAACACTAATTGTTTCGGTACAAGATTCATCATCAAGTTTGGTATATAACACATACATACGCGCAACAGATTATATTGCTTTAGAGCCAACATCAAAAGTTTATTTCCTCCAAGAAGGTATGAATGGTTTCTATGAAATATATTTTGGTGATGGCATTCTTGGTTCTACACTAATCGATGGCAATGTTGTTAATATCTCTTATATTTCAACTGGCGGAACATCGGCATTTGGAGCAAATTCCTTTACACTTATGTCTTCCGTTGGTGGCTATTCAAACACCGTTATATCTCCTATCACATCAGCTTTTGCCGGCGCGGATAAAGAATCTATTGCTTCAATTAAATACACAGCACCTAAGGCCTATGCGGCACAAGGTCGTGCCGTGACAAAAGAAGATTACATTTACTTGATTCAAAATAATTCTACAAATTTACCTATTGAATCTGTTTCAGTATGGGGTGGAGAAGAAAATATACCACCCGTTTATGGACAAATTTTCTGTGCTGTTAAACCTTCAGGTGGTTTGACACTCACACCATCACAAAAAGATAAATTGGTCACCGAAGTTATTAAACCAATCTCTGTACTTACAGTCGTACCGACCATCGTTGATCCAGATTACACATTTGTAAATATTACAACAAAAGTTTTATATGATCCTAAGAAAACAACATATACTGGTGGCCAAATCAAGCAGTTAGTTATCAACTCAATCAATTCTTTTGCAAATACAAATCTTAATACATTCAATTCAACATTCAAATCACCTGCATTGATTACTCAAATTCAAGCTACAGACCCATCTATTGTTACTAATGAATCCACTATAAGACTACAGAAAAAAATCTATCCTAAACTAAATGCAAAGTCAACATACTTCTTAGATTTTGGTGTTAAATTAAAACGAAACTATTTCAATGCAGGTTTAACAAGCACTCCAGATTTTAGTGTCACAGATATTACATCACCTAATTTTATACGTTCGGGTGTTTATTTTGAAGAAGTACCAACCACTGTTGGTGGTGTTGCATCAATTAACATTTCCAATCAAGGTTTTGGTTATATAAAAGCACCAAAAGTAACAATAGTGGGTGATGGTACAGGCGCTACAGCTTATGCTGTATTAGCCGCAGGTAGAATCGTAAGTTTGGTAGTAACAAACCCAGGTTTCAATTACACACAAGCAATTGTTCAGATAACTCCAGCCGATGGTGACACTTCAGGTGCATTAGGTTATGCTGATGCTGTATTACAAGGTTCAATTGGAACACTTAGAACTTATTATTATTTCAATAATACAAAGACTATTTTAAATTCAAGTGCAGGAACTATCGACTATGCAACCGGCAAGGTAACATTGACAGATTTTTCACCGTTAAATATTAATAATGAATTGGGTCAATTTACAATTTCTGTTGTTCCAGATTCAACTATTGTCTCGTCCACATATAATAAAATAATTGCTCTAGATCAATATGATCCAGAAGCAACCAGCGTAACCGTTTCTGCATTATAATAATGACTACTAATTTCGCTAATAAAACTTCATCGAAAGTTGCGTTTCAGTTACCTGAATTTATCAGGTCTGACACCAATTATGAAACGTTTGTTGCATTCATTCAAGCATATTATGAGTGGCTGGAGCAACAAAATATTGGTTCCGGAAAAGAAGGTGTCATTTATGGTACACAAAATCTTTTAAACTACCAAGATGTAGACTTTGTGGAGTCTGGAGAAACATTCAATAAATTTATTGATTATTACATAAATGATTTCCTTCCGAATTTCCCTAAAGATGCACTGACCGACAAAACAAAAATGGTCAAGATTGCAAGAAGGCTGTATCAAACAAAGGGTACACCAGCTTCTTATCAATTCTTGTTCCGCGCATTGTATAATTCGGATGCTGATATTTTTCTTACTCGTGATGTTGTACTGAAAGCCTCCGATGGTAAATGGTATGTTTCAAAGAGCCTAAGACTTGACACGAACGATGAACAATGGTTGTCGATTGACAATCTAAGAGTTTTTGGATTAACATCAAAATCAATTGCAACAGTTGAAAGATCAACCTCCGTTAATGGTAGAATTGAAGTTTACATCACCAATATTGGACGACTGTTTGAATCTGGTGAAAATATTATAGTAGTTGACAATAACAATCAACCTTTATACTTCAAAGATAGCTTGATTGTGGATCCATCAATTGTTGGATCAACAACACTTGTTTCTAAAATTTTAGGTTCAATTTCTTCTGTTAACGTTGACAGTAGGAAACGTGGTCAATTATATACAGGTCGTTCGCCAACATATTCTGGTGATCCAGTTGTTTTCTATGGTGGTCTTAGAGAAGACACGGCAAAACCAATTGGTGCTGAGGCATTTGTTTTAGAGACAACTCTTGGTTCTCTCCGTGATATCACATTGATTGATGGTTCATATGGTTACAGAGAAGATCCAAACACATACATTCAAATTAGAGGTGGCGGGGGCTCCGGTGCTATTGCTAACGTATCTTCAGTTGATCCAGCTGGATTAATTAATGTAGCATTTATTCCAAAAGATTATTTGAGTACCGCGGTTCGTAATACTAGGATCGGTGCTAATAATTATGCATTCTTTGCGGCGAACACTTCATCAAATTCAGTTTGCACACTGGCAAATGCATTTACATTCACATCGTTCTCAACATATCCAATAGCATCGGTTGTTCTGAATAATGGTGGGGGTGGATACAGATCACTACCAACAGTTACTGCACAAAGTTTGTATGACACTTCCGATTTTGAACCAATAGAAAGCCTCAAGATAAAAGGTCAATTGGCTTCAATAGGTATTTTGGGACCAATTCAAATTGTTACACAAGGCACAGGTTATGCCAACGGAGATATTATTACCTTTACGGCTGGTGCCGGCGGTGCTGGTGCAAATGCTAATGTCAAAGTGAATGCTACGGGCTCAATTATTTCTGCCACTTATAACTTTGCAAACACAACCAATCAAATAAGATACCCTAAAGGTGGTTTAGGGTACAGATATGATGCATTACCGACACTTAATGTGGCAACTTCTGGCGGTTCAGGTGCCGTTTTAAAAGTTAATACTGTTCTAGGTGCTGGTGCAAAATTTACACCAGTTGCTGACGAACGTGGTATTGGTGCCATCACATCATTTGTAATTGAAAATTTCGGTGAAGATTACATCTCTGCGCCAAGTGTTTCTCTCCGTGTTCGTGACCTTATTGTGACAAATGTTTCACTTTCAAACATGGTGAGAGCAGGAGACCTTGTTTATCAGGGTTCGAATGTCAACACCGCTGTGTCAAAAGCATTTGTTGATTCTATTAGACTTTTGCAACCAGGTGCAAACACGGCAGTATCAAAATATGTACTTAGAACATACAACTATACTTCAAATACCAAAACAAACTTACAATTGAAACTTACAGACCGTATTGATGGTGCAAACATTTATTTGGACTTAGATACAAGCTACACAATTATCAACACAGAAACTGGTGAATACATTTACAACCAAGGTATTCGTACATACGGTAACGGTGCCGCCGTGGCCACAGCCAAGTTCTTAAATGGTTTGATTATTGGTGCAGGTCAATACATCAATGATGATGGATTTTTAAGTTCAAATCAAGTTTTAGAAAACGAAGACTACAATAACTTTACATATCAATTGATTGTACAGAAGTCTTTTGATGCTTATAAAGATGTACTGTTCAAACTTCTACATCCAGCCGGAACAAAAGTAACACCGATCAATGCATTAAAATCACAAACAACAGTGAGAGTGGATAGGGAATCTTTTGAATCAAATTCGGAGCCGCTATCATACTATACAGGAACTACATCGTCAACAGCATCGATGTATTCAACTTTTGAAAAATCAAGTAATAACATTATTAAGTTTGCTAACTTGTCCGGCGCAAACCTTGCGGCAATTATTAATGTCGGTTCAAAAATTTCAGTAACACATGACTATGGTCCGAATGTATTTTCCGATATTATTTCTGTTAATCAAATCAGTAATACTGCGGTCATAAGAGATAATGTTTTCCTTTCTTTCGCAAATGTTGCAACAGCAAACGTACTCACCTCCAATAATCGAATAAATATATTGTCACTGACAGGTGAATATGATGTTATCAACAACGGTGAATATAGCAACACAGCAAACAAGATGCGAGATATCGTATTTGTTGGAGATAGAATTCGAGTTGTAAATGGTTCAAGCACATTCCATGGTACGGTAACTTATGTTAGTTATTCAAACAATGTTATTTTTGCAAACACAACGCTCGGATTCACATCAACTTCGGCAAACGTTTCGATTGGAAGAACACTCTCATCGGCAAGTGTCAACATATTTAACACACTCGGAACAGTATTCTATCCTGAATTGTTAACTCAGGACAATAGATCATTAACAACACAAGACGGTAGAACATTACTTCTAGGATAAAAAATGTCAACAGTAAAAATAACGGACTTACCAGCAATCAATACAATCAATGCCAACACAGCTAACACGGTGCTGGTTGGTGTTGATATTCCAACAAACGTGACTGGTAAAATTACACTTACAACACTTGCCGCAGGTTTGTATTCAAACAATAACTTGGTTGTTGGTAATAATCACACCATTTTACCTAATGTTGTTGCACAGTTTACTGGAAATTCTGCAAGTTATAGTCAAGTTAATACCGAGAACATTAATCCAAATGGTTCTGCCGATTATGTTATTACTGCTGATGATGGTACAGACACAGACTTTTACTTGGATATGGGTTTGAATGGATCAACATTTTCAGATCCAACATCAACATATTCAGCAACGAAAGCACATGATGGATATCTCTATGTTAATTCGTCTGGAACAAACAAAGGTAATCTTGCAATTGGTACAACAAACGCAACAGGTAAAGTCAACTTTGTGGTTGGCGGTTTACAAACACAAAACATTGTTGGTTACATAGACTCAACTGGTATCTATTCTGGTGCAATTAACTCTGTTGTCTCGGCTAATGCCGCATCGGCTAACTCTATTATTAACACTAGAATTTCAGCTAATGTCGTAACTCTCCGTTCAGAAATTTCTGGTAACGTTACAACTCTGAATGGTTCAATTACATCAAACATCTCCACACAAAATACGTTTACACAAGCCGCTTACAATAAAGCAAACTCTGCACTTGCAAATACTTCAGGTACATTTAACGGAAATTTAAACATTTTAGGTAATGTTTCCGCATACTCCATTGCAACATCCAATATTGTATCTTTTATTTCTTCTACAACACCAGCAACAAATGCAGTATTAGAAATCGTAGGTTCATTAGGTGGTGTGCAACAAACTCCATCACAAGATGGATATATGATGCATGTTACAAATAAAGTTGGACTTCCTACAAGAATTGTGCTGGATACATTTGGCACATCAAATAACTATTCTGTTATTGCAGGCAGAAACGGTAGAGGAACTGCGGGTGCGCCGTCTGCAACACAAAATAACGATGTTATTTTAAGGCTTTCTGGAAATGGTTATGGAACAACACAATTTTCACCATTGGGTACAGGCAAAATTGATTTTGTTGCTTCTGAAAATTTCACAGATGCTGCAAGAGGAACACGTATTGAATTCTGGAATGCACCGATAGGTTCAAATACAATCCAAAAAATTGCATCATTTAACGGCGATTCGTCTATATTTTTGGGTACAGTTGAACCACAAAAAGGTTTTATTTACACACCAAGAACATTTAATGGAGCGCAAACTGCAATCACACTCGATTTTGCAAATAATTCAGTATTGAGAGCAAACACTTCTGCTGGTGTCACGATGTCATTTACAAATTTTACAACAGGTAAAGTTGTAGAAACGTGGATTACAAATACATCAGGAACAAACCAAACATTTACACACGGATGTACAGCAGTAAACTCAACTGTGAATGCTACTACGTATACAATTCCAGGAACATCAACAATTGTTGCGAGGTATATTTCTTTTGGAACAGATTTAGCAAACACATTAGTTTCAATTGTACACGCTTAATAGGATTATATAATGTCAGCAAATACAGGTATTTTAACATACAATAACGGTTACTACCAAACATCGTCTGTGTATTATTCACCGACTGCAACTATTTCCTCAACAGGAAGACCAGTTGGTACGTTCTATTGTTTCTTGTCACGTGTTCAATCTTGGACAACAGAAACAAATCCACCAGCACCAACACAAGACCAAAAGTATTTGAAACAAACATTCAAGAATATGTTTGTTGCTAAAAAAATTACTACAAATGACATGTCTTTAATAATTGAAAGAATTGATTGGACTTCAGGTGAAGTTTATGATTATTATAATGATTCCGTTGACATGTATTCTTTGGATAATAACGGGTCTATATTAAAACATTTTTATGTTAAGAATAAATTTGACCAAGTATTTAAATGTCTCTGGAACAACAAAGGTGGTATATCAACATATGAGCCATACTTTGAACCAGGAACATTCAATGCAAACCAAATCTTTCAAGGTGCAGATGATTACAAATGGAAGTACATGTATACCATTTCATCTGGATCAAAATTAAAATTTATGGATGATGCATGGATGCCGGTGCCAACGGGCAATAATATTCCAACACCAACGCAAACAAATGAGGGTTACGGTTCTATTGATGTTATTAATGTGACAAATGGCGGAAGCGGTTACGATCCAGCAAACTCAATCATTACAATTTCGATCACAGGTGATGGTAAATTTGCATCCGCCAATGCAGTTGTGAATGCAGGAGTAATTACCGATATCTCTGTTGCAAATACTGGCATGAACTACACATATGCAAACGCAACAATCATCTCAGCATCCGGTTCTGGTGCTATTGCGATTGCACCAACTTCACCAGTTGGTGGCCACGGATTCGATCCAGCATCCGAACTCGGTGTTCGTCACATTATGTTGACAGCCAAGTTCGAGAAAGATGAGTCGGGTAATTTACCAACAAACATTGACTTCAGACAACTCGGCATTCTTGTAAATCCATATGCATATTTTGGCACATCGATTTCTTTGGCTAATGCTTCGATTTACAAAGTGACAACAGATTTTACTGTCTCAACTGGTTTCGGTGGCTATACACCAGATGAAATTGTATTCCAATCAGCAACGGGCCTATATGCAGACGCAACATTTGAAGCAACTGTTTTGAGTTTTGATACCATATACAACAAGGTAAAGTTAATAAATACATTTGGAACACCAGTAAATAGTACAATACTATATGGAAAAACAACAGGTACGGCTAGAGCGGTACTATTGCAGGAAACTCCAACATTCATACCATTTTCTGGTTACTTAACATATCTGGAAAATAGAGAACCTGTGCAAAGAAATGCGGATGGTTCAGAACAATTTAAATTAGTTTTAGGTTTTTAAAGGACGGCAATGCTAAACTTCAATGTGGATCCATACTACGATGATTTCGATCCAAACAATCATTACCATAGAATTTTATTTCGTCCAGGTCGTGCTGTGCAGGCTAGGGAATTGACACAATCACAAACTATCTTACAAGATCAAATCACTAAATTTGCGGATCACATCTTTAAACAGAACACACCCGTCAAAGGTGGTCAAGTTACTGTTAATAACAAAGCACGTTATCTAAAATTAGCAACAACATATAATGATAACGACATTACAGCATCAGACTTTTTGAATCAAATTATTACAGATTCAACTGGTATTGTATTTGCTAAAGTTATTGCAACAGAAGAAGCCGTTTCTGGTGATTTCCCGACTCTTGTTGTTACATACTTCTCAGGTAGAGAATTTTCTGCCAGTGATTTAATTTACTCAACAAACTCAACAACAACTGCACAAATCGTTTCAGCTACTGATTACACAGGTTACTCATCAGTAGCTTCCGTTTCCGAGGGTGTTTTCTATATTGTTAATGGCTATTCTTATTCTGATGTACAAAATAATGATGGAACATATTCGCGTTACTCAATTGGTAACTTTGTTTCCGTTCAACCCCAGACAATCATTGTACAAAAATATGGTAATACACCAACAAAACGTGTTGGTCTTACTATCTCTGAATACATTTCCGACTATGTAACTGATCCAGGACTTTTAGATCCTGCTGTAGGTGCAACAAACTATCAGGCACCTGGCGCAGATCGTTACACAATTACATTGACATTAGATACCAAAAACATTGCACTCGGTTCAGACTCAGGTTTTATTGAACTTGTTCGTGTAACAAATGGTAGCATTCAACGTTTGGTTGATGGCACAGTTTATGGTGTTATCGATGATTATTTTGCCAAGAGGACATATGACACAAACGGTGATTTTGTTGTCAATGATTTCAAGATTGTTCCAAAAGCAAATACAGAAACTACCGACACGTATCAACTTCAAATTGGTACTGGTGTTGCATACATCCGCGGCTATCGTGTAGAGAATGCTCTAGATAAAACACTTGAAACAACACGTGCAAGAACAACTGAATCAGTAAACAACAACATCACGACAGTTGACTACGGTTCTTATATCTACGTTAACAATGCTAATGGTGTATTTGATACAACAAACGTGACTGCCGTAGACTTCCACTGTATCAATGCAAACAGTTCTATCGTAAGCACAAATACAACAACATATAACGCAACAAGAGTTGCAACTGGTTATCTTCGTGCAGTATCGTATGATACAAATTCATCGGATGCAAACACACAAACATATGTATACAAAGCATATCTATCAGACATGCAAAACTATGTATTGTCTGGTACGGCGGCTTCTGGTACAACTTCAAACGTAGTGTTCACAGATACAACAGGTAAGTTTTCATCGGCGGCTAATGCATATTATAATGCTACAGTTACTATCGATTCCGGTTCATCTGCTGGTGATATCAGACGTATTGTTTCATACAACGGTACAACAAAAACTGCCACAGTTGATTTACCATTTACAACACCAATCACATCTTCATCAAACTTTAGTTTGAGATTTGACACTAAAGATATTGATTTAATGGTTGTACCATCTGGTACAGGTGCGGCAGCTTCTGCCGGTATTGAACCAAAAGGTAAAGTTGGTGGATCTAGCATCGGTGATACAACACTTTACAATGCAACTTCACCTGAATTGGTGTTTGACCTTGGTTATCCATATGTTGGTAACCTTTCTGACACATCATATTCAACATTCAAAGCGTTCCGTGGAATCGTATTTGGTTCTGGTGTGGGTTCAGTCAGTCTTTCTGGTCTTGATGCCACATTCTTCGGTACAGCAAGTGCTACACAATCGGCAGACACTGCTAAGAATTATTGGCAAGTTGTTGTAACCGACAAAGGCTCAAGTGCATTTACTAATGGCCAAATCATTAACTTTGCAAGCACAAATACAATTGCATTAGATCCAACAAAGAAAATTGCCACACTTACAGCAGGTGCAACAACATTTACAGCAACGGTTCTTGCTAAAGTTGCAATTTCAAATGCGGGTACAACAGCATTGACACTCAAGCGTAAAAATCTTTACACAGCAAATACGACAAACGTTAACTTGACTGGTACAAACGTTTCTGGTGTTCGTGTTGATTTAACACAAGGACAAGTTTATATTCCTTATGCAAACATCGTAACACCTGGCTCGAAACAATCATTGTATGTGTCAGACGTTAAACAGATTATTAAAATTATTGACACAGGAACACCAACAACTGTACCAACAGATGCAATGTTGAAAAATACTGCATATGATGTTACTGGAAATTTCACCTTCGATAAAGGTCAAACCGACACATATTATGGTCCAGCTTCAATCAAGTTGAAAAATGGTGCACCTCAACCAGCTGGTGCATTGTTAGTATTGCTTGACTACTACGATCACACTGGTGGTGACGGATACTTCTCCGTTAACTCATACCTTGGTGCTGGTGATGGTGGTATTTCTACAAGACCCGAAACATATTCACAAATTCCATCTTACACAAGTAAGAATGGAACAGCATATAATCTAAGAGATGCTATTGATTTTAGATTGTCAACAGTGAATGCTCAAGCTACATTCCAGTTCAGATACTCCACAACACCAACAACAACAAACAATGCTGGCGCATATTTACCAATCGACTTGTCAAGTTTTACAACAGACTACACACACTATCTTGGTAGAAAAGATATTCTTGTTCTGAGCAAAGACAGTAGCTTCCAACTTATCACCGGTAAAGCATCAAATTCACCTGTGTATCCAACTACACCTGAAGGTGCTTTGTTGATGGCCAATATAAAATTGGATCCATATACAGCATATCTACCAGGTGAAACGACACGTGTATTTCCAAACATGTCATTAGAAAAAGTTCAACACAAACGTTTTACGATGTCAGATATCTCTGACTTACAAACACGTATCAATAACATTGAATACTATACTTCATTAAGCCTGCTTGAAAAACAAGCGGCAGACCTCCAAGTACCAGATAACAATGGTTTGAATAGATTCAAAAATGGTATTCTTGTTGACAACTTCTCCAGTTTTTCTGCCGCAGATTCCGGTAATCTAGACTTCTTTACTAAGATTAACAAGCGTGACACAACTCTTTCTGCTACAGAAACTGTGTTCAATTTGCCATTACAATCCAAAGATATCTTGGCATCTCTTGGTAATCTTTCTCCTGCTAGACAAACTGCGCTCAACTTTAAATATCACTCAAACTCAGGTGGCGCATCAAGCCTAATTACACTCCCATATACTTCTGCAAACTTGGTTATACAGAGGATTGCAAGTAATACTGTTAGTTTGAATCCATTTGCCGTAACAAGTGATGAAGGTATCCTCGATATAAATCCACCAATGGATATGTGGGTATCAACAAGTAAGGATCCAGATATTCTTATCACTGATCCAAACATGACGATTTACCAACAAGGCACAACTCTTAATCAGTTGTCGGCAACAGATTGGCAAACAATTCCTGGAACATCTTTCACGGAAAAAACCCAATCTTCTCGAACAGTAACAGTCTCTAACTATGCAAGTCAATCACAACAAACATTGAGTGGTTACTATGATAAAGTTAACTCGTTGAACGGTACGTACATCACAGACATTTCAGTTCAACCATATATCCGTTCGCAAAAGTTAATCATTCGTGCCAAAGGTATGAAGGTTAACACACCGGTTTCTGCATTCTTTGACGGCATAAACGTAAATCAATATATTGTACAACCAAACATAATTCAACTTGATTCAGTATCTGGTACATTTAATGAAGGTGATATTATTGGTTACTATGTTGGTAGTACATTCACACCAACAGCACGGGTTGTTTCTGCAACAAAACTAAGTTCAACCTCTGTTAGATTGTATGTGTCTTCTGATGCAAACTCCTCAATTTATGCAACAAGTTCAACAATGCAAAACGGACAATTCAATGAATCTGGTTCTTATGTTGGTACAACAGCATCGGGAACATATTCTTCCGCATCAACAAAACAAGTATCACTATCCGGTAAAGTTGCAGGAAGTTCGGGTGGTACAACATCAACAATCGACACAGGTATTACATACAGAAGCGGCGCTACATCTATTACACTAGGTTCCACAGCATCCACAACAGATGGTTTTTATGTTGGTTCAACAATTACTATTACTACATTCAATAGAGCCAAAATTATTACTTCTGTAGTTGGCCAACAATGGAATGGTTTTGGTGGTGATGATTTTGGTGGATGGTTCTCTGATGTTGTTACAGAACAAGTTTCTTATAGTAACAAACAAGAAAAATACACTGCTACTATCACAGCATACAATGGAACAACAAAAGTTGCTACATTGAGTATAACTGTCAACGTATCTTCTGGACAATCATCAGCACTCGGTGATTTAACATCATCATACACATTGACTGGCACATCATTTCTTATTGCACAGGCAACAACATCAGCAAAAGTACCAACACTTTCAACTGATGAACATGGTAATTTTTCTGCCATTTTTGATGTACCGTCTAACTTGTTTAGAACAGGTGACCGAGTGTTTAGAGTTGATAATAGGTCAACAGTTAATGATCCAGATTCGGCTACAACATTCGCACAAGGTGTGTTCACAGCATCATCACTTGCAACAAGAAGTCAGTCTCTGAATTTTGGTGCCACAATTCAAGCGGCAGCTAAGTCTACTGTGTTTGCACAACAATCACAAAAAGATAAAGTGTTAATTAATCGGTACTCATATACGATTGACCCTGTTGCACAGTCCTTCATTATTGACGGAACAACTTATCCAAACGGTGCATTCATCCGTTCTATTAAAGTATATTTCAGATCAAAACCAACAGGAACTTCTTCAGTTCCGGTTAAAATGTTTATGACAGATACTACAAACGGATATCCAACTGGTGTAGCACTTGATAATACTGTTGTTGTTAAGACAGCACAAGAAGTTAATGTTTCCGATAATCCACAATATTTGGATGCAACAACATATACAGAGTTTGTTTTCCCAGCACCTGTGTATATTCGTCCTAACAACCTGTATGCATTTGTATTGCAAACAACCACACCAGATTATACAATTTGGGTTGGCGCACAAAATGCAATTGCTATACCATCAACTGTTAAGAATCTTCCGTCAGACGCAACACCAACAACAATCACAAAGATTGGTGGTTCTCCATACGTTGGTGCATTGTTTGAATCACAAAACGGTATTACTTGGACCGCCGATCAAACTAAGAACATGATGTTTGTTATCGACAACTGCGTGTTCGATGTAGCGGCTTCTCCTGCCGTACAGTTTGTTGTGCCTAAGAAGTTACCACTAAGAAAAGATATTGTATCGGATATTGACTTCTACAAAAACGCCAACACAGTACCTAACGTTTCTGGTGTATACTATGGTAAAGATATGCGTCTGGATGCCGTGAATTTGTCAACAACAGATTTCACACCAACATCCACCAATATATCTTATTCATACACACCAACATTACAGTCCTCATATGTTGCAGGCTCAACGAAGAATGTTATACCAGGAAAATATGGTACAACTATGTCGGAAAACATTTACTTTGATGATGGCGCTGGTTCAAGAGTTTTAGATTCAAACTCAGCCACATCTTTCACAATGACAGGAACGATGACTTCAACAGATCAATATGTTTCACCAGTTCTTTCTGATGACGGCACATCGATCTATGCAATTCGTTTCAACATCAATGATATGGGTCTGGCTAACAACAACATCACCGTAACAAGTGGTAACACAGTTGGTGTAACAGCAAACTACTCATCAACACCACCGGCTGTAACAATTTCTGCACCAACAGCAATCGGCGGCACACAAGCATATGCTACCGCAAACTTGGTATATAATCCAGCCACATCAGGTTATTACGTTGATAAGATCAACGTGACTTCTGCTGGTTCAGGTTACATTCAAACACCAACGATTGCAATTGCATCTAATGGTTCCGTTTCAGCAACAGCAACTATTGCGGGTGAAACTTCTGCCAAAGGTGGTAACGGATTGGCTAGATATATAACTAAGAAAGTTGTGTTGACTCCTGCAACAGACTCCTCGGATTTGAGAGTGTACTATACTGCTTACAAACCATATGGTTCAAGAGTTAATGTGTATTACAAAGTCTTGAGTAGAAATGACACAAGTGAATTTAATGACCAAAATTGGGTGCTAATGACCGACATTGGTGAACAACCAAATTCATACTCATTGAGTCGTTCTGATGTTAGGGAATATGTGGCGGCTCCTGGTGTTGACAATGCGGCCACCAATCAAATCACTTATACAAGTTCAAGTGGTACAACATTTACATCATTCAGTCAATTTGCAATTAAGATTGTTCTGTCAACATCAGATACAACAAAAGCACCTGTTCTGAATGATCTTCGTGTTCTAGCTTTACCATCTGGTTCTGGTTATTGATATGCTGGTTGATGTACAAGATTCAAAATTTGCACGTGATACTTCTTCAATGGCGCTAATCAACAATGATTATTCCGCCAGAGAAGAATATTATTCCAAAGTTAAGATGATGAATGCTCAAAAAAGTCAAATAAATAGTATGAAGTTGGAATTAAATTCATTGAAAACCGACATGCAAGATATCAAAAATTTATTGACGCAATTAATAAGTAAAGGCGGAAATGGCTAATCAAATCACACCCCTAAGTTATGCCAACACGTTTGGCGATTGGGTAGTTACAACGAACCAGGTATTGGCGGAAACCAATGACATAGGTGCAAATAACTATACTAAAAATACAGGAACATTCATTGTCAATTCATCAGGAACTGGTCTACAGGTTGCAAATAATGTAATCATACAAGGACAATTACAAGTAACTGGTACTGGTTCTTCAGCAGTTGTACAAAATGATTTGACAGTTTCAACTGGGGTACTTCGTGCCGCCAACACAACTTTCAATGCATCTGGTTCCCTAGGTCTTAGAGTTGATGGTGCCGCCAACATTGCAAACTTGTTTGTTACTGGTACAGGTGTTGATGCCAAAGGGCTTGCTCTCGTAGTTTCAAACTCCGCAACCATTGGTGCGAACGTAAGGATTGCTGATGGTTTAATTGTTGGTGGTAATACAAGAGTTGCCAATTTAGTATCTAATACATGGGTGCAGACACCAACACTTTATGCTTCTACAAGTTACACACAAAATTTAACTGCAAACTTAGAAATTAATACTGGTTGGGCAAACGTTGCTGGTGCAGTTAATGCTAGATCAATTTCTGCAAACGTATTTGTAAATACTGCCACATTATATACATCAAGTAATGCTTATGTAATGTCACTGAATTCTAATAGTTATGTAACAACTACAGAATCTTTTTCTACTCGTTTACAAGTTGGTAACATGGTTGCCAACACAGGTATTACAACTGCGGCATTGGTTGCTAACACTGGTGTAGTTACAGCAGGCTTAGTTGCCAATAATACTATCGTAACTGCCGGCCTTGTTGCTAACAACACAATCGTAACAGCAGGTTTAGTTGCCAACACTGGTGTAGTTACAGCAGTTCTAGTTGCCAACACATCTATTATTAGTGGTACAATCACTGCCAATACACAACTGAATACAAACACCGCTAACGTTGTGGGATTATTGGATGCTGGCTCTGCTAGAATTGCCACAATTATCGCCAACACATCATTGGTCGGTGGCACAATCACTGCTAACACTATACTCTCTGGTGGTTCCGCAAATATTATCAATGCAATTAATGCATCATCAGCAAACATTATTGGTCTAATGCAGGCTAATACTGGTAATGTTGGAACTCTATCCGCTGTAACAACAGTTGTTGGTGGTACAATCACTGCCAATACACAACTCAATGTTGGTTCAGCCAATGTCGTTAATGGTATTGATGCTGGCTCAGCTAGAATTGGCACCATTGTGGCTAACACTTCTCTGTTAGGTGGTACAATCACTGCCAACACAATATTATCCGCAGGTTCTGCTAACATTATTAATGCTATTAATGCATCATCAGCAAACATTGTTGGTTTAATGCAAGCCAATACAGGTAACGTTGGAACTTTATCTGCTGTAACAACAGTTGTTGGTGGTACGATTACTGCTAACACTGCATTAAATGGTGGTAACTTAAATGTAGCATCTTATGGTAGAATTGCGACAACATTAAATGTCGGTTCAGTATCATCCAACTCCTATGTTACGACACCAATAGTTTATGCGTCTACAATGGTGAATGCAACATCAATTTTTGCAAATTCTTCAATCGAAACACATGATGCGATGGTTAACCATGACTTGACAGTTAAGGGTAACTTCATTATCAATGGTACAACAATTTATGATTCTGATACATTAAACTTAAAAGGTGCTTCACCTATTACAGGTTCTGCAACGGCAGTTTTTGGTGTTAATAGACAAGCAGGATTAGCAACATTCACACCAAATGCACAAATTCAGTTTAATAATGGAACAAGAACATGGGCACTCCGTGATATTGGTGGTGCTGATCCTAACTCAGCATTTATTATTGTTACTGAAAAATATACAGCTAACACAACCAACGCTGGTCTTGTCCAGCTACAAGATTCTATCGATACAAATGCAACAAGAGCATCGACACCTAATGCAGTAAAGTCATACACAGATACTGCTAATACAAACTTGAAATTGTATACAGATGGTAGAGTTACATCGAACGTATTGAATTCTGGTGCCGCAGTTGTCTTTGCACAAGTATATTCGACAACAGTTACAGCAGCCGATCCAGGTAATGGCATATTCAGATTGAATAACCTTACAGTTGGTTCTGCAACTGCTGGTTATTTTGATAATCTAGACACATATGGTAATGACATTTCTGCATTGTTGACCGAGTGGGGACAATCAAATGCGGCAATTAAAGGTTACATCAGACTCTCTGTTTTTGGTGCATCAACAACAAAATATGCAGTATTCTCGGTTTCTTCTGTAACAGATTCTACAGGTTATAGAACTGTTGGTCTCACAAACATTACATCTATAGGTTCATTCACAAACACCGATTTAGTTCTAGTGCAATTCACAAGAGCAGGTAATATTGGACCACAAGGACCTATCGGACCTATCGGACCAACAGGACCACAGGGACCAATCGGACCTATTGGACCTATTGGACCTATTGGACCTATTGGACCAACAGGACCAACAGGACCACAGGGTCCATCTGGACCAACAGGACCACAGGGTCCATCTGGACCAACAGGACCACAAGGACCCATCGGACCCATTGGACCCATTGGACCACAAGGACCTATCGGACCAATCGGACCTATTGGACCCATTGGACCACAAGGACCTATTGGACCCATTGGACCACAAGGACCTATTGGGCCAATCGGACCTATCGGACCTCAGGGACCTATTGGACCAATTGGACCTCTTGGACCTATCGGGCCTATTGGGCCACAAGGACCTCTTGGACCTATCGGGCCTATTGGGCCACAAGGACCTCTTGGACCTATTGGGCCTATTGGGCCACAAGGACCTATTGGACCTATCGGACCTCTTGGACCTATTGGACCTCAGGGACCTATCGGACCTATTGGTCCAATCGGACCAAACTATGCAACAAATGCTAACATACAACTAGGTTATCTTGGTGTCGGTATTGCCAACCCTGGTTCAACATCAGGTACTATCGTAGCATACAATGACATTACTGCGTTTTATTCTTCTGACAAAAATCTGAAGACTAACATCGAAACAATTCCAAATGCATTAGAAATGTTAGATGGAATCCGTGGTGTTTACTTCGACTGGAATGAAACTGCTCAGAGAATGTATCCAGATAGAACTGAACGTGATATTGGTGTTATTGCCCAAGAGATTGAAGAAGTTCTTCCAGTATTGGTGCAAACACGTGACAACGGATACAAAGCCGTTAAGTATGAAAAAATGGTTGCGTTCTTAATTCAAGCTGTAAAGGAATTGAAAGCTGAAGTTGCCGAATTAAAAAGCAAATAAATACCTGAATACCTTAATTTAGAGAGATAAAATGGCAGCAGGTTACACAGAACTATTCCTAGAACAAGGAACATCATTCAACGTTTCATTGACGATTGATGATGTTTCTGGCTCACCTTTTAATTTAACGGGTTATGCGGGAACCGCGCAGATGAGAAAATCATATTACTCATCTAATGCGGCTGCCACTTTTGTGGTTACAACCGGCACACCTTCTGAAGGTATTGTAACTCTATCATTAGAGGCCGCAACGACAGCAAACATTTATCCAGGTAGATACTTGTATGATGTGGTTGTAACATCCGGTTCAACAAGAGCGCGTGTATTAGAGGGAATTGTAAACGTTACACCTCAAGTAACTAAGACGCTTGGAATGTTATAATGACACAAGAAATTGGCAAAGTAAAGGTAAAAGCAAACGTATTACCTTCAACGAATACAGCCACAGGTTCTGTAAAAGTTGGTACGACTCAACTAAATGCACAGAGAGTACAATCTATACAATACTCTGCTGGTGCTGGTGCATCGGCTGCCAATAATGCATTTGAGAAAGCCAATATTGCTTATGATATAGCTGTTGCCGGATATGCACAAGCAAACGTTGCTTACATAACAGGCAATGCCGCATATGCAACAGGAAATGCATCATACACCACAGGCAATTCAGCATATGCGATGGCCAATTTGGCATTCACCACGGGAAATGCCGCTTTTGCACTATCAAACACAATTTATATTTTTGCAAATGCCTCATATGCACATGCGAACGCTTCATACAATAGGGCTAATGCGGCCTTTGTTTCCAGTAATGCTGTATATAATGTAGCTAATGCCGCATATGCTACTGCGAATACATCGTATGACACAGGAAATGCGGCATATGCATACACAAACTCAACATTCATTTTTGCCAACTCAGCATACTCAAGAGCAAACATAGCATTCTTTACTGGTAATGCTTCGTATGCCACAGCAAATGCTGGTTATTCCACGGCTAATGCGGCATATGCAACAGCTAATGCGGCTTATACGGCAGCCAACAATGTAACACCACAGATTCAGCCATCATTTAACCAAGCGAATGCGGCCTATGCTACTGCTAATGCTTCTTACTCTACGGCAAATTCTGGTTATGCAACCTCTAATGCATCATACGCTACAGGGAATGCCGCATATTCGATTGCAAATGCAGGTTACTTAACCGCCAATGCGGCATATGCTACAGGGAATGGCGCTTATGCTACTGCGAATGCATCTTATACAACAGGCAATTCGGCGTATGCTACGGCTAATGCTTCGTTTGTTAGTTCAAATAATAAAGTAAGCAAAGCTGGTGATACGATGACAGGCACCCTTGTCATCAATGTAGCATCTAATCTTGATGCACTAACTGTTTCGAATAATAACATTACTACGATTGCTCTCCGTCCAGATGGTCATTTGGATTTATCCGGTGAAGCAAATGTGCGTGAAAGATTATCAGTTGGTACGGGTTCGTATACAATATTACCAAACTTAATTTCACAGTTTACTGGTAACTCTGCATTATATTCACAAGTCAACCAACAAAACCTAAATCCAAATGGTACTGGTGACTTTGTTATCACCACAAACAACGGTTCAGATACAGTCAACTATGCCGATATAGGTATGGCTGGTAACACGTACAACAATACAACCTTCAATGCGTTCCCGTTTGTAAATCCAAATGATGGTTACTTCTTAATTGTTGGTAATGATTCGCAAAGTTTTGGTGGTAACGTATTCTACGGTACCACAGGTTCAGGTGGCACTTCAAGTTCTGTTGGTGATATTACTTTCATTCAAGGTACAGACTATGCAGAAGCGGCACGTTTTGTCCGTAAACAAGGCCTTGTATTAAAAGGTGGTACTGCATCAACGTCAAACTCAACTGGCGCGCTTGTTGTCAAAGGTGGTATCGGTGCAAACGGAGCTATTCGTGGTGATTCAATTTATGATTTGGGTATTCGAATTGTCGATGTTGCACAAGGTGCTTTTAATAAGGCAAATGCAACCGCATCGGGCGCAAACTCATACACAGATACAGCAAACACAAATCTAAAGTTATATGTTGATGGTAAAATTTCCACCAACGTTGCAACAATAAATGGTTCTATTACTGCTAATGCCGTTTCAGCTAATTCGGTAATTAATACTAACATTACTGCTAACGTAGCAATACTACGTTCTGAAATTTCCACCAACGTTGCAACAATAAATGGTTCTATTACTGCTAATGCCGTTTCGGCTAATTCGGTAATCAATACCAACATATCTGCTAATGTTGCCACTCTACGTGGAGAGATATCATCCAATGTTGCCACCTTACGTGGTGAAATCTCGTCCAACGTTGTTACTTTACGCTCCGAGATTACAGCCAATGCAGTATCAGCGAATTCTGTTATTAACACCAACATATCTGCTAATGTTGCCACTCTACGTTCTGAAATCTCTGCAAACGCCGTTTCAGCCAACTCAGTAATCAACACCAATATATCGGCTAATGTGGCCACTCTACGTGGTGAAATTACTGCTAATGCTCTTTCGGCTAACTCGGTAATTAACACCAACATATCAGCCAACGTAGCAACGATACGTTCTGAGATTACATCTAATGTTTCTACATTAAATGGTTCTATTACCGCTAATGCGGCTTCGGCTAATTCAGTTATTAATAGTAGAATTTCATCAAACATTTCTTCCGTGTTTGCTCAAGCAAATGCGGCTTATGCTCACGCTAATGCCGCTTACAATACAGCCAATACTGGCGGTGGTGGAGGTAGTTCTGCCGCTGTATATGACCAGGCTAATGCGGCTTATGCACATGCAAACTCTGCATACTCAGTAGCAAATACAAAGTTCTCATCTTCTGGTGGTACAATCACCGGAACAGTATACATCACTCAAGACTTGAATGTTTCCGGAAACTTAACAATAAGTGGTAACACAACATCAATCTCTGCAAATAACTTAGAGATTAATGATTCATTAATTTATTTGGCAAATAACAATTCAAGTAATGTTCTTGATATTGGTGTTGTTGGACATTTTATTACAACACGTTATCAACACACTGGTGTTGTACGTGACCATAATGATGGTACATGGAAGTTTTTCTCTAACGTAGTTAATGAACCAACTACGACAGTAAACTTTGATGCTAATACAATTTACGATAAGATCAAAGTTGGTGGTATCGATACACCATATGCAAATGTAAATGGTACAGACATATTAGTGTATTCAACATCTGCATATTCAACTGTTAATTCTTCGATAACAAATACGAATTCATACATTGCATCTAATGTAGCAACTCTACGTGGAGAAATTACTGCTAATGTTGCCACGATAAACGGTTCAATTGCCTCTAACGTAGCCACTCTGCGTTCTGAAATAACAGCGAATGCCATTTCCGCAAATGCGGTAATCAATAGTAGTATATCTTCTAATGTTGCCACGATAAACGGTTCAATTAGTTCCAATGTAGCAATACTTCGTTCCGAAATTACTGCTAATGCTGTATCAGCCAATTCGGTAATTAATACTAACATTACTGCTAACGTAGCAACACTTCGTTCCGAGATTTCGGCTAATGCTCTTTCAGCTAACTCGATAATAAACACCAACATATCGTCTAACGTAGCCACACTCAGAGGTGAAATTAGTTCAAACGTTGCGACATTAAACGGTTCAATAACATCAAACATATCCACAGTTCGTTCTGAGATTACAGCCAATGCGGCATCAGCTAACTCGGTAATTAACACCAACATCTCCGCTAACGTTGCTACGTTGAGAGGTGAAATTACTGCCAATGCTATATCCGCTAACTCGGTAATTAACACCAACATCTCCGCTAACGTTGCAACTCTCCGTGGTGAAATTACGGCTAATGCAACATCAGCCAATTCTGTTATTAATACTAACATTTCAGCTAATGTGGCAACTCTCCGAGGAGAAATCTCGGCTAATGCTACGTCTGCTAATTCTGTTATCAATACGAATATCTCTGCTAACGTGGCCACTCTACGTGGAGAGATTTCTTCCAATATTGCTACACAAAATACGTTCACACAAGCCGCATTTAATAGAGCAAACACGGGACTAACATCGGCTGTAACATCACTCACAGCAAACTCAAACACAAGAATTACACAGTCTGCAACAACAGGTGTAGTCACGTTTGACCTTGCTACGATTGGTACAATTACTCCAGGAACATATACATATCCATCAATTCAAGTTGATGCGTATGGTAGAACAACAACAATATCGTCACAGACACCAGTTACATCGATAACTGCAAATTCTTCTTCTAGAATTACACAGTCTTTAACCTCTGGTGCTGTCACATTTGACCTTGCAACATCCGGTGTATCTGCTGGCACTTACGGTTCTGCAACATTAATTCCAACAATCACAGTTGATACTTACGGCAGAGTTACTTCTGCATCAAACAACTCAATTTCAACTACAATCAATCTTGTTGCAAACACTGGCTCTGGTACAGTATCAGGTGGTGGAACATTAGCTGTCAACGGAACAAATTCGATTGCAACATCAGTTTCTTCTGGAACATACACAATTACCAACAACGGTATTCTATCGTTCAACACAAGAACAGGTGCAGTAACACTCACATCTTCTGATGTTACTACTGCACTTGGATACACTCCAATAAACAAAACAGGTGACACAATATCTGGTAGTTTTACTGGCATCACAAACCTTGGTGCAAACACAGTAACACATACACACGGTGCAAGAACATCTACAACATTTACAACAGCATCGACTGCACAAGTTGCTATTGATTCTTTTGATAGAACTGTATATCGTTCTGCAAAATATCAGGTACAGATGACTTCCGGTTCTTCATATCATATGATTGAATTGATTCTTATACACGATGGTACAACAGTATATCTCTCACAATACGGTGAAATATTTTCAACGGCATCTCTAGGAACATTTGATTCAACGATCACAGGTTCAACACTCAGTTTATTCGTAACGGCAGCTAACGCAATCACAACGGTTAAGATGATACGTGATGTTATAAATATCTAATTAACAAAAATAATAACTGAGGGGAAGTGAACCTTGGCAACGTCATCAAAGTTTGTAGTAAAGAACGGCTTAACAGTTGGTTCTACAGACGTAATAAATTCTTCAGGTCAATGGACCGGACCTAATTCTGGATTGATCGGACCTCAGGGTCCAACAGGCGCAACCGGACCTCAAGGTCCAATCGGACCTATTGGACCCATCGGACCACAAGGACCCATTGGACCAATTGGACCTATTGGTATAACAGGACCACAAGGACCCATTGGTCCAATCGGACCTATTGGACCCATCGGGCCACAGGGACCTATTGGTCCAATCGGACCAATCGGTGCAACAGGACCACAAGGACCTATCGGACCAATTGGACCCATTGGACCAATCGGGCCAACAGGACCTCAAGGACCAATTGGTCCAATCGGACCAATCGGCATTCAAGGTGTAACAGGACCACAGGGTCCAATCGGACCCATTGGACCTATCGGACCAATTGGTGTTGGTTATGATGGCGTCACATCAACAACATCAGCCACACCTTCAACTGGTGGAACTATTGTTCTCACCACGAATAAGCAGGGTGCTTTTGCTACAGGCTCCAGAGTTCGTGCTATTAATACTACTTCAAATTTATTTGAGGGAATAGTAACGATTTCAAGTGGTACAAACTTCTCAATTGCAACGGACTTTAGTATTGGTTCAACACTAGCATCTTCTTGGACTATTGTTGACGCTGGTGCCAGAGGTGCTACAGGACCTCAAGGTCCAATCGGACCTATCGGGCCTATCGGACCAATTGGACCACAGGGACCAATCGGACCAATTGGGCCTATTGGACCCATCGGGCCACAGGGACCTATTGGTCCAACAGGACCTCAGGGTCCAATAGGCCCGATTGGACCTATCGGACCAATCGGTAATACTGGACCACAAGGACCAATCGGACCTATTGGCCCTATTGGTCCTGCATCTTTTGCCGCCACTTCAGTTAATGCCAGTGAATCAACTGGCATACAGTCGAGTTATTCAGCGGCCATCAATACCACAACACCTGCAACAGGAACTTATGGAATAAACTTTTCTGGTGGTGGTACCGCAGACTACGCACAAGGTATTACTTGGGCATGGTCCACTTCTGGATCACAAGCGGGTATATATGTTCAGTCATCTGGTTCTTATGGAACCAAAATGTATTTTGCAACGACAGATTCGTTTGCAACAGGTTCTAAAACGTCAATGTCTATTGACCATGCTGGTGTAGTTCTAACCACACGAAATTACCTTCAAGCCGCAGGTTCCCTTCGTGCTCCAATCTTTTACGACAGCAATGACACTGCTTATTACATAGACCCCGCATCTTCAACAACATCATTTTATATGAATGGTGGGATGGTAACAACCGCGGCCGGCGGTACTATACTAATGAGACACCTTGTTTCTGAAGTTGATGCTTGGCTGTTTATGGAAAATGCCGTGAACTGGGGAGTGTACTGGAAAAATAATCCATCCGGAAACCACACATTTGGTGGATATACAACAATCGGTGCTGAATTGGTGGGTATGTCTGCGGCTAATGCTAGTGGTAATGGTGTTCCAACTACAAATTTTGTAGGCGACACATCAGCAATTGCTCAATGGATGTTGTCTAATTATACTGGGTATATATGGTCGGCTAGCACCATATTTGCGGCGGGTGATATGCGTGCGCCAATTTTCTACGATAGCAACAACACAGCTTATTACGCAGACCTAAACAATACTGGTACTGCATTAAGTATTGCTGGTAACATAGTTTTTGGAGCTTCCAACCCATCTATTACAGCGTCCAGTTATATTACTATGTCTGGCGGTGCGTACTTTAGTGGCAGTACGGTGTACATGGAAGCCAACATTAAAGCGCGTGGCGGTATAGGTAACGACACCGCGGCGGCTTTAACTTTAACTGGCGGCACTAGTGGGTTTACACAGATTAATGGGTCTGCGCGTTCACCAATCTTCTATGATTCCGACGACACAGCATACTTTATAGATGGGAACAGTATTTCATCTTTATATGGTCTCGTCATTCGCGGTGAATATGGCCCAACGTCTACAACTAATCAACTTTTTCTTTGGGGTTCTGGTACTACAACATCAGCAATTGGGTTTAAATCCAATGGCGGGTATTTTACAAACCCAACAGGAAACGGTGACGGCTACAACACATACCTGACAATGGATACTGATGGTCGTGGTTGGGTATTTCGTAGAGGTACTGGGGGTACAGATTTTACTGCGGCTGTTACATCAGGATGGATTTTAAACAATGGTATTTGGCAAGCCAATGCCTCAATGCGGGCACCAATCTTCTATGACTCCAACGACACAGCTTATTATGTAGACCCAAATTCAGAAACTCGTCTTTACTACACAAGCGTTAATGTCGGACAAGAAGCCCCGGGTGGAGCAAACGGTAGTAATCTTGGTTTAATCCTACGCGGTAACTACAACAGCAATACTTGGGCGCATAAGTTACACAAGTACGACAATGGCGGCGGCGTTCCG
>Ga0114964_10000081_pt1 | contig 66189 bp, 67 predicted proteins | sample C_131016_MF_Meta_FD_92638 | JGI IMG/M metagenome (GOLD analysis project Ga0114964, IMG submission 92638) | Freshwater microbial communities from Lake Croche, Canada to study carbon cycling - C_131016_MF_MetaG | ecosystem: Environmental > Aquatic > Freshwater > Lake | place: Lake Croche, Canada... | reverse complement strand
TTTTGGATACTGCGGTTCTACAGCAGTTGGTGAATAACCAGCAGGCCTGTCACTGAGCGTCCTCAGCAGGCGATGCCGACAGCAAGGTGGTCAAGCCACTGGAGACCATGGCGAGCATCCAGAAAGCAAAGAAGGACCAGCTGTAAACGGCTTGACGCGACAGGGCAAAGGGATGGCCAAACCATTGCAGATCCTGCGGATCCACGAACGTAAAAACCAAAGCCTCTAACATACAGGCCACCCCAAAAGCGGGCCAAGCTATCCACATTATTCTTTGAGCCAGCATGGTGTTTCCTTTGTGTTCATACCTTGTCTGCGTTGTGTTCATCTGTCAGGGTTTGACAGGCACCGCACCGGTTGCCGCATGGTTGCGCGCTGTCATGGCAGGCGCCAAACTCGCACTGGCACCTGCTTGACTCTGTGCAACAGAGTCGGTTTCAAGCACGGTATTGGGCGAACGCCATGCCAAATACAAAGTCATGAAACTGGCCACGACCACAACAGCAGGTCCGGCAATCACCATCCACACATGGCCAAATTTCCACCAAGGCTGCGCCAGATGATCGGGCGTTTTGGCAGTTGAAATTGAAGTCGACATTTTCGGCATACTTTCAAATTCAGGTGTCCGTCAGCGGGGCACCAAGAAAACAGATTTTTCGACAATTTTTTCACTTGGCGAACCCGAGGTGATGCTGAAGTGAATCGGATGTGAGCCTGCCGCTATGGCACCGTAAGGCAGTTGCAAACGGACCGAAATCCATTGGGACTCGGTCGATGCAACGGTCACTTGGTCGTCGGTCACCAAGGTCAAGCCCGGTAGGCCATGTGCGGCAATGGTAAAGCGCTGCTCTTGCTCGGCTGCATTCATGATCTGCAAGCGGTAGTTGTTCTCTATTTTTCCGCCTGCCACGATCCGTGCCAAAGAGGCGCGATCGCGCACCACATCCACTTTAAAGGGCGAGCGCATGGCCAAGCTCACCCCCACCGCGATCACAATCGTCCACAAGATCAGGGTATAGATCCACACACGGGGCCTGAAAATGCGCAGGAGCACCTGGGCATGCGTCCAGCCTTGCTCGATGGCATGCTGCGTGGAATATTTGACCAAGCCCCGTGGGTAGCCCATTTGGTCCATCACCCCATCGCACACATCTGCACAGGCACCACATCCAATGCATTCGTATTGAAGACCCTTGCGAATATCAATGCCCGTGGGACATACTTGAACGCACAGCGTGCAGTCTACGCAAGCACCTAAATTCAAAGTCGCCGTGTCTGCTTTTTTACGGCGTGCACCACGCGGTTCTCCCCGCTGTTCATCGTAGGTCACGATCAAGGTGTCTTTGTCAAACATGGCACTTTGAAACCGTGCATAAGGGCACATGTACTTGCACACTTGCTCACGCATAAAGCCTGCGTTACCGTAGGTGGCAAAGCCATAAAAGAAAACCCAAAAGACCTCCCAAGACGACATATGGCCTGAGAAAAATTCCATCCCCAAGGCACGAACAGGCGTGAAGTAGCCCACAAAAGTAAAACCTGTCCACAGAGACAAGCTGATCCACAAGAAATGTTTGTACCATTTTTTGACCAACTTCTCGAGGGACATGGGCGAATCATCCAAGCGGATACGGGCGCTGCGATCACCTTCGACCTGGCGTTCAATCCACATGAAAATTTCGCTGTAAACCGTCTGTGGGCAGGCATAACCGCACCACAAGCGGCCCGCGACCGCTGTGAACAAAAACAAGGACAGTGCGCAGATCACAAGCAAGGCGGTCAGATAGATAAAGTCTTGTGGATACAAGACAATGCCCAAAATGTAAAACCGCCGTGCACCCAAATCGAAAAGAACCGCTTGACGCTGTCCCCATTCGAACCAGGGTAGGCCGTAAAAAACAAGTTGCGTGACCAACACCATCACCCAACGCCACTTGGCAAACAAGCCCGTGACGCTGCGTGGATAAATTTTTTGATGCGCCACATACAGCGAATTGAATTCCTCTGTATCCTCCTGGGCCGTCATGGCCAAAGGATAAACAGGGATGATCTTGGGTACAGATCCAGTGTTTTTTTTCAAGCCCTTGTCCCTCCCAAAAGTATCAATTTATGGGACAGCAGGCGCAACCGCAGCGGCACCTTTTTGGGACAAACCCCAGACGTAGGAAGCCAGAACATGAATTTGACCATCGGTCAACTTGTCTGCTTGTGCTGGCATCTGATTTATCTTGCCATTGTTGATTTTGTCCACGATAGCGGCCTCCCCCCCACCGTGCAACCAGATGTCGTCGGTCAAGTTAGGGGCCCCCAAGGCTTGATTGCCTTTGCCGTCCAGGCCATGGCAGGCGGCGCAAGCACCAAACTTGGATTTGCCCAATGAAGCGCGCAGCGAATCGCTCGGACTGCCGGACAGGCTGAGCACATAATGCGCCAGATTACGGACGTCGTCAGGTGTGCCAACAGACGCCGCCATGGGTGGCATCTGACCGATGCGACCTTTTGTTAAACTTTCATTGATCTTCTCCGGCGTGCCACCGTGCAACCAATCGGTATCTGTCAAATTCGGAAAGCCTTTGCTACCCCGCGCATCGGAGCCATGGCACTGGGCGCAGTTGTTCATGAACAAGCGATCGCCCATGGCCATGGCCTGTGGGTCCTTGGCCACGTCTTCGGGCGGCATGCCAGCAAAACGGGCATAGATGGGCTCGACTTCTTTGTTGCCTTGCGCCACCTCGGCCTCGTACTGCCCGATGGATGTCCAGCCGAGTTGGCCCGCCAAGCTGCCCAAGCCAGGGTATAAAACCAAGTACAACAATGAAAACACAATGGTCATGAGAAACAAGCCGACCCACCAACGGGGCAGTGGATTGTTCATTTCGCGCAGATCGCCATCCCACACATGACCGGTGGTGCTGTCATGGGCCGTCATGGCTTTGGCTTTGCCGCTGAACCACAGCAGCAGCAAACAGGCAAAGATGCCAACCAGCGAAATGCCAGCCACATACAGTGACCAGAAATTGCTTGTGAAGTCACTCATTTCGATTCCTTTTGATAGTCCTTTCGCAAGACAAGCTCAGTCGTCTTGGCGGAAAGGCAATTGGGCTGCTTCGTCAAATGCGGCTTGATTACGGCGCGACCAAGCCCAGGTCACGATCCCGATGAACACCCCAAAGGTGACCACGGTGACCAAGGCGCGCAAGCTGTTGATGTCCATGCTCACTCCTTATTTGCGGTGAATACCTAAAACCTGCAGGTAAGCGATGACCGCGTCCAACTCGTTCTTGCCTTTGACGTCGTCAGAGGCTTTGGCGATTTCCTCATCTGAATAAGGGGCACCCAAAGTACGCAGACCTTTCATGTGCACGGCTAAGCTGGCGGCATCTACCGGACTTTCTTGCAGCCAGGAATAAGCGGGCATGTTCGACTCCGGCACCACATCGCGTGGATTCGCCAAGTGAATGCGATGCCATTCATCGCTGTACTTCGCACCCACCCTGGCAAGGTCAGGACCCGTGCGCTTGCTGCCCCATTGGAAGGGGTGGTCATACACCGACTCACCTGCGACGGAGTAAGGTCCGTAACGCAAAGTTTCGGCACGGAAAGGACGGATCATCTGCGAGTGGCAGTTGTAACAACCCTCACGCACATAAATATCCCGGCCAATCACCTGCAAGGCGGTGTAGGGCTTGAGGCCCGGAATCGGTTCGGTCGTGGACTTTTGAAAGAACAAAGGCACGATTTCGACCAAGCCACCAAACAAGAGAACCAAGAGGATCAAGACGATCATCAAGAAATTACTGGTTTCAATCTTTTCGTGGGACAGACCGCTGCCTGTTGGATTTTGATCGGACATTGTGGTCACTCCTTAAGCGTGTGCGGTGAGAACGGGAATCTGGACATCCACAGCACGACCCCTTGTTGCGGTTTTGAGTGTGTTCCATAGCATCAGCACCATGCCGCCAAGGTACAAGAGGCCGCCAACCAAGCGCAACACATAGAACGGAAAGGTGGCTTTGACGGATTCCACAAAGGTGTAGGTCAAGGTACCGTCTGTGTTGACAGCGCGCCACATCAGGCCTTGCATGACACCGGCGATCCACATGGCTGCGATGTAAATCACGATGCCAATCGTGGCCGCCCAAAAGTGAATTTCAATGGCCTTGACGCTGTACATCTGCTTTTTGCCAAACAGACGCGGAATCAGGTAATACATAGAGCCCATGGTCACCAGCCCCACCCAACCCAAGGCGCCCGAGTGCACATGGCCCACGGTCCAATCGGTGTAATGCGATAAGGCATTGACTGTTTTAATGGACATCATCGGACCTTCGAAGGTCGACATGCCGTAGAAAGACAGCGACACGATCAAGAATCGCAAGATCGGATCGTCACGCAACTTGTGCCATGCGCCAGACAGGGTCATGACGCCATTGATCATGCCGCCCCAGCTGGGCGCCAACAATATCAAGGAAAAGACCATGCCGACAGATTGGGTCCAATCGGGCAAAGCGGTGTAGTGAAGATGGTGAGGGCCCGCCCACATGTAGGTGAAAATCAAAGCCCAAAAGTGAACGATCGACAAGCGATACGAGTAAACAGGACGCTCAGCTTGCTTGGGGATGAAGTAGTACATCATCCCCAAAAAGCCTGCCGTCAAAAAGAAGCCGACTGCATTGTGGCCATACCACCATTGCACCATGGCATCTTGCACACCCGCATAGGCCGAATAGGATTTCATCCAACCCACGGGCAAAGCCGCGCTGTTGACCAAGTGCAGCAGGGCTACCGCGATGATGAAGGCGCCAAAGAACCAATTCGCAACGTAAATGTGACGCACCTTGCGGGTACCCAAAGTGCCAAAAAAGACGATGGCGAAACTCACCCAAACCAAAGTGATCAGAATATCGATTGGCCATTCAAGCTCGGCGTATTCTTTCCCACTGGTGTAGCCCATAGGCAATGAAATGGCGGCCAGCACAATCACCAGCTGCCATCCCCAAAAGGTGAAAGCGGCCAATTTATCGCCGAACAGACGCACATTGCAGGTGCGCTGCGCCACGTAGTACGCGCTGGCAAACAAGCCGCATCCGCCGAATGCAAAAATCACGGCGTTTGTATGCAAGGGTCGCAAGCGACCGTAGCTCAACCAAGAAATACCGAAGTTCAGCTCAGGCCATGTCAACTGGGCAGCAATGATCACGCCCACCAACATGCCCACAACGCCCCAAACCACCGTCATGATGGCGAACTGCCGAACAACGGTGTCGTTGTAGACAGTGGCTTGCGCATTGCCAAATTTCATTTTCACCTCTTCTTGAAAAATTCAACCTGAGTATGGAAGGCTGACATCGACAGACACTTGATACAGATCAATCGCCACGCAGAATTCGCTCACCTTCCGCCTCAATGTCTTCAAATTGGCCACGGTGAATGGCCCACCATAAACCCGCCAAAATGACAAAAACAAGGGCGACCGACAAGGGAATCAATAAAAATAAAATATCCATGCCTCAATCTTTCAGTTGTGCGCTCAGGTCAGTCGACAATCGCAAGGCATTGAGCACCACACTCAAGGAGCTGAATGCCATGCCCAGACCCGCCAGCCAAGCCGGCAACCAACCCAAGATCGCCAAAGGCACACAAGCGGCGTTGTAAAAGGCCGCCCAGGCCAAGTTTTGATGGACCACGCGCAGGGTCAAACGACTGCGTGCCCAAACAGAAATCAAAACGCCCAACTGGGCACCCAACAGGACGAAATCAGCTTTGGATTGGGCCAGCGGAACGGCTTGCCCCAAGGCAAAGGAAACGTTGGCGCCTGCCAGAACAGGACCGTCGTTGAGTCCATCGCCGACCATGGCGACTTGGTGGCCTTGCGCTTGGAGCCCTTGGAGTAGCGCCAATTTATCTTGAGGGCGACACCCCCCTCTTGCATCGGTGATTCCAACCATGCGCGCGACCTTTTGCACCGCAGCATCGCCATCTCCAGACAACAGCATCACATGCAGTCCTTGTTGGATGAAGGCCTGTACCGTTTCTCGCGCATCGCTGCGAATTTCTTCTTGTAACTCAAAGGTCGCGAGCCATCCTGTTTCATCGGCCAGCACGGCACGCAAAGCCAGAGATGCAGTCAAATTGACGCCGCAAAAGCACCCGGAACCCAATCGCAACTTACCGCTCGGCACCATGAAATTGGGCTGAGTGGCAGGGCCCACCAGCCCTTCAACGCCCTCTCCAGCTCTTTCTTGCATGTGGCTCACTTGCAATGACTCCCAATCCGCCAGTTGCTGGGTCTTTGAAGCCTCTTGGCGCGAGGCCGAACAGAGGGCGCGCGACACAGGGTGCAAGGAGTGACGCGCCAGTGCACCGGCCCAAAACAAAGCCTGCGCAGGGCTCAGACCCTCTCGGGTTTGCACGGCGGCCAGCACAAAAGCATCCTGGGTCAGGGTGCCAGTTTTATCAAATACCACGGTATCCACCGAGGCCAAAGCTTGCATGCCCTGTAAGGTACGCACCAAAACACCGCTGCGCGCGAGGGCTCCCGCACTGGCCAACATGGCCGCTGGTGTAGCCAATGACAAAGCACAAGGACAGGTCACGATCAAAACCGCGACCGCCACCATCAGCGCATGGGCAGGGCTTTGCGGCCACCAGAAAATGGCCGCACCCAAAGCAGCCAGCAGCACAAATCCTAAAAATGGCTTGGCCCACCGATCCGCCACCATGGCGATCTCAGGTTTGGACACGGAAGCACTTTCCATCCATGCCACGATGTGCGCAAATCTTGTCGCTGCGCCCACCTGGGTGACACGCACCTGAATGGGTGCAGAAAGGTTGTGACTGCCCGCAATCACGTCACTACCGATCCCGCGAGACAAGGGCCGCGATTCACCGGTCAGCAAGGCTTCATCCACCTGCGAAAGACCGTCAATCACCAGGCCATCGGCCGCAATGGATTCACCGGGCAAGATCAAAAGCACATCCCCAACGACCAAACGTCGAATGGCTGTGCGCTCCCAAAGCCCGCTGTCCGTCTTCCTGTTGACGCTGCTGGGGAGCCGGTTCATGACCGCTTCCAAAGCACCCGCAGTTCGGTTGCGCAAACGCAATTCGAGCCCACGACCGGTCAACAAGAAAAAAACGAACATGGTCAAGGAGTCGAAATAAACCTCACCACCCAAAGGTCCTGCAGGTTCAAACGTAGCCCAAGAGCTCACGATGAAAGTCACGGCAATACCGATGGCCACAGGCAAATCCATACTGACTCGGCGTTGACTCACATCACGCCAGGCACTGGCAAAGAAGGGCCGACATGAGAAAAACATCACCGGCAAGGACAGGACCCAAGAAGCCCATCGCAATAATTGAACCATCTCTGGCGTGATGTCGCCCGGCTTGGACAGGTAGGCAGGCGTGGCATACATCATCACTTGCATCATGCAAAGGCCCGCAACACTCCAGCGCCACAAGAGTTGCCGCGCATCCGAGCGCCGCTGTGCATGGGCAACGGCGTCATTGGCGGGGACAACTTTGTAACCGGCCTTTTCGGCTGCCGCCATCCATTCAGATGGACGGGTTTGGGCATCTGTCCATTCAACCAAACCGCGGTGACTGGTCGCACTGACCTGCACAGCACCAACGCCAGGCACCGCCTTGAGCGCGTCTTCGATGTTGATGGCGCAAGCAGCGCAATGCATGCCTTCAAACACCACACTGGATTGCCACACATGGGGGTGTTGACGCAATGACTGACTGAATGACGACCACTCCTGGGGATCATCGAACAAGGACAAGGGGACGGCAGCGGTGAACAACATCGGCTCACGGTAAATGGAAACACTTGACAGCAACTTGATCCAAGTCAAGGCGCAAGTTGTCTAAAGGCGTAGCCTGAAGTTTCTTTCCAAACTTTCCAAGGAGATTTTCATGTACAAACGAATTCTTGTGGCCACCGATGGCTCTACGCTTTCCAAAAAAGCGGTGACCAACGCCATCGGTTTGGCCGCCGCCTGTGGTGCGGAACTTGTCGCCCTGAAGGTGGTTCCTCGTTACCCTCAGGCCTATTTTGAAGGCAGCATTCCGCTGTCTGTCGATGATGTCAGTCGCGTGGAAAAGCAATGGACCGATGCCGCGCAGGCCGCAGTCGATGCGGTCGTGAAGTCTGCCATCCACAAAAATGTCCAAGCCAAAGGCATCACGGCCAAATCAGATGTGGTCTCGGATGCGATCATCGCTGCAGCCAAAAAACAAAATGCCGACTTGATCGTCATGGCCTCTCACGGGCGCAAGGGCATCAAGCGCTTGTTGCTGGGCAGTGAAACCCAACAAGTCTTGACGCACTCGCACATCCCGGTGCTGGTTTTGCGCTGACCGCAAACAGCGCAGGGCGTGGTATCTAGACGATGCCTTCGCCGCGCAGCTTGGCAATGGCTGCTTCATCCTTGCCCAGGGCGCGCAAAACCTCTTCGGTGTGCTGGCCCAAGGTGGGTGGGGCGAGCTTGTGCGCAAGGGGTGTGCCCGAAAAGCGCATCGGACTGGCCACCAAGGGCATCTTGCCTGCCACCGGATGGTCCAGCTCGATTTTGATCTTGCGTGCTTTGACCTGGTCTTCTTCGAACACTTGCGCAATCGTATTGATGGGGCCATTGGGCACCCCGGCCGCTTCGAGGGCTTGAACCCAGTCTTTGGTCTTTCGCGTAGAGAAAATCGCCTGCAGCAGGCGGGTGATCTCAACCCGGTTTTCAACCCGTTTGCCATTGCTTGAAAAGCGCGGATCCTCAGCCAGTTCGGTGCAACCCGCCACAGCACAAAATTTGCGGAACAGGTTGTCATTGCCGCAAGCCAGGATCACGCTGCCATCGGCTGTTTTGAACGGCTGGTAAGGCACGATGTTCGGGTGCAAGTTACCAATGCGCGAAGGCGGCTTGCCGGTGGCAAAGTAATTGCTGTTCTGGTAGCTCATCAAGGCGATTTGGGAGTCCAGCAGCGCCAGATCAAGATGCTGCCCCTGGCCTGTTTCGGCGCGACTGGCAATGGCGGCGCAAATGGCAATTGACGCATACATACCGGTGATGATGTCGGCCACCGGCACACCTGCGCGCTGCGGGCCGCCCCCAGGCGCGCCATCGGGCTCACCGGTGACGCTCATCATGCCGCCCATGCCTTGGATCATGAAATCGTAGCCCGGGTGCTCACGGTAGGGCCCGGTTTGGCCAAAGCCGGTGAGGGAGCAATAAATCAAACGCGGATTGATTTTGGCCAGATCTTCATAACCCAAGCCGTAGCGCGCGAGGTCGCCAAACTTGTAATTCTCTATCAGCACATCCGCGCGTTCAGCCAGTTCGCGGACGATGGCCTGCCCCTGCGGATCCGAAATGTTCAAGGTGATGGACTTTTTGCCCCGATTGGCCGAGGTGTAATAAGCCGACTCACGCGTGTCATTGCCCTGCGCGTCTTTGATCCAGGGCGGGCCAAAGGCGCGGGAATCATCACCGATTTTGGGCCGCTCAACCTTGATCACCTCGGCACCCAAGTCGGCCAAATTCTGCCCTGCCCATGGGCCAGCCAGCACGCGGGAGAGATCGAGAACACGAATATGGGACAGAGGTCCTGACATGTGAGAAATCCTTTTAAAAGCCTGCGCAGCAGGTCAATCCAGTTTGGCGCCGGAGGCTTTGACCACTTGCGCCCATTTACGTAATTCAGATTTGATAAAGGCGTCAAACTGAGCGCCCGTCAAATTGGGAAACTCTGCACCCTGACTGGCCCAAACGGCTTTGGCCTCATCGGTCAGACAGGCCTTGCGCACTTCATCCACCGCATGGGTTTGCACCTCCACGGGCGTACCCTTGGGCGTCCATAAACCATACCAGGTGCTGACGGTGTAGTCAGGCAAACCCAATTCAGCGGAACATGGCACATCAGGAAAGGCAGGGCTGCGCTTGGCACCCGAGACCATCAGCGCCTTGATGCGGCCGCCTTTGATGTGGGCTGCCGATGACCCCAAGCCATCGAACATCATGTCCACATTGCCCGCAATCAAGTCCTGCAAAGCAGGGCCTGCACCGCGGTAGGGAATGTGGGTGATGAAGGTCTGCGTCTGCAGCTTGAACAGCTCGCCGGCCAAATGGTGCGAGGTGCCGCCACCGGCGGACCCGTAGTTCAAACGGCCAGGGTTTTTCTTGACGAATTCGATGAACTCTTTGAAATTCGCAGCCGGCACTTTTTTGGGATTGACCACCAACACTTGCGGCACATTGGCCACCAAGATCAATGGCACCAAATCACGCTCCAAGTCATAGTCCAGCTTGGGGTACATGAAGGGCGCAATCGTGTGATGCACGGCGCCCATGAACAAGGTGTAGCCATCTGGCGCCGCCTTGGCGGCAATGCCCGCACCCAAAGTGCCCCCTGCCCCACCCCGGTTGTCAATGATCAACTGCTTGCCCGTGAGTTTGGAAAATTGCGCGGACAGGGGCCGTGCAAATGCATCGGTGCCGCCGCCTGCAGGAAAAGGCACGATCATCGTCACGGGTTTGGTCGGCCAAGTGGCTTGGGCCCCAGCGGGTAAGCTGCCCCCGATTGCACAAGCGCCAGCCCACTTGATGAGCGTGCGGCGATGGGTCAAGGCGTTGGTATTTGTCATTGTATTTGTCTCCTGATGAATCAATCGGATGGCGCGCGGGTTTGGAAAAAACTAAAAATAAAGGCTCACAACATCGTCAGAAACAGGGATCTTGCCGGCATCCAGCATCTTGCGGTGGCTGTCAATTTTACGCAAATCGTACAGGTAGTTGACCATCAAGCCATACGACTGTTTGACACCTTTGGCAGACAAGTCCGCAGACCAGTGGATCCGCTCTACCCGGGCGCCGTTGCCCAAGTGAAACCGTGCTACCGGGTCCGACAGACGCCCCTCTGTCATCTCTTTACCAAGATAGTAGGCGGCACAACCGAGCAGCCAAAGCCGCAGAACCGAGCGCTCTGGCAAGGTGGTGATTTGATCGAGTGCCGACATGACGTGCTCCGCTGAAGCGGGCTCAAATCCAACTGCGCGGCCCAAATGGGCGCGCATTTTTTCTGGTGTTTGATGGAACATTTTGGCCGCGTTACGGCCCATCCATTGCCTGAACCCCGGTATGGGTGACAAAGTCGCAAATGTTTTGAGTTTGGGAAAATCATCCCGCAAAGTTTCAACCACCCGCTTGATCAAAGAGTCGCCAAAACTAACGCCCTTGAGACCTGTTTGGGTGTTGCTGATGGAGTAAAAAATTGCCGTCTTTGATTTGCTCAAATCCACCGCTTCAGCGGACTCGTCCAACAAGGGGCTGATGCTGGAGGCGATTTCATCCATGAAGGCGACCTCCACAAAAATCAGCGGCTCATCAGGCAGGCGGGGGTGAAAAAATCCGTAACACCGCCGGTCCGAGTCCAGCCGGTTTTTGACATCTCCCCAGCTCTTGATGTCGTGGACGGCTTCGTATTTGATGAGCTTTTCCACCAGGCTGGCGGGTGAATCCCAACTGATGCGGCGCAACTCCAAAAAGGCCACATCAAACCAGGTGGTGAACAAATTTTCAAGCTCGGCCTCCAAGGCCAAGATCCGTTTATTGCCTTTGAGCGCGGGCAACAATTCAGCGCGCAAATCCACCAAAAACCGCATGCCTTCAGGGAATACGGCAAAGCGCTGCAGCAGGCGGGTGCGCGGCGACACCAAGGCTTTGCGCATGCGTATCTCAGCCACACCTTCGTCGGGGGTACCGACAGCGGCTTCATACTGTTCACGCGCGGCTTTGACTTTGGTCGCATCGGGTGCAAATTGCTCACTCATCAGCAACCAACAATCTTGTCTTTGCAAGGGCGTGGCCTTGCTGTACCACATGGCTACGCCCTTGGCTCGGCGGCCACCTTCGACTTCACTCACCCCAGGGTCCACAATCGCTTGCAACTCTGTCAAGGTGCGGCGCAACACCCGGGGGGACAAAGCCTCCTCTTTTTGGCGCATTGTCGCGTTCAATCTTTCTTTCGATGAGCGCCCATGCAATGCGGTATCTTGCGCCGCAGCCAATGCGGCCTTCAATTTGGCGTCAGCGGCCACTTTGGCAGCCGAGTTATAGCCTGTTGCAACCGGTAACCATCCGGCCACTTTGCTGCCAAACCATTGCTTTGTATTCATGTTGCGAAGACCTTGGAAGGAGGGGCTGATTGCAGACCTGGCCTTGTCACGCCTGACAGCCGAGGCCAGCGGCTGTTCATGACACTGCGCAAGGCCTCGCGCTGACCTTGTAAGAGGCTGTGCATCGCCGCCTCAGCGGCCAGCAGATTGCGAACTTGTAAAGCTGAAAAAATAGCCAAGTGCGCGCTCAATGATGGCACCCAACGACCCGGCGCGGCCGATACCGCACCAAGCCTTCGAGGCTGAGCACCTGGAAGGCCGCGCGCAACGGCGTTCGGGAAATGCACCAGGCTGCACACAACTGCAGCCGGTAGGGCCACGGACCCGGTGTCAAATCACCTGAAAAAATCTGCCCACGCAAGCGCTCAGCATCCTTGTCATGCAAGGCGTGGTGGGGGTGTGCCATGGCAGGTGAAATTGTTTTATCCCGTTAAATGAGAGTAATTATGGTCAAAGTGCCAAAACTTGCAAAGCGGATTGATGAAAGATGTGCAGGAAAGTCACAGGGGTTTCCCCTTGAAGCTGACCACCGCAAGCGGGTCAATCCTGCTGGAATGCGCAGAACAGCTCAGGCAGCAACACCCAGCAAACGCAGCGCTTTGTGGAAAGACGCTTGCGGCGCCATCACATCAAAATGAACTGATTGCATGCCCGCTGCCTGTCCGCCAAGCACATTGCGCAATTGATCGTCCACAAAGACACAGTCTGGCAGGGCCACGCCCAATTGCTGGGCACACTGTTGGTAAGCACGCAGATCGGGCTTGAGGATCTGGGTATGACTGGCATCCACGATCACATCAAATGCTTTCAACAAAGGCAACCGAGCGCGAAAGCCCTCGCCATAAAACAAATCCAACTCATTGGACAAAATGGCCAGCGGACAGCCTGCCGCCTGGGCCAATGCAATGGCATGCTTGGCCTCGGGTCGAATCACGGCGTCCACATCGTCACCCCGGGCACGCTGCACAAAAGTCTCCATGCGTGTCCAGGTCTCTCCAAGCAGGGCGCCGACCTGCCGGGTCCTGGCCGCCCAGTAATCGCGTTCACTGATCTTGTCCGCCTGCATCTCGCGCCAAAGTGCATCCTGCTCAGGGGCAAACGGCCCGCGCCATTGCAGCGCGCCAGCGGGCAGGCCCAATGCAGCCTCACTCAGATCGTGGGTTTCAAACAGAGTGCGGCTGATGACCCCGCCAAAGTCGAGCACCAACGCCTTGGCAGATGGCGCGTTCATGGCGCGTCTTTCTTCACCAGCCCACGGGCCAGCCAACTGTCAAACACCTGCAGCACCTGTTGCACAAACGCCGTGTCGTTGATGTGCGCATCAATGCGCGAGACTTCGGCCGCGCCCCAGTCGCATTGGTCGCACTCGTCCAACATGGCTGCCAGGCCTGCGGCATCGTGCAGCGGGGCGCCGGGCCGGTCCCACTCTTGAATGCCTTGCAAAGGCAACACCAGGTGCACCGGTCCACGGGCCTGGCGCAAGCGGCTGGCCAATTCGCGGGCGAATTCACGGCGCATCTCGGCGTCAATGCCCACCGAGGCGATCAAACGGTTGTGATCGTGCGAGGGGCGACCGGCAAAGCGCTCGGGCCTCTGGCCCCAGGCGGGGTAATCCACCAAGTCAGTCGCACCCGGGGCGACGATCATCGGCACCCCTTGGCGGCCTGCGCCCATCAGGCGGTCAGGCCCCGCGCTGACCACCGAGCCGCCCATCTGGTTGACCAGCTCCTGAAGGCTGAAGTCCATCACGCAGGCGAACTGACCTTGCGCAGCCAGCGACTCAAAGGCCCTGCCCCCCATGCCCGTGGTGTGGAACACCGCCAGATCGAACCCACGCTGGTCGAGTTCGCGCTGCAGTTGAGCCATGTAGGTCAGGCAGCTCAAGCCCAGCGAGGTCATGCCGACCACCGGCCGATCGAAACGCGGCACCTGCGCCACGCGGCAGGCCCCGACCACCGCGCCAGCGGCTTGCGCCAGCGCCGACTGGCACAGGCTGTTCAGGCCAAACAAGCCCCCGGCCCACAGCACCATCATCAAATCCGGCGGCATCCGCTCAGGGGGCAACAGGGGCGAAAACGCCACTGTCGAAAGCACCACCTTGGGCACGCCCAGCGGCAAGCTGCTGGCCACGTCCAGGGCCAGGTCAGTGCCCATGGTGCCGCCCAGCACCAGCAGGCCGTCCATGCGGCCCTCGCGCTGCAGTTGGACCGCCAGGGCCGATGCGCCTTGGGCCATCAGAGCCATGGCGCTGTTTTCGTCGCCGCTGTCCATGACTTGCTGCAGCGTCACGCCCGCCGCCTGCGCGACCTCGGTGTTGGCAAAGTCCGGGACCACCTGCCCTTTGGCCAGCACGCCCACGTCCATGATCAGTGCCTGCCCGCCGGCGGCTTGAACCTGCTCGCGCATGAAGTCGATCTCGTCGCTCTTGGTGTCGACGGTGCCCACAATCAAGATGACAGGGAGGATGACCGGGCTCTTCATGCGCGGCCCTCCTGCACGGCGGCAAATGCGCCTTCAAGCACATCGCACATGAAGTCGACCTCTTCACGGGTGATGACCAGCGGCGGCGAAAGGATCAAATTCGGGCCAGAGATGCGCATCATCAAACCTGCCTTGTAAGCCGCCTTGGCCACCCGCGCTGGGATGTCGCTGCTGCGGGGCATGGGGGTGCGTTTGGCCTTGTCGCTCACCATCTCGATGCCCAGCATCAGGCCCACACCGCGCACATCGCCCACAAAGCTGCAGTTCTGTACCAGCTTGCGCAAGCGGCTTTGCAGGTGCGCGCCCACACGGGTGGCGTTGCCGGTAATGTCCAGCGCCTCGATCTGGTCGAGTGTGGCCAGCGCCGCAGCGGCCGCGATCGGGTGGGCGCTGTAGGTGTAGCCGTGCGAGACCGAAGCCGTGCCGGTGGTGTCGGCATCGAACACATCGGCAATGCGGTGGTTGATGGCCGTGGCCCCCAGCGGGATGTAGCCCGAAGAAATGCCCTTGGCCAGGCACCACATGTCGGCATTCACACCCCACAGGCGGGTGCCAAACATTTCGCCGCTGCGGCCAAAGCCGGTCACCACCTCGTCGGCGATCAAGAGGACGCCGTACTTGTCGCAAATCTGGCGCACCAGCGGCCAATAATTGGCGGGCGGCACGATCACGCCGCCCGCGCCCTGCACCGGCTCGGCGATGAAAGCCGCCACCGTGTCTGGCCCCTGGAAAATGATCTCGCGCTCCAGCAGTTCGGCGCAGATTTCGCCCAAGCGAACGGGATCGTCGGTGTAGGGGTTGTGATAAACCCAGGGCGTGTCGATGTGGAAGCACCCCGGCAGCAGCGGCTCGTAGGCGCGGCGGAAATTGGTGTTGCCGTTCACGCTCATGCCGCCAAAGTGCACCCCGTGGTAGCCCTGGCGCAGGCTGATGAATTTGAAGCGGTCGGCCTGGCCCTTGAGTTTCCAGTATTGGCGCGCCACCTTGAGCGCGCCTTCTACAGCATCCGAGCCGCCATTGGAAAACATCACGGTGGCCACATCTTCGGGCTGCATCATCTGCACCAAGCGCTTGGACAATTCGATCGCCCGCACATGGGTGGTGCCGCGAAACACGTTGTAAAAAGGCAGCTCGTCCATCTGCGCCACGATGGCGTCGCGCACGGGTTTGTTGCTGTGGCCCAGGTTGCAGGCCCACAGCCCCCCCACGCCGTCGAGCATCTTGTGGCCGTCCACGTCCCAGATCCAGCAGCCCTCGCCTTTGGCAATGATGTCGGGGGTGGACTTTTTCATCGCGCCGGGGTGTGCCATCGGGTGCCACAGGTATTGGGCGTTGTCGGCCTTGAGTTGCTCGTTGTTCATGTCGCGTACTTTCAAAATCAAAGCTGAATCCAGGCCGTTTTCAGGTCCAGGTATTTGTCCAGGGCGTGCATCGATTTGTCGTGCCCATTGCCCGATTGGCGCACGCCACCCAGCGGCACGGTGATGTCCGGGCCGCCATAGGTGTTGACGTGCACCAGCCCGGCCTTGAGGGCGCGCACCATGCGGTGAGCACGAGACAGACTGCCGGTCCACACCCCTGCAGCCAGGCCGTACTCGGTGCCGTTGGCCAGGCGCACAGCATGGGCCTCGTCTTCAAAAGGCATGACGGCCAGCACCGGGCCAAAGACCTCCTGCCGGGCAATCTCCATCTCGGGCTGAACGCCATCGAGCACAGCGGGGCGCATGTAGTGGCCTCCAGGCACGGGCGCGATCACCTGACCGCCTGTGCGCAGTCGAGCGCCCTGCGCCAGCGCACGCGCCAGCATGCGCTGGTTGCGGGCCAGTTGGCGGACGCTGCTGACCGCACCGATGTCGGTCGTCACATCGAGCGGGTCACCCACTCGCAAACTGGCGGCGATGCTTTGCAGGCGGTCTACAAATTCGTCATGCACCGAGCGCTGCACCAACAGGCGCGAGCCCGCCACACACACCTGCCCGCTGTTGCGGAAGATGCCCATGGCCGACACCTTGGCCGCTTGCGCCAGATCGGGCGCATCGTCAAACACCACATTGGGCGACTTGCCGCCCAGCTCCAGGTACACCCGCTTGAGGTTGGACTCGGCCGAAGCCTTGAGCAGCAAGCGCCCCACCGGGCCGGAGCCGGTGAAGGTCAGAATGTCCACGTCCATGTGCCGCGCCAGCGCCTCGCCCGCCTCTGCGCCCGTGCCGGTGACCACGTTGAGCACGCCCGGCGGCAAGCCCGCGTCCAAGCACAGCTGCGCCAGGCGCAGCAAAGACAATGACGCGTCTTCGGACGGTTTGAGCACCACCGAGTTGCCTGCCGCCAGCGCGGGCGCGATCTTCCAGGCGCCAATCATGAGCGGAAAATTCCACGGCACGATGGCCGCGACCACACCGACCGCTTCCTTGTGGATCAGCCCCAGCGTGCCCTCAGGCGTGGGCGCGATCTCGCCATTGATCTTGTCCACGCACTCGGCGTAATATCGAAAAGTGCCCGCCGCGCTGCCCGGCTCGGCTTTCCAGGCCATGGCGATCTCGGTGCCGTTGTCGCGCACACCCAGCACCGCCAGCTCGGCGTGGTGCGCTTCGATGCGGTCGGCAATCCGGTACAGCACCTTCTTGCGCTCGGCAGGCGCCATGCGCGACCACACGCCTTGCTCAAAACTGCGGCGAGCCGCTTGCACGGCGCGGTCGACATCCACGGCCCCGGCAGCGGCGAGGGTGCACAGCTGCTGCCCGTCGATGGGCGAGACCACGGGCAGCGCCTGGCCTGAGGCCGCAGGAGCCCACTGCCCGTCGACCAGCAAGCCCTGATCTGGGAGGGTCAAGTGGCGCAGCGCATCGATCTGTTCTTGTTTCATGGTTTGCCTTCAGTCCGGCAGATGCAGCACGATGCCGTCCAGCGCACTCGATGCGATCAGCTGGCAGCTCAGGCGGCTGCCCGCTTGGCGTGGCGAGGTGATGATATCGAGCATGGCGTTTTCCACTTCGTCCAGGGGTGGGCAGGCGGCCAGCCAGGCTTCATCGACATAAACGTGGCAGGTGGCGCACGACAGGCAGCCACCGCATTCACCCGCCACGCCGGGGATGCCGTTCATCTGCGCGGCGTCCATCAGGTTGGTGCCGTCGTTGACGTCATCGCTCACGCGGTCGCCATTGCGCATGATCCAGTGCACTTGGGGCATGGGATTTGTTCTTTCAGATCAGATGAATCGGATGTAGTAATCGCGCAGCGCGTCACCTTCGAGGCCTGCAGTGCGTTCGATCTCGTGGCGCTTGACGCCCACATGGTTGGCCACCAGGCCTTCGCCCAGCGCTTGGGTGAGCGCGGTGTCGGCTTCGAGCGCGTCCAGCGCGCCCGCCAGGGTGTCGGGCGCGCTCCGGGTGGCGTCTTTGTTTTCGAGGCAGTCGCCCGTTTCGAAGGCTTGGAGTGGATAAGCATTCACCACGCCCAGACGCGCCGCCTGCAAGACAGCCGCGGTGTGGGTGTAGGGGTTGGCCGCAGCGTCGCCCATGCGGTGCTCGATGCGGGCCCCCGGGCCGCTTTCGGCCGACAAGCGCACCGTCACGCCCCGGTGGTCCACCGCCCAGTTTTGCCAGAAGCCCGAGAGGCTCGCCGGTTGCAGGCGTTGGTAGGAGTTGGCGCACGGCGCCAACAAGCCGGCCAGCGCTTGGTGATGGTGCATGAGTCCGGCGGTGCAGCCCAGTGTGAGCGCATTGAATTGGCGGGCGTCGTGCCCTCCCGAAATCAGGTTGTGGCCTTGGCCGTCACGCAGGCTGAAGTTGATGTGCACGCCGCTACCGCCCACCGTCAGGATCGGTTTGGGCATGAAGGTCAGCACGATGCCATGCTGAAAAGCCACCTCGCGCGCCAGCAGGCGAAACAAAAAAATGTCGTCCACCGCCTTGACGGCGCGGTCGTAGGTGAGTGTGAATTCGAACTGGGGCGCATCGTATTCGGTGTTCATGCTGTCGATGCAAAAGCCTGCCGCGGTGGCTTTTTCCCACAGGGCATCGGTGAAGCCTCTCGGGTCGGAGAACGGGCCGGTTGAATACACATGGACCGCAGGCGTGTCATAGGGCTTGAGCGAGCCATCGGGCTCGATCTGGAAGGCAAAGGCTTCAAGCTCAATGCCCACCATCGGCTCGTACCCCATGGCCTGCCAGTCGGCCACGGCGCGCTTCAAGGCGCTGCGCCCGCACATCGGCAGGGGGGAACCATCATTGGCTTTGAGGTCACCGATCGCGACCTGGGTGAAGGGCTGCCAACCGGGGCGAATGTCCTCGGGGGTGTAGAGGGCCTCCATGTCCGGCAGGCCTTCCATGACCATCGCACCGGGGGCCGGGATCAACTCTTTTTCGTAAGTGACGCCAAAAGTGCCCCGGCAAAAACGGGCACCACCGCCTTGTCCTGGCTTGAGCGTGACGTATTTGCCCCGCGCAATGGCCAGGTGGTCGCAAAACAGCACCCGCAGGCGTTCTTGAACATTCGACATGGTGGTTCCTTTCAGATGAGGTGCATGCGCACGGGCAGGCGTTTGATGCCGCAGACAAAGTTGGAGCGCAAAAAGGCGTGCTCACCGGTCTGTTCGATGCGCTCGACCCGCTTGATCAGCTCTTGCATCAAGACGCGCAACTCCAGCCTGGCCAGCCACATGCCCAAACAGGCATGCGCCCCGCCCTGCCCGAAGGCCAGATGGCGGTTGACGCCCCGGCCCAGGTCGACAGAGAACGGCTGCTCAAAGGCCCGCTCGTCGCGGTTGCCCGAGATGAACCAGAGCAGCACCTTGTCGCCCGCCTTGATGCGTTTGCCGTGGTATTCAAAGTCTTCGGTCGCGGTGCGGCGAAAATGCGTGGCGGGCGAGGCCCAGCGGATGAACTCGTCGGCCACGCCTTCCCAGGCAGCCTCGCCCTGCACCGCCTTGAGTTGCTGCATCAGCCCCGGCTGGTTGGCCAGGGCATGCAAGGCGGCAGCGATCGAATAGCGGGTGGTGTCGTTGCCCGCGGCCACCAGCAGGCAAAAGAAGTTGCGAAATTCGGTGTCACTGATCACATGGCCCTGGGCGTCGGGCTGGGCGATCAGGTGCAGCACGCCACGGGTGTCACCTGCGCTGCGCTTGCGTGCCATCAGCTGCGCCGCGTAATCGTACAGGTCGGCCCCGGCGGGCGAGCGAAACGGCATGAAGCGGTAGGCCTCGGTGTCCATCTTGTCGACCACATGGCGGGTGAAATCGCTGTCGGTGTTGGCCATGAGCGCGTCGCCCTTGTCCACCAGCCAGTCCAGGTCTTCTTCGGGCAGGCCCGCAATGCGTCCGAGCATGCGCATCGGCAGCTGGCGGGCAATCTGGTGCGTGGCGTCAAACTCGCCCAGCGCCAGGGCTTGGTCAAGGATGCCCACACACAGCGCGCGAATCTGCTCTTCGTACAACGCCATCATGGGCTTGGAAAAGGCCTTGGCCACCAACATCCGGGTGCGGGTGTGCTCGGGCGGGTCGGTCTCTTGAAAGGTCCGCCGCGCCATGTACTCTTCGTGCGACTGGTCTTCCATGCGGATGCCCTGGGCCGAAGACAAGCGCTGGTGGTTGCGGTTGAGCTCCAAAATATCGGCATGCCGCGTGACCGACCAAAAGCCTTTGCCATCGGCCCAGTCGCACCAGGCCATGGGGTCTTCGTCGCGCAAGCGCTTGAAAGTGTTGTGTGGCGTGCCGTTCACATAGCTGTCGTGGCTAGAGATGTCGGCATGGCCATCGTCGCGGGGGTGCCAGACGGTCATTGCGTGTTTTTCCTTGCGTGTTCAATGAATTGCGCCATCCACTGGCCAAACAAGGGCACATCGGCGTCGTTGGACAGGCTGGCGTGGGCACGGGCCAGGGTGTCGGCATCGAGCTTGTCGGCCAGGTAGGCCAGCAAGGCCTGCATGAACACCCGTGGCATCTCGGGGTGGAACTGGGTGGTCCAGATGTGCTGGCCGATCTGCATCGAGCCGATGGGGCAAAAATCGCTGCCGCCCAGGCATTCGGCCTCTTCGGGCAGGCGGGTGACCTGCTCGTTGTGGGCGGCCATCAAGGTGGTGGTGCTTTGCGCGGGCTGCATCCAGGAGCGTGCAGCCTGCCAGTGCGTGGGTGCGGTGCCCAGGCCCCAGCCTGCGGCGTTGCGCGCCACCTGCCCGCCCAGCGCCCGGGCCACCGCCTGGTGGCCAAAGCACAGGCCAATCAGCGGCTGGCGTGCGGCGTGCACCGCCCGGATGAACGCCAGCAGCGGCGCCACCCAGGGCAGGCGGTCGTCGTTGACCGAGGCCGGGCTGCCGGTGATGACGTAGCCGTCAAAGTCTGCAGGGCTCGCTGGCAGCACCCCGTCCTTGACCGGCAAGACCTCGTAAGCCCAGTCGGGCCGCAAGGGCTGCATCAGCTGCACCACTTTTTGCCCGTCATTCGGAAAATGCGCTGCAAACGGCGAGGTGTCGTCGTTGGTCAGCAAAACGGCGATATGCAGGTTCGGCAGGTTCGGCAGGTTCATCCAGAGTCTTTCAGGCTGTTGCCCATGTTATGCACATGGCGAACGAAGCGTTATCAAGTTTGTGCACCGTACACCCCGGGTTTTCACCCGACCACCACGCCGCCAATCAGTGCGAACGATCTACCGCCTTGTACAAACCCAACAAAACCACAAAATAAACCGCAAAAAAGCCAGTTTGCAGCCAGTACATCCATGTGCCTTGGCCTTGTAAAACGCTCTGTAAATCCGAGGAGATGTTCACAAACGACAGGCCCAACACGGTCATGCCCAAGGCGAACAAAGCCATGGGAACCACTTGAACATGGCGAATCGCCGCATAAAACAAACTCGCATAAGCCAGCACGGCAAAAGAAATGATCTTGTCCTGGTAGGCATAAAAGGGGGTATCGTAGTAAACAAATAACAGCGGGTATTTCAGACCCATGAAGTGGGCTGCCGCCATCAAACAAAAATAAACGACACCCACACCCAGCATGTAACGAAGCCATTGCGCTTTCATAAAATCTCTCCAACTGAACCTTGCGCCTGTCCACACCATGCGGACAGATCATTCGGTTCAGGGATCAAGTTTCTGAGGAAAGCCTTCGTGCAAACAGCCGTGCATAAGACAAAATTCAGCAAAATCAAGACATTCTCTCGCCGTGAACCCCAGACCACCTCCTTTGAACATTTGTGTTGTCGCCTTCGATGGCATCAGCCCATTTCACCTGTCTGTGCCCAGCGTCGTGTTTGGCGATGTGCACCCAACACCCTCTCCTTTTGATCTGCAGTTTTGCGCCATCGATGGACCGGTCATTCGCAGCACCGTGGGCTTCTCGATCCAAATCGCTGACGACTGGGGCGCACTGGAACGAGCCGATGTAATCATCATCCCGAGTTGGCCAGACCACTTGCCGCCAGCGCCCACGCGCCTCATTGAAGCCTTGCAAGCTGCACACCAGCGCCAGGTCACCCTCATGGGCCTGTGCCTGGGTGCATTTGTCTTGGCGCAAGCCCAATTGCTTGACGGTCTGGAGGCCACCACGCACTGGACGGCAGCCCCAGCACTCAGCGCCCAATATCCGCAAGTGCGCGTCAATGCGTCGGCACTTTATGTGGATGAGGGGAGCATCATCACTTCGGCAGGCACGGCTGCCGCCATCGACTGCTGCTTGCATTTCGTTCGCAAGACCCTCGGGGCAGCGTTGAGCAACCTGATTTCCCGCAGACTGGTGATGGCGCCGCACCGCAGAGGCGGTCAAGCGCAGTTCATCGAATCGCCCATCGCTGAGCGCCCCCGTGACCATGCATTTGCCAATTTGCTGGACGGCATGCGCCAGGCATTGGACCAAAAGCACACCGTGCAGACCATGGCCACACGCATGAACATGACCGAGCGTTCTGTCTCTCGCCTGTTTGCCAAACAGACAGGCTCGTCTCCTGCGCAATGGCTCTTGAACGAACGCCTGAACCATGCTCAACGCCTGCTGGAGACCACCTCATGCTCCATGGAAAACATCGCCTTGGCGGCCGGCTTTGCCAGTGCATCGGCCATGCGCCCGCACTTCAGAACCAAATTTGGCTTGTCTCCCACCGAATGGCGCAAGAACTTCAGCTACTGAGCACCAGCCTCTGTACGATTACACGGGATGGATCAATTTTGCGCAAATTCAGTGCCGGGTTAACCTGCAATGACGGGTTTGAATCTGCCGTGCAGAATCAAACCTTGATCGCCTGTTGAGTCTCTCCTCCCCTTGTCATCCCTCCATCAAGCCGCCCCCTCCAATTCGCCCTGGGTTCAGGTGCTGGACACCCAGGACATGGACCAGCACGCCCTGGCCCAGCAGGGCTGGGCACTGCAGTACGCGCAACTCTCGCCCGGACAATTCAAAGGGCGCATCCACCAGGTGCAGCTGCCCGAGGTGACCCTGCTGCGCGAAGACACCAGCACCGCTTTGCGTCAGCGCGGCCGGCTCGACGACAGCGTGTATGGCTTTGCCATGGCGCTGCAGGACTCGCCGGACCTGTTTTTCAACGGCCAACGGGTGCCCGCCTACGCCATCATGTGCGGCAAGGGCGACGAGGTGGACCTGACCACCCCACCCCGCTTCACCCTGATCGCGGTGGTCGTTGAGCGCAGCCTGCTCAACCCGCTGTGGGAGCGCATGTACCAAAAGCCCTTGGCGCATTGGCTCGAAAAGCAGCTGGTGCTGCCCACCACCGACATCAAGGCGCAGAACCTGCGCGACCTGCAGCTCACGGTGCTGGACCAAGCCAGCGCGCTGGCGCACCGCCAGCACGACCCGCAGGCCCTGAGCCAGTTGCGCGACGAGATCCTGATGGAATGGCTCGAGGCCCTGCCTGCGCAAGTCAACACCGCCGAGCTGCCCACCCTGGAGCGGCGCAAGAAACTGGTCGACCGCGCCTGCGAGCTGATGCTGGGCCACGCTGACGAGCCCCTGTCGATTCTGGAGGTCTGCAGCCGCGTGGGCACCAGCCGCCGCAAGCTGAATTACAGTTTTCAGGATGTCTTGGGCACCACCCCTGTCAAATACCTGCGGGCTTTGCGCCTGAACGGTGTTCGGCGTGGCTTGCGTGACGCCGCAAAGGGTGTCGCGGTGCAAGACGTTGCAGCCCACTGGGGCTTTTGGCACCTGGGCCAATTTGCCCAGGATTACAAGCGACTGTTTGGCGAATTGCCGTCCACCACATTGCGCCATCCATGATCAAGCCCCGAACAGTCCACCTCAGCGCCATCCTGACCATGGTGGCCTCCATGGCCTGCTTGTCTACGCAAGACACGTTCAGCAAACTGCTGATGCTCACGCTCACACCGATGGTCATCATCTGGACGCGTTATGTCGTGCAGACAGCGATGATCACCGCGATCATTTTGCAAAAAAAATCACCCCTTTTATTCACAAGCCAGCAAGCCCGACTTCATCTGTTGCGAGGCAGTTTGGTCGTTGGCGGTAGTCTGTTCGGTTACAGCGCGCTGCAACGCATCCCCGTGGCCGAATTCACGGCCATCTATTGCCTGGTGCCCTTGGCGGTCACCCTGTTGGCGCGCTTTGTCTTGAAAGAAAAAGTCAATGCAAGGGGTTGGCTTTTCATCGCAGGCGGCATGGCGGGGGCCTTGCTGGTGGTTCGCCCCGGAGGCGATGTAGATCCGATCGGTGCGTGCTTGGCATTGTTGGGGGTGGTCTGCTACACAGGTTTTCAAACGCTGACGGCTTACCTGGCACGTCAAGACTCGCCATTGACCATCCAGTTTTTCACCAGCTTGCTGGGGTTTGGGGTCCTGAGCGGGGTGGTGCCATTTTTTTGGCCTGCCAGCATGACAGGCGCTGAGATGGGATTGCTGGCCTTCGTTGCCGTGGCCGGCTCATACGGTCAGTTTTTCATGGTCTTGGCATTTGCCAAAGCACCCGCCAGCGTCTTGTCACCTTATTTGTACACAGCGATCGGATTTTCTGCGCTGGGCGGATGGGGGATGTTCAACCACCTGCCCGACCTGTGGGCACTGATCGGCATGCTCATGATCGCCGGATTTGGCCTGGCATCTGTGGCATTCAATCGGCGGTGATTTTTGGGCCTTGAAGTCCTTGGACCTGGCCCAGATCAATCCAGTTTGATGTTGGCAGCCCTGATGACCTGGGCCCATTTGTCAATTTCTGATTTCTGAAAGGCCAGCACCTGATCGGGTGTCAGCACCGACGGCTGCATGCCCAAGCCTTTGAGGCGCTCTTGCATCTCGGGGGTTTGCATGATTTTCAAAATCTCAGCATGCAGTTTGTCGACGATCGCTTTGGGTGTGCCTGCGGGCGCAAACAAGGCTTGCCAGGACACCACCTCAAAGCCTTGTAAGCCGGGCCAACCGGATTCGGCCACAGTGGGGACATCGGTCAGCGTGTCGCTCAGGCGTTTCGCAGAAGTCACAGCCAAGGCCCGCAGCTTGCCGCTCTGGATGTGCGCCCCGGCCACCACGGTGGTGTCGAACATGAAATCCACCTGGCCGCTCATCACATCTTGGATGGCCGGTGCACTGCCCTTGTAAGGCACATGGGTGAATTTGACGCCGCCTTTGAAAGCCAACAACTCTTGCGCCAAATGCTGCGAGGTCCCGTTGCCTGCAGATGCCCCCGAAAGTTTTTCGGGGGTCGCCTTGGCCGCTGTCATCAAGTCTTTGAGGGTTTTATAGGGGCTGTTGGCCGCCACCACCAAGACCACCGGATTGGTGCCATACAAGAAAACCGGGGCAAAGGACTTGACCGGGTCGTAACCCAGCTTGGGGTACAGGCTCACATTGATGGCATGCGAGCTGATGGTGCCGCCCAAGAGGTTGTAGCCATCGGCCGGTGCGCGGGCCGCAATTTCAGAACCCACGCTGCCACCGGCACCGCCTTTGTTTTCAATGACCAGGCTGGTGCCCAACGCTGCGCCCAATTTTTGCGAGACCACACGGGCCAGGATGTCGGTGGTGCCTCCGGCCGGAAAGGCGACCAGGTAGTTGATCGGCTTGGACGGCCAGGCGGGCGTTTGGCTGAAAGCCGAGGGCCAGGCAAGCGCTGCGGTGCAAGCGATCGCACTTTGCCAAAGATGGCGGCGTTGTCTCATGAGCATCTCCTTGTATTTTTCAATCGCACAAACCCCAAGCCTTAACGCACCAAGCATGGCTGCTTGGGGTTGAACTTCCAATTGGGAATCAGGAACTGCATGGCCAGCGCATCGTCTCGCGCCCCGAGCCCGTGCGCCAAATACAGCTGGTGCGCGGCTTCGACCTTCTCCATGTCGAGCTCAATACCCAGTCCCCCTTGTTGCGGCACATCAATGAAGCCCTGTCGGATTTGCAGCGGCGCTTTCGTCAGGCGTTGACCGTCCTGCCAGATCCAGTGGGTGTCCATGGCCGTGACGCGGCCAGGTGCTGCCGCGCCCACATGGGTGAACATGGCCAGCGAAATATCAAAGTGGTTGTTGGAATGTGAGCCCCAGGTCAGGCCCCAGGTTTGGCAAGCTTGCGCCACCCGAACCGAGCCCTGCAGGGTCCAGAAATGGGGGTCTGCCAACGGAATGTCAACCGACTGCAACTGAATCGCATGGGCCATTTGCCGCCAATCGGTCGCGACCATGTTGGTGGCGGTGCGCAAACCGGTCTCTCGGCGGAACTCGGCCATGACTTCACGGCCACTGAAGCCTTGCTCTGCGCCGCACGGGTCTTCGGCATAGGCCAAGATGCCGTGCATGTCGCGCATCAAGCGGACCGCTTCTTGAAGCGGCCAGGCGCCGTTGGGGTCCAGCGTGATCCGCGCTTGGGGAAAGCGCTCGTGCAAGGCCGTCACAGCATCCACTTCGTCTTCGCCGCGCAGCACGCCGCCCTTGAGCTTGAAGTCATTGAAGCCGTATCGCGCATGGGCCGCTTCGGCGAGCCTGACAATCGCCTCGGGCGTGAGGGCTGCTTCATGGCGCAAACCGGACCAAGCGTCGTGTGCATCCGGCTCGCTGCCATAGGGCAAATCGGTCTTGCGTCGATCCCCGACATAAAACAGATAGCCCAGCATTTCTACTTTCTCACGCTGCTGGCCTTCACCGAGCAAAGCCGCAACAGGCACCCCAAGAAACTGGCCTAACAAATCCAGCAAAGCGGACTCGACTGCGGTCACCGCATGCACAGTGGTACGCAGGTCGAATGTTTGCAAGCCCCGGCCACCGGCATCGCGGTTACCAAAGGCCGTTTGCATGCTTTGCAAAACCGTCAAATACTTGCCCAAGGGTTGGCCCATCACCAATTCGCGCGCATCCTCCAAAGTTTGGCGAATGGCCTCACCGCCGGGCACTTCCCCCACACCGGTATGACCCAGGTTGTCGGTCAAGACCAACAGATTGCGAGTAAAGAACGGCGCATGGGCGCCGCTCAAATTCAAAAGCATGCCGTCGCGACCTGCAACCGGGATGACGCGCATGGCAGTGACAAGGGGCGATGTGTTCATGGTCTGGCAATCAGCAAGGTTGACCATCACGGACCACCAACCAGTCAGGCATGTCTTGGAAGGAAACAGGTCGCAAAAAACGATCCATCGCGGCATCCCCCACCGAAGTGGTCATGGGCGCGGTGGACGATGGCCAGGGGCCTCCGTGCTGCTGGGCGGCGGTCACGGCCACGCCCGTCGGAACACCGGCAAACAACAGGCGGCCTGCCACGGCGCTCGCACCGCGAACCAATGCGCGGTGGTCTGGTGTGTCTTGTCCCAAGCCCCACAAAGTGACCGTCAAGCTACCCCCCACGGCCTGCAGAACTTGCAGGGTTTGCGCCACCGAATCGGTCCACACGATCAAACTGGTCGGACCAAACACTTCTTCATGCAAAACAGCGTTGCCAATGAAGGTGGCGGCGTCGACCTCGGCCAAAAAAGGACGGGGCTGCAAACCCGAAACAGGCTCATGCACCAAGGCTTTGGCGCCTGCCGCCAGTTGCGCTTGCGTACCTGTATCCAGCGCCTTGCGCATGCCTGGGGTCAGCATGCCATGCGGTTGTTGCGCTTGAAGCGCCAGCACCAAATCGGCCACAAACGCGGTACTGGCCTGACTGCGTTGGAACACCAGCAAGCCAGGATTGGTACAAAACTGACCACAACCCAAAGTAATGGAGCCGGCCAAGGTCTGCGCCAAGGCTTGACCTCCGGCGGCCAGAGCCTGGGGTGTGGCGACCACGGGGTTGATCGAGCCAAGTTCGCCATAAAACGGAATAGGACGTTCACGTATCGCGCAAGCCGCCTGTAAGGCTGCGCCACCGCGTGTGGAGCCTGTGAATGCGCCGGCCGCGATCATTGGATGCTGAATCAGCGTCACACCGACATCATGGCCTGCGCCTTGCACCATGCCGACCAAGCCCGCAGGCAGGCTGAGCAACTGGAGCGCGTTTTGCACAATGGCCCACACACGCTGCGAGGTTTGCGGATGACCCGGGTGCGCCTTGACGACCACCGAACAACCGGCAGCCAAGGCCGAAGCGGTGTCGCCACCGAGCACAGAAAAAGCAAACGGGAAATTACTGGCCGCAAACATCGCCACAGGACCCAGCGGCACTCGCACACGCATCATGGGCGGGTGGCCAGCAGGCGGTCCGCCCGGCACAGCGGGATCGTCGGTGAAGTCAAAGGCCTGGCCCTTTGCGGCAAGATCAGCGAAACGGCGCAACTGGAAAGTGGTGCGGTCCAGCTCGCCATTCAGGCGCGGCAAACCCAGGCCCGACTCTTGATCGGCCAATGGCAGCAAGGCCTCACGATCGGCTTGCAGTCCAGCGGCCAATGCTTGCAACAAAGCAGCACGGTCAGCGCCGGTGCTGGCTTGCCAAGTGCCAAAAGCTTCATGGGCTGCTTGCACAGCGGTGTCGATGTCAGCGGCGCTTGAGGCGTTCAAGGTGCTCAGCGCTTGCCCAGTGCGGGCGTCCAGAGAGATCAATGGGGTCATGTTGTTATAGGAAAGTTCAGGTAATCGGAGCGGGATTGAAGAGGACCAGCGCATTGTGCAGCTTCCAGTGCTCGGCCCAGGTTTTGCGGCCACTGGCCACATCCAGCAGCAAGCGGAACAGCTCCCAGCCAGCCTCCTCGATGCTCAGTTCGCCATCGGCAATGCGACCGGCGTTCATGTCCATCAGGTCGTGCCAGCGGCGTGCCAGGTCGGTTCGGGTGGCGACTTTGACCACCGGACAGGCCTGCAAGCCATAAGGCGTGCCCCGACCGGTGGTGAAGACGTGCAGGTTCATGCCTGCGGCCAATTGCAAGGTGCCGCAAATAAAATCACTGGCGGGCGTGGCCGCGAAGACCAAGCCTCTTTGATCAGCTTGGAGTTTTTCGCCCGGCGCAAGAACACTGGAGATGGCCGAGGTGCCGCTCTTGATGATCGAGCCCATGGCCTTTTCGGCAATGTTGGACAAACCGCCCGCCTTGTTGCCCGGGGTGGTGTTGGCACTGCGGTCGACACGGCCCCGGTCCAAGTACTGGTCGTACCAATCGAGCTCTCGCACCACCGCTTGTGCCACCTCAGGGGTGGCGGCGCGGCTGGTGAGTTGCTCGACGGCATCGCGCACCTCGGTGTTTTCTGAAAACATCACCGTGCCCCCAGCGCGCACCACCAAGTCGGCCATGAAGCCCACGGCTGGATTGGCGGTCACACCCGAGAACGCATCACTGCCGCCACACTGCATGCCCACGACCAAGGCACTGGCTGGCAAGGTTTGGCGCTTTCGGGCATGGAGTCTGGCCAAATGCGGTTTGGCGCGACGGACAATCTCATCGATCATGGACATGAAGCCCACATGCGCGTCGTCTTGCAAACACACCAGATCCGGGCCTTTGCCTTCATCGCGAATGTCTTGAATCGGGAAACTGCCTGGCGGCAACAAACGATCAGGCTGGAGCTTTTCGCAGCCCAAACTGACCACCATCACTTCGCCGCCGAAATTGGGATTCAAGGCAATATTGCGCAAGGTGCGGATCGGAATCTCTGCGCCCGGCGCTTCTATGGCCACACCACAACCATAGCTGTGTTCCAAGCCCACAACGCCATCCACATTCGGATACAGCGGCAAGAGTTCACGCTCGATGCGTTCAACCGCGATTTTCACTACACCCGCCACGCATTGCACCGTGGTGGTGATCGCCAGTAAATTACGGGTACCCACCGAACCATCGGCATTCACATAGCCTTCAAAGGTGAAGCCGTTCAACGCCTCCAAGGCAGGAGGCTGAACCGTGGCCATGGGCAGGTTTTGCAATGCGCGAGCGGCAGGCATGTCGAGCAAACGCTCGTGCACCCAACTGCCTGCAGGAATGTCTTGCCGGGCGTAGCCCACGGGAACGTTGTAGCGCGTAACGGCTTGACCTGCGGCCAGATCCACCAAGGCCAATTTATGACCTTGAGGCACCTTGTCACGCAAGACCAGGCCTTGGGCAAAGCCTTCTGGCATCACGGTACCTGAGGGCAAGCCACCGTCGTTGGCGATGATGGCAACGTTGTCGTGCGGATGCATCCGGATCGCCAGGGGGGGCCGTAAAGAACTCATCGCTGTTCCTGAATCAAATCATTTGAGCAAATGGGGCAACCACAAGGTGAACTGTGGCACATAGGTCACCAGCAGCATCGCCAGGGTCAAAGCACCATAGAACGGCGCGATCGTGCGCATGACCTGCCCCACAGAAATACCGCCAATGGCGCAGCCCACAAACTGCACTGTACCCACAGGGGGGGTGTTCAAACCCAGCGCGCAGTTGATCAAGAGCATGATGCCAAACTGCATCGGGTCCATGCCAAAGTGCATGGCGATCGGCAAGAAGATCGGTGTGCAAATCAAAATGGTCGCGGCCATGTCCAGAAAGGTGCCCAAGATGAACAGCAAAACGTTGATCATCAAGAAAATCACCCAAGGCTCGGAACTGACCTTTTGCATCAACTCACCGGTCATTTGCGGCACTTCATACAAGGCCATGAAATAACCGAACGCGTTCGAAATACCAATCAAGAGCAGGACGACGCCAGTGGTCTTGCAGGCTTTGGCACAGGCTTTGAGAAAGTTGTGCAGCGTCAACGTACGGTAAATCACCACCGTGACAAACAAGGCCCAGGCCACCGCAATGGAGGCAGATTCGGTGGCAGTGAAAGCCCCTGACAAAATACCGCCCAAAATGATGACCACCACGAACAAGCCAGGCAAAGCGGCACCAAAGGCCTTGAGCACTTCGAACCACCCCGGAAAGTTGCCGTGGATCGGGTAGCCGCGACGCACCGCCACCCAGTAGGCTGCGCCCAGATTACACAGCGTCAAAATAATGGCTGGCACCAAGCCCGCCAAAATCAAGCCCAGCACGCTCACCGAGGCCAGGCCCGATGCGGCCAGCGTGAAGATGATCATGTTGTGCGAAGTCGGCATGATGGCGCCCACCAGCGCCGCATGCGTGGTCACGTTGACCGCGTAGTCGGCGTCGTAGCCTTCCTTCTTCATGAGAGGGATCATCACCGAGCCCATGGCCGACACATCGGCCAGCGGCGAGCCGGCCACCCCACCAAAAATGGTGCAACCAATCACGTTGCTCATGCCCAAACCGCCACGCACATGGCCCACCAAGCTGTTGGCAAAACGCACGATGCGGTCGGCAATGCCCCCGTAAAGCATCAACTCCCCGGCGAAGACAAAAAACGGAATGGCAAGAAAGGAAAAAACCTGCATGCCCCCGACCATTTTTTGAAACACCATGGCCACCGGCAATCCGGCCGCCACAATGGTGGCCACCGACGACAACCCAATGGCAAAGGCGACGGGCACACCCAGTATCAAAAGGAGCGAAAAGCTCAGCCCAAGAACTGTCAATTCCATTTTTTATTCCCAGACGGGTTCAACCACTTTGCCCTGAACCAGCGCAACAATGTGCTCTATCGAAAAAAGCAAAATCAAAGCGCCAGCAATGATCACCGGCACATAGTCCACGCCATCAGGCACGGGCAGCATCGGCTTTTTCTCGGACCACTTGGCCGAGGCCCAGAGCCAGCCGCCCTGCACCATCAACAACCCAAACCCGCCCACCAGGGCATGGATCACAATTTCAATGCGGTGCCGCCACTTTTCGGGCAGCAAGACCACCAAAGATTCCAAACCGATGTGGCCCGCATCACGCACCCCCACGGCCAAGCCGAAGGCGGTGACAAACAACACGATCAACATGGCCAATGCCTCAGCCCAGGTGGGTGTGTCATTGAGCACATAACGACCAATGACTTGCCACTGCACACACAAGATCACGGCAATCAGGCCTAACACCGCCAACACCAAGCTGATCTTGGAGACAGTCGCGCAAAATTTGGTCAACATGAAAAACTCCAACCCCTGGCGCTGGCCAGGGGCATCAGGAAAAGCCAATTACTTGGTGTCTTGGATGGCTTTGATGGCGCGCTTCATTTCAGGCGTGGTCATGAACTTTTCGTAAACAGGGCCCATCACAGATTGGAAAGACTTTTTGTCAACTTCCACAATCTCGGCACCGGCGGCTTTGATGTTGGCCAGCGACTTGCCTTCTTGCTCATCCCAAGCCTTGCGCTCCACGGCTACCGACTCTTTGGCGGCTTGGCGGATCATGGCTTGTTCGTTCGCGGGCAGTTTGTCCCAGATCACTTTGGACATCACCAAAATTTCAGGGGCCATGGAGTGCTCGGTCTTGGAGTAGACCTTGACGGCTTCCACGTGCTTGGCGGTATCAAAGGACGGGATATTGTTTTCTGCCGCATCGATCAGGCCGGTTTTGAGGCCGGTGTAGACCTCGCCATACGGCATGGGTGTGGCATTGGCGCCCATGGCGCTGACCAAGGCCACCCAAAGGTCGGATTGCTGCACACGGATCTTCAAGCCCTTGGCATCGGCCACGGTTTTGATCGGCTTTTTGGCGTAGATGGAGCGAGCACCGCTGTCATAAAAGGCCAGCCCTACATAGCCGACCGATTCGCAACTCTTGAGGATTTCTGCACCGACAGGACCGTCCAAAGAATGGCGCATGTGATCCACCGAGTGGAACAAAAAGGGCATGGTGGGCACCATGGTCATGGGGCAAATGCCGTTCATAGGGGCTACGTTGACACGCACCAAGTCCAGTGCACCGATCTTGACCTGATCGATGGTTTCTTTTTCAGAACCCAAAGCACCTTTGTTGAAGACCTTGATCTTGTGCTTGCCGCCCGACAATTTTTCAAGCACGGAGCTCATGTGCTTGACCGCCAAAACGGTAGGGTAATCGTCGGCATTGTGGATGTCGGCAGAACGGAATTCGGTGGCATGAACACTGAAAGATACAGTGGCAGCGATGGCCAGGGCGATGGCATTGAATTTCATGGTTGTCTCCAGGTGGGTTGAGAAAAGAACGGCAGGGAAATCATTGAGGGCCGAGGGACTTGATCAGCGCGTCAAGTTTGTCCATCTCGTCGGCTTTCAAGTCGGTCAGCGGGGGGCGCACGGGGCCGCCCGAATGGCCCACCAAGGTGGCGCCGGCTTTGACAATGCTCACCGCATAACCTTGCATGCGGTTGCGAATGTCCAGGTAAGGCATGAAAAATTGCTTGAGCAATCGGTGCTGCGTGGCATGGTCGTCAGCTGCCACGGCATGGTAAAACTCCATTGCTGTTTTGGGAATGAAGTTGAACACCGCCGATGAATACACCGGTGTGCCCAGCGCCTTGTAGGCAGCGGCATACACCTCGGCCGTGGGCAGGCCGCCCAAATACGCAAAACGGTCACCCATCTTCAAGAAGATGGACATCATGGTTTCGATCTCGCCCACGCCATCTTTGAAGCCCACCAAGTTCGGGCAGCGGTCGGCCAGAAGGGCCAAGGAAGCGGGTGTGAGTTTGCAGACGTTGCGGTTGTAAACAATCACGCCAAATTGGACGCTTTTGCAAACCGCTTCCACGTGTGCGATCAAACCCTCCTGACCCGCTTCGGTCAGGTAGTGCGGTAACAAGAGCACCCCGTGAGCACCCGCGCGCTCAGCTTCTTGAGCGCATTGGATGGCAAAACGAGTGGCGCCTCCCGCACCGGCAATGATCGGCACCTTGCCTTTGCAAGTCTCCACAGCCGTTTTGATAATGGCCGGATACTCGTCGCCCGTCAGGGAAAAGAATTCGCCCGTTCCGCCAGCGGCAAACAGTGCGGTCGCACCGTAAGGCGCAAGCCATTCCAAACGCGCTGCGTAGGATGTGGCGTTGAAGTTCCCGTGGGCATCGAAGTCCGTCACAGGGAACGACAACAGACCGTGGGACATGATGGATTTGAGCTCTTGCGGATTCATAGTGGGTTATTTATTCAACTGTCCAAATTAAAGCAGTCTGCTTACATGCCGCCCATTTTCACGAATGCGCCACCCTGAAACTGTACAGCCGGATCGGCCAAGTCGGGCTCTGTTGTTTTCGCGTAAACCGCTTCCCGAAAAGCATCCGCGCTGTCTTGGGGACGGAATCCAATGTGACGAGCCAGGTGGTTGTCGTACCAACTCACGCTGTTGTCAGAGGTGCCGTACAAAATGCTGTGCCCCAAGACCGGGGTCGTCAAACAAGCCGTGATCAACCGGTGCAAATCGTCGTAACTGAGCCAGGTGGCCAGCATGCGCCTGTCACGTGGCTCTGGAAATGAAGATCCAATGCGAACGCAAGCTGTCTCGATGCCATAACGATCGAAGTACAAACGCGATAAATCTTCTCCAAATGCTTTGCTCAGGCCATACAAACCGTCGGGGCGGGGCGGGCTCAAGGCATCCACCACCTCGTTTTGACGGTAAAAGCCCATGACATGGTTGGAGCTGGCAAAAACCACGCGTTTGACCCCATGAATGCGAGCGGCTTCGTATAAATTGTAGGCACCAATGATGTTGGCTTGCAAAATGGGTGCCCAAGGCTGCTCCACCGAGATGCCCCCGAAGTGAACAATGGCTTGGCAATCCGCCACCATGGCGTGCACGGACGCCATGTCAAACAGATCAGCCTGCACCACCTCTTCATGGGCTTGCGCCGGGTTCATCTGCGATACATCACTCAAGCGCAACACCGCGCAGTTGGCTTTCAATCGCGTGCGCATGGCCTGCCCCAAGCCGCCTGCGGCACCGGTCATGAGAAGTCTGTGATGAGAGAGGATGGCCATGAAAAATTTTCAGTTGTATGTTGTCTGATAACTGTCTATTCTGTATGCTTGCAATGTTGCTGTCAAGCAAGACGACCCCAAATGACTGAAATAAACAAGATTTCCATCACTCCCCTGCCCGCCCGCAACCGCAGGGGAGGTCTGGTGCAAGAGGTCGTTCAGCACTTGGCCAGTCAAATCCAAGCCGGACGATTGAATCCTGGAGACCAATTGCCGACCGAATCGGCCATCATGGTGGAGCTGGCGGTCAGCCGAACCGTGGTGCGTGAAGCCATCTCGCGTTTGCAAGCCTCAAGCTTGGTGGAAACTCGCCATGGCATCGGCACTTTTGTGCTGCAAGCCCCCACCAAAGACAATTTCAGCATTGGCGACCAAGACATGTCCACGGTCGAAGATGTCATCCATGTACTGGAGTTACGCATCAGCTTGGAAACAGAGGCCGCTGGCTTGGCCGCTCAACGGGCAACACCCGAAAAACTTGACGCCATGGCCAAAGCCCTGCAAAACTTTAAAGCAGCCATTGAAGGCAATTCAGATGCCGTCCCCAGCGACTTTGAATTTCATTTGCAAGTGGCCAAAGCCACGGGTAACCAACACTTCGCTGAATTGATGACTTACCTGGGAAAACGCATCATTCCGCGCACCCGTGTGAACACAGCAGACCAAGCCCCCGAAGGTCGGGAAGCCTATTTGCGCCGTGTACACAAAGAGCACGAAAGCATCTACAACGCCATCCGCAACAAGGATGCCAAGTCGGCTCGGGCGGCCATGCGCACCCACCTTTCAAACAGCCGGGACCGACTGAGAAAACCCCGCGAAGAGAAAACTTGAGCTTGACACTGGCGCCGTGACTTGTGCGCAGCACACCGCTTCAAATGGCCCTGCGCTGCCTGAGCAAAAGCCACAAGCCCAGCAACACCATGGGCACACACAACCATTGCCCCATGCTCATGCCCAAAGACAACAGTCCCAAATGCGCATCAGGCTCCCGGAAAAATTCGGCGGTGAAGCGAAACACGCCATAACCCAAAGAAAAGGCCCCAGCGACTTGACCTGGGGCCCGCTCTTTGCGGGCATACAACCACAATAAAACGAAAAGCAACAAGCCTTCGAGCAAAAATTGATAGACCTGTGAAGGATGGCGCGGCAGATCGCCTGCACCTCGAAAAACCATGCCCCACGGCAATGTCGGGTCAGCCAGTCGGCCCCACAACTCCCCGTTGATGAAGTTACCTACTCGGCCAGCCGCCAGGCCTGTGGGCACGCAAGGGGCCACAAAATCCATCACTTGCAAAAAAGGGCGTTTGCGCGTTCGGGCAAACCACAGCATGGCCACGATCACGCCCAGCAGCCCCCCATGAAAGCTCATGCCGCCTTGCCAAACGGCGAAGATCTCCAAGGGATTGCTCAGGTAATACAGCGGCTTGTAAAACAGGCAATAACCCACGCGTCCGCCCAAGACAACCCCCATCACCCCCATGAACAAAATGTCTTCGACATCTTGCTTGTGCCAGGCTTGCTCACCCTGCAAATGGACAAACGCAGGGTGCCTCAAGCGCCGAAGACCTAGAAACATGAACAAACCAAATGCAGCCAGGTAGGTCAGGCCATACCAATGGATGGACAAAGGCCCCAATTGCAAGGCGACAGGATCGATTTGAGGATGTATCAACATGGACAGGATTGTGCCTGACAGGCCGTTAGAATAGTCTTTCTAGGTGGGCAGGGCACAGTTGTAAAGCCCACTTCAATGCATTTTTTCATCCCAAACACCATGAGCGACAAAATCATCCCCATCACGCCGATCAACCGCCGCAGTGCCAACATCACCCAAGGCAAATCGCGCGCACCCAACCGCTCCATGTACTACGCCATGGGCTACGAAGAAAGTGATTTCGTCAAACCCATGGTGGGCGTGGCCAACGGTCACAGCACCATCACACCTTGCAACAGCGGCCTGCAAAAACTCGCCGATGCGGCTGTGGCAGGCATCGAAGAAGCGGGTGGCAATGCCCAGATATTTGGGACGCCGACCATCTCTGACGGTATGGCCATGGGCACCGAAGGCATGAAATATTCGCTGATCAGCCGCGAAGTGATTTCAGACTGCATCGAAACCTGCGTGCAAGGCCAGTGGATGGACGGCGTCTTGGTTGTGGGCGGTTGCGACAAAAACATGCCCGGCGGCATGATGGGCATTTTGCGGGCCAATGTGCCGGCTATTTATGTGTATGGCGGCACCATTTTGCCCGGCCGTTACCAGGGCCGCGACCTCAACATCGTCAGCGTCTTTGAAGCCGTGGGCGAGAACGCCGCAGGCAAAATGAGCGATGCCGATTTGCGCGAAATTGAAATGCGCGCCATCCCCGGCACCGGCTCGTGTGGTGGCATGTACACCGCCAACACCATGTCATCGGCTTTTGAGGCTTTAGGCATGTCCCTGCCCTACTCTTCCACCATGGCCAACCCCCATGACGAAAAAGAAAATTCAGCCAAAGAGTCGGCCAAAGTCTTGATTGAAGCCATCAAAAAAGACCTCAAACCCCGCGACATCGTCACCAAAAAAGCCCTCGAAAACGCCGTGGCCGTGATCATGGCAACCGGCGGATCGACCAATGCGGTGTTGCACTTCTTGGCCATTGCCCACACAGCGGGCGTCGAATGGACGATTGACGATTTCGAGCGCATGCGCAAAAAAATCCCGGTCATTTGCGATCTCAAACCCAGCGGCAAGTACCTCGCCGTGGACCTGCACCAGGCCGGCGGTATCCCCCAAGTCATGAAAACGCTGCTGGCGGCCGGTTTGCTGCACGGTGACTGCATGACCATCACCGGCCAGACCGTTGCTCAGAGCCTGAAAGACATTCCGGACGTGCCCCGAGCCGACCAGGACGTGATCCGCCCGATCGACAAGCCTATGTATGCCGAAGGGCATTTGGCCATTCTCAAAGGCAACCTCTCGCCCGAAGGCGCGGTGGCCAAAATCACTGGCTTGAAGAACCCGGTCATCACCGGCCCGGCACGGGTGTTTGACGACGAACAATCGGCTTTGGCGGCCATTTTGGCGGGCAAAATCAAAGCTGGCGATGTCATGGTCTTGCGTTACCTTGGCCCCAAAGGCGGCCCGGGCATGCCCGAAATGCTGGCCCCGACAGGCGCCCTGATCGGTGCAGGCTTGGGGGAATCCGTGGGCCTGATCACCGATGGCCGCTTCTCTGGTGGCACTTGGGGCATGGTGGTCGGTCATGTTGCCCCTGAAGCCGCCGCGGGCGGCACCATCGCGTTTGTCCATGAAGGTGATTCCATCACCATCGATGCGCACAAACTGGTTCTGGAACTGAACGTGCCGCTAGCCGAATTGGACAAACGGCGAGAAGGCTGGGTAGCCCCAGCCCCTCGTTACACCCGTGGCGTGCAGGCCAAGTTCGCCTTCAACGCTTCCAGCGCAAGCAAAGGCGCGGTACTCGACTTGTATTGATCCTGGGCCCCCATGAATCCAAAATCATCGCGTCATGTTATGAAAAAAACCGTATTTGCAGTGACATTGGCCATGTCAGCCGCATTGCCAGCCCTCGCGGACCCAGCGCTTGCCCAAGCCAAAAACTGCATGGCCTGTCACGGCGTAGACAACAAACTGGTCGGTCCTGCCTACAAAGATGTGGCGGCCAAATACAAAGGCGACAAAACAGCCTCCGACATGCTGGCTGCCAAAATCATCAAAGGCGGCGCGGGTGTTTGGGGCCCTGTGCCGATGCCTGCCAATGCGCAGGTCAATGAGGCGGAAGCCAAAAAATTGGCTGCTTGGATACTGGCCCTCAAATAAGGGGTGCCGCGTGCCATTCAAAAGTCCGCGGCGGCTCAGCACGCGGGCTTTTTTTCAACGCCTTGAAGCCTTACAAGCCGATGGCGGCAATACCAGCTTTCGCGATCTGCGCATCTTCTGGGGACTTGACACCGCTGACGCCAACCGCGCCCAAACAAAAACCATCTTTCATGATCGGCACCCCGCCTTCCAGCATGCCCTGCACGACAGGTGCGGTCAAAAACGAATACCGCCCGCCATTGATGACGTCTTCATAAATTTTGCTTTCGCGGCGACCCAAGGCAGACGTATGGGCTTTGGCGGGCGCAATGTGAGATGAGATGGGCGGCGCACCATCCAAGCGTGAAAAGTGCAGCAAATGGCCGCCCGCATCCACAATCGCAATGCTCACAGCCCATTGGTTCTTAACGGCTTCCGCCTCGGCAGCTGCGGCGATGGTTTTGACGTCAGACAACTCGAGGCTCGATTGTGTTTTCATGAGGCACCTTCAGGATTAAAAAGACCGCAAGCATAACGCTTCTAATTCCCCGTTTTTGGCACGGTGATTGCTTATTAATGCCTGTGCCGCCCTACAATGACTTCAGCCTTGGTTGCAAGGCATTTAAGGAGATACCAGATGAATGACTTTCAAACCGTTGACACCGCATGGGGCCTGGATGTTCAGGCGCAACGCAACCGCGTGATGCGCAACACTTATGGCCTGTTGGCCTTGAGCCTGCTGCCCACTGTTTTGGGCGCTTGGCTGGGCGTGGCCACCGGCATCACCCAGTCATTGAGTGGCGGCTTTGGCCTGATTGTGTTCTTGGCAGGCGCCTTTGGCTTCATGTTTGCGATTGAAAAGACCAAAAACTCTGCGGCTGGCGTGCCTGTTTTGTTGGGCTTTACCTTCTTCATGGGCTTGATGCTGTCGCGCATGATTGCCATGGTGCTGGGCTTCAAAAATGGTCCTGACCTGATCATGACCGCCTTTGCTGGCACAGCCGGCGTGTTTGCAGTGATGGCATCTTTGGCCAGCGTGATCAAACGAGACCTGTCGGGGATGTCCAAATGGCTGTTTGTCGGCGCTCTGGTGCTGATGGTCGGCGGCATCGTCAACGTGTTCATTGGCTCCACAGCCGGCATGATGGCCTTGTCGGTTGCGGCCATTGGCATTTTCAGTGCCTACCTGCTGTATGACCTCAAGCAGATCATTGATGGCGGCGAAACCAACTACATCAGCGCCACCTTGGCCTTGTACTTGGATTTGTTCAACATCTTCCAAAGCCTGCTGGCCTTGCTCGGCATCTGGGGCGGCGAACGCGACTGATCAGGCCAATTCAAACACGGCCATGCTTTCGACGTGCGCGGTGTGGGCAAACATATTGACCACACCGGCACTCACGCAACGATAGCCGGCCATCTGAACCAGCCAGCCCGCATCACGGGCCAGTGTGGCGGGGTTGCAACTGACATAAACAATCCGCTCAGGGGGCAACCAACCCTGGCGCAAAGCCGGGGTTTCGTGCAATTGCCCCAAGGCCTTGACCAAGGCAAAAGCGCCTTCACGCGGTGGATCGATCAGCCATTTATCGGCTTGACCATCCGCAATCAACATCTCAGGGGTCATGTCGAACAAATTGCGGGCGACAAACTGGGCCGGTGCCAAGGCATGCCCTGGAGGCCGGGCATGCTGGTTTCTGCGCAGATTCTCTTCAGAGCGCTCGACCAAGGTCGCGGCACCTTCAATGCCCAGCACCTCACGCGCTTGGGTGGCCAGGGGCAAGGTGAAATTGCCCAATCCACAGAACCAGTCAATCACACGTTCAGTTTTGTTGACCGCCAGCAAACGCAAAGCGCGTGAGACCAACACCCGGTTGATGTACGGGTTGACTTGGGTGAAATCGGTGGGCCGGTAAGGCATGTGAATTCCAAAATCGGGCAAGTCATAGGCCAACTCAGCGCCGCCTTCGTCGAGCAATTGGACGGTGTCAGGGCCTTTGATTTGCAACCACCACTGGACTCGGTGCAATGCGGCAAAGTCACGCAACCTGGCCACATCATTGGCGCTCAAAGGCTCCAAATGACGCAGCACCAAGGCTGTCACAGCGTCACCACAGGCCAGTTCGATTTGCGGCACCGTCTCGCGGGCGTCCATGCCGAATATCAGAGCACGCAAGGGCATGAGCATGTCACTGACATGTTGAGGCAAAACGCGGCAGCTTTGAATGTCGGCGACATAACGGCTTTTGCGCTCGTGAAATCCAATCAACACTTCGCCTTTTTTGTGGACATAACGCACGGACAAACGGGCGCGAAAACGGTATCCCCAAGCAGGACCCTCCACCGGCCGCAGCATGGACTCGGGTTTGACTTTGCCTAAATGCCACAAATTGTCTTCGAGCACGCGTTGCTTCATGGCCACTTGCGCGCTGGCGTCCAGATGCTGCATCTTGCACCCGCCGCACGCGCCGGTGTGCAAACCAAAATGGCTGCAACCCGGCCGAACGCGTTGCGAGGATTCGTGGTGAATGTCGGTCACCACGCCTTTTTCAAAGCTGTTTTTGGCGCGGTGAATTTGCGCGGACACCACCTCGAAAGGCAATGCACCTTCGATGAAAACCACTTTGCCGTCTGGCTTGCGGGCAATGCCTTGGGCTTCAATGTCCATGGCATCAATGCGGTAGTGGCCAGGTTGCAACATGCCATCGGGCAGCTCCATGGCGGCCAAAGCGGTGGCTGAAGGGTCTTGCGCCTGTTGCAGGTCTTTTGTTTTTTGGGAGGTCATAGGTTCGGGGGTGTTCAGCGCCAAGCGGCCAGATACTCACGCCAATGCGGCGCGTGGGGTATCAACTCGGCCAGCGTGGACTGAACACATTCAATTTCGGCTTCGTATTCTTTTTCAGTGAAACCGCCGCGCATTTTTTGATAACGGCAGTACATCAAATAGGTGTTCATCACATCCGTTTCGCAGTAGTTTTGGATGTCATCGGTTTGGCCTGCAAGGTACTGCGCATACACCTGCGAACCGTCCATGCCCAGCTTGCCCGGAAAACCGCACAATTTGGCCAAGGCATCCAAAGGCGCGTTGTTTTTAGCCGTGTACATGGCCAGCAAATCCATCAAGTCCAAATGGCGTTGGTGGTAGCGAGCGATGTAATTGTTCCACTTGAACTCGCGGTCATCGTCACCCATGTCCCAGTATTTGTCAGCCACCACGCCGTGTCGCAATCCGCGGTAATGCAGTACAGGCAAGTCAAATCCACTCCCGTTCCAGCTGACCAATTGGGGGGTGTGCTTTTCAATGGCATTGAAAAAGGTCTGCACGACCTTGCCTTCACTTGCACCATCACGGTCGGTGAACGAATGGATTCGCAAGCCTTCAGAATTTCTGAAAACACAGCTGATGACCAGCACCCGCTGCAGGTACAGAGGCAAAAAATCACTCTGCCCTTTGGCTTGCCGCTCTTGCACCCATGCGGTGTGGACTTGGGCATCGGTCAGGCCAAGGCCAGCAGGATTCAATGAACGCAGGCCATCGATGTCCGGAATGGTTTCAATGTCAAAGACCAGTACGGGCCAAACCATAAGGGGGCTTACAACTCAGCGAACAGGCAGCAGCTTGGCCGGATCGACTGGCTTGCCCTGGCGGCGGATTTCAAAGTGAAGCTTGTTGACGCCGTTGGCACTGTCCGAGTTGCCCATCTCGGCAATCTTTTGACCTTTCTTGACCTTTTGGTCTTCTTTGACCAACAAGGTTTGGTTATGGGCATAAGCCGTCAAGAAGACATTGTTGTGTTTCAAGATCAGTAAATTGCCGTACCCCCGCAAACCAGCTCCGGCGTAGACGACTTGACCATCGGCAGCCGCCACCACCGCATCACCGGCTTTGCCGCCAATGTCCAAGCCTTTGTTTTTGGCTTCGTCAAATCCACTCAAAAGCGGACCACTGGCCGGCCATATAAAGCCCAGGCCCTCTTCTGCTGGCGACACGGGGTTAGCCACAGATACCGAAGGTGGTGTGGCAGCCGATGCCGCATTGGGTACCGCTGGAGCCCCGGGCAAGGCTGCATTCTTGGCACTGCCGTCCGAGGGTGCATTGGCTGTGCTCGCCTTGAGAGGCGCGCCAGAACTCACGCCTGAACTCACACCGGAGTTGACGATCGGTCGAACCACTACACCTGCCGCCTCCAAGGCGGCGCCAGGGGGGGCCACACGAATAACCTGGCCGACTTCAATCAGGTTCGGATTGTCCAGGTTGTTCCATTTGGCCAAATCTCGCCAAGCCTGCCCATGGTCCAAGCCGATGCGGGTCAGGGTATCGCCTTGTCGAATGGTGTAGTAGCCTGGCTTGCCCGCGTTTTCTGCGCCGGGCAGGACTTTTTCAGCTTCCGTATTCAGCGTTTTCGCCGGGGCAGACGGTCCAGCAGGCACAGCCGTCGGCACAGCACTCAGCGTGGATCGGTCTTCCACGGGAGCGAAAGCTTTGGGCCCCGAAGAGCAGCCCACCACCAACAACAAAGTGGGTAACGCAAGGACGGCTAAGCGTTGTCTAAAAGAATTCAAAATCATTCCTATTCCCTCAAGAGATGCCCGATTTTAGAGGGACAAAGTGAACGGCCTCCAAGTGTTGATGTTGAAAGCCTTGCGCCGTTTTATCTACCACCACCAGGGCTTGATGGCCGCTCGGTGTGACCATCGGGGCCACCAAACGCCCGCCCAAGGCCAGCTGGTCAAGCCAAGCCTGCGGAATGCTGTCGCCACCGGCTGCCGCAATGATCGCGGCATAGGGGGCGCCTTTGGCAAAACCCAACATGCCGTCGCCAAACAACAAATGTACATTCCGCAAACGAAAGCTGCGCAAGTTCTCGCGCGCTTTTTCGTGCAGGCCTTTCAAGCGCTCGATGCTGTACACCTCGGTGGCAATGTGGCTGAGCACTGCCGCTTGGTAACCACAGCCGGTACCCACTTCGAGCACGCGGCCCAGTTGGCCGGCAGACCCGTTGCGCAGCAGTTCAATCATCCTCGCCACCACATTGGGCTTGGAGATGGTTTGCCCCAAGCCGATCGGCAAGCTGGTGTCCTCATAAGCCTGGTTCAGCAAACCGGTTTCGACAAACAGATGACGCTCGACCGCGCCCATGGCTTTCAAAACGTGCGCGTCTTGTATGCCGCTGGCGGCCAGTTTGTGAACCATCCGGTTGCGCAGGGCCAATGAATCGAACACCTGTCCTGCGGGCCGTGCCCCCGCAGCCTGTGTCGATGGTCGCAGCGTGGCCGCTGCGGCCTTGGCTTTGGGCTGCTTGCCGGACAAACTGTCCAATTGAATCGGAAACGCCCTTCGCTGGGTCATGGCATGTTCTGCACTGACGGGGCCATTTGTGAAAAAGACTGCCTCCAAGCGCTGAGTCTGTCGTGGTCTGTCAAGTCCACCTGCAAGGGTGTCACCGACATGTGGCCCAGACGGGTGGCGTGAAAATCGGTGCCTTCGCCATCGTCCAGAGCCTCGCCTGCACTGCCAATCCAGTACATGGTCTCACCGCGAGGGCTGACTTGGGTGATCACTTTTTCTGCGGCATGGCGGCGCCCCAGCCGACACAATCGGGTCGGCAAAATCTGGTCCAATGCCGCGTTGGGGATATTCACATTGAGTAACCACGGCTGATGCGCGATCCGTGCTTGCGATTGCAGCTGCAGCACCATCTCGCGCGCCTTGTGGGCCGCTGCATCCAGGTGCTTCCAACCCTTTTCAGTTTGTGAGAACGCTATCGCCGGAATGCCAAACAAATAGCCCTCCATGGCCGCGCCCACCGTACCTGAGTACAAAGTGTCGTCGCCCATGTTCGCGCCATTGTTGATACCCGAGACGACCAAGTCCGGCCGGTAACCCAGCAAACCGGTCAAGGCAATGTGCACACAGTCCGCGGGCGTGCCATTGACAAAGCGAAAACCGTTGTCCGCACGGTGGACATACAAGGGTGCATTGAGCGTCAAGGCGTTGGACTTGGCACTGTTGTTGTGCTCAGGTGCCACCACCTCCACATCGGCCACGGTTTGGAGCGCCTCATACAGGGCCACAAGGCCTTCAGCACGGTAACCGTCGTCGTTGGAAATCAGGATTTTCATGGTGAATTTAGAGGTCAATCTCTGATTGTAGAGGGCGAGCCGCCCTCCCGCGTACTTGGTCGCTGATGGGACAAGCCAAAGCGCCTTGCGCCGTTAGATTTGCCATTTATTTGAGGAGAGTTGTGTGCACGCTTGGCTTTGTGAAAACCCCGTGGGCGTTGATGCCCTGACCTGGAAAGAAATGCCGACCCCCGCGCCTCAAAAGGGCGAGGTCTTGATTGAGATCCAGGCCGCAAGCCTGAACTTTCCGGACCTGCTGATTGTCCAAAACAAGTACCAGATGAAGCCTGAGCTGCCCTTTGTGCCCGGCTCCGAATACGCCGGCATCATCCGGGGCGTAGGCGAAGGCGTGACGCATTTGCAAGTGGGCCAAGCCGTGGCCTGCCTTTCAGGCACCGGCGGCTTTGGCACCCACACCCTTGCGCCCGCCAAACTTTGCATGCCCTTGCCTGCAGGTTTTCCAGCGGTGGATGCCGCCGCATTCATCATGATCTATGCCACTTCGCACCATGCCTTGATGGACCGCGCCCAGCTCAAAGCCGGCGAAACGGTGCTGGTCCTGGGCGCTGCTGGCGGTGTCGGCACCTCGGCCATCCAGGTCGCCAAGGCCGCAGGCGCACGGGTGATCGCCGCCGCCTCAACCGATGAAAAATGCGCCTTGTGCACCTCCATCGGAGCCGATGCCACCATCAACTACAGCCGCGAGAATTTGCGCGACGCCATCAAAACACTGACCGATGGCAAAGGGCCAGACGTGATTTACGACCCGGTCGGCGGCGACTTTGCAGAACCTGCATTCCGCTCCATCGCTTGGCGGGGCCGCTACTTGGTCGTCGGATTTGCCTCCGGCCCGATTCCTGCCCTGCCCTTTAACCTGGCCCTGCTCAAAGGCGCCTCGATTGTGGGCGTGTTCTGGGGCGATTTTTCGCGCCGTGAGCCCCAAGCCAACGCCGCCATGATGGCCGAGCTGGCCCAGTGGTATGGCCAGGGCAAGATCCAACCCGTGATTGACTCCACCATGCCCATGAAAGACCTCAAGGCGGCTTACGCCCACATGGGCTCGCGCAAGGTCAAAGGCAAATTGGTGATGGTGAACTGACGGGTGAACAGAGGACCGGGTCCTTGAAGAACACGCAAGGCCATCAACCCGCGGCCTCTGCCTCGCTCTTGCCGGCGGCCCGGTAACTCGCCAGCACCTTGTCCCAAGGCACCACGCCCACGCGGGCGGCCCATGCGCCCCACGCTGCGACGAGTTCACTGACAATGTCGGGGTGTGTGGATGCCACATCCTGTTTTTCAGACCGATCGGTGTTCATGTCGTAGAGTTCCCAGGGGTTGGGATACTCCTGCACCAGCTTCCATCGGCCACGTCGCACGGCAGCGTTGCCGGTATGCTCCCAAAACAAAGTGTGGTCCTTCGGTGTGCCGCCACGCAGCGCCGGTAAAAGGCTGCACCCTTCAAATGCTGGCAGCTCCCGCTTGCTGTCGCTTGGCCGGAACTGTACCTGAGCGGCCTCCAGGATCGTTGGCAGCATGTCCGTAAGCTGAAAAGGCGCCCGAACAATACCGCCGTTGGGGAGCCCTGCGCGAGGCCAATGCACAATCAAGGGTGTTGCAATGCCGCCCTCATGGGTCCAGCGCTTGTAAAGCCGAAAAGGCGTATTGGACAAGTTGGCCCAAGCTCGGCCATAGCTTGCATAAGTGTCCTCCGGTCCCGGGATGATGGAAGGCTCATTGCCGACTTTCAGATCGGCACCGTTTCGCGGTTTGAGGCGATCGAGATCCGGCCTGCGTTTTTTGAAAGCCTCTGCACTGCCGTCCAGCGGAAGGACCTCAGCACAGGCTCCATTGTCTGACAGGAAGAACACCAGTGTGTTCTCAAGTTGACCCGTCTCCTCAAGGCAATTGAGCAGGTCGCCGATGCCTTGATCCATTCGGTGTATTTGAGCCGCATAGACCTCCATGCGACGCGCTTCCCAGGCTTTGTGCTCTGCATCTTCCCAAGCGGGCTCCGCAGGATCGCGCTCGCACTCCTGCACGGCATCTGCAAGCAGTCCGGATTCTCGCAGCCGCTGCATACGGCGCTCACGCAGCACATCCCAACCTTCGTCGTATCGGCCTTTGAATTTGGCGATGTCCTCTTGCCTTGCTTGCAGCGGCCAATGCGGCGCTGTGTAAGCAACATACATAAAAAATGGCTTGTCGTGTGCGGCCTGCTCACGCACAAAAGTACAGGCCTCCTGCGCAATGGCATCGGTGTAGTAGTAGTCCTGCTGTCCTGTCGCTTGTGCTTCCACATTCGTTTCACCGCGGGTCAGGGACGCGGGCTGGAAGTAAGAGCACGAACCGGCGAGGGTTCCGTAAAAGTGTTCGAAACCCCTTCGCGTAGGCCAGGCATCGTTGACCTGCTTGATATTGGAAGCCAAGTGCCACTTCCCAACGAGGGATGTCGCATAACCGGCTTCGGACAGGATCTCGGCAACGGTGATACAGCGGTCATTGAGAGATCCCTGGTAGCCATTTGGGCGATCATCCTTTGTGAGAATACCGACACCGGTTTGATGCGGATGCAGGCCCGTCAACATAGAGGCCCGTGAGGGGCTGCAACGTGCTGTGTTGTAGAACTGAGAGAAACGCACACCATGGGCCGCCAACCGATCGATGTGAGGGGTTTCAATCTCGCTGCCGTAACAACCGATGTCAGAGAAACCCATGTCGTCGGCCACGATCAGGATGATGTTGGGTTTGTTTGCCATAGGTCTTTAATTGAAAAAAGTATGCCGCATTGGAGGCAGGATCAGTCAAAAGTAATCTTGGCCTTTTTAATGAGTTGACCTATTTGATCGTAGGATTTCTGCAGGGCCTGTGCGTACTCCGCAGGTGTGGATGCGTAGGTGGAAAATCCTGCGTTTTCCAACTGTTGGCGTATCTCGGCTTGCTCCAAGAGTCGCTTGATTTCTAAATTGATTCGGTTGACTGCCGCTGCGGGAGAACCTGCAGGCATCAGCAAACCCCAGTAGTTGCCAAACGAAAAGCCTGGCACGCCAGCTTCTGCGATCGTCGGAACGTTGGGCAGAACTGAAATCCGTTGCGCAGTCACCGCCAAGGCTTGCAGCTTGCCAGCCTTGACCTGAGACAGGGCACTGCCGTCGATCAACAAGTCAATATGGCCACCCAGTAAGTCATTGAGTGCTGGCGCGCCGCCGCGGTAAGGAACGTGGACGATGTCCAGTCCCGCTGCCGCCTGCAAGGCTTCAAGGCAGAGGTGCCCGATGGTGCCATTGCCTGCAGTGCCGCACTTGTATTTACCAGGATGGGCTTTGGCCAAGGCCAAAAACTCTTGGAACGATTTCGCTGGAAAAGACGGTAATGCGGTCACAACAATAGAAACTTTGGCCAATGTCGATACCGCCACAAAGTCAGTCGCTGGATCGTAGGGCACATTGGCCTGGGCGTATCGACTGACGACAAGGTCGCTCAGATTGCCAATCGCGAGGGTGTGACCGTCTGCCGGCGCCCGAGTGGCTGCAGTCATACCGATCACGCCACCGGCACCAGCGCGGTTATCGACGACAACCGGCTGACCCAGCGCTTTGGCAAGCGGAACGGAAAAAATACGGGCCAAAATGTCCGTGTTACCGCCGGGCGGGTTAGGGACAATCAATGTGACCGCTCTTGTCGGATAGCTGGTCTGCGCACGCAGAGCTGCAGGCAAAATCGCTGCAGCACAACCAAAGGATGCTGCGCCCAAGATCGTGCGACGTTTCAAGTGGGCTTGGGTGGAGCCCTCCCCCGAGCGCAATGTTTGAACAGGGATGATTTTCATGTGTTTTCTCCGTTGTGGATTTGAGCGAGTACAGATGCAGAACGTACCCGAATTTCTAAGCCCTGACCAACTCAAGCACTGCAGCGGCAAATGTCTCTGGCACTTCCTGCGGCATATTGTGGCCCACACCAGGCACAACCCGATGTGAGCGCGCTCCGCTGAAATTGTGCGCAGATGACTGCGGTTGTGAGGGTGCTCGCACACCATCGTCTGCACCGTCGAAAGTAATTGTGGGGATGGAGATCGGCGGCTGCGCCGCCAGTCGTGCCTCGATCTTTAAATAAGCAGGATCACCCGCAGCCAAAGCAAAGCGGTGGCGATAAGACTGAATCACAACCTCAACAAAATCCGGGTTGTCAAACGCGGCTGCACTGCGCTCAAATTCTTCTGGACTGAAGTGCCAAGTCGGCGACCACTGCTCCCACAACAAGCGGGTCACTGCGCGCCTGTCCTTTTCCAAGCCGGCACGACCTCGCTCACTGTGAAAATAGTACTGATACCACAGCCTGTGCTCGCTCTGGGGCGCATCAGGCTCCATTGCGCGCGCAATATTTTGGATGTTGTAGCTGTTGAAAGACACAAGCCCAACACACCGCTCAGGCCAAAGGGCTGCAACAACACAGGCAGCGCGACCACCCCAGTCATATCCTGCCAACACGGCTTGCGGAATCGCCAAGGCATCCATCAAGGCCAATAAATCCGAGCCAAGAGCAGCCTGCTCGCCGGAACGTGGCGTTTTTGCGCTCAGAAATCGGGTGGCACCAAAACCTCGAAGATAGGGCACGATGACACGGCAACCTGCGGCGGCCAGAATGGGCGCGACTTCAGCATAAGCATGAATGTCATAGGGAAAGCCATGCATGAGAAATACTGGTTGTCCATCTGGAGGTCCGGACTCCGCGTAGTCAATCTCAAGAACCCCCGCATGAATTTTTTGAAGTGATTGCATAGGGGTCAGCATCGTTACACTCTACCAAAAACAAACGAGGGATGCGCCATGGGGAGCACGCGTGCCAAAGGCGTCGCACCCGATCGCTTGGTCAATCCTGAAATTCTTGTATTGCGATATAAATTTTAAAAGGAGCCCAACATGCTCGTACGCCTTTTGTATGTCAGCCAGCCAGTGGGCCCCGTTACCACCACGGTCACCACTTCAATTTTAGAAAAGTCCAATACCTACAACAGAGAAAAAAATATCACGGGTGTTTTATGCCAGGGCTCCGGCCTATGGATGCAGGTGTTGGAAGGTGAGAGACATCAAGTCAACATTCTTTACGCTCGCATCATGGCAAGTCGACATCACCACCATGTTGAATTGTTGTCGATGGAAGAAATTACGCACCGGCAATTTGGCCAATGGTCTATGGCACTTGTCCATTTGTCCAAAGACGATCCCATGGTGCGGATGGCGCATCCAGAATTCGATCCCTACACGGCGACATCCAAGGAAGCCATGTCACTCCTGGATGAACTGATCAAAACAAGCAGTCCCATCGCAATGACATGATTGGGCCCATCTCGGTCACCCTGAAAGCTTGAATTTACAGGGCTGATTGGTGTTAATCAGAGTCGGGACACCTGATTTGTCTTACAGTTCGGACATGTGTGCCCACTACGAATCCGTCCACGACAAAGCTCTCCTCAAAAAGCATTTCGGCGTGTCACTGCCCAGTGAACTGGCCAGGCGCGATGTATGGCCGGGTTACATGAGCACCTTCATTCGCCGCCCTGAAAACGCTGATGTGGGCGATGATGCCGTCCCCGATCGTGAAGCTGTGCTCGGCAGCTTTGGGTTGATTCCCCATTGGGCCAAAGACAACAAAATCGCCCGCCAGACCTACAACGCCCGCACCGAGACCGTTGCAGAAAAACCCAGCTTTCGTGATGCATGGAAGCGAGGCCAGCACTGCATCATCCCGGTGCAATCTTTCTTTGAACCCGATTGGCGCAGCGGCAAAGCGCGACCCACGCGCATTGCGCTGGCCCATGACAGCCCCATGGGTGTGGCCGGAATTTGGGCCCAATGGCGCTCTCCCAGGGGTGAGGTGGTGCACAGCTTTACCCTGCTCACGATCAACGCGGATGACCACGCACTGATGCGCAACTTTCACAAACCGCAGGACGAGAAACGCATGATCGTGATCTTGCCGCCTGCGCGCTTCGGCGACTGGCTTCAGGCCAGTGCAAGCGAGAGCGCCGACTTCATGCAAGCCTGGCCAGCGCACGGGCTCAAAGCCGCAGCACCTGAGGGCCCCTCACCACAAACGGCCTCGATGTTTTAAAAACTTGCGCTGTTCATATGGCGGTCGTTGTTGCCCACCAGCTGCTTGGCAACCGCCCAAACTGCAAAAAACAACATGCCGATCAGCACCGAGCCCCTGCCCCATGCGATCAGCGGGTCTGATTCGCAAAAGAGCAAACACATCACGCCTTGCAGCATCATCACAATGCTGGCGGGACGAAACGAATGAATGAATTGGGCCCAGCTGAAAATGAATTTGGATTTCATGGTCATCTCTTGATGCTTTGACAGTCTTGTCAGTATACTGTTATTTTATACAGTATTGCAACACCAGCCGACGTTAAATCCCCACACGATTACCTCGTGAGTGGGCCATCTCCAGTCGTGGCCAATGGCTGGGATCGGGCGGCTGAATTTGGCTCTGAGCTGGCGCTCACAAAGCGTGTGCTGTGGCGGAACCGAGACCTTTTCAAAAACGCCCAATTGACGGTTGCGGGGGCTGCAATATACAATTGCTATATACATTTCCTCGGGAGGTCGTCATGTCCATCGGCACTGTTTTCGTCAATAACCGTACCCAGGCCGTTCGCCTCCCATTGGACGTGCGTCTACCCGAGGGTGTCCAAAAGGTAGAGATACGCGTCAAAGGTATCGAGCGCATCATCGCCCCGCTCGGCCAAACCTGGGACAGCTTCTTTCTGGGTGGCCCCACAGTGAGCGACGACTTCCTGCCCGAGCGCGCCACCCAGCAACAGCCGGAGCGCGAGGCTCTCTGATGCTGCGTTACCTGCTGGACACCAACATCGTCATCTACGTGTTAAAGCGCCGCCCAGTCGAGGTGCTTTCCACCTTCAACGCCAACGCCAGCCGCATGGCAATTTCTTCTATTACCCTCGCCGAACTCTTGCACGGTGCGGAGAAAAGCAGCCGCGTGAGCGAGAACCTGGCCGCTATCGAAGACTTTTGCAGTCGCCTGCAAATTCTGTCCTATGGCCCCAAGGCCGCGCAGCATTACGGAGCCATTCGCGCCGCCTTGGAAAAACTCGGCCAGCCTATCGGTGTGAACGACATGCACATTGCAGCACACGCCCGCAGCGAAGGCCTGGTGCTGGTGACCAACAACATGGGGGAGTTCACACGGGTGCCTGCGCTGCAAACAGAGAACTGGGTCCACACAGCGCAATAAGTCACGCGTTGTAGGCCCAAAGCGGACGATACGGTTGTGGCAACACAAGCGTCTAAGGCTGCTAAGGCACTTCATAATCCAGCCCCTCCCCTCAGCTTTTCGAGATGCCAACCTTTCATCATGGATAAACTCTTGCTACAGCAGCAGGTGCTGGAGCGGCTCGCCGAAGACCTTCTGCAAGCCGAACAGGCAATGCGTGCGGCCCATGAAACGGCGACTCACGAGGAAAACATTGCCGAAAACAAATACGACACATTGGGACTCGAAGCCGCTTACCTGGCCACCGGCCAGGCTCGGCGCGCTGAGGACATTCGCCAAGCGATCACCAATTGGCGCCAATTCCGCCCGCGCCCCTATGACGCCAGCAAAGGTATACAGCTCGGCGCGCTGGTCTGCCTGATCGATTCCGCCGACAAGCAGCAACTGCTCTTTCTCGGGCCAGAGGGGGGCAGCATGAAGTTGGTCAGTGGCGCACAGCTCATTCAGGTCATCAGCAGCGAAGCCCCTTTGGGCAGGGCCATGCTGGGTAAATACGAGGGTGATGAGGTATGGATACAGGTCGCTCCATTCCGACAGCAATTTGAGGTGCTGCAGGTGAATTAATCAGCAAGCAAGCCCAAGCCAAATTGGCTGAGGTGATCAGATGTGCCTGGAAGCTAGACATTGTTTGCGCCCCCTCTTGATCAAATCGTCATCAGCGTCAACACCGAGAGCCCCAAAAGAGTTCTGTAACTGTGACCCTACAATGGAGATTGATCACAGATTTGATAAATTTGAACCGGTCAAACAGAAGCCCGCACCCTCCTCATGAACTCCAACAACAACCCGGTTAGTGAGCATTGCCAAAACTGCCGCTTCAAAATGCAGTCTGAAACCGCGACAACGGGATGGCCATGTGGGTGGAATTATTTTCAAGTACCCCCCTTGAGCGTAAGCCAGTGATGAACATCTATCCAGAAGTCAAGCTTGAGGGGCGCTGCGGTTACGGGGCAATGGTTTAACTGAGTTGCTGATCTCAGCCATTACTTTCATCATCCAACCCTGTTGAAGTCCTATCAATGACTTGTGCGTTCAACCATATGAATACAGCAAACTTTAATCAGCGACCGTATTTGAAATTTCAAATTCTGGGTATATTGTTATTGTTATTTACTGGTTCAGCTTACGCTGCAAGCTTTGATTGCGCAAAGGCCAAAACCAAGAATGAACAATGGATTTGTGCTAATGAAACTATTTCAAAGCTGGACGAGAGCATTAATGTTCAATACCAAAAACTACTCAAGCTCTATGTCCAGAATCGGCCAATTCGTCAATGGCAAATGGAATGGCTAAAATCAGATGAACTCAAATGCAAAGACTCTGACTGTTTGGAAAAGGCTTACAAGAAAAGATTTTCAGAACTCAAGTCGGCAAACAATGCCGAACCCAACACAAAGGGCTACACAGGAAGCTACATTCGCGTCATCAATGGAAAAACAGATCCCAACCGAGCGGAGTTATTAATTATTGGGCTTTCAGGTCGGCGCGTATTTATTAGCGGAACCTCCAGCTGGAATAATGCGCACACAGGCGAAATGGCAGGCTATGGAATATTGATGGGCGGTAGTGTCGCTGCAAATACAAAGGAGCTGTGCGGTGCTAATTTTCAATTAGTTGATGAACCCTACCTGGAAGTTCAAAACGAAAGTGGTTGTGGCGGCATGAATGTGACATTCAATGGGATTTACAAGAGTTGGTAATCATAATTTTTAAATACGTACTTCTATCTTCATGGTCAACTCGCCAGAGACTGTCAAGCACGAGACTTCAAATAAAGCAGGTCAGGTTGTGGAGCGTGCAACACGCTTGGCAACTGGCTTGTGCGTGACTTCAATGCGTTTAATGCCAACTGCTTTGCCCAGTGTTGCCATGATTGTCAGGTCACTCACGTCCTTTACACGCCTGAAGGAAGCCCGCCACAAAAAGCCTCGCTGTTTTAAAAAGGTGCGCCGTCCATGTTGCGGTCGTTGTTGCCGCTCAAGAGTTGAGCAGCTGTCCAGACTGCATAAAACAACACACCGATCAGGAAAGAGCCCCTGCCCCAAGCGACCCATTGTTCTGTTTCGCAAAAGAGCAAACACAGGACACCTTGCATCATCATCACGCTGCTGGCAGATCGTAATGATGCAATATGAAAGCGAAAAAAAATCAAGGACCGTTAGGTCCTTGATTTCATTGAGCATCTTGGGGTGGCTGATGGGGGGGTTCTCCATCGGTATTCTAAGTCCTTTATTCGGATCGCTTTCTTACCCTAAACCGTGTGGGTTAGGGGTTAAAAGAGTGGGTTTCCTGTGTGGGACACCCGCCAAAACTTGATTTTATCATGGCTTTCGTCGGCTTACTGGTGCGGTGCTCGTTGGTGCAGCTCGGTTTGGGGCTTGTGCTGCCCGTCCCCAACTGGAAGACGGGCGAAACTCAAAAGGGCTGGGGATGCTCCCATGTGCCGCCAGTTGCTGCCGCTCGGCTTCTAAAGCTCGTTGCTGGGCTTCTTGCGCCATGCGCTCCATTTGCTCGGCTTGCGCCTTGATCCACCCTGCGATAGCTCGCCCCACGTCGTCCAAGATTTGCTGTAAGGTCTTGGGGCTGCCGTCTTTGTTGGGCTTGCTGATGTGTATCCGCATCGCCTTTCGGATGTTGACCTTCTGCCGTGGCTTGGCGGCTTCAAATTGCGGTTTGAAGTGGTCGTAAGCAAAGCGGGTTTTTTCCTTCAACAGTTTTTTGTCCAATTTCTGCACCGCCTTCTCGCCTTTGCGGATGACGTTGTGAACGATGCGTTCCCGTGCAGCGCGTTTGGCTTCCCATGCAGGGCTGGCGTTTTTCAACTTCTGCCCAATTTTCGGTTCACCGCTCATGGGTGGCACGTAGTCAGGCGCGACTTTTTGAACGTGGGTTAGGTAAAGCACCTTGGTATTTTTTAGCCAGTCCTTGTGACTGATAAAACGATCCTTGGGGTTTTGGCGGCTAAAAAAGTCCTTGGGCGTGTTGCCCACTTTCAAACCCCGTTCGCAAAACATCAAGTGCGCGTGGGGGTTGCCGTCGCCCTTGTCATGGATCGCCAGTCGGTAGGCGTGGCGGTCTTTGAGCAAGTCGTCCACAAAGGTTTGTGCCCATGCGGCTTTGTCTGTAGCTTCGCGGGGGATGGCAATGATTAGGCTGCGATAACTGCGCCCGTTGGCTCGCTCCAACTCGTCGGCTTTTTGAAAAAACTCCAAGCCGTCTTTGGCTACGCTGGCGGGGATGTTTTTATCCAAGACGGTTTTTACTTCGTCTTTTTCTGCATAGCGGTCTAAACCCGAAATATAGGCGGCGTGCTTCGCGCCTGCACCTTTGCCTGCTGTGCCTGTTCGGGTGGATACGTAATTGGTTGCCATAGAACAGATTACGGGATCACCCCCCTGTTTGGCAACTGCACCCACTTGGGGGCTGCGAGCCCCCAAACCCCCTCGAACGCCTGCGGCGTTCTTTGGTTTTCTTCTTCAAAAAGAAAGGGAGCGAAGCGACCTAAAGCCCGCATCGCGGGCGTGTCGGTTTTAGGGGTGTCGGGGCGCAGCCCTGACCGCAAGGAACGTTTGCTCACCACGCAGTGGGGAGAAACGTGTATTGCGCTTGGGGTGAAATCCCCAAGACCCCCGCCGCCCGTCAGTCACGACCTCTGGGAGAGATGCGGGCGACCTTGCAAGCCCCTCGCGTCCGCTCGGGGGGAAGCATTCACGCTCGCTGCCGCTCGCTCATTGAAGGAAAGACACTGCAGGGATTGACATTGAAGCCGCGATCCCCGTAACTGATTTCATCGGCATTTTTGGAGATAAGGCGATGACCACACGGGCACACATTGAGGAACTGGAAAAACGCAAAGCCAGCCTTGCAAAGACAATTTCAGAGGCTAAAAAAGATTTGCGCGGCGAAAAAAAGAAAGCCGAAAACCACGTCAAGGTGGCGATTGGTGGCGCAGTGATTGCCCTGATTGACAACCTGCCCGTCACCGTCCGCCACGCGATTTTGACGGGGGCGAATCAAGGCATTCAAAAACAAGGCTTGGGGCGTGAAATATTCGAAGCCTTGAAAGCGCGATTCAAAAAAACTGAGGAGCAAAAGTAAAAACAAATCACACTAAGCCTCGGTGAGGTCATTCAAGTAAAACTATGACATCTTCACTATGTCAGCGTGAAAGTCGGACAGGTGCGTACCAGCCCACTTGCCCAGTGCCTCAAGCACTGGGCGCAGTGCCGCCCCAGCTTCGGTAAGTCGATATGCATTATTACGGGATGCCGCCTCTGGATTCACCCGCTCGATTAGCTTCAAACACGTAAGAAGATCAAGCCTTGATGCTAGGATGTTTGTCGAAATTCGCTCAGAGGATTCTAGAAACTGTGAATAGGTTCGTTGTCCGTGAATGATTAGGTCGCGAACAATCAGCAAAGACCACTTGTCACCCATCACATCAAGCGCGGAGCTGATAGGGCACACCGAACGCCAATCTACGTCTTCATCCTTAATATCTGAACTGCCCATTCAAATCTCCTGCTGCTTGCGCGGTGCTCAAGACGTTTGCCAGTTTTACCCCGCATTGAAGTGTGCAATGATCTGCCACACATAGACCAACATCGCCATTTGTCCAGTTGCGAATACTGCTGTGCGCAAATAGGGAATCCCAGCAATGTACACCGCAGTGTAAACGAGGCGGGATACCAACAATACAACGCCAGCGATATGCGTAATGCTATTGGTCGCACCCGTGAAATGTGCCACTAGGATGACGGCAGCGTAAATTGCTAGATTGGCAACTAAATTGCCATGAGCACGCACCGCACGATGCCCCCAAGGGGCAACGCCTTGAAGTTCGGTATCGCGGTTGTGGAATATCCAGTTCCAGCCGCCAGGAACTGACGTGCGGGCATAGAGTGGGGGCAAGGTGAGAAGCTCCGTTAGCACGGCAAGGCTTACCAATATCCAAAGATCAAGAGTCATCATGTAGTCCAATATGTCAAGGTTAAGAAAAATCATGCTGCGCCAAAATTATTGACTTGCATTTTGCAAGTTTAGCATAAATTTTTCAAATAACTGTCCACAGCTGAACCTGTGGGAAACCCCGCTGCTGCCCTTTGGCAAGCATGGGCGGGGTTATCCATAGGCAGGCGTAGCCTGAGCGGTGGGCAGTGGGTTAGAACGCCAGTTTTTGGCTTTTCTTTGCGCCCACTTTGTACGCTTCTGTGCCCTTGATTTCTTTTAGGTTTTCCTTGGCGATCAAGTGCGGATTTAAGAACAACGATCCACCTTCTGATTTAACCAAAACGCCCGCATTGACCAACTTGCTCAGGCTGTTGGTGACTTGCTGGCGCACCAGTTTTGCCTTGTCTGCAACGTCTTGATGCGTCAGGCTAACCACGTTACCTTGACTGACAAAATCCAATACCGTGAGGATAACTTTGAGGTCGGTGGTCGTGAGTTTTTTGTCCACAATAACCGACAGCAAAGACCTGTAAAACAAGATGACAAAAGGCTCATTGGGTTTGATCCTAAAGTCCTTTGGATCGTGGATTACCACGGCTACGCTTTGCCCTTGCTCCATGCTACTGTCCATCATCGCGCCCGCTAAACTGGTGGGGACTGTAGTCTCTTTTTTATACTTGCAAGTTTTAAATTGGGCATTTCCAGACTTGCCAGTGCTGGATGTGGTTCTAAGAACGTTCGCATATGAGTCTTGAAGCGCAATCGTTTGAGTAAAACAGTATGCATGGCTGCTCCGGAGTCCCTTCTGGCACAGGTGGGGGTGGGGATACGGTGAGGTCGGACTGGGCTGCAAATTCGGAAGGCACCGGACAAACCAAAAAAATCCTACAAGTGATCAGTGGATCAAGCAGGGCTCAATGCGCAAAACCTTGCACCGCAGTCTGTAAACAGTCTGTAAATCCCAAAAAGCAAAACGCCCTAGAAACCAAAAATGTCTCTAGGGCGCATGGATACTGGGGTGGCTGATGGGGCTCGAACCCACGACAACAGGAATCACAATCCTGGACTCTACCAACTGAGCTACAGCCACCGTAAGTTTTGATTATAACTCAGCGCCTCACGAATTCTTAGAAACCGCTTCAGTTTTGCCTGCCGCTTTGTTGGGCTTGGGTACCAGTATTTCGACCTTCAGCAATTGCTTTAATTGAGCGAGGTAGGCCTGCGCCTCGGCGGCGGCCCAGAGTTGGGTATATTGTTGTTGGGCTTGTTGTGCCTTTTCTTTGCTGTCGAGTTCGCGGGCCAGCACTTTGTTGACACGAATCACCGCGTAGCCTTGCTCGCCCAAATCAACACCTGTCCAAGCCGGCAAAGTGGCCGTGTTGATGCGCAAAGCGGCATCCAACAGCGCTGGCTGTTGATTCTGTGTCTGATCACGCGAAATGACGATCGACGCGCCCAAAGTGGCGCCATCGGCGTTGGCTTTCCAGGCCGCCAAACGGGTCTTGCCTTGTTCTCGCGCCATATTGACTGCGCGTTCTTGCTCCAACTGTTTAAGGACCTGGTCTTTCACATCGGCCAAAGGCCGTGTCGCTGCAGGCGTGTAGTTGACAACGTGACCTGCCACCAAGGTGCTGGGCGCAATTTCGACGGCTTCGGTGTTGCGGCGCTTCTGGGTTGAATCCTCAGCAAACAGCGCTTGCAAGAACTTGGGGTTGGCCAAGGGGCCATTCATGCCTTGACTTGGGTTACGGGTCACCTGCGAGGCCTTTTGAACGGTCAGTTTCAAGCGCTCCGCCACGGGCTTGAGGTTGTCTGCTTGCTCATAGACGCCGTTGGTAAAGGTTTCGGCCAACTCGGCAAACTTGCGCTGGGCTTGTTGCTTTTTAAGCTCGGCCTCCATCTCCGGGCGCATTTCTTCAAAGCTCTTGGTTTTGGGCGTTTTGATGTCCGTCAGCAAGATGATGTGGTAGCCAAAATCAGATTCGACCACATCGCTGATGTCTGATTTTTTAAGTGCGAAGGCCGCGTCCTCAAAGGGCTTGACCATCGCGCCACGCGGGAAAAACTCCAGGTCTCCACCTTTGCTGGCGGAGCCGGGATCTTGCGAATTTTGTTTGGCCAACTCGGCAAAAGCAGCCGGCTTTTTGCGCACTTGCTCCAACAGTTCTTGCGCTTTGGCTTTGGCTTTTTGTTTGTCCGCTGCGGAAGCGTCCTTGGCTGCGTTGATCAAAATGTGGCTGGCACGACGCTCTTCTTTAGCTGCCATTTTTTGAACGTTTTGCTCGTAATAAGTTTTCAGGTCTGCCTCATTGACCGTGGTGTTTTGGCGCACGGCCTCCACATCCAGAACCACATATTCAATATCCGCTGACTCGGGTGACTTGAAGCTGCCCGCATTGCTTTGGTAATAAGCTTTCACGTCATCTTCAGAAACTTGGACTTTGCTCAGAAATTCCGCAGGTGTGAAGCGTTGGATCTGCACATCACGGCGCTGGAAATACGCATTCAAACCCACATCGGCCTGCGCCTGGGATGTGAACGCAGAAGCTTGGAAACCTTGCATGACCTGCCGAGTCGACAGGTCATTGCGAACTTGGGCTTCAAACATTTCAGGCGACATGCCTTGGCTGCCCACCAATTGGCGGTAACGGGCCATGTCGAGTTTGCCATCGGGTCCGCGCAAAGATGCAATAGCGGGGTTTTGCTGCAGCTCTCGGGCCAAACGGGCGTCACTGGTGGTCAACTGGAGTTTTTGGGCTGCAGCCACCAAAACTTGCTCCCGCACCATGCGGTCCAAGGTGGCGTAGCGGGCCTCTGGAGAGTCAAACAGCTTGGCGTCGAGGTTGGGCATCTGGGCCCGAATGCGCTCGATTTCGCGCTTGTGGGCATTGTCCCAATCGGCTTGGTTGATTTTGTTGCCATCCACATGGGCCACCACCGCGCCTTGGTCTTTGTAGCGGCTGTAGCCGTCCATCCCAAACATCACAAATGAGGGAATGATGAGCAGGAACAAAAGACCCATCATCATCTTGGTGTTGTTGCGAACAAAATCAAACATGTGCGATCTCTCTGAGAGAAAAACTCATTGCAAAAAAAATGGCGAACGCACTGTTCGCCATTGTCGGTGGTGGTGGGCGCTGACGGTCTCGAACCGCCGACCTACTCCGTGTAAAGGAGCCGCTCTACCAACTGAGCTAAGCGCCCCACCTGAACACTGTATCAGGAAAAAATGTCGTTCGACTCTTTGACTGCACTGGATTTTATTCGCAAACCAAGTACGTTCTTGCCAGGTTGCCAAAAAATTTTGGGCATCAAAGTGCAGGGCTCTTGGGTGGGATCACAAAGCGTCTGCAATGGCTTGCCCGACATCGCGCGTAGAGGCCGAGCCACCGATGTCAGGGGTTCGGGGGGCGCCGCTTTGCGGGTCCAGCACCTTTTCGATGGCGGCCAAGACGGCATCGTGGGCTTGTTTGTAACCCAAAAATTCCAGCATCATGGCGCCGCACCAGATCTGACCAATGGGGTTGGCGATTTGCTTGCCCGCAATATCGGGTGCAGAGCCATGCACAGGCTCGAACAAAGAGGGCATCAAGCGCGTGGGGTTGAGGTTGGCACTGGGCGCAATGCCAATGGTGCCAGTGCAGGCGGGGCCCAAGTCGCTCAAGATGTCGCCAAACAAATTACTGGCGACCACCACGTCAAAAAAGTCCGGGCGCTGGACAAAATGGGCCGTGAGAATGTCAATGTGGAATTTGTCGACGTTCACACCCGGATAGTTCTTGGCCATTTCAACCACTCGCTCGTCCCAATAAGGCATGGTGATGGCAATGCCATTGGATTTGGTGGCACTGGTCAGGTGTTTTTTGGGGCGCGACTGAGCCAACTCGAAGGCAAATTTCAACACCCGGTCCACACCAATGCGGGACATCACGGTTTCTTGCATCACGATTTCGCGCTCGGTGCCGGGGTACATGCGTCCGCCGATGCTGGAGTATTCGCCTTCGGTGTTTTCACGCACGATGTACATGTCGATTTCACCGGGCAGGCGGGGCGATCCGTCACGGCGCACCACAGGCGCGATGATGCCGGGCATCAAGCGCGCGGGGCGCAAATTGATGTACTGGTCAAATTCGCGACGAAACAGCAACAAAGAGCCCCACAGCGAGACGTGGTCTGCGATTTTGTCCGGCCACCCCACAGCGCCAAAGTAAATGGCTTCGTGACCACCGATCTGGTCTTTCCAGTTGTCGGGGAGCATCTTGCCGTGCTTTTCGCAATAGTCCCAACTGGAAAAGTCGAAATGGTCAAAGTGCAAATCAATGCCGAATTTGCGCGCCGCAGCGTCCATCACACGCAAGCCTTCAGGCATGACCTCTTTACCGATACCGTCACCGGGAATCACTGCAATGCGGTGTTTTGTCATTCAAAATCCTTTGTAAAAAAGAGGTTGCTCGCTGAGCAAGCTTTAAGCCTTTGGGGTGCGAACGACTTGACTCACGCCCAAGGCTGTGAGGGCCGTGCCCGCCAAAGTGATGGCTGTGATCGGTTCGTCAAACAACAACCACGCCATGATAGCGGTGCAAGGCGGCACCAAATACATCAAACTGGACACTGAGGCTGCGGCGCCTCGCTGAATCAACACATACAGCAAGGAGCTTCCGCCCAAAGTGAGGCCCAGCACGGACCAGGCCATGGCGCCCATCATTTCAGGCCCCCAGTTCATTGGCTCGGACTCCAGCCAAGCCAGAGGCAGGGTGACACAGGCTGCGGCCAAAAGCTGCACGCTGTTGGCACTGCGCACATCGCAGGGCTGCACATAGCGCTTTTGGTACAAGGTTCCCGCCGTGATGCAGAGCAAGGCCAAGACGGCCAAACTGATGTTCAAAGTATTGACATGGTCCAGCGCGCTGCCTTGGGTCAGTTTGCGCCAGACGACCATCAACAAACCGGCAAATCCCAGCGCCAAGCCCAACCATTGACGCGATGTCACAGCGGCAACGACTGGCGCAGTCCTTGTTTCGCTCGCTGAGCGATCGGCCCTGGCCTGCAGGGCGGAAAGCCAAATCGCTGTTAGCACGGGCTGAAGCCCAACGATCAAGGCCGACAGACCTGAGCCCATACCGGCTTTAACGGCCGCCCACACGCCGCCCAAATAACCCGCGTGCATCAAGATTCCGGTCACCGACAGATGCAGCCACTGCGCCCGGGATTGCGGCCAAGGCACTTTCGCCCACACAATCCAAGGCACAAAACAGGCCATAGACAGCAGGTACCGGACGCATAAAAAGCTGAAAGGCGGAGAATGAGGCATACCCCAACGCGCCACAATGAATCCAGTGCTCCAGATCAGCACAAACACGACGGGCATGGCTCGCACCCAAGTGCTGTGGGCTTGGCGGTCGCTCATTGCACCCGGGCACGAATTTCGGGCAGCGCCTTGCGGATGTAGTACACCATCGACCAAATGGTCAGCAAGGTGGCAATCACGATCAACACCTCACCCCATTGGCGGGTGTCAATCAGGTTAAAGAGCATGCCGTCATACAACAAGAACGGAATGGCCACCATTTGCACCGTCGTTTTGAGCTTGCCCACCATGTGCACAGCCACGCTTTTGCCTGCACCCAATTGCGCCATCCACTCACGCAGGGCGGAGATGGCTATTTCTCGGCCCACAATGACCAAGGCCACCAGCACATGCACCCGGTGCATCTCCAGCAACACAAGCAAAGCGGCACAAACCAAAAACTTGTCAGCCACCGGATCCAGGAATGCACCAAAAGCCGAGGTCTGATTTAACTTGCGCGCCAAATAGCCATCCAGCCAATCGGTGATGGCAAACAACACAAACATGCTGGTGGCCACCAGGTTGCGGGTGTCTTGCGCCATGGGCAAGTAATACACCCCAATGATCAATGGAATGGCCACGATGCGGGCCAAGGTCATGAGGGTGGGAATGGTGTAAAACATGTTCCCTTATTGTGGCATGGCTTGAAGACAGGGACTCAATGCAATGCGTTGTAAATGGTCTCGGCCAGCTCATGCGAAATGCCCTCTACCGACATCAAGTCTTCCACGCTCGCATCCTCAACCCCTTTGGCGCCGCCAAAACGCTGCAGTAAACGCGCACGTTTTTTGGGGCCGATGCCAGCAATTTCTTCAATCCGGCTGCCGCCCACACGCACCCTGGCGCGTTGGGCGCGCATGCCGGTGATGGCGAAGCGGTGCGCTTCGTCACGCACTTGGGCGACCAGCATCAATGCGGCCGAATCTTTGCCCAAATAGACCTTTTCCCGGCCATCGGCAAACACCAGTTCTTCCAGCCCCACCTTGCGACCTTCACCCTTTTCAACGCCAACGATCAGGGACAAATCCAAACCCAGAGACTCAAACACCTCGCGGGCCATGGAGACTTGGCCTTTGCCCCCGTCAATCAACACGAGTTCGGGCATCCGCATATTCAACTCCCCGGTGCGAATGGCCTCGGCCAATTTACCGTAGCGTCGGGTCAAGACCTGGCGCATGGCGGCGTAATCGTCTCCGGGGGTGATGCCCTCAATCTTGTAGCGGCGGTATTCGCTGTTTTGCATTTTGTGGTTTTGAAACACCACACAAGAGGCCTGGGTGGCCTCGCCCGCCGTGTGCGAAATGTCGAAACATTCCATCCGCAAAGCGTCCATGTCGTCGGGGGCCAGGTCCAAGGCCTCAACCAAAGCGCGTGTTCGCGCCTGCTGCGAGCCTTCTTCTGCAAGCAAGCGCGCCAATTGGATGGCCGCATTTTTCTCGGCCATCTCCAACCAAGCGCGCCGCTGCTCACGCGGATTGTGCACCGCAGAAACCTTGACACCGCTTTGCAAAGAAAGCGCTTCGATCAAGTGTTTGTTGACGGCTTCGCTGGTGATCAGGGCGGGCGGCACCGGCACACCCAAGTAATGCTGGGCAATAAAGGCTTCAAGAACATGAATCTCCACCGCCTTAGCGCGTGCGTTTTCATCAGGCGATGCAGTGGGTTTTTCTGTCGGCTCAGCATCGTCGCTTTCTGATATTGAGCTCGAGATCGCATGCGCATCTTCGACATGGGTCGGAAAATAAGGACGGTCCCCCAAATGCCGCCCCCCGCGCACCATGGCCAGATTCACGCAGGCGCGTCCGCCCTGCACTTTGACGGCCAAAATATCCACATCCGTGTCGGTGGTGGTGTCCACCGACTGCTGGTGCAGGACCCGCGATAAAGCGGTCATTTGGTTGCGCGCTTCGGCCGCCAGCTCGAACTCCAAGCGATCGGCGTGCGCCATCATGCGCGACTCTAATTCTTGCAGCACCATTTGGGTTTCGCCTCGCAAGAATTTTTCGGCATTGCTTACATCGTGTGCATAGTTTTCTGGGCTGATCATGTTCACGCAAGGCCCCGAGCAGCGCTTGATTTGAAACAGCAAGCAAGGCCTTGTGCGGTTGGCAAACACCGTGTCTTCGCAGGTCCTCAGACGAAAGACTTTTTGCAGCAACTGAATGGACTCCTTGACCGCCCAAGCGCTGGGGAAGGGCCCAAAATAATGGTGTTTTTTTTCCACCGCACCCCGGTAATAGGCCACCCGTGAAAACACCAAGGGCGAAGGACCGCCCTCGCGCTTGACTGAAGGCTTGTGGGCCGACTCAGGCACCGTACCGGTCATTTTGAGATAGGGGTAGCTTTTATCGTCCCTGAACAAAATATTGAACTTGGGGTTCAAGGTCTTGATCAGGTTGTTTTCGAGCAGCAAGGCCTCGGCTTCGGAACGAACAACCGTGGTCTCCATGCGCACGATTTTGCTGACCATGTGGCCGATGCGGGTGCCGCCATGGTCCTTTTGAAAATAGCTGGAAACGCGTTTTTTCAAATGCCGCGCCTTGCCCACATAGAGCACCTGGCCCTCGGCATCAAAGTAACGGTACACCCCCGGCAAACCCGGCAGGGCAGCGACTTCAGACAGCAGTTGATCAGAGTGCACAGACATGGCCGCTATTGTGAAACAACTCAGGCCACAATACCGCCCATGCGTTGGGACATTTTTTGCACGGTGATCGACAACCACGGCGACTTGGGGGTCTGTTGGCGCTTGACGCGTCAATTGCTTTCACAAGGCCATGCCGTGCGCTTGTGGGTCGACGACGCCTCGGCCCTTGCTTGGATGGCCCCAAAGGCCTTGACCGGACAGCTTCAAGGGCTTGAAGTCCGCCCTTGGAAGCAAGCCAGCGAGCCCGATGTGTTGAATGACTTGGTCATCGCCGAGGTCTGGATTGAAGCCTTTGGCTGTCGCATACCCGAGGCCTTTGTGGCCCATTGTGTTGAACACAGCTTGGCCTTCAAAACGCAGCAACCGGCCTGGATCAACCTCGAATACCTGAGCGCCGAAGACTGGGTCCCGCGCATGCACCGCCTGCCCTCACCCGTCATGAGCGGACCCGCCAAAGGCTGGACACAGCACTTTTTCTACCCCGGCTTTACACCCGATACCGGCGGTCTCTTGCGCGAAGCCGAACTGTTGGCCCGACAACAAGGCTTTGACCGCGCAGCCTGGCGTCGGCAACACGCCCCCAGCCTGGCAGCGAACGGTTTGTTGGTCAGCCTGTTTTGCTACGAACCCACCGCCCTTGCCCAACTGCTGGCCCAATTGGCGGGCACGCCGCACCATCTTTTGGTCACACCCGGCCGACCGCTGGCGGCAGTGCAACAAGCGCTGGCCCAGATGCCCGTGCACCCCAGCTGGAGCGCCCTCCCCTACACCGACCAAAACGGCTTCGACGAGATGCTCTGGGCTTGCGACCTCAACTTTGTACGCGGCGAAGACTCTTTGGTGCGCGCCTTGTGGGCGGGCCAGCCCTTCATCTGGCAGATTTACCCGCAGGACGATCATGCGCACCACGCCAAGCTGGAGGCGTTTTTGGACTGGCTGCAGGCGCCTGACAGTTTGCGCAAGGCGCATCGGGTTTGGAATGCCCTGGAAGCGAGCGACGGGTCTGCGATGGACGCTGCTGCTTGGACAGAATGGACTTCAGCCGTCCAAGCCGCTCGGCAAAAACTCACCCAGCAAGACGATTTGCTGACGCAAATGATCCGCAGCATTGAAACCCTGTCATTTCAACCGCGCCAAAACGCTCTGCACACCCAGCCGGGGGCTTGAAAGCGCCGCAATGCCCAAGCCCTTCAAAATCGGTTCGGCGG
>Ga0114964_10000079_pt1 | contig 67699 bp, 76 predicted proteins | sample C_131016_MF_Meta_FD_92638 | JGI IMG/M metagenome (GOLD analysis project Ga0114964, IMG submission 92638) | Freshwater microbial communities from Lake Croche, Canada to study carbon cycling - C_131016_MF_MetaG | ecosystem: Environmental > Aquatic > Freshwater > Lake | place: Lake Croche, Canada... | reverse complement strand
GTGATTGTCTTGGATTGCAGTCAAGAAAGCTCTAAATACTAATAGGCTAGCACCAGCTGCTCCTTCACCTGGCTGATCCGGGCTATCTACTTCGATTGTTTCGATATTAAACTTGATTAAGTCCTTTGGTACAGTGTCTCTAGTGTAATCGTATCTCGGTATAATATCCTGGTAGTTTACCATGTCTTGACCTATCTCGCTTATATCAGAGTAATTTACTCTTAATCTACTTGGAGATCCAGGATCACCTGTTCCATACCCTTGCGAAAGATTTTTACCGTTTCTATAATTATCGTTGTAAGGTACCTTACCTGCAGCGAAGGGTAGCTCCTCTACTATAGTTTTTCTAAAATCTTGCCTTATGCTTGAGATTCCATTTTGAGACTTTTCTCCTGCTGATTTTAAACCCTGGTAATTTAGTGCGTAGGTAAAGTTGTGTATTGAAACTTCATCTTTCTCTATACCAAGTGGAAATATTTTTAGATCTGTGTAATCAACTCTTGGTAGAGTACTTCCTGTATTAAAGGTTTTAAGAATAGTTGGGTTTACAGTTGGAGTATCAGCTATGTTAAGTGTGTATAGGTCTACCAAATTTTCCTCTGTAGGGAATATTTTTCTACCTGATAGACTGCCTCCGTTGTGATTTATATCTGCAAGTAGTGCTACATTGTAAGCAACTGTGTTTGCTCCACCTCTAGCTCTTACTTCTACTGTGTCTCCTGTAATAACTCTCCTATGTATAGTTGTTAACCCTATACCTCCTATCGAAGTCGGTCCGCCAGCATACTGAATTAGTAGGTTAGGATTACTTGATATCGCTAACTTAGTCATTGCTTTTTTAGTAGCTGCATCGCCAATTACACCTAGTATCTTTGATTGATATAAGGTAACCAATCTCCTAGGATTATTGGATAGAGTCTCACTAGCTACATATTCATACTTAGCCTGGAAAGGATTTATTGGTACCGTTCCATGTCTATCGAAATGAAACCCTGTACCCTGTACACCGACCTGGGCTAGTGTATTCAAACCTCCATTATAGATTCTAGTATTTTCAAGGATACCAATTGACGATAAATCCGAACCAAAACTAATACTGTCTCCGGTCTGTATCTTAGGATTGGCTAACTGTAGAGCTTCTTGTTTGGCTATGAATAAAGGTCCTCTGGACTTATCCTTGAAGAACTTACTGATACGTAATTGATCGTATTTAGCTGCTTGACTAGCATATGCACCTCCTTGGTTTAGATCAAAACCTGCTCCAACGCCAGGAAAATCCAAGCTATTTTTATTGTTTTGATAGTAGTTTAGTTCTTCTTTGGTAGCATTTTCGGGTATAGCAAACTGTAGATATGGTTGACCGCTAGATCCATTACCTGGTCTATCGTTACCGTATTTTAAACTCTTTAAGTTTGTCTTTGATGTTATTAGTGGCATCTTGTTATGAATAATATGTTGATGATCCTGGGTTTAATAAATTTCCATAACTCACCGGTACGTTTACACCTACGGTATTTGCTAGTGTTTGGCCATCTACCTTTATAGTGGTATCCTTGGCTAGGATAGCCATCAAAATACGATTCTGCTCTTTTAATTCTGCAACCATTTCATCTGTTCTTCCTAGCTTAGTTCCTCCCTGAACTGTAATGGTGTCTTCAGGTAGGGTTTTTAGGGTAAAGTCTTTTGCAGACATTGCAGTAGGTTTTGGTGCTTCTGCTCCTAGATATCCTGCACCTGCTCCAACAGCGGCACCTGTTCCTAGAGCTGCTGTAATTGTTGCTAAGGAAGCTGCTTGAAGAGGTACGCCTAATGCAGCACCAATACCTGTAACATCTAAGAGAGTGCCTAGTACTAATCCGCCGATTGCTGCTGCTATTCCCATGCTGGCTCCTTTAGCTGCTCCTGCTGTTTTTGAACTACTTTCAGATTGCTTTTGTAAATCTGCTGCTTGACTTAGCAACTGCTTGCTTTGATCGCCAGTAGTTTTCGCTGCTTCTTGTCTTTTTTGTTCTGCTGCATCTGCAGTAGCCTGTCCACCGGTTAGAGTATCTACTAGTTTTATGATTAGATTTGCTAATTTATCTAGTGTGCCCCCTGTTACTAACTGAGTAAAAGCTTCTTTTGCCTTATCTAGAGCTTTAGCAAATTTTTCCTGTGCATCTAAATTTTCTAGATTTTTTAGGACTGTAGCTCCAGCAGCATCTCTTATTTCATCTGTAAGGTTTCCTGTATCTTTCAATACCCTGTAATTCTCCAATAAACTCTTACCGTTATCGTAATTTCCAGCTTTTTTCAAAGCATTCATAGCTTTTTGCTGGAATAGCATCTCAGCCATATCGTCTCTAGACATTCCTAAAGATTTAGCATAAGATTCTTGAGTGATACGGGTCATTTTCGAATATGTATCGTAATCTCCTATATTTTTAGCAATCTCATCTGTTAGCTTCTCAGTTTGATTGGTTAGTGCATAGTACCTAGCTGCATTTAGATTAATTTCTTTACCTGTAAGTAGTTCAGCCTCTAATTGAGCTTGAATCGATGATTCAAAATTTAATAAAGAGCTAGTAGTACTGTCTATCTTCTCAAGAGTGGTCCCTAACATTTTTGCTTGAGTGACTGCAAGGGTCATAGACTCATAGTTACCCTTAAAATTTAACTTTATGCCTGCAGAGAGTTTTAATACAGATTCAAGAATTTTCTTGTTATCTAGATTAAGGCCTACTCCTTTTTGGATACTGGCAGTAGTTCCTAATATGGTTTTTTCTATATCTTCAACTCCTTGACCTGTTGCTAAAGCACTCTGTGCTAATCCTATCATCGCCTCATCAGACAATTTAATATCACTTTGAGCTACTGCTAATTGAGTTTGCATAGTCTCAGTTAACATCACTGAAGTTCCCATTGCTTCATTAAAAGACATTTGAGCTCTAAAGATCTCTTTCTGTGAAACAAGTATACCCTCTTGTAGAGTTGCATGATACTTAGCAGCAGTTGCTGTATTGTACATTTGTTTGTATAGCTCTCCGGCCTCATCTTTACTGATAGACATACTACGGGAGAGTGCTGTAACATTCTTATCAGCTTCAAACATTGCTTCTACAAAAAACTTAACTACTTTGTAGACAGCGTCTATAATTGCTAGGATAACAGTTGATTTAGAGATACCTTCAAATGCTGCTGAGATGCCTTTTCCGAATGATTTGAAAACATTTTCTCCCTGTCTTGCTGAAAGACTCATAGCTTTTAATCCCGCATCGGCATCCATTATACTTCCGACTATGGGGATCTTGCCCATAGCTTTTAATAGCCCTGCACCTGCTTTAATTTTTAAGTTTGCTTTATCCCAGTTCTTAATATACACATCTAAGTTAGTGTTTTGTTCTTGTGCTTGGGTTACTAATTCTTTAGCAGTGTCAACAGCATCTTGTTCTACTCTTAACTTCTCTTTTGCTTTATCGTTCATTTCTGTAACCCTGTTTAGAACCTCTTTTGCTCTAGTTGCCGCTAGGGAATCTACACCGTTAGATGCTTTTGCAATAGCGTATCTCCTTTCAGCAGCAGTCTTAAGTGCTCTTGCAAGATCGGCCTGTCTTTGCGCGATAGGTAAGGTACCTCTTTCGATTCTACCTGCTTCTTGTTGAAGCTTTAATATATCGTCTGCAAGTTTCTTCTGTAATTTAGCAGCGTCTAATCTTTTTAAATCGTTCGTAGATAACTTATCAAACTGACTAGCTAGGTTGGTTAGATCTTTAGATAGAGATTTTGTAGCTTGTGCAAAAGTATCCTGTATAGCTGACCCAGCTTTCTTGTAAATCCTCTGCAACTCGTTAGCATTATCTACCAACGCCCTACTCTGGTCGACTGCATTCTCTAAGCCTTGTTGATCAAACGGTGTATTTGCCATTATATTTTATACTTTGTACATATAAATAGGAAAAAGGCGACTATTTCTTAGCCGCCGATTTAGTTTTTGTTACATAGTCTGCTGGAGGTTGTTGGATATTGGGTTTAAATATCTGAGCTGGGTCTTGAGGTTGTGTATTATTACTAGCATTCTTCTTCTCGTAATATACTTTCATTTTGTTATAAGTGAACTTCCTCAACCAAATCGGCATATTATAGATCGTCTCCCAATCATATCCTCCCTGACCATGAAACACAATTTCGTGTATTTCTGAGAATAGACCTATCCTACTCGTCTGACCCTGGCCAAAAAAAATCTAGCCCGATTGGGATATCAATGCCCTCCTCTGCATCGTCTGAGTAGTGTTTTAATTCTACGTCTGGAGATACTTTTTCGTAATAACTTCTCAATACTCTTGAATCTTTTGCAACCAAGTAATTATCGACAAATTCACGGATAGCTTTTTGATCTCTATCTCCATTCACTGATGTGATGATGTGTTTGAGTCTTGTGGTTCTATCAAAAGAACCTTTAGGTGATAGCTTTAATAAGCCTTTAATCTCTGCATCGATCTTCTTGTCGTCTCCATGAGATAATAGCTTAAATGTAATAGTAGTACCGGTGGTAGGAAGATCAAGAGAAAACTCATTTAAACCCTGTTTAACAAGTGTTTCATCTAAGGGCTTATCTCTTAGTTTAGACAGGTCACAGGTCACCTTCTCTTTTTGACCATTTGAATTAACGGTTTCAAAAGTATAGTCTTTACCATATCCTAATACACGAGCAGCAACCAAGATAGCATTCTTATCTCCGATCAATAACTCATCATAGTTAACCTTGGTTACGATTAGAGCTTGTAGAAGTTTATCAATAACTGTACCATCTTTTAAGTAGTTACTATTGGATAGTATATCTTCCTCTTTTGCGGTCATATACTTCATCTCAATCTTACCCTCTGATAGAGGCGATTCTTTTGGATATAATAATCCTTTTGACGGTAGTTCTACTGTTTCAGTAGGCAGGCTAAATTTTGAAGCCGATTGTGTTGGTGTTTGCATAACGTTGTAAATGTTTTTATCTATATATAAATATCTACAAACAAAAAAAATCCCCTATTTTCATAGAGGACTTTAATTTTATTTTTTATTAGAAATTTAGAACACAGTCTAAAAGTTCAAAACGCAAAAATCGCATGCTAGTGTTACAGCTAATTCGATTGCTGCATCTGCAGACCAATCATAATCACCAAATGTAGCAGTCTTAACGTAAGCACCTTTTATGATCCATTCTCCGATGATATCACCTACTGGTCCTAGAGAGTTTAGAGTGATGTCTTTTTTGTAGAAATCAGAATAACCATCTCTACCTGTTACAGATTCGTGTGCTAGACGAGCCCACTCCATTACCGATTGTGCTCCTGAAGGAGTGATTGGATTGTATAAAGCTAGTGTGATATCATTCCATCTAACCTTACCCTTTACTTTACGGTAGACGTTGATGTGATCTAAGATAATCTCACCTGCTTCAAAGCCTGGTGCTGACGCCTTTTTAACTAAGTAAGAAGGTATACCGTCGATATACATAATGAACCTGTTTTGTACCTGTGGTTCAAATGCTGTGAAAAATATTTCGTTAGGGTCTAAAACGCTCATGTTTTGTTTATTTAATATAAATATACTGGTTTACTAAAATTGTAACTTATTTTTGATTAATCTGATGATTGACCACGTGATACGATTGCTATCCAGGTTGAACCTTTTTGATACATCTTTTTAAGTGTTGTACCATAGCCTCCTGAAGGAAATCTTTTTTTTATATCTGCTACCTCTTTTTCTACCTCTCCTTTATCATTTGAAGTAATGATGTATTCGATATGACCTCCTCTTTTTGGTTCCTGTCTTACTTTAGCTGCTTCGTCTTGAAGCTCTTCTTCTTTTAAGAATCCTTTCTTTTTAAAAGATTCATATAGTTTAGAAGGTATTCGTACTTTTATAGTTTGCATTCTTTAGTCTAGTTATTTTTAATTATACTCCAAATGTTGTACCGGTTGGTTGAACGTTGAAGTCGATCATAATAAATTCGGCAGTTCTAGTTGGTTGTAAGTAAATCGCACCTACTAATTGGTTTCTATCAATTACATCCGGTGTGTTATTTGAATCATCCATTACTACTTTGAAAGCATATAAACCTTGTTTTTGCTGTACATATTGTAAGTACGGGTTAACTTGGTTTAAGAAGTTATTACGTGTTGATTGTGTATTTTGTTCGAATACTAATCCTTCTGCAATATTTCCAATGTAACGTTTTAAAGCGATTAATAGTTTTCTTACACCTACTCTGTCTAGAGCGGTTGGTTTAGCTTGTAGTGTCTTTTGACCGTAGATTACTGTACCTTGACCTGGGAAAATTGCGATTGGATTCACACTCGCTGCATATAGGATATCACGTTGACCTACTGTCAATCTTCTTTCTGGTTGAATAACTGTTGTTAAACCACCTCTAGTTAGACCTGCTGGAGCGAACCATTCTGCAGATATCTTATCACTGTATTCGTATACTGCAGGTACGATTGTAGATGCAGGACAAAAGAATAATTTACCTGTTTCTTGAGATCTTAATTGAACCCAAGGCCAATATGTTGCACCGTAGCTTGAATCTAAAGTACCAGCTTGTTGAGTAGCGGTTGTTATATTCTGTGCATATGAAGTCATATCTACCACTGAGATACTTGTACCTCTGGTCTGTGATAGGCTCAATAAATCACTTACTTTTGAACTTGCATTCTGTGCTGTTAAGCCAGGTGCAGAAATGGTTTTAAAATCGTATTGATCTTTATTACCTAGTAATCCGATCGCTACTGCGTAATCACTTTGGAATACACCTTGAATATTTGTTGTTGGTGATGTTGCTACACTATTTGCTGCTGGAATATTTTCGAATAGATTCATTGCAGCTGATTGAATAGTATTACCTACCGCTCCACCGAATGATCCGTTTGCTGAACCAGATCCTACTACCGGCATATAGCTTAGGTATTGTGTCTGTGCTCGTCCTTGATTGTCTAAGTAATTTGGTGTTGGATATGCTACTGATTTAACTCTAATGTATCTACTCTGATTTGGATAAGATCCACTGTACTGTAGATAATAAGCGCCAGTTTCATCTTGAGCATAATTTACTGTTTGATCACCGATTACATAGCTGATATAGTTAGCTTGATTTGGATCTAGAGATAGATTATTCCAAGTCTCTAATACGTTCTTTTGTTGTTGGTAATCATCTCCTCTTCTTACTATTAAAGTAAATAAACCAGATCCAGTATCGCAAAAACTTACCTCATATCTAACGTTATTAGCTGAACCTGACTGTAATGAACTAGTTGGTGTAGTAGCTGCGTAATCATTATTCATTATAATACCTTGAGATAGTGTCTCAATAGTAAATGCTGTAGATAAGGTTGGAGCAGTACCGCCTGCTAAAGTTCCTGAAGCTACTGTAGAGCCTGTAGGTGATCCTATATATAAGCCTGTATAGAACTTAGTTCCGTTTAAAGCTGTACCAGCTGAAGAAGCACTTATAATTAATTTAGTACCTGAACTTGATATAGTAAATAAACCAGCTAATTCCGGTTGGGCAGCAACAAATGTAATTAAAGATCCTGTCCACTGGTCTTTTGTGTATCCGTTACCTGAGTTAGGGCTAAAATACCCGTAGTCTAGAGTCGGATAATAAACATTTACATTGTTACCTGCTCCAAATGCAGCTCCTGCTACATAACGGTAGTTGTTATCCGGAGTTACGATTGTAAGTGCTACACCTGATGCTGTATTAGCTGCAGTCCAGGTACTAGTCTCGATAGAAGCATTAGCTGTTAGACCGGTTACTGATGCGATATTATTACCAACAGAAGCTGTAGCGGAACTATACGTACCTGATACTACTCTTGTTACTAACAATGTTTCACCACCTTGGTTGAAGTAGTTCAAAGCTGCGATTGAGGTTAGGTACTCAAAGCTAGTCCCTCCACTAACGAAAGACGCTCCGAACTTCGCTTTGAAGTCAGAGTATGATCTTGCGACAGTTGGAATGTTTACAGGTCCATAGACGGTTGGTCCGATGATAGCTGCACCTACTGTGATAGGTCCTTGTTGGATTTGTGATTGGTCATTCTCTTGTAAGAATACACCCGGAGATATTAAAGTTTCTGCCATGTTTATAAATTAGTTTCTAATAATAAATAGATACTTAAAAGGCAAAACCATTTTTTATTTCACACTAATTGATAGTGCCGGTTTCTATATCGATAGAAACATTTCCGTATTTTGCAACTAATTTATCTGTAACTGATTTCTCTTCTAACTTTAGAGCAATGATACCTTCTTTGAGTTGATTCTCTTGAGCATCCAAGATAGTCTTTTGATAATGTATCTCTCCTAAGTGAATTATAAATTCATCTGATTTATTTCTTAGGCCTTTTAATTCCTGTAACTCTTCTTGAGTAACTGTTTTAACTTCTGTCATAAAATTTATTGTTTTTTACTTGATTTTTTCTTTTTTGGTTGCACCGGTATTGAAGGTGGGGTGGTAGGTATGACTACAGGTTCTTGTATCGTTACTTCTTCTTTAACGTAATCTTCACTTAAGACTTGGTCGTCTTCGGGTAAGGGCTGATTGTTATTAATCTCTGCCGAATTTTTTACGATATACATATTGACCATTAATAGGGTAGCAATCATTACTCCCGATAATATACTAAATATAATCATGCTGTATAGTTTTATATATATAAATAGGCTGTAAATCTACTAAACCTACCTTGATTAACTACTTTTTTTAAGACTTAGAGTCATACAATGTGGTGCTGTACGGTTGCCTCCAAAGTATGGATTACATCTTATAGTCATACTCTTGTCTAAGACATAGGGTACTACTTGGACTTGAGTATTAGCTATTAGAAGTGCTGTAGAACCTTGAAAATACATTGTTAGATTGAGTTTCTCCGTGGGTTTTACCGTGGTTAATAGTTTGTATTCAAACACATAATTCTTCTCAGAATACACGCCTATCTCTATTAGCTTAGTGTCTAGATTATACCTCCAAACAAATCTTAGACTATTGAGTCTAGGATTAAAATGTTGAGATACTCCGACTAGTTTATTCCAATCTAATTGGTCATTACTTTTTAAATCGTAGGCACAGTTTTCATTAAAGACTACCTCCCATCGGTATACATTCTTCTTCCAGTATAATCTTGGAAAGCTTGGTAGGAAGTTATGAAAGTTTTTTGGACAGGTATATTTCATCTTAACTAATTTGACTTATTATATAGTTCTCTATCACACTATCATCTGTCCCCCATACATCTATTACTTCTTGGGGTATAGTTACATTACCTCTACTAACTGTTTCTCCACTTTCGGTCTGTAGTTCGTAATAACTTACTGTACTTTCTGGGTAACTCAACATATACCATCTTATCTTGGTTGCTGTTTTTGTAATTGTTATTTCCATTATATTATTAGTTTTAGTTGATTATAAAATATGCAAAGGTTGAGGTATCGGCTACGTTTGATGATGATACTGCAAATGAAGTACCGGCTGATTTAGCACCTATATACAATGCTCCTAGTATTCCTCCTACTGTTTGAGTAGTTAGATAGATTAGTGAGTTAGCTGTAACTGTTGTATTAGCTACTAAAGTATTACCTCCTACTAAGGTTGCTGTACCTACTCTTGTATTTGAACCCGATGGCATTAGTAGAGAACCTGTTACTGTTATAGAACCAGATATATTTAAACTACCCGATAGTCTAGTATTTCCTAATACATCTAGTTTAAATGTTGTAGTATTGTTTTTAGTAGGGTAGCCTATGAAAGTACTTCCTGATAGTGTATTTAAAGCATTATTACCGTTAACATTTTCATAAGCAGTATGGTTAATAGCTGTGCCACCGCTACCGCTATAGTAATATCCCCATAATCCATTTTGGTTTGCTGTTGGTATAACAGTCGGCGAGGCATAAAAACACATTACCTGTTCTATATTTTGAAATCCCCTAACGGTGGGCACACTAACTATATCTCTCCAATATCCGTTTAACGTTGTTGAAGCTCCTGACCCCGTCTGGATTGTTGGTGCTGAGTATATACTATTGTTAAATAGTAGAGTATTAGATGGATTCCCTAATATTCTATTTACTGTAGGTGTTATGTTTATAAGTCTAACAGTAGTATTGTTAACACTATTATTATCTGTAAGAGTACCTTCTAGTGTTAATATACCCAGTCCATCTGAAGAAACTGTAGCACTAGCAGACATAAACATTCTAGTATTATATTGGGTATATGGACTCGATCCATCTCCTGGGAATACTCTATCAAATGTTGGGTTTACTTCTAGTCCATATAGAGTACCTCCTGAACTTGATGGGTGTAAAACTGATTGTAACCAAGTTCCTCTTAAAACCTCATTACCAGTTACAGGTCCAGAACCTGATATAGTTCCTAAAATGTGTAAAGAAGCAGTTGGTGTGGTAGTAAAAATACCTACTCTACTTAGAGAAGTAGTACCTAAATAAGTATTACCTGTTACTGTAGTTGCACCTGCTAGTCTTGTTGTACCATTAACATCTAGTTTAAAACCAGCATCTACTGTTGTACCAATCTGAACGTTATTAGTTGAAGCAGTTACATTCAATGCTGTACCTACGTTAAAAGAACCTACTATAGCAGCCGAACCAGTTATAGCTAGAGAACCTGTTATTCTATGTGTATCTGTTATAGCATTACCTATAGTAACACCTGTACCTGTTACGGATAATTCAGTTGAACTTCCACTCACTACCGTAAACCCAGTTGGTGTAACTGAAGCTGTAACTGAACCTGTTGCTATTCTTGTTATATTACCTATTATACCGGTTGAAGGTACTGTTGAAGCAAATGATGCTGATACTGCTTGTAATACGTAACTAGCTGTTTGTGCTGTTTGTACGTAACTAGCTGTTGAAGCAAATGAACTACTTACTGCCTGTAGGACATAGGATGCTGTAGTAGCTGTGCCGAATAAAGATCCGGTAAATGAACTAGCTGATATATTTTGTGTTACAACTAACGATCCTGTTAATTCGTAAGACCCAGTTAGTTGTTTTTTATTATTCCAGGTAGAATTAGTTCCGTATACCAATAAATCACCTGGTGTATTACCTGATAAAGATACATCGGCTAATCCGGCTAATGTTGTTGATACAAAATTTGTTCCTGATGAACCTACCCCTCCAATACTTCTAAATAATCCTGCTTGAAGGATAGTTGCTTCACTGGCGTTTAATAGATCACGAGCAGGAGTACCGCTACCACCTCCTTGTATAATAATATATCCTATGAATATAGCATTTTGAGCTGTGTTAGGTGCTTCAACAAATGGTTCACTATCTCGTGCATTTGTAGCATCTACTAAACTACGATACCTATCATTACCATAGTATACAATAAAGGCATTTGTTGGAGAGTTTGGAACCCAAAATACTCTTTGTATTGACCAATAAGCTCCACCTACTAATGCTAATTGACCTGTAGTAGTATCAACGTAGTTTTTACTATCAATAGCTGTATAACCAGCATTATTTACACCAGTATCAATTACAGGTGTAGAGCCTGATATATAATACCTGTATATTTTAGATGTATTAATACTATTTTCTACTACAGTAGATGGGTGATTTGGATTAATAACATAGTTAGCACCTTCACGATATGATGTTCCCGCATCTTTAATAATACTTAATGTTGGTGAACTACCACTTGCTCTAAGAGTGTGCCCCGACATTTTTAATGGTCCAAATGCTCTAAAAAAGTCATCGGTCTTTTGTGCTGGTCCGTATGATATTTGAGGTGAATTAAATACACCTGTTGATACGCTGCCGCTTAGTGTTAGTACAACACCTATTGCTATTGAATTATCCCATTGGTTTATATCTAGAGTACCCCAAGGTACTGTTTGTTGTATAATAGTACCTGTATTGTCAATACCTACATAAGTAATCTTAGCTGATCCTGAGTATGTAATAGGTAAAGTTTGTGTTGGCCAGGATATTTGTTTAACTACCGGATATGGATTATTATTCGTAGAAGCATTTTGAGTAACGATTAAACCGCTACCAGATGTTATTGAAAATGTAGTAGTATCAGGTGTTGATGTTAGTACACCGCCATTTAGTATACCTGTGTATAATACAGATTCAAGCCATCTTAGGCGTGTTGTATTACCGTATCCACTACCATTTTGTGTAAAGTATAAATCTTGTGTTGATCCTGATACATAAATATAGGATGCTGATATACTTTGGTTTATATTAGTTGTTACAGGATCAAATTTTACATAACCAGCAAGATCCATAGAACCGGTTAGAGATACTTGACTAGTTGCTTTATCAAATGTAAAGTTATTAGATCCACTTAATGGTCCGTTATTGTTAAATTGTATAGATTTATCTGTACCACCTGCTGATACAGATGAAGGCGGTGCCCATGATGCAGAGATTGCAAATGAAGCAGAGGTAGCAAATGAGGCACTTAAAGCATAGCTAGAACTTACAACATATGAAGCACTAGTAGCGTAAGATGCACTTGCAGCATACGATGCACTAAAAGCGTAAGATGCACTAGTAGCTTGTGATGAACTTAGGGCATAAGAACTTGATACAGCATAAGATGAAGTTGTTGAATAACTTGCAGAAATTGCATATGAACTACTTATTACATAACTAGCAGTAGTAGCATATGATGATGTTCCCTGTAAAGATCCACTAAATGAGCCCGATAAAGGGTATAATAATTGATTGCTATGTATTAAATTTGGCATGTTGTTATTGTAGTTTTCCTATTAATTCAAATGTATCTGTTACTTCTAGATTATAACCTAATGTCGATGTATTAACAGTTACCTCTATATTAGATCCTACTTGAATGATTGATATAATGTATTCCTGTCCTACATATTGACCATTTCTATACAAAGCAAAATTAATTTTAGTAGTCGATGGTAGAGATGATCCTGCAGGTGGTTGAGTTATGGTATAACCGGTAAATGTTATAACCGATGTAGTTGCACTATTTGATACTGCAGTATTATTTGTATTCAAATATGTTAGATCACCTGTACTTCCTCCGTTATTCACCGTTATGTTATTAATAGTTACGTTGGTTGAATCACTTGAAACAATACCTGCTTGAGTTCTTCGTACAGGTTTTTTAAGATTGGCGGTAAATTGTTCACTAGATTCAGCAGTCTCTAAGCCAAATATGACTTGTGAGGTTGAGAAGATTCTATTTGAACTCGCTATCTCTCTATTCAGACTATCCGGAATAATATATCCACTCATCACGATATTAAATGTACTCTTGACTGCTCTATCTTGACCGGCTTCTAAAGAAACCTGAGTAGAATAAGAATCTATTCTTGCTCTAAACTGAAACTTACTTGGATCTCCCCAATAAGAATCAGAGGCAAAGTTAATCATTTCAACTAGTTTGTCCATCTGTTCTACGAAGTCTGTAAAGATGATACAGCTATAGGTCAATGTTATATAATCAGGTGGAAATGCTACGATGTATTCTTTCTGAGGTACTCTATTGGTGAGTAGAGAAAAGTTATCATAGATGTTTCTCCTATTGAATCTTCTCTGTACCAGTATCAAGTTATTAACCTTATTACCATCTAGTTTATTACCTAAATCCCTATTCCTATCTATACTATCTCTTTTGAACATAATGAGTGGAACCTGAATCTTACCTGCTGAATCTTTATAGTAGCCATCGGCCTGTACTGATTTCCATCTCTCTGGTGCACCGTAGATTATAGGTACTACATACCGTACATTATTCTGTATAACTGTTGGTTTGATAACATTTTTAAAGTAGTACATCACCGCCTCATCAATATCTTTAATACCAACAGATACGTTGATATCTTTGTCCTTCTTTTCTGAAATTTCGTATGCTCTATTGAATTCTGGTTGACCAGGTCTAACTGTTTTTGAGTACATATCATTAGGATTCCCTATGGTTTGATCATAGGGTTCAACGAGATTGTCCATCATCTCTCGTCTATTCTCCGGGCGTGGTTTAGATTGGTTTGCCATATTGGTTTATAGTTTAGCTTACAGGTATAACTGGTAGGATATTTAATCTGTTTCCACGTGATAGATGTGTATTTAGTACGATGGAGAAGTTATTACCAAAGTTTTCTAATCCACTTGAGTATGCGTATTGATTATCTTTACCTAGTACTAATTGATTGTTGTTAACGTTATCTACTTCGTAATATAATTCGTTATACATTATAATATCTCCAACATCCGGTACAGTATTAGCATCTATCATATCATCTCTTAAGAATCTAAATGTAGCATCACGTGTTGTACTTACCCCAAAGTCATCTGCTGGAGCATTAAAGTCTCCTCTTTCGATTAGACAGTTGAATAATGTAGGGCCTACGTAACTCTTTGATAGAGCCTCTCCATAAATATTTGGAACTGTGTCTTGAAGACTTAGTTTATAGTAACCTATTTGTTGAGTTACTACATTATTTACTAACTCTCTTGAGATTATTTTGAATGTATCGATATCGTTTATGCTACCAAAGATTGCCATAATTATCCTATAAATATTTGTAGTGGCATATTATCAAATGTAGATTTCATAGCTAAATTCTCTGCTTGTTTCCTTTCAAGTTGCTTTTGACGAGTAGTCTCATCTAAATCTCCTCTAAGTTTTTCAAGTAAAGCTGCTTTTTCTGCTCTAGCATCTGCTAATAAATCCGACTGGTTTAATGTTGTTTCAGCTCCTGGTATCTGTACTGTTGTATATTTTCCTCTAATGTAGCCTAGCATCTCTTTAGCTAGAGCTGCTGTGTATTCAAAGATCCAATATCTACCTGGTGCATTAATCTGTGTATAGACTGGATTACCGTAAGGTACATTACCCATATTTGAAACTAGGTTAGTAGACCCAGAGTATGGTCCATTACTTGGACTAGCTCCCTCTGATCTCTTAGTGTACTGTATTGCAATATATCCTCCATCTGAACCTGGGGTTGGAAATATGGTTAGTTTATTATTAACTAATTCAAATGAGTATTGAGATCTTCTAACGTAGTCAGACATTTCAATAGCTTGTATTCTTTCTAGATCCCAATATAGAGGGAACATCATATAAGAAACTGCCGGTGAATAAGAGCCCCATCCAAACGTTTCAAGTAGACCTTGATAGTTAAACCCTGAACCTAGATAAGGGTCAAAGTATCTTACTATAGCTGGACTCTGTTGATAGAATACTCTCCTTACAACGATTGAATCTCCAGGTTCTACTATACCTGAAGACGATGCCCAGGCCGTTAGATCGACTATAGATTGTCTAGGTTCTAACTTAACCGAACCTGTATACCAGGTCTCAAATCCTCCAGCCCCTATTTCGACTCCATATAAACTATCAGCTATAGTGACGATTGCGTTTAAGCTTGGGGTTATCACAGTATTATTCAAACTTGAACCAGTCTTACTACCCTCAAGAGATAAGTAATTGTCCCTTATCTTAAAGAGGTATAGCTCATTACCGTAAGTCGTTACTGCGTCTTCAAAACAGGTATAGATATTCTGATCCTGTAGTTCGACATCCATAATAGGGTAGCCTAGTTTACGGGCAACAAAATTTGCTACCTTTGGTCCATCTACCTGATACTGTGCATCTAGGTCGTAGAACCCAAAGGGAGTTGAACCTGAAATGATACCTGGTGATCCGTTATAGATTGCTTTATTAGCCATTTTTTAGTCTCTTAATTGTTTGTATATGTTTAGAATCGGTTCGATGATTGGATGACGGTGATTGGTCTTTAAGTGCATCGAAGCTACTCCTTCTACCTGTCCTGCAATCGCTTTATTGAAAAAGAATAAACCTGATTCCTTTTTGTTTTTTAGATCTATTTGAGATACATCTCCGGAGATTACCATTTTAGAGCCTACACAAAGTCTTCCTATGATTAATTCTAATTGACTGTCGGTTATGTTCTGTGCCTCATCTAAGATAACAAAACTATCTGAAAAGTTTCTACCTCTCATAAACGCTATTGGTATGATCTCAATTATATTCTCCTGTATCAAAGCATCTATCTTTTCTTTATTGTATAGACGGTGTAGGTTATCAAATACTGGAGCAATAAAAGGATCTAGTTTATCTTTCATACTTCCAGGTAGAAAGCCTATTTCTTCTTTAGCCGTTACAACTGGTCTAGCTACTACAATCTTCTCAACCTCGCCTGTAAATAAAGCATCCAGGGCTGCTTGACAAGCTACTAAGGTTTTACCCGATCCTGCCTGTCCGGTTAGGATTGTGATTGTGTTGTTAACTATTAATGTCTTAGCTTCTTTTTGTTCTTCGTTTAAAGAAATTTGAAACTTGATAGGGTTCTTAGGTTTACGCTTTGTATTCATACAACACTCTATGATTTATTATAAATAGTTTAGATCTTAAGTATATAACATAAAAAAGCCTGTTACACTACTTCCACCCCTTTATTATATTATCTAGCCAAGGTAGCATCTGGAGATTAGATATCGTACCTATTTCGTCTGGAGGTACGTTATTGTTAAAACCTTTTCGAATACTATAAATGTGGTCTAACGTATACGCACCATCTTCTCCGTTTATACCTCTTTTATCGTAATTTTCTAACAGATGTAATGGTTGTTGGTTAGTTATTCTCCATACGTCTATTTTATAAGCTTCCCATGCATCTAGACTAGTTCTATACTCTTCGTAAGTTTCATACCCGTTTCTTCTAGCAATTCCTTGCATTCTTTGTTCGAAAGTTAGTGAATTATTTAACCGACTTCCTGAACCAGGTCGACTATGGCTCATTCTCTTTTCTAGACAAGTCTTACTTCCTTTTGGCCTTCCTGTTACTTGCTTATTACTTGCTGCTCTGCCTTCTCTACCTGCACAGGGTTGGCATCGTAATACTCCTGTCTTATTTAGCTTCGTCCTAGCATTCATCCAGCTAACCTTATTCTCATAAATTAACTCTTTTCCACAACTTGTACACGTGTGTGTTTTTATACCTATCATAGTTCCTTTATTATAAATAGTATCATGACAGTAAAGAACATAAAAAAACCAGCATTTTATTGCTGGCTTTTCTATTTTTTTATTTACTTTCCTCAATTATTAAACTACTTGAAGATCTGCTACCCAAACCTTACCGTAGTATTCTGGTCTGATCATTTTCTTAGCATATCTTGTCATAATCCCTTTTCTTGGGGTAAATGTGTTCGGATCGTACACTAATGGAGTCATGATTAATGGAATGTAAGGGGCATAAACCGCACCACACTCTAAGAATTGATTACCTCTGAAGCCCATTAAGATAGTGTTCTCAATCATATAAGGGTTCTTATATACTTTGTAACGGCTATTTAATTGACCTACTTTTTGTACACCGAATGCATACTTCATTGTATCTGCTGCACCGTCTGTATCAGCTGCAAATCCTGGAATAGATTCTAAGATTGTAGCTACAGTTGGAGAAACAACCATAAAGTTAGCACCACCTCTTAAAGTTCTTTGGTGGATTAAGTTAGATATCTTTTGTAATTTGATACCTAAAGTTTGGAACCAAGTCATTTGTGTGTAGTAAACACCTGCTGTATTACTTGTGAAAGCAGTACCTGTAGCGTTTAATTGGTTACCAACCTGAGCTGACCAAGCAGTTGTATTAGAAGTTGGAACGTTCTCAATTAACATATCTAAGATCTCTAAGTCAATCTCTAAAGAGATATACTCTGATAACATAGAAGTTAATTCAGCTTCCGCATCTAATGAATGGTAAGCATTCAAGTCTTGTGCAAATTCTGGAGTCCATTGTGCTTTCAACTTACGAGTCTTAGCTGCAATAGCTTCTGATCTCATTTGAACGTTAACCTCTGGTATAGAGATTGTAGTTGCTGATTGAGCATTTGGTACAGAGAAGTTTTCTGAAGCTGGTTGATCTTCAAAATCACCACGTGTAGCAAATCCAGTTGCTTTTTCAAAGTAAATTGTGTAAGAACCTGAAGTAGCAATATTTGCTGATGAAGCGGTAACAAAGAAGTTAATTGTTGTACCGTTAGTAGTTGTTAACTCTTGGATGTTAGTAGCTGTAGTTACAGTTGAACCTGAAGTTACAACGAAAGCACGTACGTTATTAGCGTCAAAGCTTGAAAGTAAAGTACTAGCATTAGTAACAACTAATTTCTTAATCTCACCTGCTGCAAATGATGCAGAATAAGCAGCACTGTAGTTAACTTCAGAGAATGAAGCAGAAGCTACGTAGTTACCTGCAGTACCACTACCTGAGATGTTAGTTGAAGCAGAGAATTGATTGATTGAGTATCCGAATCTACCAGCACCGTATAAACCTTGTGCAGCAGCGTTACCAAATGTAGAATCACCTTGGATTGATTGCTGACCGAATAAAGATCCAGAAGCTGAACCAGTTTGGAAAGGTTGTACACCGTTAGTTCCATATTGGAAATCTAAGTAGAATACTAGACCAGCAGGTAAGTTCATTGGTTGAACTGAAACGAACTCTTTTGAAGAGATTTGACCGAAGATCTTACGAACTAACGGTAAAGCTACTCCAGCCCATTGCTCACCAGTACCTGTAGTAAAGTTAGCACCTGAAGTTGTACCGCCACCTGTAAGTGAAGATTCAACTACTAATTGTTTTGCTTGGTTTTCAAGCATCATAGACATGTTCTTTCTATGATATCCGTCTAGACCTTCAAGTAAGCCTGATTTAGCCCACTTTCTGCTTAGTCTTTCGGCATCTGATTGCACTGATTGGTACGGGTTCGCCGACTCTAACAGTGATTGAATTGTGTTTGCCATTTTTTTAATTTGGGTTTTTGTTTTTTTAAATATTTGGTTTTTTGATACCAGCTAATTGCTGCATACGGTAAACATATGAATCAGCCTCTACGATTGGTCTAGCTGGAGCTGAACCAATTGGTTTTGATGCAAAGCCTAGAGACTCTTTAAGTTGTCCTTTTGCTACAGGAGCATTAACTTGTAAAGAATCTTTTAATGTTGCGTAAATGTTTTTTGCTTCGTTGATAGTTGTTGCTCTATCAAAAGCAGCTAAAACTTTTACTTTTTGACCTTCATTTAGGTTTTTTGCTTTATATAACTTGTTAACGTAAAGTAATTTAGCGTTTAAAAGATTAAGTTCGTTTAATTGAGCTTTTAAAACGTGTATCGTTCTAATAGCCTCTTTTAAATCTTCTTTCTCTTTCTTTTCGTCTTCTTTCTTCTTGTCTTCTTTTTTCTTGTCATCTTTCTTCGCAACCATTTTCTTTTTGCCTTCCATAAGGCCGATCTCTGCTAAGATTTCATCTAAAGAAATAGTTTCATCGCCTTCTTCATCAGCTGTTACTGTCATATCTTCGCCACCTTCTAGGTCTTCTTCACCACCTTCTTCAGGTTGTGTTTTACCGCCCATTACGTCTGCTACGATATCACGAACTAGGTTTTTAAACTCTTCAACCGATAATTCAGCTACTTCACCTTCTGCTTCTTCAGCATCTTCTTCTGCATCATCTACCTCTTCAGCATCTTCTGCATCAGCTTTCTTAGCTTCTTTGTAAGGTGTTCCTTTCTCTGTACCCTTAACATCTTTCTTACCTCCTACCCAGCCTTTTTCTGTGCCTGGTAAGTCTCCGAAAGGTTCTGTGTCAGAATAAGAATGACCTTCTTCTAAAGCATCACCGTCGTCTAGGTTATCTACTGCATCCTCATAATCATCCTCCATACCTTCTTCTAATTCTAGCTCAGCTAGGATTTCGTCTAAAGTCATTTCGTCGATTGGATTCACTAGTGCACCTTGTTTACCTTTATTGTAATTTTGATTCGGAACTCCGTCATCAGGATCGTTAGCAGGTCCTGACATTCCTTCTTCCATCTCAGATTCTTCTCTCTCCATGTCTTCTTGCATGTCATCGTACCCTTCATCTTCCATCTCTGAAAGTTTAAGGCGGAACATCTCTTGAATCTTTGGAGCAAATGTTTCTTCGATTTGTTGTTTTGCGTTAGCTAAAGAAATTTCTTTCAATGCCTTGGCGTCAGCAATCGCTTGCTCGAATAAATCTTTGTTTGCCATTTTTGTTAATTGTTTTTGGACTTCTGATTGCTTATTGGGGTTGGGGAAGCAATATAATGAATTGTAAATTCGTTTGATACCGTATTGGGACGGCATATATAATCATAAATATGTCACTTTTACTGTAAACACAAAAAAAGTTCGTATTTTTTACGAACTCTTTCCTTTATTGTATTGTGGTTTTGCTTTATTTTAGACAGCAGATACCTGTTTGAGTACAGATCAACTCTCCTATTATCTGATTGGCTTTTCTATACGGTGATTCAAATACCGGGTTATATCCTTCGTTTAATCCTCCTACCGGTTTAACAAATGCTCCATAGGTTGAAGGTGTTGATACAAAATCCCAACATATTAATTCTAAGTCATCCTCTACCTGTACCAGGCCTTCTCCTAGTGGAGTAACGGATCCCATCGCTCTAGAACTTACACCAACATTGATGTTGTTCATAAATAATTCTTTTAAGATATTACCCGATGGTGTTGCTAGGATTTCAAATTCTCCATATAAGTCATCACCCTCCCACCATAACCTAGTCATATTATGACATACGTTCTTAAGATTGATGATACCTGTTTCAGGGTGATCTAACTCTCCTAAAGCTCTCTTCTCGGCTACCGGTCCTGATATATAGCTAGCTACCTCTCTTCTCAAAGAAGGTCCATAGACTCTCTTATTGGCATTAGGTTTACCCTCAGACTGTATCTTTCCAGATACAATTAAATTCTTGCTTGGATTAAACCTTGCTTCATTTAATTGAGTGGGTTGAGGTTGAAAAGTTAGGTATTCTATTAAGACTTGTTTACTCATTATGCTTTTTTAAATACTTGGTTAAACTTAGGGTCTCTTATTGTCTTTTGATCTGCTGGATCTGCTGGATTGAAAGACTGTACATTACCTGATTTGGTGTTCTTATATAAATCTTCTTTAATCTTCTTAGCTACAGTCTCTTTGATCTTTTTTAACTGTTTAGCTTTTTTATCTTCCATCATCTGACCTTTGATAGGGAATTCATTTGATTTACCCATACCTAAGACATTATTAACAGCTTGTTGGATCGTCTTTTCGTTATACTTCTTAGACATTACAGTTGTTTTAACTGATTGCCCTTCTTCTGTATCTGTATCAATCTCAGCATCCGGTATTTGCTGTTTTAGTTTAGCTAATTCACCTGTTTTAAAGTGCCCGTTAAATGTATAATCACCACCTTCGTTTAAAGATTCTTTCATCAATTCAACACCTTTAGGTAGTTTATCATTAGACTTCATAGTTTTTATTCCACCCATCGATTTCTTTGATGGCTTCATCTCTTTTACGCCCTCTGGTCCACCTTTAGCTCTCTCTTTTTTACTTTGATTAGTCTCTGTATTAGATTTAGCATCTGTAAATCCAGGTATTTTAGCTCTTCCGTCCGGACCTACTTTTAGTTCTTTTGGATGTTGAAGTAAGCCTGATTTCTTTTCAAACTCAGCTGAAATCATATTTGTATAGTATGCAGGATCTTTTTCAAGATTCTTTAATACCTTTTTGGTAGCCTTAGCAAGTGTTTCAGGATTGAATTCAGGTGTGAAGTATTTAGGAATTGGTTTGTATTGCATTCCCATCTCTATATTAACACCTCTTTTAAATTCGTAAGGATTAACTCTATCGATTTCATCGAAAACAGAGTATTCGTCCTTTCCTGTTACGTGTTTGTAGTAGCCTTCACTCTCTTCCTTAGCTTCTTTTACTGTAGCTTTTTTAGCTTGTGATTTCCACATCGCAGCTGCAGCAACTTTTTCTCCAGCCTCTTTTGAACCATATTTCTTTTCTGCTGTCTTCTCTATTTTTTCAAAGCCTTTACCTTTCTTACCTATATCTCCACCTGCTTTAGCTTTTTTAACTATAGCTGATTTTTTCTTTTGAGATAGACCTGTAGAGGGTTTCTTTTTTCTAATTTCATTTAAACTATCTTCAGCATATACATCTCCAATTTCGTCTGGGTTATTAGTATGTATAATTGTCATGCTACTACCGATACCTTCGTATTCATTTTCAAAGTACTGTCTAGCTTCAGTTTCATCTTCAGCCATTGTACTATCTACAATCTCTCCGCTATCAGATACTAGGTAGAATGGTTTCTTACCCTCCATCGATACTTCTTCTTCTTTCTTCAATTTCGCACCTGCAATCTTATCGGCATAAGTAATCTTATTTCTAGGTGGTGCTAGTGCAGCAAATTCTTTTTGCTTTCCACTTTCATCTTCATTCATCTCCATATCCCACTGTGCTTTATCATGGTCCATTTGACCTTTCATCTCAGCATCTAAAGCATCTTCTAGTTTCTTCTCTATCATATGTAGAGTAACTGCTTTATCAGGATGATTTGATGTACTAACCAACTCTTTAGCTTTTATTAGTTTTAGTGGGTTACCATCAAAATCACCGTCAAAGATATGTTCTATCGCCGAACTAACAGTCATCTCACTTCCAGATCCTAACTCCTCACTCAGGATTCTCTTACTCTTTAAAATGCTTATAGCATCTTGGTAACTATTTACAGATGAGATCCAATCGGGGAATTGACGTCTAACGTTAGTCATAAAGTTAGCTTTCGACATCTTACCTTCGTTTAGATCACGGTATTGTTGTACTATTGATTTCATATTAATAAATATAGGGTTATTTCCCTTGCCCTTTATAGGCTTTAGGTCTTGGGTTGTGTTTGTTATAAGATTTTTTAGCAGAACCTTGTTTACGTTTACCGAAAGAAACCTTATTTGCCCCGGTGGTAGATGCTTTTGCCATGTCTTACTTAGTAATTTTGATCGTCTAACAATTTAATTCTCTCGATAATATATTCGTAGATATCTTCTTCATCAAAGCCTTCTTCTTTTAGGTCACGTATAATCTTTCCTGCTGCTGCGATTAATCGTTTAACAGAATCGATCGGTGCTAATCCATCCATTCTCTCCATAGCTTCTAAAGAAGTCTCAGTTACTTGGTTGGCGGCTGTTTCTTCATCAGATGGTGCTGGTGGTAGATCGTTACCTTCGGTTCTAATGTAAGGGCCTACTCTGTTTTCAGATATAAACTTCCTTAGGTCAAAATTGTCTGACATATTATTTTAGTTTTTTCGTTTTTATGTATGTGTGTTTAATCATTTCCTGGATCTGTTCTAAAGCTCTCTCGGTGTGTTTCATATATTTGAAGTCTTCTGAACTCTCTGTAATTTCTGATCTCAATCTCTGAGTATATTCTAATAATCTATCCAGTTCTACGATCTTTTGTTTGATTGTCTTCACTGCTTTGTGTAACTGCTCGGGTGCATTCCTTTTAGAAGTCTCCGTTCTAAACTTACCATAGTTCTCTACTATAGGCTCTTCTTCAAATAACTGCTTATAATCGATTGCCTTTGAAGCACGGTTAGGTTTATGAGATACGGGAGTGTACCCAAAATGAGAAACAGCGTAATTGTCTTTGACCTTACCTGCTGCTAATTTAGGTTCTACATCCTTCTCCTCTTTCTTAGGTTTCTTAACCCTAACAGGTGTAAAGGTTTGTTCTCCAGTACCGCCTTGAGTATTAGCACCAGTCGTCACTCCTCCGCCTGTTCCAGATGTTTCTTTATATAGAGTCTCTAGTATCTTATCTATCTCACTCATATGTTATTTAACTGGATTTAGTTCTTTATATAATTCAAAGTATTGAAGTAATGATACTAGATGCTCATCCTGGATGGATTGACGCTCTGTAATAGGTTTAGCTAAATTGATTACTTCTTTTAACTTGATTGTTACTACTTGATCTTTTATAGTCGGTAGTAATGCAGTTAGTTTTTGTCTAACCTCCACTATCTTCTTATTCAAATAGGTTTTTAATTGTGTAGTATCTGAGATATTAGCAATATACTCTTTTAAGATATCTTTTTGATCGTCAGATAATTCTTTGTAAGTTTCGTTATACTTCTCTACAATTAATCTGTAGGCTAATATTCTAATATCTTTATCCTCTTTTAAGAATTCTTGGACTGCTTTCTTCTCAACTTTTGCCGGTGTGCTAAACGCTTGAGAGATGTGTTCTAAGAGGGTAATTTTATTTATGATAAGATGTTTAGTGCTTACGAGATCCTTTGATCTCCCCGCTTCAAACAACGTATAGATAGCTGCTGAGGTCTTATAGTTGTCTATCTTAGCTTTAAAGAAATTTTCTACATCGAAGTACTTCTTAATCTCTTTGATTAGGTTGTATTTTTCTCTATTTAATACGTCCTTATCTAATTTCTTACTCTCTTCTAGTACAGTATTAATCAAACTCTCTGCTTTTGTTTCAGTTAGTTTTGGTGCTTTGGTTAGAGCGTTATAAAGATTGAATTCCTTCAATAGCTCACTGTTAGTAAAGAATTTCTTTATAATCTTAACCGCTCTTGAGTCTTGATTAGACACCATATCTGCTGTTACCTGTCTAACAAGTAGTTCAAACAGTATTCCGGTGTTCTTATATTTTGAATGTTTCTTTATATTATTCATAAAGTTTAGTATAATACTACTAATAAATAGTTAATAGTTATTGAATCTCCTCTATTATATTGGCTTCGTCTAAAAGAGTTGGTTCTTCGAATAAAGTAACTTTTCGGTTAAGACCTATCTGATCAAGGCTTGACTTCAAATTATTATAAACTACCTTAGTATGTATACCCTCTAATGATAGTGCTGAACCACCCTGGTATTTAACTCTCATAGCTCCATCTTCACCTCCGGCAGGTTTTGCTTTCAGATCGTATGTACCCATTCTATCTCTACCTAGAGGATCGTTAGCGGTACCAATGAATGAATTCTTTTCTTGAGGTCTTCCCGGTACTTTTGTTGGTTCTAAAGGATTCTTTTCATTATAACCTACCGGTACCTCTGCTGCTGCTGTATAATTGGCGTTACCACCGTATAAGCTAGCGATTTGATGCGGTGTACCAAAGGCTTGACCTGATTCTAGAGGATCATTACCCTCAGCTTCAATCTGATCGTATCTAAACTTACGTTTCTTATCTTCTAATACCTGAGCTTTAACATCATCTAATTGATCATCGCTTAATTGGAAGATCTTATCATAGATCCAATCAGTTGGGAATAGATTACTCTCCATCATCTGTGTTGCTAGATCTACTTTTTCTTGCATCAATGCAATCCTTTCTTGGTCGTAGATGATTGACGGTGTGGTTAGGTTTAATTCAAAGTTTACCATCGTCTCATCTCTATACCCTTGTGTGTATAGGTGTACTAATGCTATCTTAGTTAATTCGGATAGTACAATACGTTGTATACGTTCGATGGTTCTAGCAAAACGAATATCTTCTGCTGCTAGAGTAGCTTTACCGGTTAGATCTTTCTCATAACCCATAAATGCTTTAGGTATTTTTAGAGCAGCAAATAGCTTATCTCTTAAATATTGTACGTCTTCGATACCGTTATACTGCAGTCCAGGTACAGTCTCGATACGGGTTGCAGTATCATTACCTCTTACTGGAATAAAGTAATCTTCTAGTAAGTTCTGCATGTTATACTTTAGGTTATATTGACCGGTTTGTGGATCGATATACGGTATCTTCTTCATTTTAGAGATCATTCTCTGCATATAAGTCTCAACCTCATTAGGAGGTATCGCACCTACGTTAACAAAGTAAGCTCTCTTATCCGGGGCACGTACTATACGATGTATCATCATCGCATCCTCCATTAAAACCATTTGTTTAAATATCTTTCTACCTGGTTCTAAGTAGGATCTACCATACGGTAAGTAGTTAACGTCTCCTAATAGTCTAAAGTGTGCCATTTCATAGTTCTCAAAGTACATTGAGTCTGTTTGACCTAATAGGTTAGCGTAAGCTCCCACATATCCACTAGCACCAGATGATACTGCGGTGGGATCGTACTTGAATCTTACATAAGAAGGGTTTCTTAAATCTGTACCCTCTTCTCTTACTATGGTGTAGGCTGAGAAAGGTATTACGTTATATACACCTACCTTTTCTGCAATCTCTAATTTTAGGTAGAAATCACCAAATTTAGTCATATTTCTTATCCACGACCATAGATTGAATTCTATGTTAAGTACATCGTAGAATAGATTGTATAGTATCTTTTGAACGTTTTCATCTGAGGATCTAATCTGTAAGACCTCTTGGGCTTCATTCTTTAGAGTACATTCATCTGAGATGATATCTAGAGCTGATGCAATGATAGCATCTGTGTCCATAGCTTCGTAATCGGCATAGAGCTGAATACGCATAGCTTGGTAGTTCTGTGTTGTATTTAGGTTGTAGGCGTAAGAGTTTGAAGTGGTATACACCCTATTAAACCTATCGATGAGTGCATTTGTCTGTAATACACCGTTGGTTTGAATACGGTCTGTATCCATTACCTTGATCTCATTACCGCCAATGTTACGAATGATTACATCAGTGGAAAAGAGTCTCTTAAGACTACTAAATAAATTATTTTCTGCCATATGTTGTATTTATAAATATTTAAGTGTTTACAGGACCCATCTAATATCTTCTTGCTGGCCGTAAGGATTCGGCATCTCCCAAGGATTTTGTCCGGTTGAGGTTGTGGGTTGGTAGATTTGGTACCCGTAGTTTGATTTTGTCATACCTCCAAGAGTAGCTCTGGATAGGTCTTGGCCTACTTGTTGGAATCTTAATGTAGTATCTCTCAGGAATAGACCGATCGCCCATGCCATTACTAGGTCATCATTATAACCTTCCTGGGCTTGTGCTTTGCCATGCTTCCATACAAAGGTTCTTAATTCTTCTAAGAGTCTTTTAGATTGTATGGTACAAGATTTCTCTTGCATATATGATTTCATCTTAGCTATCACTAAAGGTCTTGAACGTTGCGTGGTTGAGAAGCCTGGTACCATACCATCTCCTTTATCAAATTTAGAGATGTAGACTTCGATATCAGTCATAGCTGCATCGGATTTAGGAGAGTAGTATAGGTTTCTATACTCTCTATGTACTGCCGTCTGTACGACATCCCATCCAATACCTGTGTTCTCTATTACCAGTAATGCATCATTGTATTGAGTGGCAACACCTACTAACATATTACCGAAATCTCTGGTATCTAGCTGTCCTTTATATTCTCCGACCTGCTTGGCTGATTCAATATCCAGTATGTGAAACGATGAATAATCTCGACCATCACCTCTGGCTACGTCGGCTACTACTGCATAAGTTCTACTATAGTCTGGCATCTCCCACAACCATATATTACTGTCTATACCCGTTCTCTGCATAGGATCCTGAGCACAAGTAGCATCGTACCAATTTAATAATTCCGGTTCTAAGACGGTAGCACCTGAGGTCATAAAGTCACAATTATGTGATACTATATCGTCTGTAAGATAGTAGCTGTCATCTCCTACATCTGTTAGATCATATAGAAATGTTTCTTTTTCAACAATACTAACCTTTGTAACACTAAGCTTTTTTGTTAGGCATATCCCTTCAATTAAATCTTTAGCTAGTATTTCAACGTTTTCAATACCTAAAAACCTGTGTTCTTCTGATACTTCCAAGTATTTACCGTTAGATAACGTAATCTCTACTACCTTAGATTTTGTAGTCTTTCTCATTCCTGAGAAATCTTTAAATCCGCTAGGTGTTTGTACTCTATATTTATTGTTTGATTTAAACTGTATCATACTTAAGTCTTATAAATAATCACATTCTTGCATTTCTGCATATAACTGTTCTAACGAAAGGATTTTCACCTCTCCTGTCTCTTTGCATTGAACTGTTACACTGCTGTCTCCCCATATACAATCACACTCTTGAGCTGCTTCTCTAACTCCTAAGGTCTTATCTTGTTCGTTTCTCCAGGTCTGATCTCTTTCCGGGTGTACTGTCCAAGGTAAAGAAAGGGGTGTAAATTTATTTTCCTTAATCTGTGCCCTTGAATAGGTTTTATGGAACCAATTCGATGTACCGTTGGGAGTTGATACTGCAAAGCATTGTCCTCCAGTGGCTAGGGTTTGTTGAGCGGCGGTAAAGATTGTATCTATGTTATCGATGAATGCAGCCTCATCTAAGATCAGTAGTGATACTGCTTCCGAACGACCTGCATCCGGTGATGCTGCTACTGCTTTTACCTGTGAACCATTTGCTAGTCTAAGACTTAATCTATTATCTTCTACTGATTTTACTTTCAACCAGGCCGGTAATTGATCGTAGGCAAACCTTATCTTGGTTACCATGTTCTTGGCCGTCTCCTGCTTGGTTGCAATAACTAGTATATTCTTATCCTTCTGGAATATCATCAACCATAATGCATACGCAGATACTAGGGTTGAGATACCTAACTGTCTTGATTTGTTGATTATGATATACTCATCATTCTGTAATAGATGTAGGACCTGTTCTTGGAATTGATATAAGTTAAATTGAATACGTCCACGTTGAGGGTGCTGTATCCAATAATAGCGTTTCATAAAATACACTGGGTCTGTGGCACACTTGACAAATTCTTGTTTTATTATTGCTTTATAATTTACTTGTTCATTCATTATAGTTTTTATTTTCTTATGTACGTTCTGCCTAAGTGAAATCCTGACGGGACTTCTGAGTCTTGATTTATCATTTTACTTACAATTCCATCAGTTATCCAAACTTTACTATAGTTCGGATTATTACTACCTACTCTAGCACTACTACTCTTGCTCGCTCCCAAATTAATCTTACCGTACATTGGGTGGTTTCTACCTACTTTTAACTTATTCAACCTACTTAGAGCAGGGTTAGGTTTACCAAAATTATGATGATCTATACCTCTCCTACTACTTACTAGATTTTTCGCTCGTATCTTCTGTTTAGTATCTTCTGTGTGGTATTCGACACCGCTCCCACCTTTTTTCTTTACATTAACAACGTTAAATCCCCATGCATTGAATTGCTCAATCCAGTATGTTTCTAACGGTTGCCAATACTTTCTTTCTAAAGACTCCACATAGTCTATAAACGCAAATTCAATACCATTACCGTACTTGTTTTTATGATCCCTTTCTCGAGAAGTATTTTTCGTCTTACCTACGTACACTTTATTGGAATTTCCTTCTATACCTGTTACTACATATATATAAGTTACATTACTTACCTGTTGTGGCATTAGTCTATTTTATATAAATATATCAAAAGGACATCAAACCGTATATTTATATAAAAAAACTCAACCTTACGGGGTTGAGCTTAAAAATTGCACATTTGGTCTAGAAATGTTCAACGGTATGTTCCTAAGGTAGATTGGAACAATTAGTCTTCATCTGGATTCTTTATACCCTGTTTAGTAAGAAATTGAGCTATAGTTTGATACAGTCTAAATCTCTGTTCTTGAGTCATCTTTGTAATATATCTATCTAGTAGACGATAGGATTGCCATCCTAGTTTAGACTTATCTATTGAAGGTTCATTAGGAGTTGATCTATCTAATGCTCCTCCTCTAAATCCACTCATTCCATCATCTTGATCATCATTATCTCCTTGGAATCCTTCTTGTAGCCTGGACATATCAACTATTCTACCTATATCAACCTTTAACTCGGGTGTTATTACAGGTCCGTCTACAGATAATGTATAAGTTCCTTTAAGGTCCGGTCTATCTCTTCTCCAAGTACTGTTATCAGTGATTTTAATTGTATAGTCAGGGTAATTTTGTTTTAAGCGGTCTATGCTTTTTTCTATTTCCGGAGTTAGTCTTTTAAGCCAGCTCATACTGCTTCCTAGTCCAGTACTCTCTTTCAGTATTCCAGCTAATTGCTGCATTCTTTTTAGTTCGTTCATAATAATAAATATTAACCTACTTTAGTAAAGCAAAGATTGTTGTAAAGATAAAAAAACCTACTACTACCTTTAGTTTAGTTCTACCACGTTCTAATTGAGTAACGTATTGGCTCTGTAATTCAAATTTCGTCTTCTCGTTCCTAAGGTAACATCACTTATTTTTTAATCTCCATGATAACCTGTTATAGAGTCACCTGGATCGGTTGGTGTGTATTTAAAGTTAGGAGATGATTGATCTATGTCTGGCATCTCTAAGTCTAAGGGTTCTCCATCAATCTCAACATTTTCCACATCTCCGATTTTAATCATTCCACCATTAGATGTCTTAAAACGACCTGCTAAAGGTACTACACTAATTACTTCTTCACCGTTTACTTCAACTGTGCTTCCTTTAGCTAATGCTGCTTGTACTGCTTTTACTACTAATTGTACAGCAGGACCTTCTTTTAAGTTTTGCTTATCTCCGTTATAAGGGGCTTGATCCCATTCCTGACCAACAAATACTTGTGGGTTTGAAGGATCATCTCCGAAGATACTGTATAGAGTTCTATCGGTTGCTTCGACCTTGTCACCATTATCTAAGGTGATGCTGTAGAGTATTCCGTCTCTATGAAAGATTCCAGGCTTACTACTCTTTTCGATCTTAGCTATTTTAGGTAGTTTTGACCCTGCTGCTTCTAGCTCTTGCTGTTCTTCAGCTTCTGTAATTAGACCGGCCAGGCGTCTCATTCTAACTACTTCGTTAATTTGTCTCTTCATTTTTAAAGTTTATATTAATAAATATCTGTTATTTTAATAAAGCGAAGATTGTTGTAAAGATAAAAAAACCTGCTACTACCTTTAGTTTAGTTTTACCACGTTCTAATTGAGTAACGTATTGACTCTGTAATTCAAATTTCGTCTTCTCGTTCCTAAGGTTATTATCGCAAACCATGTACTTATTCTGCCATTTAGCGATTAATGAATCCTTGATTACGACTTTCTTTTCGGTAGAATCTAATACTTCTTTGGTTAGTTTTAGTTCTACTTTAGCACTATCTCCGCTTATCAAATCGTGAATGATTGATTTAGCTATAGGAGTAGGTATTTTGATTGTGTCTTGAGCTTGTAATGTAGTTAGTGAACATAACAGCGTTAGTACTAATAGTAGTTTTTTCATATTAATAGGTGTATCTTACTTTAAAGAATGAATCTATTTGAGTTGGTGTATATTTACTAGTTGCTTGATTTACTTCGTGATAGTATTCACGAACGATAGTAATTTTTTCCTTTATACTACCTATCTTAGTATCTAAATTCTGAACATGTTCTTCATCAACATGTATGCTACTATCTAGTTTACGTTGTTGGATGATGAACTGTTTATCTAGTTGAGATAATGAATCTATCTTAGCTTTTAGATCAATAGGTATGTTTGATTGATTACTGGATATAATAAACCAAACAACCGCAGCTGTTAAGGCTACGGTTATTATAGTCGGTATTAGTTTTTTTAAGGTGTCTAGCATTACTTTTTTTATTTGTCTTTCAATCTCTTGAATACATTTAATAGTTTAGGGTCATTAGTAATTTTATCCATTAATTTTTTTAAAGTATCGTCTAAGAATTTTTCGTATTCTTCGTCGTCTTTAAATCTATCTTTAGGGTAGTCATGTTTTTGTTTTCCTTCAACGCCTTCGTTTTCTTTTAAAGTTCTAACCACTTCTTGACGAATATATTTTCCTAAAACGCTCTCTTTCTTTACTTCATCGCGTTGGTTATTATATGTTCCTACTCTCTTACACTTACTATTATCTACTTTCCAAACATTACCTTCATCGTCTTTTGCATGACATACTCTAGAACCGTATCTGTCTGTTTTATAAAAATAGTGAATTTCAGATTCATTTAACATCTCATCTTCTCCTTCCTCTCCACCACTCATCTGTTTTTCAATAGTAGCTTGTAGATTCTTGATTTGTTGAGGTATATTACCAATCTCTTGTTTATATTGGTCGATAGAAATTTCACCGGATTTGAATTTAGCTAAGATTGCATCTTTTTGGTTCATTAGAGTCTGTAGTCTGCTTTGGCTTCCACCTAACACTCCTACCATCTTATCACCTACTTGGATATCTTTCTTAGTTGGCTCTTGTTCATAATCGTCGTCACTGTCTGCTTTATTCCAATCATCTTCCATATCTTCTGCATCGTCATCGTCATCTGCTTCTTGGATCTTCTCCATTGCAAATTCAGTATACTTAGGATCTCTATTTAGACTAGCTTCTAACCATTCTGGCCACATTTCTGGATCCATACTAGCATATTTTTCAGCTTGATCTGGATCTTTTACATGCCCTAATAGTATATCTACGAGTTCATCTGCACTATCCATACCTTCTTGAATACCGCCTAGTAACTGAATATCTGTAATAGTATCTGGGTCTAATTCTCCGTGAACCATCTCTCCCATTGCATCATACTTGTTACCTTCATCATCAATACCGGTTAGTGTTACTGAATCAGTAGCTCCACCATCAATGCCTTTTTCTTCTACTTCGTAGTCGTCCCAGGTGATTTTTTTACCTTGATGAGTTGATGATCCTAGATCTTCTCTTACTAGTCTACTTTCGAATTCATAGAGTGGTCTAATTCCAGCTATTTGTTGTAACTTAAATGCTTCCTTGATTAGTTGTTGTTTTGCCATTGTTTTATTATATGGTTTTTATTGATTTATAATAAATAGCTGGAATGAAAGATTACCCTTCTAGTTTAGGGTCGATAGGCATGTATTTTACCTTAGCATCTTCCTTAACTTCCAACCATTTTTCTTTTGTGTACGCTATTCCAAATATAAAGTACTCGTCTTTTTTCTTATTACCTGCTGGGTATTTGATCGCCGGACCATCTAAAGAATGTGGTACAGGATTTTTACCTTGTTGGTTGTAGGTGTGTAAGACTACACCCTCTGGTGTTCTAATTGTTTTGAATGTTCCTTGACTCATAGTGTTTATTTTTCATAAAGATATGAATTAAATCCCATTTAATCAACTTGTTTTTGGGACTCTACTTTTTTATATAATCACACATTATATGAGAGGGGTACACCCCACCTGCTTTATTCCTAATATTAATCTTAAATTTGTATAGTGCTGATTCTACTACTACATCTACACGCTTACCTGCTCCACCTGTACCTCCATAGTATACAACGTTGACGCCAGATGTTATATCGGAAGCTTGGTCAGCATAGCTACTATCTACTTTATATACTCCTGCATTTTTTGAACCTCCATTAACTAAGTAATAGTCTTCTCCTATACCGGATTTTATTAAATTTTGTAGCTTTGTAGTATTGTATTTTTCTGAAGGACCGCTTTGCTGTGCAAAATTTGATTCTCCATACTCGTTAAATACTTTACAGAACGTTTTATTATCTATCCCCAGTGTTTCTAGTAAAGATTTACCGTCTGCATTTTTTATCTCCCCTGCTTTTATTTCACTAGCAGGGAATATCTTAGTTACCCCGGAGTTGAAGAATGTAGTTCCTGTTCCGAATTTAGCTGATAGATAATATTTCTCAGATCCTACTGTAATTATGATATCTGCTAATGTTTCAGCAGCAGAACCAGCAGAAAATGCTACTACAGGTCCTCCGTTTTCAAATTTTAATGGACGGGATTGATTTTTTTCTCCTACTAACTCAACTGTAAAATTGCCGGGTTTTAATTTTAGTTCTTTTGTAAGCTCTATTATCAGGTCTGGGTATTGGTATTCATCTTGATTGGCTTGATTGATGCCTTGTTTTGAAAGAGTTTCTAAATCTTTTACTAATTCATGTTCAAATTTTAACCCTTTACTGTGCACTCCTCTACCTCCTCTAGATCCTTCTCCGTAAGCAACTGTTAGATTACCTACTTTAAATTTACCATCAGGTCTAATAGTTGCTCCTAGTTCTTTGTTGATGTAGTCTGCGAATTTATCGTCCCTTTGTAAGCTTCTTGTGATCTTAACCGCGTTAGGGTTATCTGGATTTATAGCAATAGGGGCAGGTATACTAATCTGTTTACTAGATAGGTATTTTTGTATGGCGTTAAATAGTCGTTTGGTATCGGGATTATCAATCTCTTCTGCAGATGTTGGAAAGTCAGTATACGCCTCCCTCAATACCATCACTTCTTTTAGTATATCTAGTAGTTTGATCATTTAAGATTCTGTTTTTTCTTCTTCTTTTTGACTTGCCGGTATTTCTTCTTGGTCGGCTGGTGGCGGTGCGGTTGCGGTATCTTCTGTTGGTGTCTCCTGTTCAGGACCTTTTGTATTGATAGGTGCACCTAGTTCTAATAATCCTGCTATAGCTAGGACTGCTCTCTGTTTCTCTCCTACTGTTAGTAGGTAGTATCTCTTACCTAATACCTTAGCTTCATAGGCTCTGCCTAGAAAAGCTAGGTAAAAGAATTGTCCATTATGTAGTACGATTTTAAACGTAGTTGGTTTAGGTGCTACGATGTAAATTCCTGTAACGTAGTCTTTATACGCATCAGTTAATAAGTAGATAAGTGTTTGTGCTAGAGAAGGATATTTAGCTAGAATAAAATTAATCGGATCTTCTTCAAAAGAACGAACCGGTGCAATCTTGCCCGGTGCCTCTTCCTCTTCTTTTAGGTACTTACGTACTTCTTGTTCGATGAGGTATTTTAATATTTTATTTGGCTTCATAATTATTCTGCTGTTAATTCTTCAGGTAATACTTGGTCTAATTGTCCGCTTAGAGACTCTTTTACTGAGTGTATATAATCTGAAGCTAAGGAGATATAGGCAGATGTACAACCTGGAAGTTGATCATTAGTACCTAGCATTTTATAAATAGATACTGCGTTTAGGATTAAATCCTTTAATTCACCTTTAGCCATACTTCCTTCATGGTCGTGACCATTGGTCCAGTCTTGACTATCTTGAGCTGCTCTATCGCATCCATCACATTCTTTTAAGTTAACTCTTATCTTTTGTATCATGGTCTGTGTTAATATTTATGAGATTTTACGTGCGTTTGTATTTGGTATAAAGGTTGTTACACCGTCGATATGTTTGATTTGACTGATAATATCTCTTACCTGATCTTTACCAAAAGAAGCAAATGGGTAAGGGTCTATTTTGAGCTTAATTTCTTCTGTATAAGAAGGGTTATTAGTTGGTACGTCACTGCTATGACCTTCTCCTCTAACAATAGTCACTCCTATAATCGCTCTCATATCTGATAATATATCTCCTAAAGTTCTCTTGGTAGTATTAGCAGTCAATTTCCCTATTAGTTCATAGAGATTGGTGTTTTTACTTTCGTTAAATAAGTCTACTAGTTTTATCATATTAATAAATAGTTATTGGCAGTGGTAGTTTAGATATCTTTGTAAAGCTTTAGCATAATGTGTTCCTTTATCTTTTAAACCCGCTTTAGCTGACCTGACTCTACTACAAGATAACTTACCTAATCTCTTCTTTAAGATGCCTGATTTGACAGGATCATCAATACCTTCTTCTATTTCTTTTAGTATGTCTAGTAATTTTATCATTTTGTTTTACCCCAGTCTTTACCTTTACCTGGTTGTTTACATTGAGTAGGTGTAGGTCGGCAGGAAGGATATTCAGCTCGTTTCTCTCCTTTTTCTCTACCGCAAGATTTACATTTACCATTCCTACATGTATTACAATCCACCCAACCCTTTGCTTTACCGGTTCCACCTTTTCTTGAAAACCATTTGTGTAATGATTCATCTTCCTTTAAATCCTTCCATATCTCTCCTCTACGACATCTCACTATCGCTCCTGATCTATATGCAGAGGGTTTGTCGTACTTCTGACGTGCTATACGTAGACAGCGATCTGCTTTCTTCTCTTCGAGTAAATCTTTTAGTATGTTTACTAACTTAATCACTTGTCTCTAATTATAAGTTCTCCAAGTACTTCTAGTCTACCTACTGCTTTTTGAAACTCTATCTGAGTCATAGTTAAAGATATACTCTTGTATACCTGTTCGTATTCTTTCTTGGCTTTCTCCATATCAAACTTACCTTCAGATGCTTTCTTATAGTAAGGTAGCTTAACTTTAAAGTGGTTGTAGGTTAGCATAGAAAGACCACCTTTCTCTTTAGCAGTATCTGCTATCTTCTCTGCACCCTTGCCTCTTGTTTCAGCAAAGTCTTCAAAATTATCGTCTTGTTTCTTTGCTTCGTTTAGTATATCGGTTAGCTTAATCATTATTTCTTGGTTATTGTTATTTGATTATCTCCAGTCACTGCAACACTATACTCTTTAGGATTAACTAATCTTTCGATCATAGCTGTATAGACTCTGAATCGTTTAGAATCTTCTACTCCAGCCTCTCTTTCCTGTTCTGTCTTAGCAGCATCTATGACTAGTTTATCGACTCTATCACCGAATTTACTTATGAAGTCTTTTATAATATCGGTTACCGTTGACAGTACTTGGATAGAAGCACCTTGGCCGGTTAGTTGCTGAGGGGTATGTCCTGTAGCCATGTAGGATACATTGTATATACCTTCACCTTCTTTCCCAAAGTACACTATATACTCTTGAGTCTTATCTTCGGTCTTTGCTTCAAATTTATACACGACCTTACCACTGCCTAACTCACCTTTGAATTGCCAGGGTAGTGGTTTGTTTAAGATCTCTCTTAGTAGACTGGTCAGTTTAATCATTTTACCATGCTCTACATGACCAGTAGTTTGCTTTCCAACGTGGTCCTGGTGATTGACAATGATGTCTTGCTCTATAACTTTTTCTTCGTGCAGGAATGCTTTTCTTTATCTTCATGTTCGGGTCTCCGAAGTTAACCTTAACAACATTTCCTTTTACATTCTTAACGTATACTGATCTTTTCTTGGGTCCACCAGGGGTGTAAAAAGGCTTGCCTAACTGTACCTTACGTCCTCTATATTCTGCTTCTTCTATCTTATCTCTATGCTCTATTAGGTACTCTTTTAGACAGGTTGGACAGTAACTATCCGTCTCGTCTAGTTCGTTTAGTTTATTTCCAGCAGCAACAGCTGCTTTGTAAGCTTCCGAACCTTTGCGTGCACCTTTTTCACCACGAGCTCTTTTAGCATTAATATTTGCCCACAGCCCTTCGTCTGTTGTCTCTACTTCATTAGTTCTTCTCGCACAGCTTCTCTCTCCTTTTAAAAAGGGAGTAGGGCATGATGTTCCTTTTACGTGAACGTGCCCGCATTTATGGCAGCATGTACCTTTCTTTTCGTCTAACATATTAATGTAAGAATCTTAGTTTGTATTTGGTTGATTCGATTAGAGCTACTAGAGTATCTACCTCGTTTTGAATGTAGCTGTCCTTAGGTAATTCGTGTCTTGTAGTCTCTACATACTTATCTAATGCTTCGAAGTAGGTAAGGGGTTGGTTGTCTTCTTTAAAAGAAGCCTGGCCTTGATAACCTCTTAAGATACCGTATCGACCTTGATAAGATTCTACTAAACCATCTGCAATTTCTACGATTTCTTCGTAGTATTCCTGTAAAGCTTTATGGGCTGCAAAAGAATCTGTCTGTAGATGAAAGATGTGTGCTTGTGTTCTCGATGCAAATAGCATAGAGATGAATTGTGCGTATTGTTCCATATTATTTGTCTTTCTCTTCTAGAGGTTTTAATTGTTTTTTAGATGATTCAACCATTTTATGTTTACCACGTAGTTCTTTGATACGTGCCATTATTTTTTCTGCTTCATCGTGATGATGATCCGCTTGTGTAGGATCTTTTTTAACCATCCTCATATGCTCTTCAGCCTTCTTTTGAAGCTTATCGATAGTCTTTTGTAGTTTACCCGATACTTCTTCCTTTTTTTCTTCTAAAGCTTTAGCTATTGAATACTTATCTGTTAATAGTTTCTGGGCTTGTGCCTGTGCTTCATCTTCTTCGGTGTAAAATCCATGTACTTGATCTGGTGCTAGACCTGAACGGCACATATCAGCAAACTGAAATGGGTCACATGGCATTAAAATGTTATCTAGAGTATCTTCATGAGTCTGAGGTTTAGTTACAACCCAAAATTCTAATGTATCTACGGGGTGGGTACCCTTAACTGATTCTTTTAGTGTCTTTTTCTTTGGAGATTTCTTGTCTGCAATGTGTAGAGCGGCTAGATACTTGTCGAGAGCCGTCTTTGTTCCTGCTGTAGAACCTACTTTCTTACCTGCTTTATAGACGACATACTTGTCACCTACTTTCTTATGTGTGTATGGCATGTGTAGTTACGTATTTTAATAATAAATAGTTAAATTTCCTGCTCTTTAGCCTTTTTTATTTCCCCTCTCAACCCTTCATAGTCTTCGGGGCTTACTTTGACTTTACTCCAGTCTTCCGCTACACCATCTTCGGACATAAACGTATCGGTATTGACTAGCCATGCATCTAGAGCACGTTCTAGGTCTTCTAATATACCGTTCTTGTTTCCATTTAACATCCTCCTTTCGTACTCCTGGTATCTACCGGTAGCTTTTAGTTGAGATTCCATTTCAATCACACAGTCAAAACAGGTATTATGTATAGAGTACATCTTTTTATTAAGGTTATTCACCTTCATCGGCTTGCTACACTTCGGACAACTCAAAGGTAAAACGGTTAACTGTTTTAGACTATCAAACTTCGTAACAGTTTGTCTTATTCCATTCTTAATAGTCCATTTCCTACCACTCTCCTCCCAAATATCACCTTCTTTGTGTTCAACCCTACCTCTTTCATAGCCTGATTGTAGACTAGTGGCTGCATCTACCTGACCTGTTATAAGGTTTCTTGCTCTTTGAACGTCTCGATGGTTGAATTCTTTCTTTAACATAACGATTTTTATTTTATAATATTAATTTAATCATTCCAGATTATTACCTTAAACTTCTCTGAATCTATTCCGTAAAATCGACACTTCCAATCACTCTGTTCGAAAAAAGATAGTGATGACCACTCATCTTTCCTTTGGAGTAAACGTTTTGCAGCATCTTCCCAGTCGGTGGTTAGAGCTAGATTTTCAATCCTATCTTTCATAGCCAGTACAGCTTCGAAATTAAAATCATCCCATTCATAATGGAATACCTCAAACACATTACCCTGTCTGTCTACATAGTCTATTGATAGATCTATACCCCATTTCGAACGTACTTTTAGTAGTTTATGTACTAACGGTAATTCTTCACTCCAAGTCTTTAATTGATTAAGTGCTAGACCTGAATATCCTTTACGTTCAAATAGCAGTGCATGGTTTATATGTACTCCCTCTATTTCAGTCTTGGAAGATTTAAGCCAATCTCTTTTAATAGCTTTCTTATATCTATGATCTATTGCTGGAGTATTAACTTCGGCATAATCCTGTTCTAATTCTGTTAAATCGTATCCATTTACATCAAAAAGATCTAAGCAGTTTGTATACGGAGAATCATACTTACAGATTGGGTTATCCCAGGTACGTTTTGAATCGAATTGATTGGCTGTTAGGAGTAGTTGCATTATTTCTTATCGGTTAGTGGTCCTCCAACAACCCAAGCATCGCAGGTTCTAGCTGAAGCACATTTGAATTTTAAAAATCTACAATAACCTAATTGACCTGCTTTAATTACATCAAATGGATCTTCGGATCCTTCATCGTTTCCAATACCCTTTGCAATACAGTCCAATGTCTTAGTTGTTTGATCGAAGGCTGCACAATTACCACATAATGATTTCTTAGCTTCTTGTATTGAATCCAATTGCCACATATCTGCTTTTTGCTTCCAGAATTTAATATTTGGTTCATTTGGATTTAGTGGTCCGTAGTGTTCTTTTTCAATAGCACTTTGACGATTCTTTAAATTAAGCGGTATGCTCTGAGTGGCAGGTGGGCATTTAGCATCTGCTTTATCTTCGAATGTTAACTGAGGTGTATGGGTTAGGAAGTTAGGCTTTCTCATAATCGTCTTAGCAATCGCTTTATGAGTCAGATTTAGGAAAGGTATATTTAGCTTACTTTGTCTATCTGTAGCTACAATTTCAGAATACCTATTAAAGAACTCAAGAAACTCTTTTTTCTTTTTGGATAAATTTTCAAAAAACTTAATCAACTGCTGATACGTAACATCCGATTCTCTTCCTGTTAACCTATCTAATACGTGCTTGGAAGTTAGGTCTACATCTACCGGTGCTAGAATGTTATCTGCAAATGCATCCACTTTCTCTATTTCATCAGGTGTAACTGATTCATTTATCATGATCTGTGTGTAGATATCTGGATTTCTTTTACCGTACTCTCTCATTATCTGCCCTGCTACTGCATTTGCTTCATTTTCAACATCAGATCCCGTCTTACCATCTTCGGCTGTTATACCGTATTTCTCATTTTGACAGTGGTGTACTAATTCGTGTGCTAGTGTTCTTAATATGTCGGCTAGATTACGATTTACAATCACTGTTGCAATCTTTTTATGGGTGGGGTCATAACCTCCAAAGCTGTGCATCTCCCCAGGGAAATCAGGATCTGTAATATACTCTATCTCCGGGATTTGCTTTAAATCTAGCAAGGGAGAACACCATCTAACAAACTTCTCGATGTCTTCCACTATACCTTCTTGCTCTGAATCTAATTCTAATCCCTCTTTGATAGCAGTCTGCGTTATAGTAGAGGCTAACATCTTGAATATATCGCCTGCATACCCTTTATTTAAGGTTGCATCTGGTAGAGCTTCTTTAAAACCTTCTAGATCTCCTGCTCTTAATAGTCTTCTTACATAAGAGGCTGAGATTCTACCGAACTTCTCTTCCATCGGTACTGGTTTGATCTTATCTCCGAAGGCTTTCTTCAGTGATGCAAAGTAATTTTGATCATCTACTTCATCCTTACCTCCAACTATGTAGATTGGTGATTGTTCGGGGTGTTCGGCTATATAATCGAAGATATCTCTGATTGGAGATGCTGATTTAGCAATGCTAACAGAGATTTTAGGGTTAGGTTCTGCTTTAAGATATGTTTGCCATACTTTTAGACTCTGTTCTGCCGTTATACCATCCCTCTCTTTCTTTGAAATTATAACATATACCGCGGTGATATAGTTACGAGATGCCATATCCTTAGCTACTTCGAAGTGTCCTTTGTGTGGGGGTTTGAATCCACCTGGGTAAAAACAAATTCCTGGTTGATTTACTACCTCTTCTCCTATTAACCTACCTAGATTAGTCATAAATTCTAGTAGGTTATCTACTGAATCTAAAGCTTTTTGTTTACCAGCTCCTTTGGCTGTACCTACTTCTCCACTCTTAATCGATACCATAGATTTGAAGATACCTTTAATCCTGTTTTTTGATCTTTCGTTCTTACATTTACGTTTAATATCCTGTAATAACTCTTCAAAAGTACCATCTATTCTATAGCCATCGTATAATTTCTTAACTGTATTCCAATCTGTAGTTTTCCACACCTCTTTTCTACCTGTTTCTTTAAAATCAGGTGAAAGATCTACTATGCGTAATGTTAGAGCTGCACCAGAAAGATTGAATTCATACTCCTGACCCTTCTCTAGAGGCGGTACATCTTTAATACCTAGTCTTTTAAACACCGCCTGTGGGTCTTCTTCCAGTAATACTACCTTGGTTAGGCCTAGTAATAAGCCTTGTATCTCGGCTGGATAGTCTAAGAAAGCTTTTTTGAAGTCAGATTCTTGTTCTGATGTTGAAACCATGTTATCAATCTGGATATATTCACCTGGCATACCTTCGATAGGGTATAATACGGTTACTAACTCACCTGAACTCAATGATTTCTTACCTCTGTACTTATCACTTCTAAAAGGTACGATAAGGTTATCAGGAAACTTAGCAAAGAATGCTGCTAGATCCTGTTTTAGTTGTTTTTTATCTTGACCTCCTTCTAAAGTTACAATCAAATCTATATCACCGAAGTCAGATTTACTTGATGTATTGTAAGATCCTGAGATCTTAGCATCTTTAAACAAAGGAAATTTACTTAAGACCTTTCTTATATAGGAATCTTTAGTTGATTAGACTGCTTTTCTTGGTATTCTATTACCGCCTGCTGATCCTGACATTATGCTTCTGTTTTATACTTGGTTAATTCTGAGTCATCAAGTAAAAACTTACCTTTCAAACCTAGTCTGTCTTGATTTTTAATCCAGTAGTCCTGTATATCACTTGGTATATCGGCTCTAGTTGAATCTAAGATCTTTAAATAGATATCTAGTATTCCATTAACGTCTTGAGTACTTAAACTACTTCCTAGGTACGTCATTAACTTGTGATAGTCTTCTAAGATATCTGGAGTTATTTTAGTTCCGTAGAGTTTATTTAGTAGTGTAATAGCTTCTTGAGGTGTCTTAGCCTCAACCTCTCTAGTATCTTTATTAATAACTCCTTGACCGTGTCTAAAGGTATAGCCTTTATAGCCAAATAAAGCAACCAGTAACTGTGTTCTATGTAGACCTTTAACATTACCTTGGTAGGTAGATGAATAGTAGCTAAACTTTAACCAGTCTAGATTACCGATATTAATGTCGGTTTGAACTGTTTTACCTAATTCTTCACCTTTGTCGTTGTATTGACCTGTCTCACAGAAGATCGCTCCACCACCGGCTTGTTTTAAATCTACTTGAATGATATCAGATTTTTCATTAATCTGTGCACCAATCATTTCGATCATAGCTCTTAATTGGTTCTGGACTGGTGTGGCTGTTCTAGCACGTTTTGCAATCGCTGCCACCCTCTCTTCGAACTGTGCTTTATCAACATTCCAACCTTTAAAGTCAGGTGTTTCACCGTCTGGGAATAAATACTTGACGTCGTATCCTAGATCGATATCACCTGATTGTGGTTTCTTACCTACTGATCCTAATGTTTGGAAAGTTGTAAAGGTCTTAGCCTTAGCAGGAAAGATTCTTCCTAATTCTGCTGAAAATTTATCTAATGTTGGATCTATATCCTCTCTTTTAATAGGTGCGGTAGATCCAAAAACATTACCTCCTTCAAGGAGTATTTGCTTTAATAACGGTATTAGTTTTATCATACACTTATAAATAGTTACTCTTCCTTAATTACAATCTGCTCTTCTGATATTATAGATTTAGGTAACTTATTAGCAAGTTCTTTCATGTATCTAACCGCTATATCGACCCTACTCAACATATTCTTGATTTCATCTTCATCTCTATGTAGTCTATAAATAAACATCATGTAATCCGTGCTTACTCTTGGGTCAAAACTAATAAAATCGCACCATTTAGCACCTGTTACTGCCATGTGTGAGATACATTGGTAGTAGTAGGCTGCAGAAGCTTTCTTAAACTCGGCATCTGATGTAATTAAACCGTATTTAAAATGATTTACTGAGTTGTAAGGGCATTTAATTTCAAGTGTTCCGTCTGGATTTACAATAGAATCTGGAGATCCACCATAATGATTACCTACTGTATAGAAAGAGCAGGGTTGGACATCTAATCCTGTAGCTGCTTTGTAGATATCTCGTGCAGTATCTTCTAGATCAGTTCCCCAATCAAGGGCTTGCCCTAGAGCTGGTGATGAGAATCCACCTAGTTTTTCGGATACCTTCTCTAATAAGTAGCTTTTTGCGGTCTCACTAAGACTTTCTGTCTTAGATTTACCTTCTCCCATAATTTTCCACACTTCTGAGCTGGTTATTCTTCCTTTTCGAATGTTAAACCACTCTGGTGAACGCTGTTCAATTAACATAATTCTAGTTTTTTGTGAAGTAATTTTGCATAACTCAACGGACTAGCTTGATGTAAGAGCTTGGTCATTTCTTGAAACCCAATATCTGAAGGATCTTTACCATCTAATTCTACTAGATATACTTCTTTACCCTGGTCTAATAGATGCTGAGCATGTTTTAATGCGTCTTTTAGTGCATCATTGTCTAAAGCGATATAAACCGTCTTAACCTCACTCTGTGCTAACTGCATCTGTAGTGCTGTTGAGATGGTTTTTCCAAATAAAGGAACTGCATTTCGTTTTATAGCTACTGCATCAAAGATACCTTCACATAAAACTACTGGACATTTCCAGTTTACATAATATTCTAAACCTACTATTTCATTCTTATCACAACGGGGAGTATTATATTTCCTTCCAGGGTCTTTTTCAAAAGATCTACCTACGAAGTAGTTTAGTTTCCCGTCTTTATTTAGGGATTGGACGATTAGTGAATTAGCATATCTACCTGTTTCACAGTATCCTATCCCGTATTTTATGATATCTTGTTCGGTTATACCTCTTTTTTTGGCATAGGCCTGAGCCTGTCGGAAAGTGATCGAAGATTTATTACCACCTAGTAGTGATTTAAACTCCTTAGGTAGTGTGATTATAAACTTCTCTGCTTCTTCACCCTCTCCTCCCTTTGGTATATACTTTAAAAAAGGCTTTAATTCTAAGATCTTCTCTCTACTAGCTCCTGCTTTTTTAAGTAAAGTGGCCAGTGATCTACCTTTGGTGTTACACACCCAGCAGTTCCATGAATTCTTATCATCTGCCGATATCTGTAGATCGACCTCTAGTTTGGGTTTTGCATGATGACAGAATGGACAGTTGAATGCATAATTCTGTCTTGAAGTATGCTTACCTCTACCTAGTACAGTCTCTACGATTCCTAATAACAATCTAGTATTATCCATATTATGATAATATACGGAAAATTAATTAGAGTACCTACCTAAACTTACTCCTAAGATTTAGGAGATTCTTTTATCCAAGCCTCCGGTATCAACTTATCTGCATAAGGTATGCCTAGTTTCTCACACCACATTCCGTATGTGGTTTTAGAGTTCTTTGATATCTTTGTGTTCGAATTAGTGAATACAAATCTAATATCTAATTCAGGAAATTGCTGTTTGATTAGTTCGTGTTTCTTTCTATCTGCTAATACGAATCTACCTTTAGTTTCTATTATAATACCGTTGAGTAGTTTGAAATCTGGTAGATAGGTATGGGATTTAGCTGGTACTAGGTACTTGACTATATTAGCTTTACTCTCGTATTCGTATTCTACTTGTTTATTCTTGAGTTGATTTGCGACTGTTTCTTCTAAGCCTGAGCGATATCCATGCTGAATAGCTCTTCTTCGAACATTAACTTTTTTTGCCATAAATGATTGTTTTGTTAGCTATCCCACTTCACAATAAAAGTAACGTCTGTATTAGACGGTATGGGAGTGGGTTGAGCGAGTTTACCGACAGCTAGTAATTCATTAGCTGCGTTGTATAGACCTACGGTTGTGGCGTAGGGTTGAAAAGCGGAACCTGTTATATTATTTGATACGTCTCCATATGATCCAGATACTGCCGATGGATTTAGAGTCATATTGAATTCATTTTCGTTTATATGACATCTAACCTGGGATTGATATATGGTTAGTTCTGATTTAAAACTTAGATCGTAAAGGAACGTTGGATAGTTCAGTATTTCGTAGATATCGATGATTAGTATTACTATACCTTGTGAGTAAATAATATTTCCTACATACTCATTACCGCTTACAGTTACGATATTACCGTTACCATCATCTTGTATACTTGCGAAACCACCATCAGTACTGTTTATACTGAAACTTCCTGGTTTTATATTCTCCCCGTATAGTATTGTTGGTATAGATACAATCTGTATTGGAGTTCCATACTCTGTAGGGAAATTCTTTCTGCTATCATACTCCGATGATCCAGATGTTGCTGTAGACTGTAATAAATTATCATACATTAGAGTTGTACTAGTCTTAGCTCCTCCTTTTTCATCCTCAACTAACTCATCATAATTCTGTTCGGATAAGGGTTTTGATGGAGCTAGACTTGCTAAACCATTTGAATAGTATAACTGTCTAGCTGATCTGTAATAAACACTTTTACCTGCTGTAAAAAGTACTGTATTGGATGGGTAGTTAAATGCTTGAATTGTACTAATACCTGCATCCGTAACCGTATCTTGAGTATAACTAAACGTTTTACTCGCCTTATACGGAAACACAGTTATATCTGATGTTTTAAATGTCTTGTATGCAGAACTCATCTTTTAGTATTAGTTATCACCAATTCAACTTGACGCGAATGAGTGCTTCTTTTGTAAAATCCTTAGTTAGAGGTTTTGACATCTTAGCAACTGCTAATAATTCGTTATTGGTATTGTATAGACCTACAGTTGTTGGATAGGTCTGTGGGTTATTAATTAAGCTTGAGAAGTTTAATGCACCACTACCACTTATGATTGATGGATTGGTGGTGTAATTAAAGTCTTGACTCTTTACTCTTACAAATATATAATCAGATGACACTGTTTCCTCACTGTTCAATTGGAAGTTAGCACCGCCTGATATAGCATTATAAATGTAGTTGTAATTGTTAGCATTTGAATTAACTGATTCACTTACTAATAAATTGATACCACCTGATGCAAATGGTAGAGCTAATGCTCTTGGATTCAAGATTATCGTACCAATATCTGGTAAGAATAATCCATAAGAACCTGATGGAGTATAGCCTGCTGTCACACCTGATGCTACTGTAGTTGATACTGCTGTCCCGTTACTTCCACTCACGATATTAAAAACTCTACCGCAGTCTAGGTAAGTTATTGTTGTCGCTGTAGCACTATCGTTGGTAAGTTTTATAGTAGACGATCCTGAGGTTAGGGCGATATTAAAAGTAGGTGGGTATAGTTGTTGTTTATACCTATTTCTATTAATGTTTAGTACTATGATATCTCTTGATACTGTATTACCAGTACCGAAGTTAAAATTAGTATTTTCATCACCGTATACCAGAGTCCTGTATTGACCGTAAGTTGTTCTGCTAGGTGAAATATAAGGTACTAGTGAGTTATAGTAGGCAGAACCTGATCCGTTTAGGTTTCCGTATGCTATTGAAAATTGCGGTGTTGGATCGGTTACTGTCGTTCCACTAGCATATACATCTACATAGAATGTAGGTGATACTGAGGATGCGGTTGTAAATGTTGTTAGAACGGGTAGACCAGTACTCCAAGCTGGAGCTGTTACTGAATCTGCACTTACTACGAAATCTGTTGGGGCTAAAGTGACAAAGCTCATATTTGTATTTGTATAATATTATTAAGATTGCTTGATGATGGTTACCGGTACTGTTATACGTGCACCACTATCTCTACCAATTACAATTAGATTGGTTTGTAGTTGTGTTTGAGTACCAAATAGAGTATTGATCGTAGTAGCAGTCATATTGATAGATGTACCGATTACTGTCTTACTTACGTTTGTACCTATGGTAGTTGTAGTGTTTAGAGCCTGAGCTTCTTGAGTATTTATACCTACACCGTTAAATGATGACATGGTTCTAACATCTCCAATAGTTACTATGTATCCAGACTGTTCGAAAGTAGATGTTGCACCTAAGTAGTTTAGAGTCTGTGGAGTTATAGCTAGAGAAGCACCTTGTTTTAATGTAATCGATGTATAACCTATATCTAGAACAGGTATCTTAGCTGTACCACGAGGTAGAGTAATTAACTTATACTTCATGATTTCGTTATCATTTGGAAATGCTTCTATGATTGGCATCGCCGTAATAGCTTCACCGTAAAATGCTGAACCTGAAGGGTGATTAGGATTATAGAGTGTATAATCTATCTCATCATCTGATAATGCAAATTGAGTAATTTGGAAAGAACCATCGTTACGGGCTAGTAACTCTCTACCTTTTTTTGTTAAAATTGCGTCAACTGTGACTGTTGTACCGTTTAAGTATCCCATGTTGTTTTATGTGTTTATCTTATTATAAATATATGTAAACTAGGTTTTAGGTCAAATTATAGTACAGAGCTGCCTGTTACTGTAAAATACATTGTGTAATTACTTGATGGTGACATCGTGAATGTAGCTGATGAGGAAACGTTACTTCCTGATACTATCGCTATAAAGTTTTGAGGCGGTATACCTTGATTGCTAACAATAAATACATTGGTAGTGTACGAACCTCCGCCTGTAGTTTTTCCGTATACAGTGGCAGTGTAGGTCTGTGAGTTTGTATTAGGAGTTGAAATTACAGTACTTCCTCGGTTTGAATTATAACTACCTGTTAAGTACACCGTACTTCCGCTTACTAAAGAGTATCCACTCCCGCTTAAAGTTGCTTCTATATATTCTGTGTAGTTCAAATCAAATCTCCAATCTATGCTTATATACGAAGATGTAGTTGATGTAGTAGGTAGGCTTACGGTTGGAAAGGGTGGGTAGTATAGGTCTGTGTTATTTACGGGATATACACCTAGGGTTGAACTTCCGGACTGTATAAAAATACTTATCGAAGATGTTGTTATAGTTACATCTGAGTAATATACTGGTTGTAAGTTATCTGTTACAACTTGTAGGTTTGATAGTACGGACCCGGATGAGGGGGTGTAGTATAGTTGTGTCATTATAATTGAGTGTATAGGTTTTCAAATATTGTACCTACGTTAGTTTTTAATTCTGCACTTGCATCATAAGGTATTAACATAGTCTGTGATACCTCTCCTTCACGTTTTTTATAATCCAGTATAACTGAAGTTTCATTTGATTTAGGTCTTAATATAGCAAAGGTCTGTCCTAGATTAAATGAACCAGTATCAATGTTTGGTACTACTGTTATCTGTTCTCCGTGGTTTAGTATTGTAAATACAGCCGGGGTTGATGTTGAACTTACAACAGTTTTATCAACCGCCAGTGTGTAATTTATATACCCGCTAGGAGGTGTGATGCTCACAGCTCCTATTGCATAACCTAGAACGGTAACGTTTGAAACATCGTAAGTCCCACCTGTTGTCCCTGTTACATTGAATAAAGTACCCACGCTAAAGTATTTTTCAAAATCAAAAGTCTGCGGTACTGTAATTGCTATGAAATTAGTAGCTCCTCCAGCTCCTGTTGTTGAGTTTAAAAATAAGAATGCGTAAATAAGTAGTTGTACCCAAGCTAGAGGGTTAGCAGTATCTACATGGTCAAAGTAGCAGTCGTAGGGGGTGTATGTTGTAATTGCGGTTTCAACCTCTATGACTGTGTAATACTTTGATTTTAAGGATTGAAAGGGTCCGATTCTTATTAAGTCGTACGGTTGTATGCTAAAGTGATCTACTACAGGTGTGTAAAAGTCTTGATTACTAGATAACGGGAAGAATGTTGATGCTGATAGGAAGTATTCGTTAACTAGCGGTGTAAACTTAATAGTATTCTCTGATGTATTTGTAAATAGCGGTTGTGTTTGTTGTAGGGTCTTTATGTAATAATCCTCAACTGTGATTAACTGGCTATCTATAATCTGGAAAGAAGATTTTTCCGGTAGAGTTACAGCGCTATTACCTAAATTTGCAGCAGCAAGGGTTGAATTTACCTGGAATCCTAGTGCACTAATTCCAGAATACTGGGTTAAAGATGGATAAAATCCTAGGTTGTTAGAGATATCTATAAAACAGAAGCGTATTCTTAAACATTGTCCCTGTATCAAGGGAGTATTTTGTAAGTTTAATGTAGCTACAAATACATCTTCAGGAGAATTAGCAGAGTCAAATGTTATCAGGTTGTAATTTGAATTGACTGTGTAATTACTATTATTTGTTAATTTTGTCAATGTTGAGCTTGCTAGTAATGACCATCCAGTAGCTGAAGTTGTTGCGCTATTTGCAGATTCGAGTATTGCAAATAATTTTACTCCGTAAGGACGGGTAGTGTTGGTAGCTCCCATTAGTTGACCTCTGAAGCTGAATGGTATTTTCAGATCAATATTATATGTTGAACTTCTCGGTACTTTATATATGTAGTTAGTCTGAGTAGTAGAGTATGAATTGGGGTCTGAATCTGTATTAAATCCTGGCGGTGTCTTTACATCGTCAAATTTTAGTTGTGAGAATGTATAGACTATTGTTTTAGAATCTGAAGCGGATACTATAAGTGGGACTGTCGGTAGTGTTTTAGAGACTCCTATAGATCCTGTTCTATACGTCCAGGTAGTCATATCGTACCTATCCTGTGGTTGTGCGGCTGGAATAGTTGTTAATCCATATAAATCATTTTCAATATATACGTAGTGGCCGCTATAACCTTGTCCTACTGCAGAGCTTGGATTTTTCGTTAAGTCTACATTGTTAATCGCAAAAGTACCTAGGGTATTAGGAACAGTTGCATATATACCGAAACTGTTATTACTTGCTATAGCGTTAATACCTATTACGTTTTTTAAAGAAGAGCTGTAAGATTGATCAAATCTAAAAGATAGCGGTTCATTATTTTCTCTAAATAAAATAGGGTCAAATGAATACCCTCCTCTCCATATTGTTTTTAATCCATCTAAAGCTACTTGATTGGTAGGTACTGTTACGTTTGATACTGATACTTTTACAGGATCTCCAGATCTAAATATATTCTGTACTTCAAATAAATTGGTGTTATTAGCTGATAACTCTAAGACATTACTGTCTTGATCTACTAAGTACTTTAAATTAACGGTTGTCTTATCGTAAAAGTTTTTACTTACTGAAGGTATATTACTTACCCATCCTAGTTTATAACTATTATGATCAATAGCTGCTGTACTACCATAGGATTGATCTCCTCCCCATGTTGCAGATTGACTACTGTATGTATTATAAGTTAGACTAACTACTTTAGAACCGCTGTATCTTGAATTAGTTCTAGCATAGCTATAATAGTTGTAGTCATTTATATCTGAAAAAGGCCAGTATATGCTATCTAATCCTGTATAGGTTGGATTAGCACTCCTTGATGGATACAAAGCTAGAGCTCCTGTGATTAATCCACTATTTACCGGTATTATTATATTTGAACTGTAATCTGTTTCTAGGAATCTAGTCGATCTTCTACTACCGGTTACGTTATTTAATAATGCATCTAAGGAATAGGTCGTGAAGATAGCTAGACCGGTACTAATTGATGATGTCCAAGGGTAGTTAATCGATGAAACTTCGGTATTAGTGAACTTACCGTTATTGGTAACCGGTATAGTTGTACCGCTAAATTCACCTGTAAATGGTTCACTTAGATCGGTTTTAATCGATGTAATTGTACCTAGAGATGTTACTAGAGATTGAGTGAAAGAAGTGTCTAGGTACATAGCTTCCGGATTTGAACCCGTCACCTTAACCATCTTAACAGATCCACTATACTCATTACTAAACTCCCAAGTAGGTTCGTGTCTTGGATACTTGGGTCTCTCTAAGATATGTGGTTTGATTATGATACCTGTCGATAGATTTGCTCTCGCAGGTACAAAATCCTTTATCATCTTGAATAGGGAGTTATCGTAGAACTTGACTAAGTTCATGAAATCCCACAGTGTAAATTTGCTAATATACTTTTGGAAATATGTCTTCCTTAGATTATTCAAATCTACATACTCTGTTTCATATGCATCACTTGGTTTACCAATATAGTCATCAATATTAAAATAACCTAACTGATCTGTTATATCTGCATCCACTAAATCGTTAGGTGAGAATCCAACTTCTAGATCGGCAGAATTCTTGCTAATATCTGGATCGAATCTTTGAACGCTTACATAAGGCGATAGTACAGTCTCTGGTAGATCGTTTAGCTGAGGTATAAATAACTTGTTATTGACTTTTTGGTTGACTCCAGTTGATGGTGAAGATACTAGATCCGCTATCACAAATGGAGTAAATGTTCTCGTACTTCCACTACTAAATAAACCGTAGCTTATCGGTCTACTCGCACTCACAAAAGATCCAATACCATTCACTATTCGACTTGTATACGGTACCGTAAATGATCCTGTAATTGAAGGATGGTAGGAAGTCAGGACTGCGTTTTGATCTACCTCACTAAACCCTAGTTGATAATATTGATAATCCTTAGGATTTAGCGTTAAACTCGCCGTAGTTAAGTAAGGTACGTTTAGGTTATTTCCCAGCGGGATTCTAAGGGATAACTCATATAACGACGATGTTATCGTATTGCCTCTATATGAGATAGAGTTTTGAACGTGTTCATCAAAAGCCGACTCTTGTAATGGTATATTCCAGTATCTAAATTCTTGGAAATAGCCTTGGAATGTTGTTCTTAGGGGACATAAACTACTCGTTTGGTTGATAGGTCCTCCTAAATATCCGCAGAATAAATTTGATAGCGAAGACGTATTAACTGTATTCCAGTTTACGTTATAGCTAGCAGAAGGTGCCCCTTCGTATGGTACATTTACAGTAATGCTTTGAGAGGCTTCGTAAGTGATCTCTCCGTTACCCTCTTCGTTATAAGCTGCTCCTTTAACATATACCCAGTACGTATTAGAGGTTTGGCTATTAGATCCTGCAAAGTTTCCTACATCTCTTCTCATCATTACCGTCCACCATTGTTCAGAATCGAAGAATGGTAAAGTGATAGGTGTTGTAGCTGCATAAGCAGTTCCTAATGAACCTGATTGTAGTTTAAATACAAGGTTACCGTTATTTTGTAATGAACTAGATGTTACTGCTGAAGCAGAGTTGTAGGTTAATTGTAATCCAAATAATGTCTTAGCAGTACCTCCTCTATTAACTTCAAAGATAGATTGTGAGATATGTGCAGAATCCGGTATACCTGTTGTCTTGAATCTAAATTCAATCGTATCTGGTACGATACTGCTACTTCCTGCACTCTGGTAGTAATAATCCTGACCTGCCCAAGGCATGGCTAAGTTCATACTACCTGTATTACGGTAAGCTAACGAATATCTATCCTGTACTAGATCTGGTGTTGCTGCTAATTTATCTGAACCACCGAATTCTGTGATTCTTAACATTGTGTCCGGTATACCGTAACAGTTTATCAAAGCTCTCAAACCTCTTGTTGTACCTCTAGTCTTTAGTAGGTATGGTAGGTTATGGTAGATTCTCTTATAATATTCTAGAGTAATGTCGTTACCTGGGATTGTAGGTTTTAGGTCGTAGTCTAGTACATAGTAATTAGGGTCTGTATATCCTATGTAAACATACGGTCCTGTAGGATTGTAGGCGATATAGTAAGATGCACTCACAGATCCTGTTGGCACTTTTAAGCTACCATCGGGATCGATTCCTAGTGTTGAGTAGTAGAGATTATCTGATATACTCGTATTGGTATACAAGTTAATACCCATTGATTTTAGAGCCTCTCCTACCAAGTCTTTAGAAATACCTTTGGTTAGTTTATTCTCTGCATTAAATCTTTCACTAACGTCTTTGTAGTAGATCCAGATATTATCGAAGTGTTGACCTACCATGTTTAAGAAAGTCTCGTAAGGTAGGTTATTTACATCCTCTCTTAGATAAGCCGGGATTGTATTTAAGAATAAGTCTTTATTATCTGAATCGTAGATAGATGCTGAATATAACATCCCATATCCTGCATCAGCATTTCCTAGCCAAGATAAGGCTTGAGATGATGTTACGGAGTATAGGGTATATGGCGGTAAATCACTTGATTTAGGCCATGCCGTCGGTTCGTTTTCGTAGTAAAGATAATATTCATACCCATCAAACTTCTCTATGATATTGTTGATCTGCTGTTGAAGTAAGTAAATACTTCCAGATGTAATCGTATTGCTACCTGTTACATTTGTAGTTAGGTTTGCAATATCAGCATTGAATTTCTCAATCAAGCTTAGTTTATAAGCAAAGTTGTAGATACGTTCTTGTACGGATGAGAAGTGGCTAAAGTTTGAAAAATTACTATAGTCTACGTTTATATTTAACCCTTTTTCATCCATCATACTCCTAATCTGTTGATAGAGTGAAGAAGATGAATTGGATCCTGAAGTTACAAATAAGCTATTGAAATTATACAGAGGTGTTGTCTGACTAACTCTTTCTGCAAGTCCTAAATTAAAATTAGGCCCTCTTAAGTTGTTTGTCTGTACAGTCTGCTCTGCAGTAATATCAATTGTAACCTGGTATTTTACTGAATCACTTAACTGTTCTACAATCCAAAAAGTATCTTTTAGAGATAAGTTATCGGGTAGAGGTTCGTATAATTTTATGAGTAGACACGCTTCACCGTCCTGGATTGTAAATAAAACATTTACTCCAATCAGTACGTTATTATCTCCAAAATTTAAGTAAAAGTCGGGGTAATAGGCTTTAAGTTGAGCTTGATTATCAAAGTCTTGAAACGTTTGTTGAAGTTCTTGATTTGATAAATCTTGCCTAGAAATCCTTAACTCCGTTCTATCTCCGGATATCTCTTTGATCCAGAATCTATTCGTAAAATCACTTCTAAATATGTTTCTAAAGAAGTTATACGTAATCTCAACCGAACCTCTATCGTAACCGTTTAGCTTGACATCTGCCTCAGGATCGATCTCTAGAGCGGTATAATTACCAGTTACAGGATCGGGGTTAACAGGTGTATAATTCTTTTCAAAATAGTTAGCAGACAGTAAATTTCCATTCAAATCATAAATGAAATACTCTACGTAGTCACTTGGTGATCCAAAGGGAGTTGATACTGTTGAGGTATTAATCAAAGAAACATCCTTGTCAGCGTATTGTTGATAATCGGATGTATTGCCTAAAAAATCTATGTTAACTATTTCCATTATACTGTTAATGAGCTTATGTCTATGATGCTTTTATTAGCGTCAAGTAATTGTTGTCTTAAACTATTGATCTCTTCAATCAATGCTTTTTCGTTATCTGTTAATACCTCTCCGCCTATATATTCACTACTTCTTTTAACTAAGTATTCATGTGAATTTATATCGCCTGTGATAGGTATTTGGAAGAATAATTCATCGTACAATTCAAAGAATCTATCAACGGTTACAGGTGCTTGAACAGGTTCTGTTGGTGCAACCAATTCCTTAAACTGAGTATCGATTACTCTAGTATAGGTAGCTGTACCGTAGACTTGCTTGGATAAATTTACCTGCTCTACCATTTTATCTTATTACTTTAAATATAATATTGTTGTCTAAAATTACTTCTTCGTTACTGTCTATTAATACTGTCTTTACTAAGACTTTGTATGATCTTTCTGGTTGTAATCCGTTGGTGTAGAGTACGAAATAGTTTCCTGAACTATCAGCACTCAACTTTGTATATGTAGTATCGAAATCTACTATCGTCTCCTTAGTCTTATAATCTTGTATTGACCAGTAACTTGTTTGAGGTAGATATTTCCAGTTTAAATACTCCGATCCTGTACCGAAATTCCTAACTGGGAATCTATCTCTAGCTTTAAACTTCATTCTATACCTGTTACCTTCTTTAAAATCTCCAGGGTTATTTTCAGCTAGTAAAACAAAATCATCTGCCTTTATAGTCTCTACTCCGCTACTAGTAACGTAGGTAGAATCATCCCATTTCATTTCAAGGCAAGGTGGGTAGATGGTATGTGTATCGAAAGAGAAGAATTTAGTTTCTAGTGATGAACTAGGATTCAATTCTAAAGATCCAGTTAGTTTAAGAAGTAATCCGTAATTTGGAATTGAACCTGAAAACCATTTATCTACTATCGATGTTACATTTAGGTTTAGATCTTTGTCTGAAATGTAATTGAAAGATTGTGAACCTGAATAAGTACTATTCCATGTACCTCCACCTGTCGTATATAAATAGCTGTGACTGCCACTTAGTGGGTTCCAAACTGCAGATTGACCATAAGCTCCTACTGAGGACCAACAAACTCCGTTTAATGGGTTTGGTACATCAGCAAACTTACCTGTACCCATCGTCCAGCTTTCTGAAACCGGGTAGCATTCTATCGTATAGTTTTGAGGTAGAGCTGAAGCATAGGCTAGATACATCTTTAGACTCACCTGGAAAGATCCTGTTCTAAATCCTTTAATGGTTGCGATATCTTGATCGGAAAACGCTATTACGGTTCTCCTGATATCATCTAGTCCCGTTGCTACTCCAATAGCATTATTACTATTAATCGAAGAGATTTCTAGAATCTCATCAAGGCCTGCATTAGCGGTAGGTGAGCTAGAGTAAAGGGTTGCGTCTTTTTCAGGGAATATTTTGTATACTGACATAGTTGATATAATTATACTTATAACTATAATGTATTGTTACTTTTTAGGATAGTAACGCGTGATATGTTTGAAAATGCTTGAGACGATCTGCTAGGCCAATATGTCCTCCATTAACAGTTTTAGTAATTTTCTTTACAATTTCTTCTGTTGCACCTTGATCCGCTACAGAGTTTAATTTCATATTGATACAGTATTCCCAACATGCTGCATCTAATGCATACTTGTTATCAGAACGTAATAAATCAGCTGTCTCTTCTACTGTTTTACCTAGGTAAGTAGCATATCCTTTATAAGCTTCTTTACCAGTTAACTGTAACCAACCACCACCACGAAAACGGAAACCATCACCCGGGTTATTGTTACCCATTCTACCACCATAAACTGCTTCAGCAAGTTTTTCTTGGTTTTTAACATAGTCACTCGCTTTTTTCTTACCACCTGTTCCATCTAAATTAAATCTTGATGGCCAAATTTCTACTAATCTTGCTGGAGTAGAGTAATTCATACTCTCGGTTTTGATTGTAAAGTCACCACTTTCGTGAGCTATTTGAGCTAGAAAATGTGCTGCTCTAAGATTGGTATTAATACTGTACTTTTCAAAAGCCGGAGGCAGTATATCTAATACCGCTTGAGGGATTTTACCTTTTAATTTACTTAAATCCATGTTTGTTTTAGTTTTGGGTATTAATTATTTTAGTATGTAACTACTCTACCTTGAATATCTGTAGAAGGATATTTAACTTCAAAGATCGAAGGATCTAGTGAAGGGTAAATAACTCCTTTCAACGTTGCTGCTGTGATATCGTAAGCGTATTTAGAATATCCTAATGATTCACCTGTATTATTTGTAATATTCACTTTCTGTACTGTTTGCACACCCTGTATTTGATCTATTAACGTATAGATTTCTGATACTATGATTGGTTGATTGATTTGCCATTTATCAATATTAAAGTAATCCTGTACTGCTAAGATGCATTGTGCTAATACGTCTCTACTAGCATAGTTGGGTCTTAATATGACATCAAATGATACTCCGATATTAATCACATAAGCACTCTTTAGATTTATAGCATCTGTTAACATTCTATACTGAGATAGATATGTTCTAAGATTTTGCTGTAATATAAAAGGTGGTTGTATTAAGTTCTTATTGATATCATAAGCTAATGTATAGAGAGATGTAGCTAAAGGATCACTTAGAGATTGATCTCCACCTGTATCTTGTTTATAGATTACATCATCCTTGGTTACGTATGCCTTAGCAATCTGTCCGAATTTAGAAGGCATATTATATGCAAATCCTAGATAATCCTGTTGAGTAACAGCTCTCATCTGAGAAGGAAATTGATTTAACGTATTTAATCTCAATTGCTCTATAGTGTCACCGTCCCCACCTCCTACTGCTGGAGTAGCATTATTGATTGCGACTGATTGTAGTATCTGTGCTCCTACCGTATTATTAACAACACCGCCTGTGAAAGATGAATCGTAAGAGATAACTTTTGTTAATTCGTTAACCGGTACGTTAGCTTGAGCTCCACCGCCTACTAGGTAGGTTATTGTTAGAGTGGTTCTATTTGGAGCTAACCCGTAAGTCGTTGTTGTTGTAAAGTTTGCAGGATCATAAGCTACATTATTCTTACTCAATCCGTCGATTGTACCTATGCCTACATTAGCTACATTAGGTAAGACAGCTTCATCACTAATCGTATTAATACCAGATCCAAATTGTAGTTCTAATGTTTCATCTGTTTTAAATCTAGTTGCAAATCTCCTAGGCACAGTTCGTAATTCTAGGATATACGGTACAGTACCGGCATACGCAGCATAATCTGGATTAATAGCAGGTACATTCTGTACAGCTTTTAAGATAACATCTTGAGCTAGATACGGAACTTCGTACCAAATATGTCCATCACTGTCTACTACATTAGTTATTTCGATTATGTTAGTGTCTTGGATGAGTCTTGTGTCAAACTTCTGTGCTGCATCAAAAGTAAATGTTGTAGTTTTAACTGTTCCAGATAGAGCTTTTACAGTTTTCTTAGCCAGATAATACGTTGGTACGTTACCTGAAGTCTGATATACTGAGATATCAGTAGGGTTGCTTGATGAAGAAACAGCGAAGTTTATCTTCTCAGGTACATAGAAATTAGATACTCCATTAGTATTTGAACCTACTTGCATACCTTCGTTAATAATCAAAGCGTAATTAAAGTCAGGTGCATAACTTGTACCGCTGCCTGATGCAGGTAGTAGTTGGTATACATCTAGATCTACTGTTGCTGCTGATGTTATTTTAGGTCTATACCCTAACATATACGCCATTGTAAAGAGGTTATCTTTTTGTTTTGCGTACTGTAGAAACGTTTCTTGTAGCTGATTATCAAGGTAAAATGATAGTACATCACCTACATAAGCTGCCATCTCAATGAACATAGTTCCGGGAGAGGCGGTTGAGAAATCGTTATAGGTTGTTGGAAAATATGCTTTAGCATACTCAATCAACGCTGCTTTAAAATCAGTAAAATCTTTATTAAGATACTTTATATCTTTTGTATTTGTACTATTGCTGGCCATTTGCGAAATTTAAAAATATCTGGTCTAACTGACCAGTATTAACTATACTATAACTAAATAGTACGTTGATTGTGTTTTGATCGTATAAAGGTTTCACCTGTACCTTTGTTGTTAATACGTTAGGAAAATTAGCTTCCACCCCTATCCTGATATTAGCTTCTATGGTTGCTATAGTATCGTCGGTGATCTGTTCAAATAACTGCTCTCTTAATCCAGCACCAAAGGTAGGTCTAAATACTCTCTCCCTTCTACCTGTTAGTAGGTAGTTGATGATATTGTATTTCAACTGTTCTTGGGTTGTATATACTGAAGTAAATACATTAGGTGCAGAGAAGGGTATTGCTACTCCGATTGCAGTACTTGGTTTTAAATCAAGTGGGTTTATATTTCCAACTACGTATGCCATTATATTGCGCCTTTACTTTTTAATGTTTGCATCATTGCACTAAAGTCTGGTACAGCATCGATATTAACTTGATGTATATCTGTAACCGGTCCTGTGCTTGCTATCATCTCCTGTACCGATTCTACAACTTGAGGTTCTGCCATCGGCATACCTGCAGATTGTTGGTACATTTGTGGAAACCCTTGAGCCATTCCTGCATCTGCATTTACAAGTGATCTGTATTCACTAGTATCCATACCGTAAGCTGTTTCATTGAGTAGGTCCATAATAGGGTCTCCTGTTGATACTTGGTGTGTAGGTTTTCTGCTTACTGCAGGTGCTTTTGTTTTGATACTTTCTTTTAAGGTATCGGTGTATGTCTTAGTTATAGGTGTTGTATTTAGAGGCTGTTTTTTCATCTCTAAAAGAATTGGACGAAGTTCTTCTTTGAGAACCTGTCTCAACTCCTCTCTTATTAGTTTTCTGAATGCATCTAATTTTGTCATATGTTTATAAATATTTTTAAATCCTAAATTTAGCTTGTTCTACCAGTACTAATTCCTACTTCTCCTTGAGCTGCTAGATCATTTTTTAGTACCTGGTTTGCTTTTTGCTTTAGTATCGAAGGTGCTGTTGTACTAGTTGAAATCGACTGCCACTTTGCTCTTTGAGAAGGTGTTAACAGGTTACTATTTACTTTTGTACCTGTTGAGATGGTTTGCATCTGTGCTTGAATAGGATATTTTGATGAAGAGCCAGCTAGGTTTGCTAATGCTGCAGATCTAATTCCTTGTGCTGTCTGTGCGGTTGAGCTAACTAATTGTTGTTGCATTTTACGTCTAAACTTCTTACCGCCTTTATTAATACCATCTACAAAACTTGATACCTCTCTCTGAACTGCTGCTGCATTGGTGTTTAATTTCTGTTCATTTACTATACCTAACATCTTATAAGTATCCTGAATATCTGTACCTGTTTCTATAGGAAGACCGGAGTTTTGCAGTAGTAGTTTTATTTCTTCAAATAATATACTGTTATCTGTAGCAAAGGTTAATTCTGTCTCTGCTACCAAGACTCCTCTTTGATCTAGAGCGATCGCCTTTCTTCGCTTATACTTAATTCCATTATCTACTAATTCTTCTTCTACAATTTTCAAAGTATAGCTACCGTATTTTTGTTGATTTTTATCTACATTAGCGTAATCCTTTACAAAGGTTTTAAGATTAACGGCTGTGTTACTTAGTACTGCTTTAGAATCTTTTAAACCTTGTAATGTTGGTGAATTCTCTGTTGCTTTACATACTTCTAAGTTATAGATTAATGGTTCGATAGCAGCTTGTAATTCAGTTACCTTACCTAGTACTCCTATCGTAAAATTATAGATTAGATCTATTAAAGCTTGTATCTCACTGACTCTTTTCTTAGCTTCTAAGATCTGTTTCTTTAGATCTTCAACCCCAGTTGCTAATTTAGTTGTTATTGTAGTTACTGTTAAGAGTCCTGGTATTGCTATTGATGATAGTACTGCTTTCACTACTGTGAATACTTTTACAAGTACGTCTAGTACTTTACCTACAATCTGTAGTATATTTAAGTAACTTACTATCTTTAATCCTATTTGATTAATACTCTTTAGTAAAGTTGTTATCTGTTGGAGTGCTGGTATTATTTGAGCTGGATTGATTGTCTTCTGTAGATTCTGTATCTGAGATGCTAGGTTTAGGCCAGGTACATTAGATGCTAAATTAATTAAGTCTTGAGCTGTTCCAAGATTAGCTAGGTTATCTAGAGTCGATCTAACTCCTTGAATACCAGATAGTATCCTCTGAACATCTGCATTAGGTATCTGGTTTAAGTTATCCTTACCTATACTCACATTAGTTATACTTCCTACTATATCGTCTATATAATTCTTAGTAACGACTATTTGAGGAGAGATAGCAGCTACGTCACTATCTATTGAATTCGATAATTCATTTATACTTGTAAGTAATGCATCTCTCTTTTCAGGATTCTTGATCACTGCTGCCGATAGTTGGCTTGTATCTAATTGATTGGATAATTTTTGAGCCTGCTCTTTTACCTTATCTAGTTTTTTACTTAGCGCACTACTTAATCCGTCTAGTTTAACGTTCTGTAAAGTCGTTGTTACGATATTACACAAATCATATTTAGACACCTCTTGAACTAAAGGTAAGACGCCGTTAATATTTTTACTAGTTCCGGGTAACTTAATACCTCCGCTTTTTTTCAAAGGATCTCCGTAGTAGATCTGGTCTATCGCTACTTCTAGAGTTCCTAACTGTCTAGATATATTTGTTACAACATTTTCTATACCTTTTGCCATTATCTCGTATAAGTTACTTGTGATAATAAAGCCCCACTTTGATTTGCAATTGCAGCCAATTGAGGAAATTCCTTTTGTATAACTGTACTTGCTTTTACGATCCCAGGTATTGATGTCTCTAATTCTGTTTCCGATATCTGACCTAATGCTACACTCAAAGCCCCTAGCATCTTAATCATTCTATTCAGTAACTGTACTGTAGAATTACCTAGTAATACCGGCTGTCCTATAGTTTCTGCTTCGTATCCTAGTTCGATCTTAGGTGAATTTACGATAACTCTATTTGAGACATCAAAGTTAACTGTACCGAGAGAGGATAGAGCGATAGACTTTTTACCGAATATTAATGTACTATCATCTTTTGAATGAATCAACACTCTTCCAGATGACAATATGATCTGGTTATCTTTATAAGATCTTTTTTCTGGTATATATGATGATTGAGCCATTACTTAGTGTTTAGTTGATTTTGTGCTTGAGACTGTGCTGAAGTTGAATCTGTGCTTACAGGTACAGTATTTCTTGCCTGTACTTGATCTACTGTTGGCTTAGTTCTACTAGCATAAGAAGTCATTGGGTAATTATCTAGATCTTTTATATAGATAGATTGTCCTGAGCAGATATAGATAGAGGAAGCATCTGAATTGATATCTTCTATTGTAGGTATCCAGGCTTCTTTAACTGTTTGTTTACCTTGACCATTTCTTATTATAATGATAGGATCACCACTTATACCTTGACTACTCCATGGATTAACCGTACCGTTACCTTTTACTGTTGAACCTAATCTAATTGACTGTCCCCATCTACCTTCTACTATACTATCCCCTTCGTAATACTGTAAATTCTTAATATCGGACTTCTCTTTAAAAGTACCACCTAACGGGTAACTTATTGATTCCGATACGTTTGAATAGGTTGCACCTGCCTCTGTTGCAGCATACCCTGTTTGTTGAGCTTGTGTAAAATTACCGTATTGAACTAAGTCTGGGAAAGCATTATGATGTGTTGATCCCCAGAGGTTATACGGTTCTCTGTAATAGTATTGCTTACTTGAAGCATCATCATTTAAGTTAGGTGATGGACCGGCGATTAATTCTACGATCTCTCCTTCTACAGGGTATTTTTTAATCGCCGTACTTATAGGGAGTGCTAGAGGTCGAATACTGTCTAGAGTTTCTACTGAAAGATCTGTATAAAGTATTGTATATAAGATACCTCCTACACTAGCCCATTCACCGTTATTTTTAAAATACGTATCTATATTACCTCTTGAATCTCTAGGACCTAGAATAATTCTATTGACCCTAGCTACGATGGTGCCCTGTCCTAGACCCTGTGTGGGATTTTGGTTATACAGGCTGTAATTTACTCCAAGTAGGTTAGATGCCATAAGTATTAAGCAGTTAGTTTTTTAGTTACTTCAGGTACATCTATCTTTTTAATTTCAGCGAACAACAATTCCTTATCTTTTTCAGATAGTAATTCTGTATCGCCTTCTGCTTTCGCTGCCACCGACATAGCCTTTTGAACTATGCCCGCCATCTTAATCAAAGCTTCATCATTCTTAACAGCTACCTCCATATACCCCTGTAGTAAAGGTACGATTAGAGTAGCATCTCCAGGTTCAGTAACCATGTCTTTTAACTGGCCGACTAAATCCTTGAGTTGTTTTTCTTTGCTTCTGCTATTATCGTAAATATCTTTGAGTAGAGATGAAAAACTCTTACCTTTAAATAACTCTTGTTCGAAATCCATACACTGTTCTTTACTAATAAATAGATCTTTTCTATAAAAATTACGAAGGGTGTCCTTGTTCTAGATACTTGTTGTGGAGTTTCTTATAGAGAGTTTTAAGCTTTTTAATGACTTTTGTAATGGTTGGGGTACTAGTTTCTGTAATTTCTCGGATATAAATGTATAAAGCTTTCTTGGATAAGATATCTAGATTCTCTCTCTTTTTAAATAATTCTAGTATAGCATCTGCTACTCTAGCCTCTTTTTCTTTAGGAAATAGCGTAAATAATTTATCGTCAATATAGTCTACATAAACATCTGTAAAATTAACTCTACCTAATTCATAATCCACTTCATCTACCAATCCTCCAACAATAGTCTGATCTGTATCAACTTCATCTAAGGTAGCTTTATTCTTAAGTTTCTTATAGTTATTGTTATTGTAAACAATTAAGTACCTCTTTACAATTGTACCAAAATACGAGTAAGCTTTACCTTTTTCTTGTTTATATAACTTTAACTTCTCTAATAGTACGCATACCACTTCGTGCTTTAACTCCTCTATCGTCTCCACCTCTGAATAATAAAATTTAAAGGTGTGTATGATATTCTCTGCTAATTTATGAAAGGCATAATTGATATGCGTATTAAAGATTTCATTCCTCTCTATATCATCTTCACTCTTAGTATATCTTACGATTGCATCTTCAGTCTCTTGGGTAAAATAGATATTAGCTTGTTTAGGCTTCCTCTTTCTTACCGTGCCTTGTTGTGTGAGTGTGATTTCGATCTCGGGTGTGAATATATCCATTCGGTTAGTTTATCTTGTTGGTAGTGAATTGATTTAGGGCTGCTTGGATATCTTTAACGGTTGTGAAAAAGATTCCTATTTCATCATCACTCTTAAAAGCACCTAGTTTATCTATCTCTTTTAATACCCTATCCGATTCTGTGATAGTATTAGAAAGATCGGATAATATCTGATCCCTCTCAACCACCATCTTCTCTAACTTAGTATTCTTACTGTAAAGGTTATAGATTACATATCCTAAGATTGTAACAATCCATAACATGACGCTTGCTATTATCATATGTTATAAGTTTTTTAATATGTTAGCCAAACCAGGATTAGCTTTACCTATCTTCGATACTGCTTCTTTTCTAGCATCTACTGAAGTAAAACTCTTAGGTTTAGGTTTTGAAGGAGTGACACCGCTAGTTAATCTCTCCATCCACACCCTCTCCCATTCTACTCTAGCTGCTAGTAAATCAGCTTGGTGTAAGATTAAAGGTAAAGAGGTTCTTAATCTAGCTTCGTTCTGGTAAGATATTAAATAAGGTTTATTAGATTCATCATATAAACCATCGTGTAATTTAATACCTAGGTATTCATTCTCAGTAACTGGTACACCTATACTTTGTAAGATAAATAAAGTACGATCTGGTACAGTAGAGAAAGTTAGAGCGGTATTAATTTTATACATGACTCCTTGATTCTTTACCTGCCAGTCATTATCATTAGGAAATACTCCAGACTTATCTCCTAGACCTAATTTACCTAAGTCATGATTGATAGCAGCGAAGATTAATTCCTCTTGCGTAAAGGTTAGAGGCGTGAATTGACTCCAGAGTTCACTCAATTGCAAAGAAGCCTTAACTACTCTATTGATATGGTCTACATAGCCTCCAGGGAGACAGTTATGATAGGTCTCTCTAATAGAAGCAGGTGCTAATACTAGATGATCTTCAATAGACTTATAATAGGTAAGTAAAGCTTCTTTACGCGGAGACTCGATATAGGTCTCGATGTTGGTCAAGAAGATTTGGTAATTTTCTTGAATCTGTTCAGCTGTTAATTGCATATTGTTATATATTTAATAACCAATATACGGACTTATTAGCTTAATTCCAACTATCGCTCTCATTATTTACTAAAGTTTGGATATCGGCTAACTTTTCTTTGATATCCTCAATCTCTAACTTTAGGTCTCTAATCGGTTTACCGATCGACATACTAGAATCTAGACTAGTTAAACGATTTACTACTGTCTCTAGTTTACTAGTAACTACTTGTTTATTTCTCATAAGTTTTGTTTTATTAATATAACGGCGTGAGGTATTGAATCATAAGTCATAACAGTATCGCTAAAAGCAGTATGTTGACAATCTTCACCCGTTAGGTAAATACTTTTAGTTAATTTTTTAATGTGTATGATAGGATATATAGTAGTTGATAGTAATCTTTCTACCTTATCTGCTAATTCTGCATTAATATCGGCATCGATATTCCTATAACTAATACCTTGACCATTTAGTTCTTTTACTAGAGCATTACATCGACTACAACCTTCTAGCGTATATATTTGTAACATTTTATTTTTATTTTTTATTCTCTCTTTCTTTCTATCTTGCTATTTTTTAATAGCTATTGATTTAGCAAAAAGCTAATGTTTTTTCTTCATATTTCCAACTAGTTCACTAACTTTTTTTCTAGCAGGTCTAGTATCAGTACAATCTCTATAGATTCTTCATAGTATTCGTACTGGGTATATAGATTTAGTAATTTTTTGAAGTAAGTCTGCAGGCTTGTAGCCTGTTTTAGATCTAGCTTTTTTAAGAACTCCTCAGGATCAGATTCCATAGCCTCCCACACTCCCATCACAGCTATATCCAGTATTTCAAACACCGTATCTATTATCCCAGGATCAACTTGAGAAAGAAATTCAAAGTCAGCATCATCGTAAGGAAGATATTCGGTAACCATATTCTTATATATATCTATATAGTTATAAATAGTACTAGACACAAAAAAACCCTCCCTCTAGAAATAAATTAAAGAAGAAAGGTTATCTTGGATTCTAGCCCTTTTTTTAAAGGCCTTATACCTTTGTTATGATTTGAGATAGACTAGGGAGATGAAGGGCTATCCATTGTCTGGCTACAGGTTTGATAGTCTTGCCCTAACACCTCAATGATATCGGCCGCGGACTTAGAATCGATATAAAATCCCTCTCTTTTTGTCGACACCCTATAACCTCTCTCCTGTAGATATTGATGAACGTCCTGTTCTAGATAACGAGCATTGACGCATTTATATCTAAAGACTGGAAACCATGGAGAGATGACACCGGTTGCGGAATTGATCTCACGAGTCCGTTGCTCGACCGAGGTCGTGGTCATGCCGATTTTACATACACCTGGTATATCTTTATTGACTAGGATATAAACCCATTCTGGTTTACGGATACCACCTGACGGGTCAAAGATTGCATCACCGTAGTAATTGACCTGCTCCCATCCATCACCTAGTGGAGTGAGAGTAAAACCAATCGCCCTCTGACATAACTGGTTTGAAGACGGGGGTAGGTAGACATGATACTGTGTCTGTTCGGGGGTTAGTCTCTTCATTTGAATTAGGTTTTTTTAATAGCATCGTAAAACATTGCGAGGGGGTATTTGTAGACCCTGTAAAGTGTCTTGTAAGGATTTTAGTTCCTGGGGAGTTAATCTGAAGGAGAACCTACCTCTAATCCTTGATGGAACTATTTTAAGGGGTGTGGGTAAACAACCTTGTATTATATATCGAAATCTGTCTAGACTCGATACTATTACTGTTTTACCTTGAGAAGGATATATATTTTGCGTTGGGGATGAAATTTTTGGCGGCATTGAAATTTGGGTTTTATGTTTTTTAAATTTTTTGTCTGTTTGGAAAAAGATATGAAGATATATTTTGTATGGGGTCGAGATTTGAAGAGCGTGGCTAACTTCCATTAAGCCAACCTATCCTACCTAACACTGTATATGGGCTATAACCATGTTGGTGAAATAGTGGTGTCATACTGCCGTCAGTCGTGGTCGGACTTGGGTCACTTTTTCCCCCCGGTCAAGAAAAGAGTTTAGGTCCTAGTCCTTATTTATCTCTCTACATACGACCAGGAACCAGAGTATGGCTATAAACCTCCACACCCAGTGCCACTCCATTGGATTCCAGTTACCTCCTATTATACTTGATAGTAACCACATTATTAGGGTTGCTAGTATTAGTCTTAGTATCTTTATCATTTTTTATTAGTTTAGTTTATTCTGGATTGATTACTTACGCATCTTGGCTACTGCCTTTGCTAGTTCATCGAAGTCCTCAAAGGTAATCATTTGATCATTTATCTCGATACCCTTCTCAGTCACCTCTGCTATATAATCATCAGAGATATGTACATGAATAGGTTTAGGTCCCTTACATACCAGCTGTACTGATTGTAAAGGGTAGTAATAGTTCATACCTCTATCACCCAGCTTAACACCAGAACTACCCGGTTTATCTAGAACAGTAAACTCCTTACCTATAGCATCATACATACCTTCACGCCAGCTACACTCCCAACCCAAGTCATAATCAGGTACCTTATGAGTAACCATCACTACATCACCTACCTCCAGTGTACTTCTTTCTACTAAGATGTCATGGATACTCTTCTCCTTCTCCTTTACCCCTTCTACTTTGATCAGGTCTGATGCATCATAACTATTAGTACCTCCATTACTCCAGGCAACATAGTGAGATAGATCTTCACCCTCATTAATAATAGTTATCACACCATCAACATCCTTTGGATTATACTTACTAATACCGTAGAACTGTGATGCTTTACTAATCATTACTTTATCACCTACTTTAAATCTGTTATTCATAACGTTTATTTTTAATTGATTTATCTAAAGATAAGAAGAAGGCCCCT